>Ga0163144_10012078_pt1 | contig 18194 bp, 12 predicted proteins | sample OliLak19BULKMAT1_FD_123175 | JGI IMG/M metagenome (GOLD analysis project Ga0163144, IMG submission 123175) | Freshwater microbial mat bacterial communities from Lake Vanda, McMurdo Dry Valleys, Antarctica - Oligotrophic Lake LV.19.BULKMAT1 | ecosystem: Environmental > Aquatic > Freshwater >... | reverse complement strand
CATACACACTCTTGACGAACCATTTGCTTTTGCATTTTTCGCAAGACCAACAACCTCATCAACCGCCATTAAAGGTTTTACTTCTAATTCAGTATTGTATTTTGCTGACTGCGGGCAGTATCCACAATCTTCGGCACAACCTCCTGTTTTAATAGAAATAAGCGAGCTCATTTGTACCTCATTCGGATTATGAAATTGACGATGAATAGTTGCTGCTTTATACATCAAATCCATTAACGGACTTTGATAAAGTTTTAGGGCAGCATCTTGATTTGCAAATTCCGGATTTGTTTTCATAATCGCAGTTAATTTTCTTGTTCTGTTTGATCTTCTAATTTTACACCTTTAATGTAATTCGTCACATTATTGACTTCTCCGTTAATTGTGTAAAAAGTAAATTTACCATTTTCTAAACCATTCTCATAAGTACCTTCTAATTGTTTTTGACCATTGTCGTAATACCATTGCTGCTTTCCATTTTCCATGTTTTTGATATAGGTACCTTCGAATTTTTTTAATCCATTCGGATAATAATAAACAGAATATCCATTCACCAATCCATTTACCCATATTGTACTGTCTTCCACCAAGCCATTATCATAATACAAAACCCAAGTTCCATCTTGTAAATTATAGGCGTATTTTCCGTGCGATTTCAATTGGCCATTTTGATGATAACTTTTAGAAACTCCTTGTTTAAGACTGTCTTGGAAATTTGTGATTTCTTCTAATTGTCCATCAGGATACCACCACATCCACTCACCTTCTTCTTTATCATTTAAAAAAGAACCTTCCATTTCTTTTTGCCCATCTCTTCGATACCAAGTCCAATTTCCAACGCGTTTATTCATATCATAGGCTCCTGAATAATAACTATTTCCATTGTCGTGATAAACTTTTATTTCACCATTCACTTTATCATCTGTCCAAAAACTAACTTCTTCTAATTGTCTGTTGAGATGATAAAATTTCCATTCACCTTCTGCCTTATCATTTTTATAAACACCTTGTGATAAAATTGAATCATTGTCACGGTAAAAAGTCCACAAACCTTCACGGCGATCATTGATTGATTCACCAATTCCATAACCACCACCAATAACGGGAACACGATTGTTTTCGCTACATGCAGAAAGTGTGATTAAAAAAACAGTAAAGAATAAAATTCGCATTAGAAAAATTTGTTGCGATAAAGATAGTTGAAAAGTTGAAGGGAGGAAAGGTCGAAAGGTTGAAAAGTTGAAGGGTTGAATAGTTGAGAGTTTATTTTTGTTAAAGGTTTTTTGCCGCAAACGTGCGAATATTGAGCTTGTCGAAATGCGCCCCGTCCTTAGTTGAAAGGTTTATGGGTTGAAAAGTTGAAAGGTTTAAAGGTTTATGAGTTTAGTGTTGACATTGGACAGGTCTGTGTCTCGCATAAATGCAAATTCAAAATTCGTAAACCATTATTTATGAAGTTCTTTCCAAATCAAATCTTTCAATTCAACTAATCCGGTTTGTGCCACAGAGGAAATAAAAACGTATGGAATTTTTGGAAGATCTTTTCTAAATTCTTTTTTCAATTCCTCATCGAGCATATCTGATTTAGAAATAGCCAAAAGTCTTGGTTTATCCATCATTTCAGGATTGTACTGTTTTAATTCGTTGAGTAAAATTTTGTATTGTGCATGAATATTATCTGCATCGGCAGGCACCATAAAAAGCAATAAGGAATTTCTTTCAATGTGTTTTAAAAATTGAATTCCAAGACCTTTGCCTAAATGAGCACCTTCAATAATTCCGGGAATATCTGCCATGATGAAGGATTTATAATCGCGGTAAGCAACAATACCTAAATTTGGAGTTAAAGTTGTAAACGGATAATCGGCAATTTCAGGTTTAGCCGCAGATACAACAGAAAGTAAAGTAGATTTTCCTGCATTCGGAAATCCAACTAAACCAACATCTGCAAGAATTTTTAATTCAAGAATAATCCATGCTTCTTGTTCTGGCAATCCAGGTTGAACAAATCGTGGAGCTTGGTTGGTTGCAGTTTTAAAAAAAGTATTTCCTCTTCCACCCATTCCACCTTTTAGTAAAATAATTTCTTGGCCATCTTCTGCAATTTCGCCAACTACTTCTCCTGTTTCTTCAAGTTTAGCTATGGTTCCAAGAGGCACATCGATATAAACATCGTCACCTTCTCGTCCGGTCATATTATTTTTTTTTCCGCCGGTTCCATGTTCAGCCACTACATGTTTTCTGTATTTCAAAGGTAACAGCGTCCAAAGTTGTGCATTACCGCGCATAATAATATGGCCACCTCTACCGCCATCGCCGCCATCAGGGCCACCTTTAGGAACACCTTTAGCGCGAAACATGTGTTGGGATCCTGCGCCACCTTTACCTGAACGACAATTAACTTTAACGTAATCAATAAAATTAGACATGATTTAATTTAGATTATCAGCAATCGTTTATCCGATCACGGTATCAATTTCAAAAAACAAACGCGAAGTAATTTCATCAATACTTCCTAGTCCATTTACTTTTACAAATTTGTTTTGAGCTTTGTAAAAATCTTTGACCGGCATTGTTTCTTTTAAGTAGACATCAATTCTGTTTTGAATCACAGTGGGATCGGTATCGTCAATTCGACCGCTCGATTCAGCTCTTTTTTTCAATCGGTTTCTTAGTTCTTCTTCTTCAACATCCAAAGCTAACATCATTGCAATGCTAGTTTTGCGTTCTGCTAAAATTTTGTCGAGTGCCGTTGCTTGAGTTTGAGTTCTTGGAAATCCATCAAAAATAAATCCTTCTACTTCGGGATGTTTTTCAACTTCTGAAATTAGCATGCTAATGGTTACATCATCGGGAACAAGTCGGCCCCTATCCATATAACTTTTAGCCAACTTACCCAACTCCGTTTGGTTTTTAATGTTATAACGAAAAACATCACCAGTTGAAAGGTGAAAAAGATTGTACTTTTTCACCAACCGTTCGGCTTGTGTTCCTTTACCAGCGCCTGGAGGGCCAAATAATACAATATTAATCATGATAAATTTTTACTCTTCTGCAACTTGATAAATAGATTTTAAATTTCGGCCAGACTCATTATAGTCGAGTCCGTATCCGACTACAAATTTATTCGGAATATTTTTACCAACGTAGTGCACCGTGTACTTTTTATTAAAAACATCCGGTTTTAGCAATAAAGTCGCTATTGAAAGACTTGCCGGCTGCTCTGAACCAATAAGATCAAGAAGTTCCCCAATGGTATTTCCAGTATCAACAATATCTTCCAAAATCACCACATGACGATTATTTAAATCTGCCGATAAACCTATTAATTCAGTAACCTTACCAGAAGATGCCATGCCATAATACGACTCAAATTTGACAAAACTCAATTCAACATCAATCACCATTTTTTTCATCAAATCAGATACAAACATAAACGACCCATTAAGAACACCAATAAACAAAGGATGTTTCCCAGAAAAATCTTTATTAAGTTGATTTGCAATCGAAGTAATTATTTCTTCAATTTCTTTTTCCGAAATGTACGGATTAAAAGTTTTACCGAAGAGTTGTATTTGATTGTCCATAAATAAGTAAGCATGCAAAAATAGATTTAATTTACTGATTTATGAAGATGATTAAAAGTAGGATTTGTAATTATTTTGTTTTGGATTAAATTTTAACATCGAATTACTTCAAAAAAACTTTTGATTTATGATACCAAAAATAATTTGTCGAAAGATTTCTATAAGTTCAAAAATCGGATCTTTCAGGATCAATTCTTTAATGTAAAATTCCAATGGATTTAATTAAGACAACAATACTAGCCTTAACTCATTGATTTTTAGTCGAAATATAGAAGAATATTACCCAAATGGATTGTGATTTGGTTTATTGCTTTGAACAAAATTTATTTTTTGCCGTATAGTATGTACTAAAACAATTTAGGCATGTCGAATTGGCAAGCCAATTCGTCGAAATTGCCTTGCATTGCGGTGCTAATTGAATTAGTTTTGACACAACTTATTTAGAGTGAAAAATTATAGATCCATTTTATTAATATGTTTCATGTTTATTTTGGGGCTCAATGCGGCTGGGCAACCACCGTTGAATTGGGTCAAAAGTCCAAGTGCTGGTGGAGTTGCCGCAGACAACGTTGAAGCAGTTTTTGTTGATGCTGCTGGAAATACTTATGCAACGGGTTCATTTAAAGGAGCCTTGATTGTAGGCGCTTTCAGTTTAAACGCAGGAAGTACTACTCAATTATTCGTAGTAAAATACAACGCTGCTGGTGTTGTGCAATGGGCTCGCCAAGGTTTTGGAAATAACACGTCTTATGGGCATTCAATTTTTGTAGATGCAGCAGGATGTACCTTTGTTGGTGGACATCATACAAATACAAATTTAACTGTTGGTAGTTTAGTTATTCCTTCAACTGCGAGTAGAGATCCATTCATTTTAAAATTAAACCCGAGTGGTATAGCAATTCGTTTAAAAGGGCCAACTGTTGGTTCAACCGGAAAAGGAGAAATATTAGGGATTACCAGCAACGGTACGCATGTTTTTGTAACTGGTTTCTTTTTTCAAAACCCGTTAAATTTTGGTGGAATCCTAACAGGTGCACCAGCTCAAGAAGATATTTTTATTGCAAAACTTGATTCCGCTCTAGTCGCATCTGTTTGGGTTGAGCATCACAGTGGTGCTAAAATGGAACGCGGAACAGATATTTCATTTGATGGTACGGAAGTTTTTGTCACAGGCTATTACGACAACAGCGTTTGCACCATTACCGCACCAGGTCCCGATTACATTTTACCAAATTATGGCAGTAATTCCATTTGGCTTTTAAAATGTCAATCGGCCGATGGTGATGTAAACTGGGCGACTTCAGCAGGCGCAAGTTCGGGCGATTCTGAAAGTAATGGAATTGTAGTTAATGCTGGAAGCATTTTCATTACTGGTTTTCATCACAATAGCTGCAAGTTTGTTTCACCTATAACTATTGCCGGGCCTTATGTTTACGGAGATACTGCTTACTCGAATGGTCAATCGGATATTTTCGTAGCTAAATACAATTATGCTGGTGTGCTGCAAGCATTATGGACTGAAGGGGGGACTGGGCAAGACGAAGCAACGGATATTGCATTGTCTGTTAGTTGTTCTGAAGTAGAAATATGTGGGAATTTCACAAACACAATGAATGTGAGTGGAAGTGATATTTTAATTGCAAATGGTCAAGATATTTTTGTTGCATCATATAATTTATCGGGAACTTATAAATGGTCGTTTCAAGAAATTGGAAGTGGCATTCAAGAAGCAAATTCAATTTATGCAAATAATGGAAGAACTAGTTTTGGTGGAGGCATTTTAAGTCCAACAACTTTTCACACAACTCCTCCAACTTTAGTAAATATTGCAGGTGCTAAAGATCATTTTGTGTCAAGTTTTCAATGTGCAGCAGCCGTTCCGTGTGGGCCTGAAATTACTTGCCCTCCCAATGATACAGTAACTGCGAATGCGGCATGTAATTATACATTGGGAAATTATGTTGGCACGCAAGTAGTTGTAGACGGCTGTGCTGCTGGATTTACAGTATCGCAATTAACTGCTCCAGGAACAATTTTACCTGCCGGCACGCATCAAATTAACATGTTAGTCACAGATAATTTAGCGCACTCCGATTTATGTTTTTTCAATTTAGTGGTTGAAGCAAATGTTAACCCAACTGTTGTTAATTGCGGTGACTTCTTTAATAATCAAACAACTTTGGGTCAGTCTAATACTTCTAGTTTGTTTTCCTGTGTACCCACAAATACCCCAGGAGAAGATATTTATTATCAAACAAGTGTTCCGTCAGGAAATTATTTAATTTATGTGACGATGTCGGACGTTATTGATGTTAACGATCCTTACGTTAATGTTTTTTGGTTAGGCACAAATTGTCCAACTGGTTCAATTTGTACTGAGGCAGATAGTTTAAATGTAAGTACCGGAAATTTTTCTAACGGATCAAACAAACTTACTTTCTCAGCAACTGGTCCTGGAACTTTTTATTTTGTTGTAGATTCAAAAACGGATCATATTCAAAATTTTGATCTTGAATTTGATTGTTTAGTTTCAGCTATTGAATTTGATAAAACCGGATGCAACATTGCTGATACAGATTTAGACGGAGTAGTTGCATTTGTAAACGGTTCAACAAGTGCGTTAGAAGTTGAGCCTTGTGAAAATGTTACGATTTGTCATAATTTATATATTACTAACCTAAACAATTTTGATTGGGTTGATTCAGTCAATATGATTTTAGGTCCTTGTTTTGAAAACATTAACAACTCAAGTTTGACTCCTGATACTCCGCCTTTGAATAATGGCTTTTTTGATCTCACTGGAGAATGGTCTGCAAACTATATTCCTCTTGATAATTCAATCGTTTGGCAGTTTGCAAACAGTTCTGGAAATCCTTTGGGCGATGGTATTTCTGGTAATTATAGTTGCAAACTTCATACGTTTTGTTTTAATGCAGATATTGCAGCAAATTGTATATCTGATGATAGCCTTGATATTTATATTGTGATTGGCGATGATGGTGAACCAAATGGAAGCGGAATTACAACTTCAGGATACGACGCTGCTTCATCTAACGACTTTACCATATTGAATTATGACCCTAGTTTTACTTATGGCGCTATTTCATTTTGTCAAGGTGATGCAGACCCAGCACCAACTATAACGGGAACCACTGGCGGAACATTTACTGCGGCGCCTGGAATTATTTTTGTTGGCGGAAGTCCTTCTGCAACTGGAATCATCGATGTATCGAGTAGCACAACTGGAGGACCGTACGCTATTACTTATAATCTTGGACTTTGCCCAATTACACAAGTATTTAATGTTACAATTAATGCTGAAGATATACCATCTTTTAATTATGCTTCGGCCTATTGTCAAGGTGATCCAAACCCTTTGCCATCAATAACTGGCACAGCAGGAGGAACATTTACAGCATCACCTGGAATTGTTTTTGTAGGTGGCAGTCCTTCAGCAACAGGGCAAATTAATTTAACAGGCTCAACAGTAGGCGGACCCTATACAATTACCTATCTAACACCTGGACCAAATTGCCCTAATTCAGCAACTGATAATGTTACAATTAATTTAGAAGATAATCCAGCATTTTCTTATTCATCTTTATCCTTTTGTCAAGGAGATTCTGATCCATCTCCAACAATTACAGGAACAACTGGCGGAACATTTACCGCTGCTCCTGGAATTATTTTTGTTGGCGGAAGTCCTTCTTCAACTGGACTAATTGATTTGTCTGCTTCAACTGGAGGTGGTACGTATGCCGTTACTTATACAAGTCCAGGTCCTTTATGCCCAAATAGTTCAGCAGTCAATGTCACGATTAATTTAGAAGACATTCCTAATTTCAATTATGCGGTTGCTTATTGTCAAGCTGATCCAAATCCACTACCAACAATAACAGGAACAGCTGCTGGAACTTTTACTGCAGCACCAGGAATTATTTTTGCTGATGGTAGTCCATCAGCAACTGGACAAATTGATTTAGCTGCTTCAACTGTTGGTGGGCCTTATACAATTACCTATTTAACACCTGGACCAGCGTGTGCAAACTCTTCAACATTTGCTGTTACAATTAATTTAGAAGATGATGCATCTTATTCTTATTCATCAACAATCTATTGCCAAGCAGATGCAAATCCATCTCCATTAATAACAGGTAATTTAGGTGGAACATTTACTGCAGACCCTGGTATTATTTTTGTTGGCGGAAGTCCTTCTTCAACCGGAGAAATTGATTTAGTAGCGTCTGCAGGTGGCGGAACCTATGCCATTACTTATACTACACTTGGACCAATTTGTCCAAACACATCCTTATTAAATATTACAATTGGATTAGAGGACGACCCAAGTTTTAGTTATGCGCCCGCTTATTGTCAAGGTACCACAAATCCATTTCCAACAATAACAGGAACAACTGGCGGAACTTTTACAGCAAGTCCTGGAATTATTTTTGTTGATGGCAGCCCTTCTGCAACTGGACAAATTGATTTAACCGCATCATTAGTTGGTGGCCCGTATACAATTACTTATTTAACACCTGGACCAAATTGTACAAATACTTCAACCTTTGATATTAATGTTGATTTAGCAGAAGTTGCATCTTTTGCTTACAGTTCAATTTTATATTGCCAAGCAGCTATAAATCCATTACCTACAATTACAGGAACAGTAGGTGGAACTTTTACAGCAGATCCTGGAATTATTTTTGTTGATGGAAGTCCTTCTGCTACTGGCCAAATTGATTTGGCAGCATCAACAGGTGGCGGAAGTTATAATGTAACATATACAACTCCTGGGGCACTTTGTCCTGTATCATTTGCATTTAATGTAACAATTAATTTAGAAGAGAATCCTGCATTCAGTTATTCGGATACCTCTTATTGTTCAACAGAAGCAAATCCTGCAGCTATTGCAGTTGCAGCGCCAAACGGTGCTTTCTCTGGTCCTGCAGAAATTATTTTCTTAAACACCTCAACGGGTGAAATTGATTTGTCAACATCGACTATTGGGGGACCCTATATTATTACATATTCAACACCAGGGCCAAATTGCATCAATACATCCAACTTTAATTTTTACATATTTGAAGGACCAACAGCAGATGCTGGAACTGACCAAGAATTAAATTATTTATTTGTTTCCACTTTAGATGCTGAAGCACCGGCGTTAGGAACAGGTGAATGGACAAGCGCTTCAAGCAGTTCGGTAATTTTCGATCTAACCAATCCAACTTCTTCTGTAGCAAATTTAGTACTTGGCCAAAACACCTTTCTTTGGACCGTAACGTATGGAAGCTGTGAAGCAGTATCTGATTCATTATCAATTTATGTAAATGATTTATTTTTCCCACAAGCTGTAACTCCAAATAACGATAATCAAAATGATTGGTTCTTGATTGAAGGAATCGAAAATATTTCAAACACATTACAAGTTTTTAACCGATGGGGACAACTTGTTTTTGAAACAACTAATTACATCAACGATTGGAATGGAATAGACAAATTCGGAAATGAATTAAGCAACGATACCTATTTCTATATTGTGATATTAGAAGGGGAAAGAACAGTAACGGGATATGTAGTAATTAAACGATGAGGAATATACTAATCATACTCTTGTTCTTTTGTGCAAAGCCATTTGCACAGCATACCCCGCTATTGAATCAATACATGTTTAATGGAGTAGCTTTAAATCCAGCATATACAGGAAGCGAAGAAGCGTTAAGCATGGTTGCAACTTTGAGAGCACAATGGATTGGTTTTCCAGGAGCGCCTACAACCCAAGCTTTTACAATTCACGCACCCTTTAAAAAATCTAATTCTGCAATTGGTCTGCAAGTTTTTGCAGATCAAATTGGTATTAATAGAAATACTGGAATCTTTGGCTCTTATGCTTATCGAATTAAATTCAAAGAGTCAACTTTGTCCTTTGGATTATCCGGTGGAATTAATTTGCAGAAAACTTTTTATAGTCGATTAGATGTGGTGGATTTACAAGATCAACTTTTGATAAACGATTCACCTTTGGGTATTTTACCTGATTTTAGTTTTGGTATTCATTATTATTCGAAAAAATATTTCCTAAGTTTTTCTGCACCTTTATTTCTAACGCATGATTACGATGGTGTGGATTTTAAAATTACAAATAATTTTAAAAATTACAATTTGATGTTAGGCGGGGGATATGTTTTTAGGCTTAAGAACGAACTCGAATTAAAACCATCCGTTTTGGCTAAATATCGTTTTGACAATCCACTACAATTAGACTTTAATTTAATGATGAAATTTTCCCAACATTTTGGAGCAGGAATTTCTTATCGCACCAATGATGCTTTAATAGCGTTGATAAATATTAATGCTTCCAAACAATTCGCCATTATGTATTCATTTGGTATGCCTTTGAGTCCAATTTTCAAATACAATAGTGGCACACATGAGCTTAGTTTGAAGTACAATATGCTATTTAAAACTTCATTAAGCAGCCCAAGATTTCTTGGATTTTAATTGTGGAACGTGAACAAAAAGATAAGAAAATAAATTGAGAAAACTAATTTGCATCGGCTTTTTTATTTTAATTCCTTTGGTCAATTTTGGCCAACAATATTCTATCACTTGTATCGAAACACCGCATCGTGGTTCTGTTTTTTCTCCGGCTTTTTGGAAAAGCAGTTTAGTTGTTTGTTCAGATCAAAAAGATAGATTCTTAAGAACCGTTTTAGATGAATCCGGCAAAGAACCTTTAGATCTTTATGTGATTAATCCATTTAATCCAGACTCAATAGCACGCTTTGACGAATTGTTTCGTACCAACTATAGCGATGGCCCAATTTCGTTTAATCATGATGGAGGAAAATGCATCGTTTCAAGAAATTTGAAAACAGAACAAAAAAATAAAGAACTTCAAATTTCTTCAAATCCTTTAGGTTTGTATGAATCTCAATTAACAGAAAGCGGTTGGTCAACTTTAAAAGCATTGCCATTTAACGACACCGCTTACACTTGTTCGCATCCTGCACTCGACTATTCAGGTGGCGTTTTATTTTTTACAAGTAATATGCCCGGCGGTTATGGCGGATTTGATATTTGGAAGAGTGTTAAAACTGACGGTGAATGGTCAAAACCAATTAATCTAGGTCCAATAATTAATTCAGCTAAAGACGAATTATTTCCTTCGGTTTGTAAAAAAATTCTCTATTTTGCTTGCAATAAAAAAGTTTACGGAGGATTAGATGTGTATCAAGTAAATTTAGATATCTCACCCTCTATTCCAGTTATTTTGGATGAAACAATTAATAGTTCGTTCGATGAATTTGGATTAATTACTAAAGATAATTTAGAGTCTGGTTATTTTAGTTCAAATAGAAATGGAATTGATCAAGTTTGGTCATTCGTCTCAAATTTTCCAAAGTTTGATGCATGCGATGATCAAGTTGAAATTTCTTTTTGTTATACATTATTTGAGGAAAATTCATTTGAACTTGGAGAAATTGAATCACTGATTTATGAATGGAATATTAATGAAGATAAAGAACGAGGAGTTAAAATTGACTATTGTTTCCCAAGTGTTGGAGAATATGAAATTACACTAGATATTATTGATACTGTTATTGGTAAAACATATTACAATCAAAGTTACTTTTATCTTTTGTTAGAATACGAAAAGCAACCTTACATCACAGCACCAGATACAGTTAAACCAGGAGAATTATTTTCATTGAACGGTCGCGAAACATTTTTACCTGATGTAAAAGTAGATGAGTATTATTGGTTTTTTAGTGATGGCAGTAGACAACAAGGTCTTGAAATACAACATACGTTTAATGAGCCTGGCACCTACTCTATTCAACTTGGAATTATTGGCAAAAATTCGGCTTTAGATACCATTCGTGATTGTGTTACGCGAATAATCGTTTGTGATCCAAATTATTTAAACCACGACGCAATGGTTAATCACACTGATTTGCCTGACTCACTTAAAAACCAACAGTATTTTTATACGGCGCCCAACGATTCTCTTTCTTTAGTTTATACCGTTGAAGCAATTCGGTCAACCGAAAAATTAGCAGAAAACGATCCCCGCTTAAAAACGTTAGAACCCTTTGGAAGTTTTACCTTAAAACACATTGAGAAAGAAAATGTTTATATTTATTTGGTAGGAAATTTTAATAATGTTGAGGAGCCGCATAAACTTTGGATGAAAATAATCGAACTAGGATTTGAACAAGCAATTGTAAGAAGTTTTACACCAGATGAATTAATGCAAATACCGATTGATGAAATTTTTGTTTTAGAAAATATTCAATTTGAATCGAGTAAATGGGATTTAACTCCAGAGTCAATCACTGAGTTAAATAAACTCATAGAAATTCTTTTGCTTTTTCCTGATTTAGATTTGTTAATCACTGCACATACAGATGAAAAAGGAAGTTTACAAAATAATACACTACTTTCACAAAAACGAGCCGAGTCAGTAAAAGAATTTTTAGTAAAAGCAGGAGTAAACCAAAGCCGCTTAACAGCAGAAGGTCATGGAGAGTCTCGGCCAATTGAAAATAACGATACGGAAGAAAGTCGCAAAAAAAATAGAAGAGTAGATTTTACATTAATAAGTAATTAAAATTGGCGCAATTATTGAATGTGCTAAAAGAAAAGAAGATTATGAAATTAACGAGCCTATTAATTACCCTCTTAATTAGTTCTAATGTTGTATTTGCTCAACAATTCCCGTCAGTGGAAGAAAACATACCCTATCTCGTAACTTTTGGAGGAGATGGAGAAACCTCTTGGGGAGATGATGACTTTACTCAAATTTTCTTTTTTTCAATTCCCAAATCACATAAAGATCCTGTATATATTCGTGTTTATGACCCTGGTACAGGTGGTGAAATAGACGAAGCTAAGGGAGATTTTAATACAACAACCAAATTTTCAGTATACGGCGGTACGGGCTGTATCAGCAATAAAGATGCAAGAAAAACGACACCAACAGGAGAATACAAAAGTGGAAATTTATTGGCGAACAAATCGTTCGTAGATGAAATGGATGGTGAGTGGTATTCTTTTGGTCCTTTCAACCCAACTTCTGGCGAATTCGCTCCAAAATATGGTGGTTATGTTATAAAATTTATTTGCGAAGGTGTATCAGGGAATGATGGTAATCTTTACAAATATTTTTTAAGTACATCGCCAACCGAAAATAAAAAAATTGAAGGGGGAAACGCATTTACTTTTGAGTACACATTCAGATTAAATGAAGACCCTAATGAAGTATCACATATTTATCCTTATGTCGATTCGAATGTTGTTTCAATTAAACAATCAAATTTTGATTACGATAATGATGGTGATATCAAAATTACCACAGTTGCAAGATTAGCTTTGCATTTATCGATGTCAGCCAATGATGTTTGGGTACATGGCGTACATAAAATCTTGCAAAAAGAAAAAGAAACTTCGTTTGATATTCAATTCTTAAAGCGTCAAGAAGATCCAATAAAAAGAAACAATGTTACTTTTTATGTAACAAATCAGGACGAAGAAGGATTACCCTTTTACTCTGTACCAATTGGTGGAAAACCAAACCCATCAACATCAATTAAAGTTGTTCCTAAGTAAATAATAATGCGTTTACTCTCTTTCGTTTTCCTGTTTTTATTCATCACCGTTGGTTTTTCTCAGAGCTACCGTTTCAATAATTATACAATTGAAAATGGTATTCCTCAAAATTTTATTTATTCCATCAATCAAGACAAAAATGGTTATTTGTGGATAGGAACAGGTGAAGGTCTTTCGCGTTTTGATGGTCATCATTTCAAAACGTACAAAAAAGAAAATGGTTTAGCTGAAGATGTAATAACCTGTTCGTATGAAGCTGAAGATGGTTCTATTTGGTTCGGCCATAATTCAGGCGCAATTACTCAATTAAAAAACGGTATTTTTATTCAGTATCCTACTCATATTAATAATAACAGTGTCATCAACGAAATAACGGGAATAGGCGAATCCATTTATTTCATTTCACAAAATATTGGCGTCTATTCAATTATTAAAAAGAAAATAAAAAAAATTGGTTGGTTCAAATCTGACGGTTACTATGCGTTAAAATGTTTGGACGAAAAAAATATTGTTCTTGGCACAGCAAATGGTATTATGCACATTGTGCTAGACGGTATAACTTGGAAACTAAAAAAGCGTTATTTCGAAGATGAAACTATTACAACAATCACTAAAAGTAAACATCCAGGCGTATTTTTATTTGCATCTCAAAATGGAAAATTAAGACGTATGAGATTGCAAGAGGGCAATCTACAATTCAGCATTTTTGAAGACATGGATTTTTCGCCTTACTCTTTTAAGGTGATTTTGGAAGACGCCGACACAAACATTTGGTTAGGTACGTATGGACAAGGTTTACTTAAATTAATTGTTGGTAATTCTGAAAAAGGTGACGAACTTTTAGTGTATAATGAAAATACAGGCCTAGCGAGTAATTATGTCAATTCTGTTTTTCAAGACATGGAAGGCAATGTTTGGATTGGAACATTTGGTGCCGGACTTTCAGTTTTAGTAGATGACTTTTTTACTTTTTATTCGCACCAACCTGGGCAATATGGAAACAATGTTAAATCAATTTGGATTGATGAACAAAACAAATGGTTTGGTGTTGAAAATGGGTTAATTCGCCTTTCAACAAACCTAAAAGAAAAATGGATTTTTTATAACGACAAGAACGGATTTGTAAATGATGACGTTACTGCATTATATCAAATAGATTCCGTTTTATGGATTGGTACAAGAGCAAACGGTATGTACAAATATGATTTTCTTAAAGACAAAATAAGTAAAGTAGATTGGAATTTTGGAAATCTTGGAAATGTAATAAATCAAATAACTGGAGTTGAATTTAACCTTGTTGTTGCAACAGAAGGTGGACTAGTTTTGTATAATCCAACAACAAATTCCTCTACCTTGTTTAACACAAGCTCAGGGCTTGCACATAATTCCATCAAAACTGTTTATAGCGCTTCTGATGGCAAAATATGGATGGGCACTCAAAGTCGAATTTTATTCGTGATTAATGAAGGAGAAATTGAAGAATATGAAATTACATCCTCGGGTGAATTAGAAATTGTTTCTATTTGTGAAGATAAAAATCACGCAATTTGGATTGCAACTTCCGAAAGAGGAATTTATAAATTGTCTAGTGATAGCTTAAAAGCATATTCAGCTGAAGAGGGGTTATTTTCAAATTATTGTTACTCCATCCAAGCAGATGTCAATAATAATATTTGGGTTGGACATCGCGCGGGATTAAGCAAGATAAATGAAATTGAAAATAAAATTGTAACGTTTGATCACACTTCAGGAATCAAAGATCAGGTCAATCAAAACGCCATGTTTCTTGATAGCAGAGGTTATTTATGGATTGGAACTGAAAGTGGTGCTATAAAATATGATCCAACAAAAGATAAAAAAAATAATGTTGCACCAAGGGTTAATATTACAAAAGTTCAAATCGGGGAAAAAATTTACAATACAAACGACGAAATAAGATTGCCTTATGGTAATTATCGAATTCAGTTTGATTATATTGGAATCAGTTTCAAAAATTCCGATCAAGTCACCTATCAATATTCGCTTAATGGTTATGACGAAAGACTATCTGATGTAACGAAAGAAACAACCACAACATACGGAAGAGTAAGTGATGGTGAATTTGAGTTTACTGTATTTGCATGCAACAGTGATGATATTTGCTCAGTTAATCCGGCCAAAATAAAAATCATTATTGATGCGCCGATATGGAAAAAATGGTGGTTCTATTTAATTCTAATTGTACTTCTCTCATTCATTATAATTTTAGTTATCAGATTACGACTTCAAAATCTTAGAAAAGCAAAAATTCTATTAGAGAGAAAACTAGAAATAAAAACAAAAGAAGTAGTAGATAAAGCGTTAAGGATTGAAGAAATCAATAAAGACATGACGGATAGCATCAATTATGCAAAAAGGATTCAAACTTCTATTCTACCTGAAACAAAAATTTTATCAGATGCATTACCAAATTCATTCGTGTTCTACCGTCCAAGAGATATTGTAAGCGGTGATTTTTATTTTATTGAACAGATAGACAATCGCCTTATAATAGCGTGTGTGGATTGCACAGGCCATGGTGTTCCAGGCGCATTTATGAGTATGATTGGTTCCGTAACATTGCGGAATTTATATGCGATGGCAAGATGGGGTTGGAAATCGCCGGAGAAAATATTAGTAGAACTAGACAAAGAAATCGAAATCATACTTCATCAAAAATTCAACGATGCAATGACATCCGACGAACTATTTTTGCAGTCGAGAGATGGAATGGATATAACACTTTGCGAAGTGAATTTAACAACAAAAGAAGTTCTAATTTCTTCTGCCATGCGAAATTCAATTATCGTACAAAACAAAGAGCTAAAAACGGTGCCCGGCGATAAAAAACCAATTGGCGGAGGTGACAATCGCAACGTACCATTTACGTTAAAACGGTTTCAAATGCAACCAGGCGATTCATTGTTTCTTTTTAGCGATGGATTTTCAGATCAATTTGGCGGACCGGATGGCAGAAAATTAAAAGTTTCGGGCGTTCAAAATATCATCCATAATTTACAATCTCTGCCACGTAACGAATACGAATCAAACGTTGAAACAAATTTCAGCAATTGGATAGCAGATTGGGATCAAATTGATGATGTTCTTTTAATTGGAATATTGTTCTAAAAATTATCAACGTCTTTTAAACAATATTCACGATTTTTCTAAATTCACTTTTTTCATCTAAATTAGATAACTAAGTAAGTCCTCAATTTTAGTTAATTGTAAGTTTGCTATCGTTATTTAAATATAAATTGATAAATTAGCTTAATGAAGGATTTGGATGAAATAACTTTTAATTTTGTTGATGTTGAAATACAAGCTACAAAAAGAACGCCTTACCTGAAGCTCAACAAGGCTGAAGGTATAATCGAGTTAAGAGGAAAATCCTTTCCTGAAAACGCAACAAGCACCTATTGGTCATTGAATAGATGGATTGCGGAATACATTGCATACCCCGCAAAAAACACAAATATATGCATAGCATTAAGTTTTATGAATAGTGGTACTAGCAGGCTCATAACTGAAATGCTTAAGAATATGCATAGCACAATTGGCATTAAGTCTAACTTAACTGTAAATTGGTATTATGAAAAAGGCGACACCGAAATGGAAAGTATTGGTCAATATTATAACGAACTTTTAGAAGGTTTAATCGTATTACACGAAGTAGATAAAATTTAATTATGTCTCAACTAGAAATTTTAAATATTCCCGGAACAGTTAAAACACCTGCTATTCATGGCGATGTTAAAACTGGTAAAATTTCAATTTCAGGAAGATGTGTTCCAGAAAACGCAGTCGATTTTTTTATTCCCGTTAAAACTTGGATAGAAAAATACATTGAAGTTGCGCCTACTGCAACCGAATTTCAGGTAGAGTTGGATTATTTTAATACCTCTTCTTCTATTATTCTATTAAATGTTTTTCGCTTATTTAATCCCAGTCAGCATAAAGGAATGAGCGTAAATTTTGTTTGGATCTATGTTGACGACGATTTAGACATGAAAGAAGCCGGCGAAGAATACAAAGCTATGTTGGGTGGTAACTTGACACTTGTTCCAAAACAACCTTAGGTAATTTAATTTGCTGATAAGGCACCGCCGTAGTTTCAATTTTAAATTTTCCCTCTTGCAGAGGTTCTTAATTGAATTCCGCTAAATACATCAATCCGCGCAAATAATAAATCACGTTTTTCTGTCGTTATTTTTTGTTCATCTTTATTGGAAGGTACACTGTTTTGTGCTATGACAATTTTAGCTTCTCTGTCTGCTAACGCAAACATAAAATCAATTGGAAATAAATCTAAATTCCTTCGAACAGCTTGTTTTAACCCTCTTGTTTCAACTCGATAAATTTCAGCAAGATGAATATCTAATACCGATACGGTTTCTGTAATAGTCCAATTAGCCGAAAGGCTCTTGGCCTATAACAGCTAATCCCTGTCTGCCTGACGGGCAGTCAGGCAGGTATCGGCATTTACATTACTAAGTTCAAATTATTCTTTGGACTAATTTGATCTAAGTAATGGTATTAAATCGTGTTCACGATTTTATCGCCAGTATTGTAGCGGTTCAATTAATTCGTATAGCTTTTTCATAACTTCAGATTAATCCGATGGCTATTTGACGCGTTTTGGGTGTGGAGTGATTATAAATAATTTTCCCATGTAAATTTATAATGACGAGAATTAAAACAAAAAAAAAACCATTGTTAATAAATATAATGCGTGAGGGCTTGAGCGGTTACCCCGCATCCGCCAGTTGGCGGAGAGGAGTAATAGCGGAAGACCGACGGCTTTTTTTTGAAGGATATTTCTTTTTTGAATGACGGTGTTAAAAAAAAAGCCGGCACGCCCAACACCTGTTAATCATGCAAAATTGTCGGTTAAAAATATAATGATAATGCGAATTTGACAGTGAATATTTGTAGAACCAGCCAATATTTCAGCGTTTTGATTTTGGAGCCCTATTT
>Ga0163144_10012077_pt1 | contig 18196 bp, 15 predicted proteins | sample OliLak19BULKMAT1_FD_123175 | JGI IMG/M metagenome (GOLD analysis project Ga0163144, IMG submission 123175) | Freshwater microbial mat bacterial communities from Lake Vanda, McMurdo Dry Valleys, Antarctica - Oligotrophic Lake LV.19.BULKMAT1 | ecosystem: Environmental > Aquatic > Freshwater >... | reverse complement strand
GTCCGTCAGGTCCGTGGGGTACAACTCACGAGGAGACGTTTTGAATCGCATGGCCAGGCACTCCGTAGGTGAAATGAGACGGAATGCACGAACCTTCGTCAAAACCACGATTTATGGCAATGCAAGTATCCGGATAGACTCTTACCGACGTTCGAGTTCGGAAAAATCGAGCTGTAAAAGCTCGCTGCTTCCTCAGCCTGGTGATCGAACCACAAAAAGGGCGTGATCCGTTGGATGGGCATAGTTGTCTCCTGCGTTCGAAGTCATCAAGGGGTCGCCATTCTGCTTCACTACCGAATAGTCGAACGTGAAAACGTGGATTCGACAAGGATCTTGAAATAGTGATCGTGAAAAAATTCGGGAGCATATGGCCGGGTGGGACCGGCGACGGGAGTCGCCTCATTCGCGCTCGAAGGAGAACCCCCCTTGTGCAGCCGGCGTCTCGTCCGTCGTTCCCGCGCAGGCGGGAATCCAGGGATCCGAAGACAGGGCAGCGTCGAGGAAACCCATTCGCGGCGGTCGCAAGACCCGTGGTGCAAGGACGTCTTGCGTTTTGCTGGATTCCCGCCTGCGCGGGAATGACGTGGTGTTGGGGAGGTTGATTGGGGGGCCCTAAATATGAAAAAAGTGGCGCGTAGCTGCGAAAACGGCGGGGAGCAATACATCTGGGGTCGACTTCGTATAAAATGGCCTGTGTTTCGCGGCCGATCCAGGGGCCTTGCAGGAGATCGATCGATGGCCCGCACATTCATGTTTGCGCTCTGTTTTCTGGGGCTTTGCCTCGCTCGAACCGCGCCGGCCGACGAGCCGGCCGCCGTTTCGCCTGCCACCGGGCAACAAGTCCGGCAGACGGTCGAGCGGGCCATCGGTTATTTGCAGACCGAAAGCGCCGCCTGGTTGAACACCCGCAAATGCGCCGCCTGCCATCATGCGGGTCTGCCGCTGTGGGCGCTGGGCGAGGCCGACCGGCAGGGGTACGCGATCGACAAGAAATACCTGACGGACACGGGCGATTCGTTGCTGGGCAGCAAGGAGAAGCTGCTGGCCTCGAAGATATTCCCCAATCCGGCCGATCCGCCCGACCCTCGCCCCCAGGGGCGAGGGCTGAACATGGGGCTGCCGTTTCTGGCCGTTGCCGCGAGGTCGTTCCCTGCGCTGGACGACGGGCAGAAGCAAAGCCTGAAGCTGATCGCGGAAGAAATCGTCAACAAGCAGCAACCCGACGGTTCGTGGGAGTTTTTTGCCACGCTCAGGCGACCCCCGATTAACGAAAACCAGACCAGCGACGCCGCCTGGATCCTCATGGCCTTGCAAGGCGAAACAGGACCCGACGCTTCGCAGTCGCAGCGGGTGGCACTAGCGAAGGCGATGGCCTGGTACGAAGCCGCCAAGCATCCCAACGATCCGCAAGACAAGGCCTTGAAGCTGCTCGTGGCAATTCGCGGCGGCAAGCCCCGCGCCGAACTGCAAACCACGCTCGACGAACTGCTCGCCCTGCAACAGCCCGACGGCGGCTGGCGGCAGATCGCCGACACGAAGAGCGACGCCTACGCCACCGGCCAGACGCTGTACATTCTGGCATTGGCCGGTTACACGGCCGAACGGCCCGAGATCAAACGGGCCATCGACCTTCTGGTCGCGACACAAAAACCCGACGGCAGTTGGCCGATGGTTTCGCGATCGACCCCCGATGGCTCGCCCGGGAGCTCGAAACTACTGACGCCGATTACGTGCGCGGGAGCGTCTTGGGCGACACTCGGGCTGGCAAAGCTCACGCCGAAGGGGGCGTGAGAGAGCGGCGGCTCCAGGGCATGCCTTGGCGGACCGGACCGAGGCCTAAAACAGCCGGGGGTGCCCGTCGCCTTCGGGCGGTTTGAGGCCCAAATGCATGTAGCCCTCGGGCGTGAGCCGGCGGCCTCGTGGCGTGCGCACGACCAGGCCCGCTCGCAACAGAAACGGCTCGACCTCGTCCACCAGCGTGTCGATGGCGGTGTTCATCGTGTGGGCCACGGCCTCGACGCCGACCGGCCCGCCGAGGAACACGCGGACGATGGTTTCCATGTACTTGCGGTCCTGGCCGTCGAGCCCGCGGGGGTCGATGCCCTGCATGTCGAGCGCGGCGTCGGCCACGTGGCGCGTGATGCGCCCGTCGGCCCGGCTGGTGGCGTAGTCGCGGACCCACCGCAGGCGGTTGTTGGCCAATCGCGGCGTGCCCCGGCTGCGGATGGCGATCTCGGCGGCAGCGTCCGCCGCGATCTCGACGCGGAGCTTCGCCGCGCTGCGGACGACGATTTCGGTTAGCTCGTCGACGGAGTAAAAGTCCAGGTGCTCGCGCATCTGGAAGCGGTCGCGCAAGGGGGCCGACAGCAAGCCGGTCCGCGTCGTGGCCCCGATCAGCGTGAACGGTTTGAGCGACATATTGATCGTGCGGGCGTTCACGCCTTCGCCCAGCGCGATGTCGATGCGGAAATCCTCCATCGCCGGGTAGAGAAACTCCTCGACGGCCTTGGGCATACGATGGATCTCGTCGATGAACAGGACGGAGCCTTCTTCGGCGTTGGTCAGGTAGGGAATCAGGTCCTTGGGCGCCGACAGGGCCGCGCCGCTGGCCATCTGCAACGTCACGCCCAGATCGCGCGGGATGACCGTGGCGAAGGTGGTCTTGCCCAGGCCGGGCGGACCGTCGAAGAGAATGTGGCCCAGCGGTTCGCGTCGTTTGCGCGAGGCGTCCAGCGCGATTTCGATCCGCTCGAAAACGTCGCGCTGGCCGACGATGTCGTGCATCCGCTGCGGACGGAGATCGCGATCGTCGTCGTCTTCGGGCGGCGCTTCGGCGGCAGCGGCAGGTTGAAGGATCGGTTCGCGCATGGGTTTGGGGGCAGAGGTCAGGGAGCAGGGGACGGGGGTCAGGGGAAAGCAGTCAGGATTTAGGTGGCGTGCTTGCGCAGCGTTTCAGCAACATTCAACTCCCCTCCCTCCCAGGGAGGGGCCGGGGGAGGGTCGGTGCGCGATGCGTTCGACCATACGACATCGTCATCGCTCATCGCAGGCAGTATACCAAAGGGGCGGCCAAAGGCAGAAGCGGGAACGACGCTCGACCGCCATACCAGCCCGACGCGCCAGCGAGGAACCTTCTAACGGTACGACTCGGACGTCATTCCCGCGCAGGCGGGAATCCAGGGACTCGGGGAGGGCGGTGACGAAAGAGACTTGTGTGTGGCGGTTGTAAATCTTGTCGTGCAGGGCCGACTTGTGGTGTACTGGATTCCCGCCTGCGCGGGAATGACGGTAAGGATGACGTACCTACGTTGCTACGTATCCTTATGTTGCTGTTGGTAGATGGCTTGCAGCAGTGCTTCCACGTCGGCGAACTTCTTCTTGCTCGCCAGGACCGTGTCGAGCAGCCGGCGGGCATCGCTTTCGGAATGGCCCAGCCGACGCAGCACCTCGAACGTCTCGGCCACCAGATCCCGCTCTTCGCGCGATTCGAAGGCCTCATCGCGGGCAACGAGTAGGGCGAACTTGGGCACCTTGCGGCGGAGTTTAGCGATCACCCGCTCGGCCGTGGCGGGGCCGACGCCGGGCAGGCCGGCCAACGCCTTGGCGTCTTGTTCCTCGATGGCCATCGCCACTTCGCGCACGGGTCGGACCATGGCCCGCAAGGCCTTCTTCACGCCCACGCCGTCGACCGAGCAGAATAGCTCAAAAAACTCGCGTTCGACCTCGTCGATAAATCCAATGAGCCGCGGCGTCATGCGGCCCTGCATGGGGTTGCCTTCCAGGTACTCGATCGTGTGCAGGCTGATTTCCTCGCCCACTTGGTGCTGTAAGCGGCGGCGGTTGAACTCGGGGATCAGCACTTCGTATTCGAACGCGCCGACGGCCAGCGAAATCACGTCATCGCTGACTTGCAGCAGGCGGCCGGTCATCTTGGTAATCAAAGGGTGGGCTCTCCATAGCGAGGGGCGTCAGTCGTCGCACCATGCTAGCGACTTTACCCAAGCCCAGGGAAGACCGCATTGAGTAGGTACCGGCCGCCGGACGGTACCGTGAACCCAGCCCGTAGCCCGTGGGTCACGCACTCCTGTGCGTGACAGTGCGGCTCAATCCCGGGTTATGTCACGCACGGGAGTGCGTGACCTACATCTTCATCGATTGAGCGCCGGCAAGGCAGTCGGCACATCTTCCGCCGCGTCGTCTGGCTCAGGTGGCGTCGTCGGCGCCGGGCGTGCCTGCTGGTGGACCGAGAAGCGGATGCCCTTGCGGTGTAGGAACGATGTGAACTGATCGAGCAGGACGTAAAACACCGGCGTGACCAGCAGCGCCAGCACTAGCGAGAGCGACTGGCCGCCGATGATCACCTTGGCCATGCTGGCCCGTGCTCCGGCGCCGGGTCCTTGCCCCAGCGCGATGGGGATCATGGCCGCCACCAGCATCACCGTAGTCATCAGAATTGGCCGCAAGCGCGTGTGATTGGCTTCGACCAGGGCGTCGTTGCGCGCCATTCCCTTGGCCCGCAGTTGGTTGGTGGCGTCGACTTGCAGAATGCCGTTCTTCTTCACGATGCCTACGAGCATGAACAGCCCGAACATGGCGTAGATGTCCATCGGCGTCCGCGCCAGCACGAGCGACAGCAGGCCGAACGGGATCGTCACGGGCAGCGCCATGAGGATGGCCACGGGCTGCGTCCAGCTTTCGAACTGCGCGGCCAGAATCAGATACATGAACACGATCGACAGCACGAAGGCGATGACCAGGTAGTAGCCGGTTTCGGCCAGCGTCTCAGCCTGCCCGCCGAAGCGGTGCGTGTATTGGGGGTCGAGGTTCATCTTTTCGACAATCAGGCCCGTGCGGCGAATCGCCTCGCCCAGGTCGATCCCGTTGGGATTGGCGAGTACGGTCACTAGTCGCTGGCGGTCTTTGCGTTCGATGACCGTGGGTCCGCGCTCCTCAGTGACGCGAGCCAGGCTCGATAGCGCCACGGGACCCACGGTGGGAGACGAAACGCTCAGCCCATACAGGTCCTTGACGCTCGAGCGGTCTCCCGGCTGAGCCCGCAGCCAGACATCGTACTGCTCGCCGCCGTCGCGAAAGACCGAGACGGCCATTCCGCCGACGAGAATGCGGAGCGATTCCGCGACCGAGCCGACCGACACGCCCAAGTCGCTGGCGGCTTCACGGTCGATGGCGACTTGCAACTCCGGCTTGCGCAGCGAGAGCGTGGTGTCGACATCGGAAAGGCCGCCGTCTTTGCGAAACGCCTCGACCATTTGGTCGGAGTATTTGGCCAACTTGTCGAGATCGGGGCCGACGAGCTCAACCTGAAAGATCTGCGCGCGGCCGCCTCCCTGGAATGGCGAGACATCATTGACGCTGGAGCGCAGATCGGGGTAGTCGAGCATGAGCTTGCGGGCTTCGTCCTGCACGGCAAACTGCGTGTAGTCGCGATCGCCCAGCTCTTTCATGCGAATGTAGATCGAGCCCTGAGTGACGGAGCCTTGCCCCTTGGCGTTGCGGCCCGAGCTGCCGATGGTAGTAAACACGTGGACGGTGCCTGGCATCTTTTTCAGCCGCCCTTCCAACTCGGTCAGGACCTGGTCCGTGCGATCGAGCGTGTAACCTTCGGGCGTCGTGACGTAGACCTCGTACTCGCTCTGGTCGTCGCGGGGGATCAGCGACACACCCATAATTCGTGCGATGGGCACGGTGCTGCCGACGACGAGAATCGTAATTCCCACGACGGCCCATTTGTGGGCCAGCGATTTGCCGAGCACCCAGCCGTACACGCGATCGACCGCACTATAAATGAAGCCCGACTTGCTTTTGGCGTGGCCGGCCTCGGAGGGATCGAGCTTGAGAAAGCGGCTGCACAGCATGGGCGTGAGCGTAAACGAAACGAACAAGCTCATGGCCACGGCGAAGGCCACGGTCAGCCCGAAGCTGGAGAAGAACCGGCCCACCACGCCCCCCATGAAGGCCAGCGGCGCAAAGATGACGATCAACGACAGACTGGTGGCCATCACCGGCAACACGATCTCGCGCGTGCCCTGGTGCGCGGCCTGCATGGCGTCGAGCCCCTTTTCTTCCATCAGCCGGAAGATGTTCTCGTGTACGACGACGGCGTCGTCGATGACGATGCCAATAGCCAGGATCAGGCCCAACATGGTGATGTTGTTGAGCGTGAAGTCCATGTAATACATGAACGCGAAGGTAGGAATGATCGAGGTCGGAATGGCCAACGTGGCAATGACCGTGGTCCGCCAGTCGCGGATGAATAGCAAGATGGTGAGCGAGACCAACACGGCCGCCAGCAGCAAGTGTAGCTTGACCTCTTCGATTGACTTTTTGACGAACCGCGATTGGTCGCGGATGACTTCGATCTTGATGTCGGGCGGCAGGGCGGCGCTGATGCGGGCCAGTCGGGCTTTTACGTCGTCGGTCACTTTCACGACATTGGTGCCCGATTGCTTCTGCACGACGACGCTGACGGCGTTCTGCCCGTCGAGCCGGGCCAGCGAGCGGGGCTCTTCGATCGAGTCTTCCGCATGGCCGATGTCCTTGACGCGGATCGGATAGCCGCCGCGATTGGCGACGATCAGGTTGTTGAACTCGGCCGGCGTGTTCAGCCGCCCCAGCGTGCGGAGCACCATCTCGCGCGGGCCTTGCTCGATGTGACCGCCGGGAACTTCCATGTTCTGTCGCTGCAGAGAGAGCCTTACGTCGTCGACCGACAGGCCATAGGCCACGAGCTTGTCGGTATCGACGGTGACGTTCATGGCCCGCACGCGGCCGCCCAGCATGCTGACGGCGCCGACGCCGGTGACGGTTTCCAGCGGCTCCTTGATGCGTTTGCGCGTCAGCTCGGTGATTTCGCGCAGATCGCGTTGGCCGGACACGGCGATTGTCATGATCGGCATGCTGTCGGTCTCGAAGCGGTCGACGATGGGGTTTTCCGTTCCCTCGGGCAGAAGGTTCAGGACCGAGCCGACTTTGTCGCGGACTTCTTGCGTGCCCACGTCGCCGTTCTTCGAGAGCAGAAACTGCACCATCACGACCGAGACGCCCTCGGAGCTGACGGAACGGAGCGCATCGACGCCGGAGACCGTGTTGAGAATGTCCTCGATCGGCTTGCTGACCGAGGTTTCCATTTCTTCAGCGCTGGCGCCGGGCAGAATTGTCGTGACGCTGCACACGGGGAAGTCGACGTTGGGGAACAGGTCGACTCCCAGGCGGAAGTAGCTCAAGATGCCGAGCACGACGGGCGAGGCCACGAGGACCCACGCGAAGACCGGCCGGCGGATGCAGATATCGGAGATGTTCATCGTTGTGCGTGAGAGCGATGGTTCTGCTGGGCGCGCGGTTGGCGTCAGCCGGCCGATGGTGCGCGAGGGGGTCGGGAGTCACTGTCGCCAATCCGGCTTGCCCGAATGAACGACTTCCTCGACAGCGACTCCCGACCCCTTTCGTCTTGCTACTCGATCGATCGCCGCCCGCTACCTTGCGGCGCTAATGGTTCACTTCTTCTCGACTCGCGGTTCGCTCGGCGGTCTCCGCGGGCTTTGCTTGCTCTCGAACCAGAATGGCGGTGCCGTCGGCCAACTGGCTTTGTCCGCTGACGACGACTTGGGCGCCGGCTTCGAGTTCGCCGGTGACTTCCACCCAGCCCGCGCCTTCGACGCCCGTGCCAATCGGCACGTCGACGGCTTTGCCATCTCGAATGGCGAAGACCTTGGTGACGCCGGCGTAGCGGACGATCGCCTCGATGGGCACGACGGTCCGCTGCACTTTGTCGCGCGTGACGATCGCGGCCTTGGCGAATCCGCCCGGCCGCAGTTGACGCTGGTCATTGGGCACGGCCACTTCGACCTGGAACGTGCGGCTAGCAGTGTCGATGGCTGGATTCATCCACGCCACTCGACCGGCAAACGTCTTGCCTGGGTGCGACGCCACGCTGACGCGTACTTCCTGGCCGGCTTGAATGTCGGGGCTAAAGCGTTCGGGCACGGTCGTCCAGAGCCGTAATGGATTCTCGATGACCAGATCCATGACCGCTTCTCCCTCGCGGAGCATCTGCCCTTCGGCGACGCTGCGTTTGGTGATGGCGTAGATGATCGGTTCGCGAATGCCTTGCGGCACGCGCGACGGTTGCGGTGCGCGGATTTCCATGTCGAGCTTGGCCTGCCGAGCGACTTCGAGCTCGACCTGGCTGGCGAACGCGCTGGCCAGTGTGGCTCGGGCGGTGAGCGCGGCGTTTTCGGCCGCGGCTTGCGCTTCTTTAAGGTCGAACTCAGCGTTCTGGTAGGCCTCCATCGTGCTCACTTTGCGCTCCAGCAGCGTTTGCTCGCGCTCGAAATGCTGTTTCATCCGCGCGACGGCTACCTGGCTTTGCACGACCGAAGGGATCTTGGAAACGTCGAAATCGGCCGCGGGAAGTTTGGTGAGGCCCAGCTTGGCCAGCTCGGTCAGCAATCGCTTCTCCGCTTGTTGGATGGCGAGATCGACGTTGACGGTTTCGAGCTGCACCAGCAGCTCGCCCGGCGCCACGCGGTCGCCTACGTCGTGCAGCGTTTTAACGACGCGGCCGGTTTTTTTGGAGCCGAGTTGAATGTCTTCCCAACCCTTGAGCGAGCCGACGACGTCAATCGTGGTCTCGACCGGGCGAAACTCGACGGGCGCGACCGTGACCGGCACGGCCTTGACCTGCTCGGGCTGATCGGTGCTGCTGCTTTCGCGCTTGCAGCCTGGGAGCGCGATGACACCCAAGGCGACGAGCAGCATGCCGGCAAGTACTACAACGCACGCGTGTGGCGAGCGGTCGGCGTGAGCCGGCCGTTGGCACTGCAGTTCGCCGAACCATCCACAGATGACCGTGCTGACATGCTTCATCGTCGGCCGCTTTTTCATTCGATCGTTCATTTGCGCTCCAAGGCGGGTGGCAATGCGCCACGACCGCCAAAGCCTTCGACCAGATCCGTCACCAGGCGGCGGGCCAATCCGTCGTCCAGTTCGATGTCGCGATACAAGAAATCCATGGTGTAGATAGTGACCAGGCCGCGGACGGCCGCCGTGCAGGCGTCGCTGCGCTCGGGCGCGATGAGCCCTGCCGCGGTCAATCCCCGCACGGCTCGTTCAATTAGTTCGGTGAGCGCGGCGCCATATTGTTTGACTTCGCCCAACAGCGCGGTGCCCTGCGGCCCAAAGAACAGCGCATAGACGAAGCGGGCCCGATCGGGATCATCTCGACAAAAAGCAAACTCGGCGTCGAGCAGCCGCGCGAGCTTGGTGGCCGCGTCGTCGGGGCCATCGAGTATTCCCTTCAGCTCGGCAACCAGCCGTTGCATGGGCAGCGTGAGCAGCGCGTGGGCGAGGCCCTCTTTGCTTTGGAAGTGGTAGTAGAGCGTGGGCTTGGTGACCTCGGCGGCCTCGACAATGTTGCGCACACTCGTGGCGTCGTAGCCGAGTGTCGCGAAGAGCTGCGCCGCAATGCGCGCGATGCGGCTCGCGATCTGGCTGGACTCGACGGGCGTGGAAAGGCGACTGGCGGTCATGTTGCCTGGCGACGGGACAGAGTCGATGCAAAAGGGGTCGTTCGCCGCTCGCGGTTTAGCTCCCTCTGGAGAGGGCCCATCCTTGGCCGCTTCGCAGTATTCCTCGGTGGAAATAGATATACCGAACGGTAGGTATTCTAGGCAGGCCTTCCTTCAGATGCAAGTTCGAGAGCGACGCCTGCCAAGCGCCGCTCCAAAGGAACTCAGCAGGGCGGATTGCCCCGCAAACTCACGTCAATAGTTCCAAATTGTCGCCTGCCGCGAGAGAGCGTCAGTGCGGGCAGTAATTCTTACCGGAAAATTCTTTGTCGGTTTTGCAGACACTTGGTATGACTACGGACGGAACAACTCTCTTCTCGTGTTTGGACCGGAGCCTTTCTTAGCGGGCTTCTGCAACGGGCCTGCCGGGGGCTCTCTAACGGCGGAGGAGGCACTTATGTACGCCGCAGGGTTTGCGCGTCGACCGTGGCGATCTAAACGCGCTCGGCGATTTGAACGGGACTGGCGAATTGGGCAGGCATCTTCGAGTAGGCCGTCATCGGCGCGGGTTTCAATCGGACTGGCGTGTGCTGTTGCCGTGATAAGCGGTGCGTCGACGCAAGTCGACGCACAGAAGTCGAGCGGGCAACAGCAGGTCCAGCAGGCCGATGAGTTGCGGATCATCCAGCAGGAGATTCGCGATCAGCAACAGCGAGCTAAGGGACAACGACTCTTCCTGCACCAATGGATCTCCGACATTCAAATCCCGGGCAGCGGCGATGGCCTGGGGCCCATGCGCAATGCCGCCTCGTGTGTCGAATGTCACTTGCAGGGCAAGGTCGGCGGCGGCGGACCGAATGAAAAGAACGTCGACTTGCTGAGCGTGGTGCCGCCCAAGATCACGGCCGTCGACGAACGGCAGAAATTCGCAGCGCACTTGCCGAAGCTGCACGGCGGACTTTCGACCTCGGGCACGGCGATCGTGCTGCATCGCTACTCGAACAATCCCGATTACGACGCTTGGAAAACCAGGTTATTGGGCGTTCCACGCACCCACGAAGACGCTCACGTGCGCGAGTATGGCGGCCGCGGCCAGGCGGCGTTCAAGGTGAGCCAGCGCAATACTCCCGCGTTGTTTGGCGCAGGACTGATCGACACGATCCCCGCCAGCGTCTTGGCGACCGTCGCCAGCGAGCAGGGCAAGCAATGGCCGGGCGTCAGCGGCCGCGTCGCGCGAACTCCGCAGGGCGGCGTCGGTCGTTTCGGCTGGCGTGGGCAAACCAGTTCGTTGCGAGACTTTGTGTTGGCCGCTTGCGCCACGGAGCTGGGGCTGGAAATCAAAGGGCATTCGCAGGCCGTCAATCCGCAGAACGCCAGGTACAAGACGCGGCGGCCCGACTTGAACGAAAGCCAATGCGACGCCCTAGTGGCCTACGTCGCCAGCTTGCCGCAGCCGGTGCAAATCAAGCAACCGCCGCGCACGGAGCTGGTCGAGAGCGGGGCGACGATCTTCAAGTCCACCGGTTGCGTCGCGTGCCACACGACCAAGCTCGCCGCGGTCGACGGCATCTACAGCGACCTACTGCTGCACGACATGGGAGTCGGATTGGCCGATCCGGTGGGGGCCTCACCCGAGATCACCACGCAAACGGTTTCCACGGGCGGCTACTACGGCGGAACGGTGAGCATCTTCGCCGAGGTGCCTTCGGAGACTTTGCAGGAATGGCGAACGCCGCCGCTGTGGGGCGTGCGCGATTCGGGTCCCTACCTCCACGACGGTCGGGCGAAGACGATCGAGCAAGCCATTCTGTGGCACGGCGGCGAAGCCGAGCCGTTTATCAAGCGGTATCGTGAGCTGCCAGAAATCTATCGCGCGCGGCTGCTGGCGTTCCTCAATACGTTGACGGTTACCGACGGTGAATCGTTGGCGGCCCGGTGAGGAATCCGCGAACGTGTAACGTGAAGAATTAGCCACGGATTGAACACTGACGAAACACGGATCGACGAAGACGCCTCGCGCAGAGGCGCAGAGCACGCCGAGGGAGAGTCCCATTTTCCTTGGCGATCTTTGTGTCTCTGCGTGTTTTTTTGACTTCGTCGGCGTTGATCGGCGGCCGAGTATCAATCAAACTATTGTTTCGCGCTGCCTAGGATACGTCCACCTTTTCACCAGAGTGGTGCCACGTGAATTCCTCGATTCTGTATCGGGCAGCCTCGATCTTGATGCTCACATTCGTGGCGCTGCCGACGTTCGCCGATGACAAGGCCGACAAACCGCCGGAGGGCGGCAGCAAGCAGGCTGCCAGCGAAGAGCCCGCTTCCGCAAAGTCCACGACTGAAAAACCGACAAAGCAATCCATCGCCGCCCATTGGCAAGGCACACTCGACGCCGGCGTCAAGTTGCGCGTCGTCTTCAATATCGAGAAGGCGGCCGACGGCAAGCTCACCGCCACGCTCGACAGCCTCGATCAGGGCGTCAAAGGAATCAAGATCGACGAGATCACTTTCGACGACTACACCCTGCGGATAGCGGCCAAGGGCATCGGCGGATCGTTCGAGGGAAAACGCAATGCGGCCGGCGACGAAATCACTGGCACCTGGAAGCAAGGCGGCGCGTCGATGCCGCTGGTGCTCAAGCCGGTCGACAAACCGCTGGTCCCCAATCGGCCGCAAGAGCCCAAAAAACCCTATCCCTACGACGAACAGGAAGTCACGTACGAGAACAAACCGGCGGGCATCAAGCTGGCCGGAACGCTCACACTGCCGCGCGCGCCCGATTCGCAGGGCACGTCGCAAGCCAAAGCCCCGTTCCCCGCCGTGGTGTTGATTACCGGCTCGGGTCCTCAGAATCGCAACGAAGAACTGCTGGGCCACAAGCCGTTTCTGGTCCTGGCAGATTATCTCACGCGCCGCGGCATCGCCGTATTGCGCGTCGACGATCGCGGCGTGGGTGGTTCGACGGGCAATCTCAATGATGCGACGACCGCCGACCTGGCGGAGGACGTGTTACTGGGAGTCGAGTTCCTCAAGTCGCGCGCGGACATCGACCCGCGGCGGATCGGTTTGATCGGGCACAGCGAAGGCGGACTAATCGCGCCGCTGGCCGCCACGCGCAGCAGCGACGTGGCATTCATCGTGCTCATCGCCGGGCCCGGCACGACCGGCGAGCAGATCCTTTATGCCCAAGGTTCGCTGATTCTCAAAGCCGCCGGCGAGAGCGAAGAAAAGATCTCGCACCAACGTCAACTGCAAGAAAGGATGTTCGCCGTCTTGAAGCAGAATCAAGACGAGGCCGCTGCCGACAAACAGTTGTCGGAGATTTTCGCGGCGGAATTGGATCGGCTCTCGGACGCTGAGAAGAAGGCCGCCGGAAACGCTTCGGCAGCCGCCGAAGCACAGCGAAAAGCGATCCTCACGCCGTGGTTTCGCTACTTTCTCAGCTACGATCCCAGGCCGACGCTCGCGCAGGTGAAATGCCCCGTGCTGGCCGTCATCGGCGAGCGCGACCTGCAAGTGCCGCCCAAGGAGAACCTGCCCGAGATCGAAAAAGCACTGAAAAGTGGCGGCAACAAGGAGTTCACCGTCCGCGAACTGCCGGGCCTGAACCACCTGCTGCAAACGTGCAAAACGGGGTCGCCAACGGAGTACGCCGAGATCGAGGAAACGATGTCGCCCGCGGCCTTGGAAATGATCGGCGATTGGATAGTGAAGCGAACGGGGAAGTGAGGAAAGTAGGCCCCGACGCGGTTGCGAAGGCTTAGCGGCCGGGGTTGCTTGGCGGTTCGCCGTATTCCACACGATCGATCGCATAGACGAGCAACGGCTGTTTTTCGGCGCTGGGATTGGTCGCTGGATGCATGCCCAACCGTCGCATGACCTGCTCGGAGGCAACATTCGGCGGATCGGTGCGGGCCCAGACGCGCGGCAAATTTAATTCGTCAAAGGAGTACCTTAGCACGGCCTGCGAGGCTTCCGTCGCCAGGCCTTTGCCCCAGTGTTGCGGCGCAAGCCCGAACAACAACTCGACTTCACTCGTCTCGGCAATCTCGCGCAGCGCACAGAATCCGGCCAGCTCCGGATCCTCCGTGACGTGAAGGGTCCACAAACCCAAGCCACGGTCGGCCGCCGCCTCCAGGAACGCTTGCACGACTTCCTGGGCCTGCTGCCGGCTGATGATCGCGTCATCCCACAAAAATCGCCGCACCGGTGGTTCGCGCCACAGGGCGCAGAGCGAGTCGACCGCGTTCAAATTGCACGGACGCAAATGCAAACGCGGCGTATCGAGGGCCGGCATCATCCTGCACCGATTAGCTTGGCTGCGGCAGGCGCTCTCGGGCTGCGCTGTAGAGGCGGCGGAGGATTATCAGGAACGGCGGCAGGTAGATCATGTCGGCGAAGAAGAGGATCGGCAAGAAGGCCAGCGGCAGGGCGCCGATCGAGAGATAGTACAGGCCGAGCACGGAGCCGATGCCTTTGCTGAAGAAGCCCAACAGCAGCACGTTGCGGTTCTCGACCGGGTTGGCGGCCACGAGCCAGTAGCCGACGCCGAACAGCCCGACCATCATGCCGACCAACTGCAAGGGGAGCACGAGCTCGGGCTTGGTGAGCCCGAGCAGGCGATAGCCTTCGTGATAGAAGCAGAGCATGCCGACGCCGGCCAGCAGATTGTAGCCGCCGACGAACCACAGCAAGCGAGCCATCCAGGGCTTGAGTGGCGCCATTCCTTTGGCCTCCGTTTCGCAGCAACCAGTCGTCAATCGATCGCGATAAGCATACCAGCCCGACGCGCTAGCGAGGGGGTTTGGGAGCAACCCCTAAATCGACCTCGCGGACGTCATTCCCGCGCAAGCGGGAATCCAGGGACGTGGGAAGGGCGGTGGTGAAATAGATCCGTGCGCGGGGATCGCGGATTTTGTGGTATAGGGCCGATTTGTGGTGTACTGGATTCCCGCCTGCGCGGGAATGACGGTCGGTAATACGGTAATGCAGTTGGGCTATGTCGTACTTATTGTCCGTGCATTGCGGTTCGGTTCGCATATCCAGACCCTCGCTGGCGCGTCGGGCTTGTGTGCGTTCGCAGGGACGCGTTTTACCCCGCCGCTTGTGTCACGAACTGATCTGTCCAGGCGAGCAAATCATCGACGCCCTTGCGGTGGCAAAAATCGCCGAAGGTTTCGCCTGGCTGTCGGTCTTGCTTGAAGTACGCGAACACCGGCACGAGCGTGCTGACGATCTCTTCGGCCGGGACGATATCTTTGTAGACCACGTTCAACCGATTACCCAGCAGGCGGCCGCCCAGCAGAACCGTGTATCGCCCGGCCGTTTTGCCGACCAGGCCGATATCGGAGTTGTAGGGCCGCGCGCAGCCGTTGGGGCAGCCGGTGACTCGCAGCGTGAAGACTTCGCTCGAGAGGCCCAGGCGAGCCAGCTCCACTTCGAGCTCGTCGATCATGGCTGGCAATGCCCGCTCGGCCTCGGTGATCGACAGGCCGCAGGTGGGCAGAGCGACGCAGGCCATCGACCAGCGTCGGGCGTTGGAGATCTCGTGCGAGAGCTTGATGCCGTGATCGCGGAGGATCGTTTCCAGAGCATCGCGATTTTCCGGCGCGACGTCGGTGAAGAGCAGGCTTTGGTGGGGCGTGAGCCGAATGTTGGGTTGATAGCGGTTGCAGATTTCGCGCAGGGCGGTTTTCAGCCGGAAATCTCCGCGGTCGGCAATCCGCCCGTTTTCAATATTGAGCCCGTAGAACAGCTTGCCGTCGCCTTGCTCGTGCCAGCCCAGGTGGTCGTCGAAGCCGTGGACGTCGTCGGGGTGCGGCTCGGGCAGCGCGTGGCCGTAGTATTCCTCGACCTTGGCCTTGAACCGCGGCAGCCCCCAATCGGCGATCAGGTACTTCATCCGCGCGACCTTGCGGTCGGCTCGATTGCCGAAATCTCGCTGCACCTTGATGATGGCCGTGGCGACGTCGACGACCTGGTCGGGCGTGACGAAGGCCATTCGCTGCGCGAGGGCCGGAAATGTTTTCTTCGCGCTGGGCGTGACGCCAAATCCGCCGCCGACCAGCGTGTTGTAGCCCACGATGTTGAAGTTTTCGCAGATGGCCAACAGGCCCAGGTCGTGCGTATAGATGTCGACGCAGTTGTCGCCGGGCAGGCCGATGGCGGTTTTAAATTTCCGCGGCAGGTAGGTTGGCCCATAGATGGGTTCGACCTCGTGACCGTTCTGCCCACCGCCGTGCAATGTTTCCTCGCCGGTTTCCGAATCGCGCAGCCACAGCTCGTGATAGGCGGTCGTTCGCGGGCAGAGATGTTCGGCCAGCCGATCGGCCATGTCTTGCATTTGCTGATGGACCGTATCGTGATGGTGCGGCGCGGGGCAGCACATGATGTTGCGCTCGACGTCGCCGCACGCGGCCAAGGTGGAAAGCTGCACCTCGTTGATGCGGCGAATGGCTTGCTGCAAGTTGTTCTTCAGCACGCCGTGCAGTTGCAGGCCCTGTCGCGTGGTGATCCGCAGTGTGGAGTTCGCGATTTCGTCGCACAGGTCGAGCTCGGCCAATAGTTGGCGGCTGGTGAGCTTGCCGCCAGGAATTTTGGTGCGGACCATGAAGCTGAATTGCTTCTCGCTCTTGGCGCCTTCGCGGCCGGTTCGTTCGTCGCGGTCGTCTTGCTGGTACGTGCCGTGGTGCTTGAGCAACTGCGTGCTCGGCTTGCTGAAGACGGGCGTGCCGTCCTGCATCTCCTTGGCGATGTTGCCGCGCAGGAACTGACTTTGCGACTTGACGCCTTCCACCGGACTAAGCTTGGGTTCCGCCATCGAATTTCCGCCAGGAACAGAATGCCACGAAAAAAACCGGGCCATTCGCCGGCCCAGTCATACATTACAATGCTGCGCGTGATTGTCGTAATTATACGCTGCCAAGAGATTAGAATAGCTGTTGGAAGGGGATAAGTCACTACGGATTGGCCGACTTGTGGCCGGGGGGGCGCAGCATTAGCATGCGGCCATGACGGCGAAAACCACGAAATCAAACGAGCCCGTGCCGCCAGGTGCGTTTCGGAACTGGGCCGTTTGCCTGGCGACAGGCACTTGGCTGGGCCGTTCGCCGGTGGCCCCCGGCACCGTCGGCACGCTCTGGGGGATCCCCCTGGCGTGGGGGATTGGTCTGTTGCCGTCACCCTGGATTCAGGCGGCAATAATCCTCGCGATTTGCGCCGCGGGCGTGCCGCTTTGCACGGCCGCCGTCCGCCGATTGGGCGGCCCGAAGGACCCTGGCTGCATCGTCTTCGACGAGATTGCCAGCCTGCCGATTACGTTTTTTTTGGTTCCCATGAACCACTGGACGGTTGTGGTGGTCGGCTTCTTGTTGCACCGGCTGGTCGATATCACCAAGCCACCGCCAGCGCGGCAGCTCGAAGCGTTGCCCGAGGGGCTGGGCATCATGGCCGACGATTGGGCGGCCGGCGTGTTCTCGAATTTGGCGCTGCAACTGTTGGTGTGGTTAAGCCCTGGGGGTTTCGGCAGTGTGTGACCGCATTTGATACAATGCCGCCGACGAATCCTGCTCGAAAAGAGGAACACTCGTGACCGCGACGATCCTGGACGGCAAGGCCCTGGCACATCAGATCCAGGCTGAATTGACGGAAGTGGTCGCGGACTTTATCGAGAATAACGGCGTCGTGCCGTGCCTGGCCGCGGTGCTCGTCGGCGAAGACCCGGCCAGCGAGGTCTACGTCCGCAACAAGCGCCGTGCCTGCGAACGGCTGGGCATCGAGAGCCAACTTCACCGGCTGCCCGCCACGACGACGCAAGACGAACTGCTGGCGCTCGTCAAGCGATTGAACAAGAGCATCGACGTTCACGGCATTCTCGTGCAACTGCCGCTGCCCGAGGGTTTGGATGCCGCGCGGGTGCAAAGCGCGGTGCTGCCGCTCAAAGACGTCGACTGCCTGAACCCCGAGAACGTGGGCCTGCTCGTGCAAGGCCGGCCGCGCTTTCTGCCTTGCACTCCCCACGGGGTCGTGCAGATTCTGCAGCGCAGCGGCGTGCCAATCGCCGGGCAGCATGTCGTGATCATCGGGCGGAGCGATATCGTGGGCAAGCCGCTGGCGAACATGCTGGTGCAAAAGGGGGCCGGTGGCGACGCCACGGTCACGCTCAGCCACAGCCGCAGCCGCGATCTGCCGGCCATTGCCCGCACGGCCGATATTCTTGTGGCAGCGGTGGGGCGGCCCAAGCTGGTGACTGCCGACATGGTCAAACCGGGCGCGGTGGTCATCGACGTGGGCATTAACCGCACGGCCGAAGGACTGGTGGGAGACGTGGATTTCGCAGCCGTCCGCGAGGTGGCCAGCATGATCACGCCCGTGCCCGGCGGTGTTGGGCCGTTGACGATTACGATGCTGTTGCACAACACGCTGGCCGCGGCGCGGGGATTGCAATGAGGGAATAGGGGGCAGGATTTAGTTGTAGGCTGAGGCGAGTAATCGAGCCCCAGCGATTCCTTTGTTTGGCGACCAAATAACGGTGGGGCTGTCGCCCTAGCTCCGTAGGTCAGGGCTTGCCCCAGCCCTTTCAAGCTGCTACTGCTATCTGCGATTTTCCCGAGGTTTTTGATGCTTGCGGTTGTCAACGCCCGAGAAATCGTCATGTCGACGACATTCGAGCG
>Ga0163144_10012076_pt1 | contig 18198 bp, 20 predicted proteins | sample OliLak19BULKMAT1_FD_123175 | JGI IMG/M metagenome (GOLD analysis project Ga0163144, IMG submission 123175) | Freshwater microbial mat bacterial communities from Lake Vanda, McMurdo Dry Valleys, Antarctica - Oligotrophic Lake LV.19.BULKMAT1 | ecosystem: Environmental > Aquatic > Freshwater >... | reverse complement strand
TGGTCGGGCGGGCCCGCGAACGATGCGGAGGTGGGGCTACGCGCTGCCGGCGGGCCGGGCGTGGAGCAGCAGCTCGGCCTCTTCCGACTCGACGTCGTGCAGCGCCTTCACGATGCGCTCGACGTCGCGGAGCAGCACCACCGGCACGCTCCGCGCGTCGGACGAGCGCAGCGCCGCGGAGAGCTCGCGCTCGCCCGCGCGGTGCAGCGTGTTGACGAGATGGGGCAGCGACACGGCCCCGACGAGCGTGGTGAACGCGGCGTCGGAGAGGGTGTGGGGGACGCGGTCCGGGGCGAGCTCGCAGGCGAGCGCCCACGCGGGCAGGTCGCCCTCGTCGCCGAGGCCCAGGACGAACAGCGCGAGACGTTCGGTGTGGTGCTGAATCTGCGCTCGATGCAGCTCGGCGCGAAGTGCCAGCGTGACGGGGACTTTCATGGGCATTGCCTGAGCGCCTCTCAGCAAGCCGAGGGCCATGTTTCGGGGCCGCGCGAAGGCGTGGAAACGTCGCGAGGCTTGCGGCGGCGACCCCTCGACTGAGGGCGGGAGTACGCATCGGAGCGGAGACGCTGTTGCGCAGATGCAACGGGTGAGCTTCGCCAGGGCGAGCTCCTGAGCCAGGCAGTCGACCTGCGGGCTCGTTCCGAAGTGGCGCACGGTGCGCGCGCGCGGAAGCGGGTCCACGACGGGGGGAGTTGCCATTCACGCGATTGACCTTGCGGACGAGGCGCCGGTCGTTCCGCGATTCTAATTCTCGCTTTGAGCCCGCACGCTCGGCGGATGCACGCTCAGCGAAGGCGGGCGCGCACCTTGTTCAAGATGGCGACGTCGGCGGGGGGGAAGGACTCGTCGTGGAGCTCTTCGGCGCGTGCCCATCTGATCGCGGCGACGTCGATGGCGGTCGGCTCGGGGGAGCCGGGGGAGAGCGTCGCCTCGTAGAAGAGGAGGAGCACGGACTTCTCGGGGTAGCGGTGGAAGGTCACGTCGAGGATGTCGGTGACGGCGAGCTCGACGCCGATCTCCTCGCGCAGCTCGCGCACGACGGTGTCGCGCGGGTCTTCGTCGAGCTCGACCTTGCCGCCCGGGAGCTCCCACGCGCCGGCGAGGTGCGAGCCGCTCTTGCGCTGCGTGAGGAGGACGCGGCCAGCGCGGAAGACGACGGCGGCGGCGACGGTGATCTGTTTTCGCGGGGCCGCGGGCGGCGCGCTCGAAGGGTCGCCCGCGGGCTCACGCAAAGCGTCTTCCGCGGGCGCATGCGCGGCGCCTTTCGCGGGCGCATGCGCGGCGCCTTCCGCGGGCGCATGCGCGGCGCCTTCCGCGGGCGCGCTGCCGGTCGCGCCGGCAGAGCTCGAAGCATCGATCATCGACATGTGAAGCTCATTTCCCGAGCAGCCACCAGCCGGCGGCGCTCAGGATCAGGACGCCGAGCGCGAGCAGCACCACGGCCGCGTCCGTCACGCCCCAGCCGCCGCGGGCCCGCGGGGATCTCGCGAGGGTGCGCGTGTTCGCGCCCGGAGGCGGCGGGGTCTCCGGGAAGTCGTCGCCCGGGGGCGGCGTCGGCGTCGCGTCGTCGCCAACAGGCGGCGGCGGAGTCGACCCTTCCGGCTCGTCGAGCACCGCGCGCTCCTCGGCCGACATTGCCTCGTCGGGACCGCGCTCGATCTCGGCGAGCGCCTCCGCCGCGGGGTGGATCAGCGCGAGCACGTTGCGCCCCACGACAAGCGCCTGACCGGGCCGCCACACCGCCTCGTTCGCGCCCAGCATCGCGCCGTCGAGCTCGGCGCCGCTCTTCGAGCCGAGGTCCTGCACGACCACGCGATCCCCCTTCGGCGTGACGCCCACGTGCCGCCTGGACGCATCGGCATCATCGAGCGCGAGGTGCGCCTCGTTGGCGCGGCCGAGCACGTACAGCCGCCCCACCTCCGCCAGCACGAGCGTCTTTCCGCTGTCGGGCCCCTCGACCACCAGAATGCGCGTGTCGGCCGCGTCGCCCGCCGCGGTCAGGCTCTCCGCCACCAGCGCCAATGCCACGCCACGCGCCCCCGCAGCGTTCGTCACAGGCCCCGTCGGCGGCCCCACCGCGACCTCGATCCACACGCGCCCAATTCGCACCCGATCGCCGGTCTTGAGCACCCGCGGCGAGTGCGGCGACAGCATCACCTTGCCGAGCAGCGTCCCGTTCTTGCTGCCCTCGTCGACCAGCAAATACTCGGCGCCGCGCGCCCGAATCGACGCGTGCCGCTGGCTCACGCTCGGATCAGGCAGCCGGATCTCGCAGCCCTCGGTGCGCCCGATCACGATCCGCGGCGCGTCGTACGTCAGGCGCAAGGCGCTGCTCGCCTTGTCCTTCCCCGAGAGCACCGTAACGGTGAGCGCCATTTCGCGTTACCGCCCACCTTGGCACGGCAAGGCGGGATGCGACAACTTCGGCACTTTTAATGGGTGGTGGAGCGGCGCAGCTTCTCGGCGAGCGTGGTCAGGCGCTGGAGGGACTGGGCCTGCGAGCGGGCCGAGTCCTCGATGCGCTTGGCGACGTCGAGGAGCTGCTCGCCGCCGCGCGTCTGGGCCCGCTGCGTGGCGTTGAGGCTGTTGACCATGTTCGAGATCTGCTCGATGGCCGTGGTGATCTGACGGCCGCCGCGCGCCTGCTCCTGGCTGGAGCGCTCGACGTGCTGGGTGATGGTCCGCATCTTCTCGGCGCTCTTCATGATGAGCTCCGAGCCGCGCGCCTGCTCGGCCGTGGCCGCCGCGATCTGCTGCACCGTCTCGGCGATCCGCCCGATCGCATCGGTGACCTGCTTCGAGCCCTTGGCCTGCTCGACCGTCGCCCGCGCGATCGCCCGCACCATGTTCGTCGACTTCTGCGACGACTCGAGGATCTTCTTCAGGGCGCGCTCGGCCTCGTTCGAGACCTCGACGCCGCGGTCGACGTTGTGCGCGCCGCGCTCGACGGCCGCGATCGCGTTCTTCGACTCGGCCTGGATCGTCTTGATGAGCTCGGCGATCTCCTTGGTGCTGCCACCCGCCCGCTCCGCCAGATCCTTGATCTCGTCGGCAACGACCGCGAAGCCCTTGCCGTGCTCGCCGGCCTGCGCGGCGATGATCGCGGCGTTCAGCGCCAGCAGGTTGGTCTGCTCGGCGACGTCGTCGATGACCTGCAAGATCTGCCCGATCGCCTCGATGCGGAAGCCGAGGTTCGAGATGACGCTCACCGCCTCCTGGCTCGACTCCTTGATGCGGTAGATCTCCCCGATCGTCTTCAAAATAGCCTCGGCGCCCTTCTCGGCGTCGGTGGCCACCTCTTCGGAAAGCCGGGCCGTCTCGTTCGCGTTCGACTGCACCTGGTCGATCGAGACATCCATCTCGTTCATCGACGACGAGGTCTCTTCGGCCGTGAGCGACAGCGCGTCGACGTTCTTGGCGACCTCGCGGATCGAGTACGCCATCTCCTCGATCGACGACACCGTCTCGCGCACGCTCGTCGCCAGCTCGCCGATGTTCTCGGCGACCTCGTCGTTGGTCGCCGTCATCTGCAGGATGCTGGACGACGACTCCTCGGCCGACGACGCCAGCGTCTCGATCGACTGCCCGATGTTGGCGAGCGCCGTCGTCATGTCCTTGATGTGGTTCGACGCCTGCTCCGCGGCCTGGATCATCTGATCGAGACCGTCCGAGAAGCGTGGCAACGAGTCGTCGAGCTGCTGCGCGATCTGCGACGCCTCGGCGCGCTCGTGCTTGGCGGCCGCGATATCGTCGGTGATGTGCACCGCCATGTCGGAGAGGTCGCCGTAGAACCGCGAGACCTCGGCCGCGGCGTTGCTCGGCGACCGCACCCGCTCGCCACGCGAGGCGCGCCGCACGTCCTCGAACAGACCGTGGAAGTCGACCTTGGTCCCGGTCTGCTCGGCGAGCTCGGTGACCTTCAGCTCCAGCCGCGCCTTCTCCGCTTCGAGCCGGCTCTTTTCCCCTTCGAGCCGCGGCTTCTCGGCGCGCTCGCGATCGAGCTGGGCCTGCGCGTCGCGCTCCGCCGCCCGCAGCCGATCGGTCTCGGCCGCGACGTCGCGCTGCCGGTCCTTGAGCTTGTCCGTCTCGGCCGCGAGCTCGCGCTGCTTGTCCTTCAGCTCCTCGAGATCGCGCGCGAGCTTCTTGTTCTCCGCCCGCAGCTCGGCCTCGTGCTCCTTGATCTCCTCGTTCTTCTCGGCGAGGCGCCCGACCTCGTCGTAGACCGCCGAGAGCTCGGGCGGCGCACCTTCGGGCAGCTCGGGCACCTTGCCCTTCTGCGCGGCCCGCAGCGCGTTCACGACGCTGCCGAGCCCCGGTCCGCGAGGCGCGGAAAGCGCCACGTACCCGGCCACGACGGCCGAGACGAGACCCACCGTCAGGAACAGCTCACTGGTGAAGCCGCCTGCGAATTTGGAGAGGAAACTGGCGGCTACCGCGAGCAAAAGAATTGCGACCGGAGCGCCGAGCTGACGAGGGTTCATGTTGGTCCGAAGTTCCGGGCAGGGTACGTGCCGCGGGGCCGCGCGCGCAAGATCGCGGCGACGGGGACGCGTCGCACCGCCCACCTTTTCCAGAAGCGGACGCCGTGCCGTTCGGTTAGGACCGGGGCGTGGAGCACACCTTCGTGGATGCGCGCGGCTACGGACTCCGGCTGCGCGTACACCGCTTCCAGGACGCCAGCGTGAGCCCGACCGGGCACACATTGTTGCTATTGCACGGCTTCATGGACGCGGGCGGCACGTGGGACCTCGTCGCGCCCCACCTCACGCGCGCCGGCCACACCCTCCTGGCGCCCGACCTCCGCGGCTTCGGCGAGAGCGAGCCCGTCGGAGCCGGCGGCTACTACCATTTCGTCGACTACATCGCCGACGTCGCCGCCCTCGTCCGCGACCTCGTCGCGCCCGACCAGCGCATCGGCCTCATCGGCCACTCGATGGGCGGCACCATCGCGAGCCTCTACGCCGGCGCCAACCCCGAGCGCGTCGCGCGCCTCGCGCTGCTCGAAGGCCTGGGCCCGCCGTCCATGGCCCCGTCGATCGCCGTCGATCGCACGCGCGCCTGGCTGCGCAACCTGGACCAGCTCGATCGCACCCCGCGCAAGCTCGACTCGATGGACGAAGCCGTCCGCCGCCTGCAAGCCAACCACCCGCGGGTCCCGCGCGAGGTCCTGGCGACGCGGGCGAAGTGGCTCACCAGGCTCGACAGCGCAGGCCAGCTCGTGTGGGCCTACGACCCGATGCACCGCACGACGTCCCCCATGCCCTTCCAGGTCGAGCTGTTCGCGGCGTTCCTCGCCAAGATCGAGTGCCCGACCCTCGTCGTCGGCGGCGGCCCGCTCGGGTTCCACCCCGAGGATGAAGCGCACCGCATCGCGCAGATCCCGAACGCCACCGTCGCCGAGCTGGAGACCGCGGGTCACATGATGCACTGGACGCAGCCCGACGCCCTCGGCGAGCAGCTCGTGGCGTTCTTCGGCGCGCGCGCCGCGAGCTGAGACGCAGCCCGACGCCCTCGGCGAGCAGCTCGTCACGTTCTTCGGGTCGGGATCCGCGAGCTGAGACGAAGCCCGACGCCCTCGGCGAGCAGCCCGTCGCGTTCTTCGGGTCGGGGTTCGCGAGCTGAAAGAGCGGCAGTTGGGGTACTTCGGCGAAACGTCCGCGAGCCAAGCGAACGGCGCGGGCTCGTGGATGAGCTCATCGGTCCGCGAGCTGAGCGGGCGGCGCGCGGGCCGGGCGGCGCGCGTTCAGTCGACGAGCTGATCCGTCGCGACGTCCCACCACGTCGCGTACGGCTTCTTCGCCTGCCGAGCGTTGAAGTCCGCCACCTTCTGCAAGATCGTCGCGGTCCGGTGCCCCTTCTTCTCGCGCGGGTGCGTCTTCCCCTGATCGAGCCAGGCCCGAATGAACAGGCTCTTCTCGTCCGTCGGCAGGGCCGCAATGTTCTTCGCCCACTTCCCCCAGACGTTGTTCTCGAACAGGTACTGCTCGACGTTCGACACATAGAACGCGCTCACCGTCAGGCCCCTCTCGCGGATCACCGCGGCCACGCCGGGCATCGCGCGATCGCCGGCGAAGTCCCCCACCACCGGCACGATGCGATTCTCCTTCTGCATCGTCTGCACGAACCGAAACGCCTCCTCGCTCGCCAGAAACCCCGTCTTCCCACCAGCCAGATCCGTCGCGGCGAGCAGCTCGCGAAGCTGCGGATAGAGCCGCCCGTTGCGCTGCTTGAGCTCGAACCGCAGATCGAGCTGCCCCTTGAAGAACGCCCGATGCGCCACCTCGAGCGTCTTCTTGTCGTTGGCATCGAGCGCCATGTGAAAGTCGTTCGCGATGACTTTCTCCACGTCCTCGTGAACGGCCGTGAACGTCTTCTCGTCCGCGGCCGACTTCTCGACATGCTTGATGACGTCCTCGATCGAGGCCGTCGCCCCCGGATCGGAGGCAGCGTCGTGCGGCCGCCCAACCAGCAGCGCAAGGAAGTGCGAGCGCGACGTCGCCCTCTGAAACAGCGCCTTGTAGAGCAGGTGCAGCACCATGTTCTCGCGCCGGATGTCGACGATGAACGCCACCTTGGGCTGCACCATCGCGATGTACGAAAAGTTCTGCTCGGGCCCGACCCCGATGTACGCGCCCCCTTTCTGCGCGTGCTTCGCGAGGCTCGTCGAGGCGTGCAGGTACGACGTCTCGTTGGAAATGTAGTTGTCGGAGAAGAAGTGCTGGTCCGGCTCCGACAGCTTGTTCACGAGGTCCGCAAACGAGGTATCGGGCGCGGCGGGAACGGTCGACGCAGCGCTCGCCGAAGCGGTGGCCGCAGAAGACGTGGAGCCCGCGGAGGCGGCGGTTGGGGTCGCCGCTGCGACCGTCGCGGGTGGCGCGCTGGTGGCGCCACGCGGCGGTGCGAGGGAGCGATCGCAAGCTGCGTGACCGATGAATGCGAGGAGGAAGAGCGCCGGGCGAAGCTTCATGGGTGGGCCTGTGGTTCCAAACGCCGATGCAGGTCAGGACGTTCCGCGTCGCGCGAACGACGGGCCAATGCCACCCATCGCGCCCCGCGTGAATAGTCGAGACGGATGATTCGGACCGTCCGCTCATGCTGGTCACGGACTTCGCCTTTGAGGAAGGCGGAGGCCGACTTCTATCTCCCGCCGGCCAGGCGCTACGGCAAATCGCTTTTGAGGATGTTGCCGCCCAGCGCTTCGTACCGCGCATCCCAGTTCCCGGTCTCGCCGGAGCGCGCGCGACGGTAGCGGCTCAATGCTTCGTGCCACCGAGCCATCACCCCCTTGTCGACGGCGACCCGCGACGTCACCGGCTGCCCGCCCGCCGCCCCAGGATGGTCTTCCGCTCGCCATCGCGCCCTCGATCGGCGCCGCCCCCCGTCCCGAACGCCGCCCCGCGTCCCGCAGCCCGCTCCCAGGAGCTAGTCCGCCGCTCGCCGTGATCTGCTGAACGGATTCCGGCCAGCGCGACGCGCCCCTTCCATACCGCCTTGGCCAGCGAGCGCCCCCTTGCCGCGCCCACTCAGGCCGACCGGCCGAACAGCCACCGCAGCGGTGAGACGCTTGCGGATCGCCTGGACGTCATGCGACCCTCGCCCCATGTCGGCTGCGGGGTGCCTTGTTCGACCGAAGCGCCGAAAAGGATTCGGCCGCCCTGCCCCACCCGGTTTCGCGCGACCTGCCCCGAGCGGAGTTCTGTCGACCTGTCTACCGTTGCAGCCCGCTGCCCCAACGCGCCTCGGCAGAACAGTCGACTTCAACGTTGTGCAGACACAAAGAATTTCTCGACATCATCACGATGCGGTAGGTCTGGTACTCCGTAAAAACTCTTTCATCATGCATGAAGTCTATTCGCCCCTCCTCTCGACAAAGGGATTGCGTTCATGAGCACGACTCTCCGGGAACACATCGACACTTATGTCAAGCGGGTCAAGGACCTCGCCGAGCATGTGCGTGGCAACGAGCAGGCAACGAAACAGAGCCTGATCGGCCCGTTCTTCACCATGCTTGGATATGATCTAACCGACCCTCGCGAGTGCATCCCCGAGTATCGCGCTGACTTCGGCAAGGAAAGGTCAACCAAGCCCATTGACTGGGCCTTCCTGAACGGCACGACGTTCGCGTTTTTTGTAGAGGCAAAGGAAGTCGGTCGAAAGCTGGCCGGCTTCGATGAACAATTGGCTGACTACTTCGCCAAGGAGACGGGCGTAAAGCTCGGAGTTCTCACAAACGGAGCCCAATGGCGCTTCTTTACTGATGTTGTTCACGCAAACGTCATGGACAAGGAGCCATTTGCGACCTGGGATGTCTTCGCAGACGAGGCACCGCCATTCGACGTAATAACGCTGCTGCAGAAGTCTCAGTTCAATCCCGAGCTCATTCGGGCCTTTGCGCAGCGGAAGCGCGCGCAGAACCTGCTGGTTGGCGAACTCTCCAGACTGCTCGAACCCGCCCCAGAATTTACAAAGCTGGCCGTTGCGAATCTTGAGACACGAAACTTGACGCAAGTGGTCACCGAGAGCTGGAAGCCGGTTGTAGCCGCTGCCTTGAACGAATGGGCCCGCCAGAGAATGCTAGCATCGGTGCTGGCGGCTCCAAGCCCGTCATCGCAAGATTCCAAAGCCGAAAAAGTCGAACCAAAGGTGGAGACTACCGCGGAGGAACTTTCGGCATTTGAACTCGTCAAGCGCGTTCTTGGGCCGGAAAACGCAGTGGCTTACGAGGACTCGGTTGCGTACTTTAAGATCCATCTCGCCGAGCGCCGAACATGGGTGTTTACTCGCCTTCAGTTTGGCAAGAAGCAGACGAGCGTGTGGGTGCCCCTACCTGCCGAGCGAGCTACCGCACTTGCCGGCGGGCGGACGGTAACCAATCAGTCTGGCTGGTCGGTCGTCAACGTTGAGCCGGGCAGCTCTATTGATGACCTGGCTGATCTCTTTAGAGCTTCCTATCAGCATGTAAAACGGTCGCGGAGTGGAGACCCTGCACAAGAATGAGATGCTGCACAACCCGATAATGCACGCCGACGGGCGCTTCGCGCCCGCGGGTGATTACCACGTTAAGCACACAGAAGAGAACATGAGCAACAAGTAGCGGCGGAGACACCGCGGGGAGAGAGCGCAGATGACGAGTCGTTCCGTAGAGCGTGGGAGATGCAAGGTGGCAAGGCATCTCTTGGCCGTCGGGCTCATGCTGGCCATGGGGTACACGTTTGGTGTCCTCACGCTCGTGGGCTGCGCAGGCGCTCCCTGGCCCTCGAATGGGAAGCTGCCTGAGCGTGTGGTGGACAAACTCGCGGACTGCGGCAAGAAGGGGCCCACGCCGCTCAAGTCCGTGAGCTACGACCTCGCCTTCATTGTGCATATTACAGAAGACGGTGAAGAAGCCCGCGTCGACGAGGTGATGCTCACGGACTCGACGTTGCACCTCCATGAGGTCGAGGTTTGCATGACCGACGCGCTCTACGGGATGCAGACGCCTTTGGAGGCCCTGGCGCTGCGGCGGCGCCAGCCTGCGTCCGACTCGACCGCTACCCCTGCGGCGCGCGCGCTGTTGGGCCAGGCCCAAGTGGTCCAGCTCTTCGAAATCGCGGCGCTCATCGTCGTCGGTTATGCGGCGTACACGGTGGTCGTGAGCGCCATCATGGACAAACACCGCTCGAAGCCACGGCGGCATCCCGCAAAGTCAGAGACCGAGGGGCCGCCAGCGCCAGCGATTTCAGCCGCGACCGCTGAACCGACGGCGATCGCTGCGCCGGCCGCCAGCGCCGTGCCGAGCACAGCCGCGCCCACGATGCCGACCACCTTGCCGCTGGTCGACCAGGACCTGTGGCGCAGGTGCAACCAGCAGCATGACACCTACAAGAAGACAGGGGAGGAAGACGGCCCCTACGCGAAGCGAATGGGCCCACTCAAGAATCTGCTCTTCAACGACAAGGCGTCGGCACCGCAGCGTGTGGAGCTCTGCTCGGTGCTCGACAAGCGGATCAACCTGACCCAACGAGAGCACAAGGAGCGATCGAGATACGTCGAGCTCGACTGCGACAAGTTCGACTGGTTCAACAGGGGCACGACGAAGGCGCAACGCCTCGCCGACCATCAGCGCGAGCTGAAGAACGTCGACGAGGCGTTGAGGAATTTCTACGCCTTGAAAAAGCGGTTCTGCCAATGACGACGATACGCACCCTCTCCGACGCCGTCCGCGACGCGTGGGCATCCATTCCGGCTCCGCCCGCCGAAGACCTCGAGTACATGGCCTGGGGATGGGGCGAGGCTGCCGCGCGCGCGTTCACCGGCGTCGCGCCCATGAACGTCGACCTCGATTCCGAGGGCTTCGTCGTGGCCATTCCCCTGCTGGACCTGCCGGCCAGGGCCGCCGCGGCATACCTCGGCCCCTTTCTCCTGGACCTGCTGCGCGATCTGGGGCTCCAGAAGGCGATCGGCATCTTCACCGAGGTGCGCCACCGCGCGCACGTCATCACCTGCCTGGAGACTCCGCACTTCTGGGAAGATATCCGGCCCTTCCTGCCGCCCAAGTGCCGCGAGGCGCTGGCGCAGGTGACCCTCTTCGTCGCGTCCGAGCACGAAGCCTTCGCCCTGACTCCGGAGCAGGTGGACACCATGTTGGCATTGGCCGCCAAGCTTTGAAATCCGCGGGCGGTGGGGCGCGAATCCGTGCAGCCCCGAGCGCCAATGTGGCGGAGAGGTGGATCGCCGCGGAGGAGGCTGCGCAGACGCGCAGGGCAGCCTTGCGCCTCCAGAGCGGCCCCCCTATCCTCCGGCGCCCATGACTGGCCAAACGCTCCTCCTTCCGGCCCGCTCGAACGCGTTGCTCGTGTCGGCCGCGAGCATCGCGGAGCGATGCCGGGCGGCGGCATCTGACGACCACAAGAAGGTGTGGGGCCAGTATTTCACGAGCCCCTCGATCGCTGCTTTCATGGCGCGTTTCGTCGAGCGTCCCCACGGCGATCGCCCGATCCGTATCCTCGACCCTGGCGCTGGCACCGGGATCCTCGGCATCGCGCTCGCCGAGCAGCTCGTGGCGCAGCGGCATCGCGTGCATCTCGTCGCCGCCGAGCTCGAGGGTCGCGCTGCGGCCTATCTCGAGGAATCGCTCCAGGTCGCCGCCAGGCGCCTTGGCGCCGGCTTTTCGTTCGAGGTCTTGCGAGCTGACGTCCTGGATCTGGGCGCGCCGACGCTCGGCGCGGTACCCGTCGAGCCGTTCGACGTGGCGATCGGCAATCCTCCGTACTTCAAGGTCTCACCGACGGATGTGCGCGGAGGGGACGCCCCCAACGTCTATGCGCGCTTCATGGAGGTCGCCAGCCGCCTCCTCGTACGCGGCGGGCAACTCTGCTTCATTGTCCCGCGGAGCTTCGCATCAGGGCTTTACTTCCAGCGGTTCCGGCGCCGGTTCCACATGACGATGCGCCTCGAGCACGTTCACATGTTCGAGTCGAGGCGCGCTGCTTTCAAGGTCGACGGCATCCTGCAGGAGAACCTGATCGTCCATTACCGCAAGGAGCCGGATGACGGCGGCGACGTGGTGATCTCTTCCTCCGCGGGGGAGGAGGATCTGGCAGACGCGGTACGACACGTCGTTCCGCGCCGTCGTATCGTTGTTCCGACCGATCGCGATGCGACGCTGTTCTTGCCTATCGACTAGCAGGATCTGCGGGTCATGTCGCTCTTTTCATCGTTTCGCTTCACCCTGGGTCACCTCGGTCTCGACGTGTCCACAGGGCCTGTGGTGCCATTCCGCGCCACACGCGAGCTGATCCAAGAGCCGAAGCACGCCGCCACCGTTCCCATGCTCTGGCTGCAACACGTGCGCGCGTCAGGCGTTACATGGCCACTCGGCGACGCCTTTCGGAAGCCCGAACGCATCCTTGCATCAGCGCCCGCCAAGCTCCTCGTCCCCAACACAACTTACATCCTCGTTCGCCGCTTCTCCGCCAAGGAAGAGCACCGCAGGCTGGTCGCCGCCGTTCTCCACGAGGGCGCCTTGCCGGGGGCACGGCTCGGGTTGGAAAATCACCTCAACTTCATCCATAGGCCTCGCGGTAAGCTCGGCGCGGAAGAAGCCAACGGTCTCGCCGCGCTGCTCAACTCCAGCCTGTTCGATGCCTACTTCCGGATCTCGAGCGGGAATACGCAGGTCAGCGCCACAGAGCTCAGGCTCTTGCCTCTGCCGGGGCCCGAGGTCCTGGCGCGGGTCGCAAGGACGGTCGCAAAGACGGTCGCGAAGCAGGACCCTGCGGCGGCCGACCGCATCGTGGAGGAGTTGGTCCGTGCGGCTGACTGAAGCAAAGGCGTTGCTCGCGGCGCTGGGGATGCCAGTCGCACAGCAGAACGACAACGGTGCGTATACGTTGCTGGCCTTCGCCGACGTTGGGCCGAAGACTCCATGGGCCAAGGCCAGTGCCCCGCGACTCAAGCCACACGACGTCATCCAGTTCGCTCGCGCTCGTTATCAGAAGGTTTATGCCGAGAACACGCGAGAGACCATCCGCCGACAGGCCATCCATCAGCTCGTGCAGGGGGGCATTCTCGCACGAAATCCGGACGATCCAAGCTTGCCCACCAACAGCCCGCGGACGCACTATGCGCTCACCCCGGAGGCCCTTGCCGTCATTCGCGCCCATGGGACGTCGCACTTCGCCCGTCTGGCGTCGGCGTTCCTTGCGCAAGTAGGCGGCGGCCTCGCTGCTCGCTATGCCGCGAAACGTGGGGCCGCGGGGGTCGCTGTCACTCTCGCGCTGGACGTCACGCTGCGGCTATCGCCGGGGGAGCATAATCAGTTGCAGGCGAGCGTGATTCATGAGTTTCGCCCGCGCTTCGCGCCTGCGTCGCAGGTGCTGTACCTCGGCGACACCGATCACAAGTCGTTGCACGTGGACGATGCCCTTGTCACGCTCGGTGTGCCGGTGACCAAGCACGATAAGCTGCCCGATGTCGTGCTGCACGACCCGTTACGGGGCTGGCTCTTCCTTATCGAAGCCGTCACCTCGCATGGTCCGGTGAGCCCGAAACGCTATGCCGAGATGGAGGACGCACTGCGCGCATGCACGGTCGGGCGGGTGTACGTGTCGGCATTTGCGGCTTTCCGCGAGTTCAAGAAGCACGCGGCCCATATCGCGTGGGACACCGAGGTCTGGATCGCAGAAGCCCCGGACCATCTCCTGCATTACAACGGCGACCGCTTCCTGGGGCCGAGGTAGGGCGGAGGCGAGCACGTTCCAGCTCATGATGGGTAGCAAAGAGGGGCGATGAGCAGCACGGACATCTGCTGAGCACCGCACAGGACGGTCGTCGGCCTGGGGCCCGGGACACTGTTGCGCGACCGCGAGGCCCGCGACGTGGGAGGCACAAGGCCGGCAACCAGGCACGAAGGAGTGCATCATCGGGCTCGGTCGGGCATAGTAGACGCATGCACATCGATGACCTGATGATGCGGATCCGCCGCCTTCCCGTGGCCAAGCGCATGAAGCTCGACGAGCTGGTTCGCTCGCTGGAAGAGGACCCGCAGGAAGCGGCTCCCGCGGCCACGAGCGATCAGGCAACCCCGCACGTTGCGCTGCGCCCGGTGTGCGGCCTCCTGCGGGACCTCGGTCCGGCTCCCTCGGAAGAAGCGATCGACGAGGCGCGTCGCGAGCTGTGGGACGGCTTCCCGCGCGAGGACCTTCCGTGAGCGTTCAGGTGCTCGCCGACACCCATGCCCTGATCTGGTACCTTTTTGACGAGGGTCGGCTTTCGTCCGCAGGTCGGGCGGCGCTCGACGGCGCGATCAGTGCAGGGTTCCCGATCCTTGTCTCCGCTGTCTCCATCATCGAGGTTATCTACCTCGAGGAGAGGCACAGAATAAGCGCTGGCGCGACGGGGCGCATTCGTCAGGCCTGCGAGGCGGCGGACCCGAGCATCGAGATTGTCCCCATCGATGCGCGCGTCGCTCACAGCCTTCAACTGGTCCCCCGCGCCGAAGTCCCCGATATGCCCGACCGTATCATCGCCGCGACAGCCATGTTTCTCGGCGTTCCGCTCGTCACTCGAGACGGTAAGATCCGCGCGTCCAGCGTGCAGACCATTCGGGCCTGAGCGTGGTCACCAGCGACCTGGATCCCGTGCCGCCGAACGTGCCCATGGTGTTGACGACTGCGCTTGCTGCGCACGGCTAGCTCCGGTCGTCGTGCTCGCTGCTCTCCGACGCAGCACATGGGCACGCTCCGTCGTCCTGAAAAGCGGAAAACTTTATCAACAGGGACTCTCCTGCCGCGGCAGGATCCCCCCTGAAGGGACTTGCACCTGCATCTCGCTGCACGACGGCGTCGCGCAGCGCCCGTCTCGCGCCCCTGCCCATTGGACTGCACGGCTCACCACGAGCCTCTTCCCACCATAAAAACCCCCATTCTCCTTTTGACACCCCCAACCCCCCCATGTTTTAATTCCCCCCTCTCGCCCTCCCCCTCGTGCAATGACTGGCACGTTTGGAGCACCGCAGAGAAAGGCGCCGCGCGGTCCGCAACCCGCCACTCCCACCTCACCTCCCATCTCACAAAGCAAGTCGGGCCACGTGCCGGCGCCAACCGTCACGCGACCCTGAGCCGCAACCCCGCTCTCACGAGGTTACTGCCTGATGGATACCCTTATCCGTTCCCACGAACAAATCCAGCTTCCTGCTCCCCGCCCTCGCCTCTCCCGCCGCTGGCCCCGCCGCGGCCCGCCGCTTCGCTGGGGCGCAAGCGCCCACAATCGCCGTTCGCCCGGCCCCTCCTCAGCCCCCGGAGCCCCCGGCAGCAGCGGCGCCGGCAGCGGCAGCGCCCCGCCGCCCGCGAGTCGCAGCACCATCCCGCCCGAAGACACAGCCTGGCTCGCCTCGCTTCGCCCCTGGGCGACCGCCCTGGTGAGCAGTCTCGGAATCAATGCCACCGACCGCGAAGACGTCGTGCAGGAAGCGTTCACCTGCGCCGCCATTGAATGGGAATCGTTCGTCGCCCCCGACGATCTTCCGGCCCAGACCGCGCGCCGTCGCTGGCTCGCCCAGCTCCTGGTGAAGGTCGCGCGGCGGCTCCGCGACAAGGCCCAGCGCACCCGCGCCCGCGCCCGCGCCCCGTACGGCCTCGAGCGCGCCGCGGCCGTCATCGGCGCCGCCTCCCACGAAGACCCCATCGCCGCGCGCGAGCTGCTGCGCAGCCTCGGGAGCGCGACAAGCCCCGAGCGCTGGCGAATGTGGGTCTCGCGCGAGGTCGACGACATCCCCGTCCCGGAGATCGCCCGCCAGGAAGGCCGCCCCGTCGCGACCGTTTACAATTGCCTCCGCCTCGCCCGCCGCGACCTCGCCAGAGCCCTCCGCCGCGAGGCCGCCGTTGCCGCGGGCCCGCTCGTCCGCCGCGCCCCCCAACCGCCCCGCCCCGCCCGAAAGTCGCGCGCATAACTGCCACTCTCGGGGGGGCCTTCGCCTCACATCCCCTGATTTCAATGGCGGACACGCGTCCCCCCTCGCCCCTCACGCGGGCAATGGCCCGCCCTTCGGCCCCGCGTCCCACCTGCTCGTGGATCCTGCCAGGCGCGCTGCCGAGCCCGACGGCGCTTCGCGCGCGGGTCACCGCACGATTCAATCGACAAGAGCCGCTCACGCGAGACCCGTGCTTCGAGGCGTCGCGACGGGCGCTGTCGCGGGCGCTCACGCTTGGTTCAATGGCGCGGTGCGGCTTCGGCCGGCGGGAGCGGAGCCCGGTGGTCCGTTTGCTGGGCCGCGTCGCGCGCTCGTGGCACTGTCCGGGCCCCGTGCGCAATCGCTTTGACCATCTCGCCAAGCAGATCGGCCGGGAGGCCCTCGGCCCGTCCGGCACCACCGTTGCCAGCGACGAGATCTCCCCGGAGACCCAGCACGCCGACCTCCGCCACGAGCCAGACCCGGCGCGCGACGCCGAGCGTGCTCGGCTCGGCCTGCTGGGGCGGCTCGCGGCCGTCCTCTGCCTCATCGAGATCTATGGCCATGCGCCCAACGCCGAGGAGTTTCGTGCCTGCCTGGCAAAGCACATCGCCTTCTGGCAGCAGCGTGCTCGCAAGGCGCGCGCGCACGACAAGAAACGGAAGGACAGGCGGCAGCCGCCCGAAGCGTTCGTCGAGCCCTTCCTCTGGATCATCGCTGCCGGTGCGCCGACGGCCATGTCGCGCAAGCTCAGGCTCGAGCCCGCGCCCGGCTGGCCGGCGGGCGTCTCGTTCTTCGGCGACGACGTCCTGCGCGTCGGGCTCGTCGTGGCGAGCGAGCTGCCCCGCGATCGCTCGACGCTCCTTGTCCGCCTCATGGCGGCGGGACCGCTGCTGCCGCACGCCATCGAAGATCTGGCCGCCCTGCCCCGGGACGCGCACGAGCGTTCGGTGGCCGAGCAGATTCTGCTAAACTTGCGACACGCGCTCGGGAAAAAGCCGAGCCCGACCCCCGACGAGCAGCGAGCTCATCATGACCATGCACAGCACCTGGGAGGACGCACGCGAAGAGGGGCGTTCCGAGACGCGAGCGAGCTCCGTGCTCACCGTGCTCCGGGTTCGCGGCATCCCCGTGTCGGACGCCGCGCGCAAGCGCATCCTGGCCCAGAAGGACCCTGTGCTCCTGGAGCGCTGGCTCGAAAAAGCCGTCGTGGCCACGTCGGCCCGCGAGGTCACCGACACCCGGGGCTGAGGACCGCACGAGCTCGACGCAATGGCACCCTCCGATCACGAAACGAAACCTCGGGACCTCATGGCGCCCGACACCGACCCCACCGACGAGGAGCTCGCCACCGTCATGATCGCCGCGAGAGATCTCGCCGTGGCGCGACGAGCCCTCTCCGACGCCTGGATCGCCGCCCGCCTGGAAGAAGCGGCGCGCCACCCCCGCGAGAACCGCGTCCCGCGCAAGTCTGTGCTCAAGGGCTCGTGAACCCCCCCAGGCGGCGCGCCCGCGCCCAATGGGTTCGTTCAGCTCCTTGATTCTCGCGGGGGCCTGCTGGCAGAGCTCGCCGCCGAGGAGCGTGTCGGCCCATGGTGCTCACGTCGGGACCACGGAGCGCCCTGGGCGGGACCAACCGGCGCGTTTGCACTAACAGCGCTCGTCCTGGCTCATTGCATTGGCGTCTCCGTAGGCGTATATCTAGGCGTATGGCGCGCATGCAAGTCTACCTGCCTGATGATCTGTACAAGCTGGTGAAGGCGCGCGGCCTCCCCGCCTCGGAGATCTTGCAGAAGGCGGTACGAGCGGAGCTGCGCCGGCTCGATCTCCTTGCAGAAACGGATCGATATGTCGACACGCTGCTCGCGGAAGTAGGGGCCCCCACGAACGACGAGATGGAAAACGCAAGCACCGTGGCACAGCGTCTCACCCGGCGGCGCACGCGGAAGGCCGGTTGACGACGATGCTGGTGCTCGATTCCGGCGGAGTTACCCGGTTGGCCGAGCGTTCGAGGCGGGCGGCTGCGCTGATCTTGGCGCTCCGGAAGCAGGACCTCTGGCCGCCTCTCGTTCCCTCGGTGGTGCTTGTCGAATGCTCACAAGGTCACCCCGGCCACGACGCGGTCACGAACAGCTTTTTGAAGACCTGCGATATCGCGGAAGAGATCCCCGAGCCACTCGCTCGGCGAGCTGCGCTTCTGCGAAGAAAGGCGCGCCGAGGCTCAGCCGTCGACGCCCTGGTAGTCGCCTTCGCGGAGCCTGGAGGAACTGTGCTCACCTCGGACGCCGGGGATCTGGGTGCGCTCGCTCAATACGCCGTTGGCGTGCTGGTGGAGAGAGTGTGACCTCGAATCAGGACCATGCCGGGTCTGGTAGAATTGGGATTCGGGTGGACAGAATGCGCAGCTACAACGCGGTCATCGAACGGGACGCTGAGACGGGGTTGTACGTCGGATATGTGCCGGGCTGGCCGGGCGCACACTCACAGGGGGAAACGATGGATGAGCTGAGGGGGAACCTGGAGGAGGTCTTGGCGATGCTGCTTGAAGACGGCGAGCCTCCTCTTGCTTCTTCGTGATCGTCAACACGCCGACGAGCAGGAGCTCATCATGACCATGCACAGCACCTGGGAGGACGCACGCGAACAGGGGCGCAACGAGGGGCGCAACGAGGGGCGCAACGAGGGGCGCAACGAGGGGCGCAACGAGGGGCGCAACGAGGGGCGCAACGAGGGGCGCAACGAGGGGCGCAACGAGGGGCGCAACGAGG
>Ga0163144_10012075_pt1 | contig 18198 bp, 20 predicted proteins | sample OliLak19BULKMAT1_FD_123175 | JGI IMG/M metagenome (GOLD analysis project Ga0163144, IMG submission 123175) | Freshwater microbial mat bacterial communities from Lake Vanda, McMurdo Dry Valleys, Antarctica - Oligotrophic Lake LV.19.BULKMAT1 | ecosystem: Environmental > Aquatic > Freshwater >... | reverse complement strand
GTTTCCCTGGTGTGCTTACCTTGTAAAAAACGAGATATTGAACCGTGGTAGATGAGTAGAACGCCGTCGGACGTGCAGTTGATGTCTACCTCCACAAAATCAGGCTGGTATGCGTCGCCGGTACAAATCGCCTCAAAGCTATTCGCTTCTGCGAGATGCGCTGCACCACGATGAGAAATTAAAGGCATAGTTTTGTATTTGCGGTTATAATAGTTACAAGTATAACAAAAAGGAGACACTTACCGATATGGGCTACCCGTTTAATAAGTTAGAATTTGGAAAAGATAATGAATACGTCACTACTGTGATTGAAATTAGTAAAGGCTCTGCTACGAAGATAGAATGGCACCGACATGACGAATACTTTGTCGTTGATAGAATTGAACCTCATATTTTTGCGAAACCTTGCAACTACGGTTTTATCCCACAAACGCTTGATGATGATGGTGATGAACTTGATACATTAGTTATCACCGATGAGCCGATACCTATGGGTGCTGTAGTGAAAGAAGCACGTGTTATTGGTGTACTTAATTTCGAGGACGACGGCGAGATGGATCACAAGGTAATCTGCGTACCAGTAGAAGATCGCCACAATGCTAAACTTATGCATCACGAAGAGCTTAGTGATGCGTGGCATCAGCAAATAGAGCATCACTTTACGCACTACAAAGATCTTAAGCAAAAAGGTACAACGGTCGTCCACGGATTTGGTACTGTCGAAGATGCTTGGAAAATTATTAACGAATGCCGTGAAAGAGCACAAGCAAACAAGTGGTGGTAGCTAGCGTTACAGAAAATCGATATGGGTTTTGCTTTGTGTTTGATGAACAAGGTAGAGTGCTAGTCATAAAGAGATCCTTAACTGCAAGATATAGGCCAAATGAATGGGACCTTCCTGGTGGCGTGCTCGAACCAAAAGAAGCAGTCGAAGTTGGAGTTGCACGAGAAGTGCTCGAAGAGACAGGGCTCGAAGTTAGTGCGCTAGAGCATGTCACTGATGGGGGTGGCGTATGGCGCGGAGAAAGTCATACGTTCTACTATTATCGAGCAAACTCTAGTTCAGGTAAGGTAAGGCTAAGCTATGAGCATTCGGAATTTGAGTGGCATGAACCTCTTGTAGCTGCAACCATGGTCCGCTACAGGCCCCACACTTATGGATTCGCAGAAGCCAATAAACTGCTGATGTCCGTCAACATGCGGTAAGACCTATGGTTTGCGTGAACTGCTTACGCTATACTGTCTGTATAGGCTAATAAAATGCATTTTATAGGGGGGACTTATGGTAACAAAAGTAGCAATTAACGGGTTTGGTCGTATTGGTAGAAATGCCTTTAAGGTAGCATATGATCGAAGTGATATCGAGATTGTTGCTATTAACGATCTTACCGATACGAAAACCCTTGCTCATCTACTTAAATATGACTCAAGTTACGGCATTTATCAACACGATGTAAGCCATGATGATCAAAATATAATTGTCAACGGCAAAGCTGTGCGTGTTTATGCCGAAAAAGACCCAGCACTTCTTCCATGGGGCGATCTTGGAGTTGACGTCGTTATTGAATCGACTGGCAGATTTACTACTGGAGAGACTGCCAGCGCACATGTACAGGCAGGTGCAAAAAAAGTCATTATTTCTGCGCCAGCGAAGGGTGATGATGTTAAGACAATAGTCATTGGTGTCAACGAAGATAAAATTAGCGAAGCTGGCGCCGTGCTCAGCAATGCGAGCTGTACGACCAATAGCATTGCAGCTGTCATGGACATCATGGAGCGAGAATTTGGTGTTGAGAAAGCTATGTTAACCACAGTGCACAGTTATACCGCGAGCCAAGTGCTGCAAGATGCACCAGCAAAAGATTTACGAGAAGCAAGAGCTGCCGCTGAGAATATCGTACCAACTACTACCGGTGCTGCAATTGCCGTGACCCAGACAGTAGAATCGCTCAAAGGCAAGTTCGATGGCCTCAGTGTACGCGTTCCTAGCCCAGTTGTTTCACTTAGTGATGTGACGATGCTGCTCAAAAGAGACACCACAAAGGAAGAAATCAATGACGTATTCATAAAAGCATCAAAAGAACCTTACTATCAAGGTATTGTTGCGGTTACTGATGTGCCACTCGTAAGCAAGGACTACGTTGGCAACAGCCACTCCGGAATTGTTGATTTATTGCTCACCAACGTTGTTGCTGGGAACTTAGTGAAAGTAGTTGTATGGTATGACAACGAGTGGGGCTACTCGAATCGGCTTGTAGAGCTAGTTGCAGACGTCGGTAAGACACTCGCAGGAATGGTAGAAGACGTTTCTGCTGATGCTCATGTCGATGCGGTAACACAAGCATAATAGTGAGGTAGAAGTTTGAAGATTGCACTTTCAACCGACCATGCAGGATACGAACGCATGAAGAAGCTAAAGGAAGGCCTAGAGCTGGCTGGTTATGCTTGTCATGATTTTGGCCCGGCGATATTTAATGTCGAAGACGATTACCCGGACTTTATTCGACCGGCCTGTGAGTCAATACTCGCTGGTGGTTGCGCACTCGGCATTATTTTTGGTGGCAGTGGGCAAGGAGAAGCAATGGCAGCAAATAGACATCCTGGTATCCGATGCACTGTGTGGTATGGCCCCAGTGTCGCAGTTGAGGCAGTCGATGCTGTAGGGACGATGAGCACGAACCCTTACGAGATTCTTAAACTTTCAAAAGAGCATAATGATGCGAACATGCTCAGTATTGCCGGGAGGTTTGTCAGTGATGCAGAGACGCTCAAGGTGGCTGTACTCTGGCTAAACGAACATTATAGTGGTGAAGAGCGACATGCGCGTCGTATAGCAAAACTCGATCAATTAGGAGGCTTACGATGAGAAACAGGACTTTCAGAAAAGCATTTTTGGCAACATTTGCACTAGTCACAATAGGCCTATTAGCCGTAATGTATCCTACGCATTCTGAGTGCGCATCAATACCGGAAGATGTTGGTGCCTGTAGCCGTGTAGATAGGATTATCGACGCGTCACCAGTCTTACTAATAATTGGAGTACCAATGTCAGTTTTTGTCGGCCTGATCGCCACAACAATGAAGCCGGTTGAGCGTTCAGATACGAAAAATAAGGAAAAAAAGTAAGTGTCGGTTATTTGCCCGACTGTGACTGCTTATGATTTGCACGATTATCGTGTACAGCTAGAGCAGATACATGCATTCGCCACTCGAGTGCATATTGATCTTATGGACGGGATATTTGCACCGACAAAATCTCCTAGTTTGGATAAATTATGGCTACCTGACGGTATACGTTCAGATATTCATATCATGTACCAACACCCTGCACTGGTGCTTAAAGAACTACTGAGACTTAAGCCATACATGGTTGTGGTCCAGGCAGAGGCAAATAGACAGTCTGTTATTGAGTTGCAAGAGAAACTGCTTGGGTCACCAATTCGATTTGGAATATCTCTGCTTGCTGCATCGAGACCGGATGACCCAAAATATATAGAGCTCATTCGATCAGCACGCCACGTACTTGTATTTAGTGGGCACCTTGGCTATCACGGGGGTAGGGCAGATCTTGGTCTATTAGATAAAGTGGCAAAAGTCCGCGAAATCAATCCGCGGGCAGAGATAGGCTGGGACGGTGGGATCAACGACAAGAATATACGAGATCTCTCAGATGGTGGTGTGGACGTCTTGAACGTAGGCGGAACAATCCAAAAGTCTGAAAATCCGCAACTGAGCTATAACAAACTAATGGAAGCACTAGCATAGCCGTACCGACGGTGGTATCATAGTGCTAAGGGTTACATATATGGATAAAACACACACAATACAAGAATTAGAAATAATTGCCGCAGATATACGGTCAAGTATTATCCATTCGCTTGAACTTGCAGGTAGCGGGCATTCTGCTGGGCCTCTTGGGCTTGCGGATATATTTACAGCGTTATATTTTGATGTGATGAAGCATGATCCAAAGAACCCTGATTGGCAGGAACGTGATATATTGCTGCTTAGCAATGGACACTGTGTGCCTGTCAGATATGCTGCAATGGCTCATTCCGGGTATTTTGAGAAGTCAGAACTTACCACACTCAGAAAATTTGGGACGCGCCTACAGGGACACCCTGAGCGTACTAAATTGCCCGGTCTAGAGAACACATCTGGTCCACTCGGCTGCGGTCTTAGCCAAGCCTGCGGAATGGCGCTTGCAATGAGGATGAACCAGCAGAACCATCGCTGGGTGTACTGCGTCATGGGTGATGGCGAGCTGAATGAAGGTAATATCTGGGAAGCGGCAATGTTGGCCGGAAAAGAAAAACTGCACAACATTATTGGCATTATTGATAGAAATAACATTCAGATAGATGGTCCTACAGAAGTTGTTATGCCGCTTGAGGATCTACAGGCCAAATGGGAAGCATTTGGTTGGCATGTCATTTTGGTTGATGGAAACAATATTGAATCCGTCATCGATGCGTGCGCAATGGCCAAAGCCGTTGTCGAGAAGCCGGTAATGATAATAGCCTATACCATCCCTGGTAAAGGTGTAGATTTCATGGAGTATGATTTTCACTGGCACGGCATGCCACCAAATCATGAGCAAGCGAAGATCGCTCTGCACGAAATCCGAACATTGAAGGGCAAGATCCGGGGCGAGCACGAATAATGGGCTATGGACTTTTAACGGTTGCGGATGAAATAGGCATATCAGCGAGTGCTGATATAATTGAAGCCCGGTTACCAACCGCCGAGTACATACTCAAAACCGCAGGAAGCATGCTCGTCGATACGTTTCATAATACGATGAGAGAAATGGGCTACGTTAAAGAGCTCATAAAAGCCATCGAAGCCTTGTCGGTCAAAAACGTATTACAATCATTCCCCGAAGACGGTATATTGTCTGCCGGAGGGCTACAGAATATGGAGAGTCGTAATGGACTTGAGTGGATTATCGACCCAATTGATGGCATTCACAATTTTGTGAGGGGCATACCAGAAGTCGGCCTACAAATTGCAATTCGAAGCCATGGAGAACTAATGTATGCATCGATGTATCAACCATTCAATCAAGAACAATCCACTGCCACAAGAGGTATGGGAGCCATTTACCACGATTACCGAAATGGACAGGAGCTAAACTTACGTGTCTCAAACCGCACGCTCGCCGAAGGGCTTGTTATATATGACGGTTCACTTGGGACAGCTAGTGCGATTAACTCCGTAGAGGTGCTCCGTAGGATTGGTCCTAAGGCAGACGGCACTCGAGTATTCGGAATTGCAATTCAAGATTTTACAATGATTGCCAGCGGAAGGGCTGAAGTATTTGTGACGACCGTAGCACACCCCGAGGATGTTGCCCCGGGCATTCTGCTTGTACGCGAAGCAGGGGGTCGTGTGACAGATCTGAGTGGCCGAGAAGTAGATATTGATTCACGAGACTTACTCGTGACGAACGGAATAGTGCATGATGAAGTGTTGTCATTATTAGGAGGTATGCAGTGAGCGATCTACATTTAGCGGATTTGAGTGGTGATATAGCAAGTGAGCCTATCCGAAAAGGGTTTGGCCGAGGGCTCAAAAGAGCTGGAGAGGAAAATGAAAACGTCGTGGCTCTTTGTGCCGACCTGACTGATTCAACTCAGATGAGCTTATTTAAGGAGGCGTTTCCTCATCGGTTTACGGAAATTGGCATTGCAGAGCAAAATCTCGTAACGACAGCATCAGGCTTCGCCGCGATGGGTAAGGTACCATTCTGCAGTAGCTACGCTGCCTTTAGCCCAGGAAGAAACTGGGAGCAGATACGTACGACTATTTGTTTAAATGATATGCCGGTGAAGATTATCGGATCACATGCTGGTCTTTCTGTAGGACCAGACGGTGCAACACACCAAATGTTAGAGGACATGGCAATTATGAGAACTCTTCCAAATATGATCGTGATTGCCCCTGGTGACTCACTTGAAGCGGAACGAGCGACATTAGCGATGGCGGTAAATGGGAAACCTGTCTACATGAGGCTCGCTCGTGAAGCTTCACCAATCATCACGACGGCTGAGACGCCTTTTGAAATTGGAAAGGCCTATGTTTTTAAAGAAGGTTCAGACGCTACAATTATAGCAACTGGAGCTATGACGTATCACGCTTTAGTGGCAGCAAGTAAACTGAGCGCCGATGGTATTAACGCCGAGGTGATCCACTGCCCAACAGTCAAGCCGCTCGATAGCCACACCATTATAGAAAGCGTGAAAAAAACCGGATTAGTCGTTACCTGTGAAGAAGCTCAGATAACCGGAGGCCTCGGTGGTGCTGTTGCTGAACTACTTGCCGAAAACTACCCAGTACTAATGAAACGTATTGGAGTGCAAGATAAATTTGGGCAAAGTGGGACACCAGAAGAACTATTTGAACATTATGGACTTACCGCAAAACATATTGCGATGGCAGTACATGAAATTGTCGATAAAATGAAAGGTCACGCATGATAACTCTCGAAGAAATACAGAAGAACTGTCAAGATGCTAGAGGTGCTGTACGGCGGGCACGTGACGAACATTTCGCCCTCGGTGCGTTTAATATAGACAATCAAGAGACGCTCGTGTCAATTGTTAGGGCTGCAAAAAAGCATAACGCACCGTTACTCATTGAAATTACTGATGGTGAAGTAAAGGCTATGGGTCTTTCGAATGTGCGTGATATGGTGACGAATTATAAGCGCGAGTACGGCGTTGAGATGTACATTAACCTTGATCACAGCCCGAGTGTTGAAGAGGCAAAGGCCGGTATTGATGCAGGGTTTGAGTTCATCCATATTGATGTTTCACAGAGCAATCATGAAGCTACCGATGATGAGATTATTACGGCGACAAAAGAAGTTGTAGAGTATGCCAAAAAAACTGGTGCGATTGTCGAGAGTGAATCTCACTATTTTGGAGGTAGCTCGAATCTGCACACTGAGACAATTGACTATGAGGAAGTGAAAAAAACATTTAGTACGCCAGAAGGAGTAAAGGCATTTGTTGAGGCTACAGGCGTTGATACATACGCAGTAGCTATCGGGAATTTGCATGGCAAATATCCCGTGCCGAAAGTGCTCGATCTAGAATTACTCCAGAGGATTAGAAATGTAGTGAGCTGTAACATCAGTCTGCATGGTGGGTCGGGTACGCCGGGACACTACTTTGAAAAAGCTGTTCTGGTAGGTGTTCAGAAGGTTAATATCAACAGCGATATGCGTATTGCATACAGGGCAACACTTGAAAAGGTACTCCGCGAACACCCCGACGAAGTCGCAATCCTCAAAATAAACGAAGAAGTCTATGACGCTGTCCAAGCAGTCGTAGAAGAAAAATTAACGCATTTCAATTCAATCGGTAAAGCACGTCTATAATAGTCTAGTTTTTGGCGAGTGATTCTAGCATGGTTCTGAAGGCTTGCTGGAATTTTTCTACACCTTCTTTTTCTAATTTCTCTGATACATCGTTCATGTTGACGCCACTTAACTGCAGTAATCCAAGCCCTTCATGGGCATTTTCAATGTCTTCGGGTGTGATGAGTTCTTTTTGGTCAAAATTTGCGTGGTCTAGGATTGCGTCAATAGTTACGTTCGGAAGGGTATTTACTGAATTATGGGCCAACAAACCGTAGACATATTTCAGGTCGTCAAAAAGTGGGTCTTTTGTGGATGTTGAAGCCCACAGAGCACGTTGAGGCGCAGCACCTTGGCGCTCAAGTACAGACCATCTTTCTGCATTTGTGTTGAATGACTCAAGAAATATACCGTAAGCTGCTCTTGCCTGAGCAACTGCTGCAGTACCTCGCAGCTTTTGGTCAGAGAGTCCAGGATCTATTTCGGTATCAACTCTACTGATAAAGAAGGATGCAACGGAGCGTACCTTACTAGGATCACCAAGCTGCTCGAGGCCTTCAAGATAGGCGTTGATAACTTGTAGGTAGCGATGAAGGCTAAAGATAAGGGTGACGTTGACATTGATGCCACTGGCGATGACGTCACGGATTGATGGTAGGCATTCGAGCGTCGCTGGGATTTTGATCATGAGGTTGGGACGGTTGACCCTTGACCATAGATCTTTTGCCTGAGCAACAGTAGCTTCGTGATTGTGTGCATGCTCAGGTGATACTTCGAGTGATACAAAGCCATCATTCCCGTTAGACTCGTTATATACCACTGCGAGCAGGTCGCAGGCATCTTGTATGTCATGTATGGCAAGTTCCCAATAGGCATCTTCTGTCGACTTGCCGGAGTCAATTAATTTCTTTAGTGGATCTGCGTAGTAGGTTCCATCTGAAAAAGCTTTCTCAAATATACTTGGATTGGACGTTAGTCCCCTGACTCCCTTACTCACAAATTCCTGAAGCTGACCTGTTGATATTAGTTCTCTTGATAAATTATCTAACCAGGGGCTTACCCCAAATTTCTCTGATAGTATGTTTAAATTGCTCATCGCTAATAGTATACGCTTATGCTATACTTTGATCAAAGTATTTACGGAGGTGGGATGAGCACAAAGCACTTAGATGTTCTAGTTGTTGGGGATGTACTATCTGATGCATTCATCAAACTACAAGATGATCAGGCATGGACGAGCGAAGGAGAAAACGGATTAGTTCTTTCTATGCCATTCGGCATGAAGGTACCATTTGACCATGCTGAAGTTATTAATGGAGTTGGTAATTCTTCTAATGCTGCGGTTAGCCTAACCAAGTTAGGCCACAGTACAGGGTTGGTAGCCAATATAGGCTCTGACCAGGGTGGGCGTGATATTTTGCAGGCCTACCATGATCATGGTATTGATACACGATTTGTTCATACGAATCACAATAAACGAACGAATTTCCACTATGTGCTTTGGTACAAAGACGACCGGACCATCCTTATCAATCACGAGCACTATGAATACCAGTGGCCTCGTTTTAAATCACATGACATACCAAAGTGGATGTATCTTACGTCTATCGGTGCAAATACGCTTGAATATCATGATGAAATTATTGAATTTCTCGAAGAATACCCGGATGTGAAACTTTTGTTTCAGCCTGGGACCTTCCAGATAGCAACCGGCGCAGAGAGACTAGCAAGACTTTACCAAAGGACAGAATTGCTCGTACTGAACCGCGAGGAAGCGGTTATTGTAACAGGTGGAAACCACGAAGATATACACGACCTTATCAATCGTTTACACGGACTTGGGCCCAAAATTATAGCACTTAGTGACGGTCCACACGGAGCGTATCTGTCTGAAGGCGAGCATCGTTTTAAAATCCCACTTTACCCAGATCCGGCACCACCAGTTGAACGTACGGGAGCTGGAGATGCATTCGCATCGACACTTCTAGCTGGGCTTCTACATGAGCTTAGTCTTGAAGATGCTGCCAGATGGGCACCGATAAATTCTATGAATGTTGTACAGAATGTTGGCGCTCAAAAAGGACTGCTAACAGTTGAGGAACTTATGGCGCTCCTACGTGATGCTCCTGATTGGTATAAGCCAGAAAGCTTCTAACGTATGTCCAAACTAATTCGGCAGCTCCTAAACGAATCAGATCCGAGATTTTCGATCTCTCTGACACGATTGGAATTTGCTGCCGGACGACCAGGAATTGATACACGGCTGACGGCTGAAATACTCAGTACAACTCGTGCTAAGATGCTTTCACTTGGGCTTGATCCTTCAGACACAACTGGTGCTGAGTTGTATGCCGCTCTATGTCAGATGGCGGTGAAGGCTGAGGAACAAATAAGAGCATTCTTAGGACATCCTGCAAATGTTGATAGCGGAGCACTAGCAGCAAAGAGGTTAGTTACTGACATTATAGGAGAACGAGATACGTGGTCGGTTAAAACAGTAGCGCTTCGTACAATCTTGAAGTCAAACCCTCCGAAAAAAGTGATGAAGGCATTTCATTATCAGTCTGTTGATTCAATGGCTAAGCGTATGGATCCGGCTGAGGTTATGATGGCCGCAAGAGTAGTTGAATCAAAAACTTGGTGGATGCGAACAAAAAAGACTTATCAAGAGCTTGGATCAAAGGATTTTGAAAAATCAAAGCTACAAATCATTGTTCTGAGCGACGAAAAGTGGATTACTGTAATGAACGAGCATGCTGCGACTACAGGATATGGAGTAATTAGCACGAAAGAGTGTGGTGCAATTGGTTTTATACCCCTAGAAGGCAAAACTACGTACGTTTCTACTCTCACCCGGTTGCTACACTCCGTAAACGAAGTATTGCTACATGGCGCATTTTTGAGACTTCATTATGTCAACCCTTCAATAGGTAATATATTGGTCCATGCAATAGATGAGGGCGCGCTTCTTCACACTAGTGTAAGCGGAGCTGTATTTCACTGGCGAGATATTCAGCGTTATTTCGGGCTCTTGCCAGAGGATTCAGAAACAACTTTTGCCCATCTTGATGTGCATGACCTGGGGTGGATTGCGTTGGAGACACAGCTTTCGCTGAGGATTCCTGAGCTCGCATTTTGGGTAGGCTTGGATTTTTGCGGTGTGTCGTACGGTGATGGACGAATACTTTCATGCAATGTAATGGATGTCGCTGTAAGCGCTAACCTAGAACTCGGTCACTCGCGCATGTTCACGGATAGAATGGCGAGAAGCCTACGTAGTGAGCTCATGGCACGTTATATTGCGGTGCCTGCAGCTCGTGCCTTAGTACTAAAACAATTTGACATAAGCGGTATAAACGAAGAAAATTGGTAGATCATATATGACTAAAGAAAAATCTTATAAATATTCAATCTGTATTTCAGGCGCTGCGGCGGGAGAGACTGTTGTGCAAGATGCAGAGCTTGCACAACGACTAGGCGCTGCCATTGCCCGGGCTGGTCATATAGTAACAAGCGGTGCAACAGTTGGTTTGCCATTTTACGGAGCCAAAGGAGCAAAAGAGGCAGGTGGAATGTCTATCGGGTTTTCTCCGGCAAATACAGTGAGAGAACATCTTCGGAAATATAGACTCCCGTATGAGTATTTTGACTTTATAAACTATACAGGCATGGCCTACGTAGGGCGGGACTTGTATCTCGTGCAGTCATCTGACGCGGTAGTTCAGGTCGGTGGTCGCATGGGAAGTCTTCATGAATTTACATCGGCTCTAGAAGCACGAAAACCGGTTGGTGTGCTCCTCGGGTCTCATGGTGCCGCAGACCTAATACCTCAGCTCATGGAAATACTTGAGCCACCAGCTCATGCGCTCGTTGTATATGATGACAGTCCAGAAAGGCTCGTTGAAAAAATTGTTGCTATTCTCGATAAAGAATATGAAGATATCCAAAAAGCAATGATGGCGGGTAAAGAACACTGGTACTTGGATAAAATAGGAATTACCCACAGAGCTGGATAGCGTGAAAACCACAACATATTTTGTCTAGAAAACCGCTCATGCCTATGCTATTATAAATACACAAAAGCAATAATAAAAAGTGAGATTAAAATGGTAAAAACAGACGTACGACATCTAGTTGTTAGTGGAGCACTCGTAGCTTTTTCATTCATGGGCATCATGTCCATCTTCGTTGCTCGCTAGAACACATTTCTTTAAAGCACACACTCATCTAATGGGTGTGTTTTTGTGCTTAAATAACAAGACGTAGGCTACAATACTATGATGGACCAACGACTTGAGTTAGTTACACAGTTCGAACCTTCGGGAGATCAGCCGACGGCTATTAAAGAATTAGTTTCAAATATTGACTCGGGTGTGAAAGAGCAGGTACTACTTGGCGCAACTGGAACAGGAAAAACATTCACTATGGCGAACGTTATTGCCCAGACACAGCGGCCTACTCTGGTGCTGGCACACAACAAAACGCTCGCTGCCCAGTTATATAATGAATTTAAGGATTTTTTTCCAAATAACGCAGTTCATTATTTTGTTAGTTACTTTGATTATTATCAGCCAGAAGCGTATATTGCACGGTCTGACACTTTTATAGAAAAAGATTCGCAGATAAATGAAGAAATTGATCGCCTAAGGCATGCGGCTACAAGCTCGCTCCTGTCTCGCAAGGACGTAATTATTGTTGCTAGTGTTAGTTGTATATACGGCATTGGATCAGTAGAAGACTACTCTGACCTTTCAATTGAAGTGAGAGTTGGAGAACGTAAAGTACGTGACAAGTTCATTCGTCAACTGACTGATATTCAGTACCAACGAAATGATATCGATTTTCACAGATCAACATTTCGTGTTCGCGGCGACGTTGTCGATGTGATGCCTGCCAGTGAGCAATCGGCTTACCGAATTGAATTTTTTGGTGATGAAGTCGAAAAAATTACTAAAATAAGCCCGATAACTGGTGAAATTGAAGAAAAGATCGACTACTACAGAATATTTCCTGGAAGCCACTACGTAACACCACACGATAAGCTCAAACTTGCGCTTGGTAAAATCGAAAGAGAACTTGAACTACGGGTAAAGGAATTTACTAAGCAAAATAAGCTTGTTGAAGCACAACGAATTAAGCAACGTACTAAGTTTGACCTCGAAATGCTCGAGCAGACTGGGTTTGTAAAAGGAATTGAGAATTACTCACGCTACCTTACGAACCGTGAAGTTGGTGAGCAGCCAGCGACACTCCTCGACTACTTTCCTGATGACTATCTGATGATGATTGACGAAAGCCACATGACCATCCCGCAAGTGAGGGGTATGTACAATGGTGATCGAGCTCGAAAAGAGGTACTCGTTGAACATGGATTTCGGCTTCCTAGCGCACTTGATAATCGGCCACTGACATTTTCTGAATTTGATAAACATCTCAATCAAGTGGTGTATGTATCAGCGACACCTGCCGAATATGAGCTTAGTCGTAGCCCCGTGCCGGTGCAGCAGATAATTCGACCAACTGGACTGCTCGACCCGCCAATCGAGGTTCGGCCGGTTGATGGTCAGGTTGACGACCTTATAGCCGAAATTCGTGAAACAGTTAAAAAAGGTCAACGAGTTTTGGTAACAACTCTCACAAAGCGCATGAGCGAAGACCTCACAGAATACTTAACCGAGCTAGGCATAAAGGTTCAGTATCTACATAGCGATGTCGATACACTTGAGCGAACAGATATTTTACGAGATCTACGTCTTGGGGTATTTGATGTACTTATAGGTATTAACCTTCTACGAGAAGGTCTTGACCTGCCTGAAGTATCTTTAGTTGCAATTTTGGACGCGGACAAGGAAGGCTTCCTCAGGAGCAGCCAGGCGCTTATACAAACCGTAGGTCGTGCGGCACGCCACGTGGAAGGTCATGTAATTATGTATGGCGATCGAATTACAAAATCAATGCAGTTTTGTATTGACGAGACGAATAGACGACGCGCTATTCAGGACAAGTACAACCAAAATCATGGCATAACACCAGAGGGCATTCGAAAAGCAATTGGCGAAACTATGCAAAGAGAACAAGATAAAGAGCCCAAGAGCAAACTTGATCTACGAAAAATTCCAAAAGATGAGTATAGGCATGTGATAAAAGACCTTACCGGACAGATGGAGCTTGCAAGTGCAAACTTGGAATTTGAAAAAGCTGCAGAGTTACGAGATTTAATCACCGAGCTCAAATCCAAACTATAGATGCATGAACCAAAGTGATCTGTACCTTACCTCATGCGACAATAGCTTGTCGTCTGGGGTGAGGTGACAGAGGTTAGCTTGACACCTCGGTGTGAAAATGAGACTGGAGTTACTTCCGTTTTTTCAAAAACCTTGGAGTGTTGAAGGACCCACTTACGAAGCGGTCGGCACAGATGATCACCGCACAGCCGACAACTGCCGCAACGAATCCACTCAGGACTGTCAAAAGACTGTCGAGGACGGTTTCGGCGATCATGCTAGTTCCTCTACTGCTATTGGAGTTCTCACTTTTGCCATCCTCTGTCTCGATAGCAAACGGTTGTTCGCTATCGAACTTACAATAACACAGCGCATTGGTTTTGCCACTCTCTTTGCCTCTGGTAGAATATATAAAGAATATGACACAAATCACCAAAGGGGATGTAGCCAAATTGGCTCAGCTAGCACGTCTGAACTTGTCAGAGGATGAGGTTGAGCAGTATGCTAAAGAAATTGCTACGATATTTCATTATATTGATAAGCTGCAGTCGGTTGATACAGAAGGGCTTGAACCAACATACCAAGTGACAGGGCTCCATTCGGTGACAAGACCGGATGAAGTTGCCGGTGACGGTGCTTTACAACCAGATCTTCTTAATAACGCTCCCGATACTGAGAATAACCTCTTCAAAGTAAAGAGGATGGTGGGATGAGCGCTTGGCTTCCAATTGATGAAATAGCTACTAAAGTGAATGCAGGAGATTTGTCTGCGGTGGACCTTGTAGATTTGGCTCTTGGGCATATTGCCGATAAGAAACAGTACAATGCGGTAATTAGCACCATGGCCGATCGTGCAAAAAGTAGAGCTCGGTTGATTGATGAACGTATAAAAAATGGCGAGACTATGGGCAAGCTCGCAGGAGTGCCATTTATAGCGAAAGATAACTTCCTTACATTTGGCGGTGAGACCACGGCTGCTAGTAATATCCTTCGTGGATTCGAAGCACCATACCAGGCGACCGCCATTGAAAAATTGGAGGCTGAGGGGGCAATTTGTGTGGCTAAGGCAAATCTAGACGCATTTGCACATGGTGGTTCAACAGAAAACAGTGACTTCGGAACAACACTCAATCCAGTTGACCCGAGCCGAGTTCCCGGTGGGTCTAGCGGAGGATCTGCGGCATCTGTTGCGCTGGATATTGTACCATTTGCACTTGGGTCTGATACCGGCGGCTCTTGTCGCGAGCCTGCAAGCTTCTCGGGCTGCGTCGGGTATAAGCCAACATATGGAATTATTTCTCGATATGGGGTGGTAGCCATGGCCAGCAGTACTGATGTAGTTGGGCTATTGACAAGAAATATATACGAGACTGGATATTTGCTCAACATACTAGCCGGTAAAGATGTCCATGACTCGACAAGTATTGACAGGCAAGAGTCCTACCTAGTGACCAGCAACTCATCAGAAAAGAAAGTAAAAGTCGGTTTAGTGCGTGAGTTTATGGGTGAGGGTGTAGATAGCAGTGTAAAAGAATCGATTTTAAGGGCAGTTGAAAAGCTCAAGAATGACGGAATTGATGTCGTTGAAGTAAGCATACCTTCTATCGATCTCGCCTTGGCCTGCTATTACATAATTGTCCCGGCAGAAATTTCTTCAAATCTAAGCCGTTATGACGGCCAGAGATATGGATTTAGCGCGGATGGCACCACTACTCTAGAAGAATCATATAAATCCAGCCGAGGCATCGGATTCAATAGTGAGAACAAACGGCGTATAATGATAGGTACATACGTACTGAGTAGCGGTTATTATGATGCTTACTATAAGAAAGCTGCAAAGTTGCGTACTAAACTGATAAATGAATTCAATGAAGCATTTAAGAGTGTCGATTATCTTATTGGTCCTACTGCGCCATCGACTGCACCAAAAATTGGTGAAAAATCAGACGATCCACTAAAAATGTATTTGCTAGATATCATGACAGTACCAGTAAATTTAGTTGGCGTACCTGCGGTGTCGATTCCATGCGGATTTGCTGAACAGATGCCGGTTGGACTGCAGATAATCGGACAATCATCCCATGATAAAGAGCTATTAGAGTATGCCAATAAGTGTGAAGGAGTACTAAAATAATGGAGACGACAGTTGTAATCATTGCAGTAGCAGTGGCTGGTATTGTTTTGCTCGCGCTACTGAATCTAATAGGCAAAAACCAACCCGGTCTTGACAGAGCGTACTATTTGGATGCCTGGCAAAAAATCCACATAAAATCTCAGGCTGAAGAAACATGGGCTCTGGCGGTAATAGATGCTGATAAACTGCTTGATCATGCACTCAGAAAAAAGAACTTTAGTGGTGCAACAATGGCTGAACGTATGGTAAGCGCAAAGAACGTTTTTTCTCGACGTCAACTCGTGTGGGAAGCACATAAGTTTAGAAACCAGCTCGTACATGAAGAGGTAAAGGTGAGTGACAAAAAGGTACAGGCTGCATTGTATGGAATACGTTCAGCACTCAAAGATCTCGGGGCATTATGATGGCTGTATGTGACGTAACCTTGATAAGTAGTGGGCAGTGAAATATACTCCAACTATAGGTATAGAATGCCATGTGCAGTTAAAGACAAAGACAAAGCTGTTCACTGCTGTAGATAATGACGCACGTGAGGCAGCGCCGAATACGCTCATATCGCCACTTTGCGTGGGGCTTCCCGGCACTTTACCGGTTTTGAACGAAAAAGCAGTCGAGCTCGCTATACGAGCCGGATTGGCGCTACAATCAAAAATTGCGCGCTACTCTAAGTTTGACAGAAAACATTACTTTTATCCTGACTCGCCTCTTGGTTACCAGATTACGCAGTTTGACCAACCTACAATATTATCAGGAACAGTAACTGCGCCGCTTTCTGCAGATATCACTGTTACGGTCAGGGTGCATCACGCTCATTTGGAAGCCGATGCAGGCAAATCGACTCATCCTGCAGGAAAAGACTATAGCCTTGTCGATCTAAACAGAGTCGGTACGCCACTGATTGAGATTGTATCTGAGCCAGACATGCACAGTGCCGAAGAAGCAAAGGCATATGCGCGAGAACTCTACCTATTAATGAAGTATGCTGATGTTTCTGAGGCCAACATGTACTACGGTAATATGCGCTTTGATGTGAATGTATCTATTAGCGCAAACGACACACTTGGTACGCGAACCGAGACGAAGAATCTAAATTCGTTTCGTGCAGTAGAAAAAGCAGTGGAGTTTGAGATCGACCGGCAGACTAAGGAGCTAGAAAAGGGCAACCTCATAGTCCAGGAAACCCGTGGCTGGGATGATGCGAAGCAAGTGACTGTCAGCCAGAGGAGTAAGGAGGACGCGCATGACTATCGCTACTTTCCTGACCCAGACTTGCCACCTCTAGTGATCGAAGATGAAGTTGTTAAGCAGATTGCAGAATCTATGCCAACAATGCCTGGCGCCCTTCGTGCAAAGTTTGCAGAACTGGGCCTCGATTATCGGCAAGCTGAAGCACTACTCGAAGAACCGTCAGTTGCACTTGAGCTTCGACGACTGATGGACGCCCATGATGCCAAAACTGCAAAGACAATTGCGAACTGGATTAGCGGAGAGCTTACACGACTTGTTGCAGACGGAATCGTAAGTTACGAACAGATCATCAGCAGAACTGCTGCACTTGTTGATGTCTGTGCAATGATGGATGGTGCTCAGCTAAGTTCGACGGCCGCAAAGGATCTCTTACAGGAGGTTGTATTGAGCGAATGCTCTCCTTTAGAGATAGCCACTGCTCGAAACGTACTACAAGTTTCTGATACTGCTGAACTGGAGATGATAGTTCAAGAAGTGGTGAGTAATAACCAAAAAGTAGCTGACGATATAAGAGCTGGGGAGTTTAAGGCAATTGGGTATCTCGTAGGTCAAGTAATGAAAAACAGTGGCGGAAAAGCAAACCCAGGTGTTGTCCAAGAAATCATAAAAAAGATTCTAGGTGTCTAGGGTGCTATACTAGTAGTATGGATGCATTCGAAATACTAGTCATAATTCTGTCGTCAGTCTTTGCGATCATGCTGATTGCAGTAACAATATCTGTCTTTATTTTTATAAAGGTGCTAAAAGACATACGTCATATTACCGAAAAAGCATCAATGGCTGCAGATAATCTAGAGCACGCCGCTGAGTTTTTTAAGAAAACTACAGGAGCCAGCGCAGTACTGAAAATGCTTGGAAACGCAGTAGAGACCTTCCGTTCGAAAAAATCTAAGAAAGAGGATAACTAATATGGGTAAAGACACGAACAAGAAATGGGCAATTGGCGCATTTGTAGCGGCAATTGTAGGGTTTGTAGCCGGAATTTTAACTGCCCCAAAAAGCGGTAAAGAAACCAGAGAAGATCTTAAAAATACAGCAAATCGAGTTGTGAGTGAAGCCGAAAAACAGCTCAAAAAAGTGCACTCAGAAATGAATGTAGTTATTGATGACGCTAGACAGGTACTTGCCGGAAATAGTGGCAAAGCTAAAGAAGACATTCAAAAAGCATTTGATCTAGCCAAAGATAAGCAGTCAAAAGTCAAAGAACTTCTTAGCGCACTAAGAGACGG
>Ga0163144_10012073_pt1 | contig 18202 bp, 15 predicted proteins | sample OliLak19BULKMAT1_FD_123175 | JGI IMG/M metagenome (GOLD analysis project Ga0163144, IMG submission 123175) | Freshwater microbial mat bacterial communities from Lake Vanda, McMurdo Dry Valleys, Antarctica - Oligotrophic Lake LV.19.BULKMAT1 | ecosystem: Environmental > Aquatic > Freshwater >... | reverse complement strand
GAGGTCGCCTTTTTCATGCAGAACGCTGACTTCGATGGTGCGTTGGCCGCCGCTCCGGACCTGGCGAGCGACTCCGGACATGAGCATGGGGCGGGTGCGAATGGCTTCGCGGTGGTGCCCTTCGTCGTAGAAGCGCAGGTAAGAGGCCACCAGTTGTAAACGAGGGCGATGAGGTTTGCCATGAGCCGACTGGAGGCGAGACGGTGGGAGGTGAGCCGACCGCAGGGAGATAGACTGCGACGCAGGAGTAGCCCGAAGGGCGAAGGCGCAGGTTGGCGACAAAGTAGCTGTGGTAAACGTGGCCAGGGCGACCGGGTTTTTGAGGGTTGTGGCCGGTTTGGGCACCCTCCTGGTGGCCGTAGAGGGGCTTGACGGTGACGTCGATGTCGAGAACGCCCGGCGCAGCGCGCCATCATATACCGCGAAGCGCACACCGCATGGCCGCCAGAGCGGCAATCCACGGCAGACTGAGGGCGGGGGCGATGCTGCCGAGGATCTGGCCGGAGATCCCGTCGAGGCCGGACTTTTCATCAATGCGACCGATGCCGAGACGCACGGCATCTTCACTGACAGAGCCTTTCATGCCCAGCAGTTCGGGGTTGATGCCGTCGCCGCGAACGGCGTTGATGTGGGGTATTCTATTGGTTAGAGTATTCTATTGGCCAAGTATTCCATTGGTCAGACCTACAATTGTAATTTGCTTGCATTCTATTGGTCAGACCTACAATTGTAATTTCCTTGCATCTCTGGCGGATCACCCGATCCGTCCGGCGGCTGCTGCGGGACGGACGACACAGGCGACCTATCCCACAAGTTCGCCGATTCGCCGATTCGCCGATTCGCCGAAAAAGCTCTTTTGCTGCTGCTCCGCCTCTGCCATGATGCCGCATGAACGGCTTACACGAATTTTTCTCTCCAATCGACTGGGCGGTGGTGGCTGGGTATCTCCTTCTCACGACCTGGGTCGGGCACCTGATGCGGGGCAAGCAGGCCAGCATCAAGGACTTTTTCCTGGGAGGTCGTTCGCTGCCCTGGCTGGCGGTGACGGGGTCGATCATTGCGACAGAAATCAGTGGCGTGACTTTTGTCGGAGTGCCGGCTTCGGTGATGGCGCTGAACGGGGATTTTACGTATCTCCAATGGGCGATCGGGTCGATCGTCGCGCGGATTTTTGTCGGCTTCTTTTTCGTGAAAGTCTTTTACGAAAAGGACATCTACAGTCCCTATGACTACATGGGAAGTCGCTTGGGCAAAGGCACAAAGCGCCTCGCGACGGTATTTTTTACCTTGGGCAGCATCCTCGCGCAGAGCGTCCGGGTCGTCGTGGCCGCTCTTCCCCTGCGGGTCGTGACACCGCTGCCGTTTGAGTGGTGTATCGTGGTGATCGGCGTATTCGCAATCGCCTGGACCCTGATGGGAGGGATGCGGACGGTGATCTGGACGGATGTGATGCAGTTCCTTCTCTTCGTGGTGGGGGGACTGATCGCACTCGTCTGGATGGTGTCTGGTTTCGACAATGGCTGGGATACGCTCGTTTCGATGAGCCGGTCAGCGACCCTTCCGGATGGCTCGATGATCGACAAGATGCGAATCTTCAATTTTGATCTTTCGGCGGAGCTGGAGTTCACCCTCTGGGTGGCCTTACTGGCGGTGCCCTTCCAAAATCTGACGGCCTTCGGGGTGGATCAGCTCAACGCGCAGCGCATGTTCTGTTGTCGCAGCGCGGCGGATGCACGGAAGGCAATCATCTTCAGCTCCTTTGGTCAGTTGGTGACAGTGCTTATGCTGCTGGTAGGTTCGGCGCTGTTCGTTTTCTACAAACTCAATCCTCCGACCGATCCGATCATCATCGACGGCATGAAATGGCAGGGCGGCGTGCCGGGCGATGGCAATAGCGCCTTCCCGATCTGGATCGTGACGGAGTTGCCGACGGGCTTAAAAGGACTCATCTTGGCCGGGATCTTCGCTGCGGCGATATCCAGTTTGGACTCGATCCTCGCCGCATTGAGCCAGACGACCCTATCGCTCTTCAACCACACTCACGAGGATGAGGGGGAAGATGAAAACGACGGTCATGCTCGCTTGGTGAAGCTTTCCCGCATCCTCGTGGTCGTGTGGGGCGTCTTTCTGACCGGATTCGCCTTTCTGCTTTACCTGGCCAATGAGAAGGACGGGCTCAAAATTCTCCCGCTGGCCTTCGGGATGACCACCTACACGGTGGGTCCGCTCCTCGGCATGTTCCTGGTGGCGCTGTGGGGCAAAGGCCGGGGCAGCTTCGTCGGTCTGCTGGTTGGGTCGCTCCTCTCGATCATCCTGGTGATCTTCGTCCGCACCGACGTGTGGCAGCTTTTCATGAACAACGAGTTGGCAACCTGGCTGGCCCAACTTCCCACCTACCGGCTGGTGGAGGGTGCCACGTTATCGGTCACCCCAACGCTCGCCTCACCGTGGATGTGGCCGATCACCACCTTGCTCACCGCAGGATTAGGACTGCTGGGCCATCGGAAAATTCTTCAGAAAAATTGATAATTTACTGATCCGATTGCTGGATTTCTCAAAATTTCAGTTTCTTCCCGTGATTCAGGCCATCCTGCTTGAGCAGCGGTGGTTCAGGAAAAAAATATGGCGAAATCGACAATTATTGGTTGTCCTTGCGGGTCGCGAATGTAACTCTGCTCTCCCGCCGCACGCATTCCGAGAAAGCCAACTCACCGCCATTCCCTCGCCGATTTTCTCGGGGAGAGAATGCGCTCGATTGACGACTCATTGCTGAGGCAATCCGTTTGGCACTCACTCTTCTGTCGCAAGTCCAAGAAAATCACGACCTTTTCTATTACGTAACTCGCTAACAATCAACGAGTTATTTTTTTCACTCCTTTTCCTCGAGGCAAACTGCCTTCTTCCCTCGTCCACTTTTATCCTCCCTCCCCTTGATGTCTGAATCTCAACCACTTCGGCAAGATCCTACCCTGACAGAGTGCCCACTGACCGCTCTGTGGACCCGAGTCGGAAAAGGATTGCGAGCCGGTTTGGGTGAGGCGACCTACGAGATTTGGTTTGCCGGATTCTCGGTGGATTCAGTGGCGGACGATGCGGTTGCGATCATCGCGCCGGGGTCGATGTATGCGATCTGGGTGGAAGAAAATTTTAAAGAAGTGTTATTATCAGTATTTCAGAAAGAGATGCCAGGATGTCGGCGGGTGGTGATCCAGGTGGCTACCGCCGCACAACAGGCCGAGGCCAACAAGGCCGGTGAAATGGCAAGCAACCTAGCCACTGAGAAAGAAATCTCCGACAAAGCGTCCGGGGTGGCCTGGGGAAATCAACAGGTTCCGGTTGAGGGCGCCCCCAAGAACCTCGGCAAAGTGAAACCGCGCGTCCTCTTCGAGACGATCAGCGAAGAGAAACTGCTGGAGCGGGGCCGCTCGCTGGGGTTGGTGGAGATTTATCAGTTTGAAAATTTTGTTCCCGGAGAAAACAGCCAGTTGGCGTGGGCGGCTGCCCAGGCGGTGGCTGAGAAACCGGCGAAAACCTACCAACCGCTCTTCTTCCATTCCTCCTGCGGCCTCGGCAAAACTCATCTGCTGCACAGCATCGGCTGGGAGTCGCTCCGTTTGCGCCCGAAATCCAAGGTGATTTTTGTCACAGCGGAGCGTTTTGCGAATGATTACATCGACGCCATTCAAAAGAACTCGCTGGTGGCCTTCCGCCGCCGTTTTCGCGAGGCGGATCTGCTCTTGATCGATGACGTCCAGTTCCTCGGACGTCGCGAGGGCATGCAGCGCGAGTTTTTCCATACCTTCAACAGCATCTCCGATCATCGCGGGCAGATTGTCCTGGCGAGCGATTGTCCGGCCTCGGAGATCACGGAGCTGGAGGACCGGCTGCTTTCCCGCTTCCAATGGGGGCTCAGCGTGGAGATCTACCGCCCCGGCTTGGAGACCCGGGCCGCCATCCTCCGGCGCAAACGAGATGACTGGCGTATGTCGGTCAGTGACGAATTGATCGATGCGATCGTGGAGCAGGTCGCCGGTAACGTGCGCGTGCTCGAGGGCGCGCTCATCCGGGTCGCGATGGTCGCAACAATGAACGAGGAGCCGGTCCGTCGCGAAGACGTGCCGGGCATTCTCGCCGATCTGGCCAGCCCGGCGGAATGCCGCAGCATCGGGATGGAGGACATCAAGGAAGCGGTCTCCGAGCATTACACCCTCAGCATGGTGGAGCTCAATGGCAAGGGCCGCTCCGCCCGGGTCGCCCAGGCACGACAAGTCGCGATGTATCTGATCCGCACGCTAACCAATTTTCCGCTCGTGGAGATTGCAGCCAGTTTTGGCCGGGATCACTCGACGGTGATCCACGCGATCAAAAAAATCAAAGGCCAGTGCGAGACTTCGGCCTCACTGAAAAGCACCGTGGAATTGATCAGACGGCGTTTGGTCCGCGACGGCAACAGCCCGACCTCAAGTCGCCGGGCTTCAGGCCGATCCGGCACTCCCAGGTCCGGCTCCAGTCATTCGGAAATCCCGAGGCGTGACCAGGGGGAAAGATTGAGTTAGACAGAATTCCGATCCTCGTTGACACTCCGGTTTTGTTTCCTCGATGAAGTTTCAGATCGATAAAGACGTCTTTCAGGACGCCCTCAGCAGGGTTCAGCATGTGGTGAGTAGCCGCACCACTCTCCCGATACTTTCCAACGTGCTGATTGAAGCCGATGAGTTGGGCCTCATGCTCTCCACCACCGACCTCGACGTGACGATCTCGGTCCGGCTGGCGGCGGATGTGGCCAAGACCGGTTCAACCACCCTCCCGGCCCGCCGTCTCTCCAGCATCGTGCGGGAACTGCCCACCGCCGCGATCGACGTGGAGGTCGATCTCGACAATGTGACATCGCTGCGAAGCGGGGCGAGCTTTTTCAAAATCCTCGGATTGCCCAGCGCGGAGTTTCCCCGGGTCGGAGAATTCGAGAATCCGAAAATTTTCACCATCGACCAGCGTCTCCTGCGCGATGCGCTGCGCAAGACCTCGTATGCGATCTCAACGGATGAGACCCGCTACGTGCTCAACGGGGTGAATTGCCTGATCGGAGAAGGTCTCCTGACCCTCGTGGCCACCGATGGACGCCGCCTCGCCATGGTCGAGCAGGATTTGGAATTCCCGGCCGGACAGGAGACCGGGGTCATCATTCCCACGAAGGCGGTCAACGAGTTGCAGCGTCTCCTCGGAGAATCGGGCGAGCTGAAAGTCACCTTGACGCACAACCAGGCTTGTTTCGAGCTCAACGAAAGCGTGCTTGTCACCAAACTGATCGAGGGGAATTATCCGAACTTCCGCCAAGTCATCCCCGGAGCAGCCAACCACCGGGTAGTGGTCGAACGCGAGGTCCTGCTGAATGCGGTGCGGAGGGTCAGCTTGCTGGCGAATGAAAAGACGAATTTGATCCGTTTCCTTTTCGATGACCACCGCATCGCAATATCGGCGAGTTCACCGGAGATCGGAGAGGCTGAAGAAATCATCGATGCCCGTTACGACGGTCCCCGCATGGTGCTGGCCTTCAATCCCGAGTTCGTGATGGCCCCGTTGCGCAATCTCAGTCAGGATGAAGTCTTCATCGACTTGATCGACGAGAGCCATCCGGGAGTGTTGAAAATCGACGAGCCATTCCTTTACGTCATCATGCCCATGCGGGTGACGAACTGAGGCCCCTGCGGGTGACGCACTGAGGCCCATGCGGGTGAGCAATTGAGTCCCGTGCGAGTGACGACCTAAACGCGGCCACCTGATCAGCGGCGTTTCTTCGTTTTGCGGCGTTTGGGTTTCTGAAAATTGGGGCCTTTCTTGGGTGATCGTGAAGCCACTTCCGGTTGGGGCTTCTGCTTTGTCTCCGTCTCCGGCTCTGCTTTTGCCTTCGGTCGCGGAGTCGGCGTCCCGCGAATGGCCTCTCGGTCACGCTCAAGCAATTCCCGTTCCCGCCGGATCATCTCCTGGCCGATGGGCGAGTTCATGTAGGCGTAGAAATCCGCGTCAAAATCCTCGTCGAGCTCCCCCGGCAAAGGCAGGGGGCGTTGAATACCGAGACGATCCTGGAGGAGGGCGAATTCCCCGGGGTTGAGGCGGATGCGGTATTCCCGGGCGATGAGCGCCCGCAAGTTCACCGGGGTCCAACGCTCCGGTTGTTTTTTTAGATTCAAACCAGCCTCGCCCGGCGTGCTGCTGGACTCGACCAGGGTGACGAGGGCTTGAAATTGTTCCGGGGAGAGGCTGCCTTCGGGGAGTCGGGGGCGACCGGGCGGTTTCGGAATGAGGGCTTCATCACCCCCGATTTCGTGTTTTTTCAGAAGGATGTCGATGTATTGCCGGGACACCCCGAACTCCGCCGCGAGATTTTTCTTTGATTCTCCGTCCTTGAAGCGCTTGACCAAGCCCGTCCGCACCTCCACGGGAATCTGCGGATTTCCCCGAGGTCTGGAATGAGAAATCGCCATCGCAAAAGGACAGGCCCCGTCTCAGGCGAGGGGCCGGGTCAAAAAATTGTCAACCAACTTGAGCCCGGCCTGCTGGCTGCGCTCGGGGTGAAATTGGCCGGCGAAGAGATTGCCCTGGGAGATGCTGGCGGCGAAATCCCCACCATAACAAGCGGTGGAACTGATCAGGTCCGGATCGCCCGGCACCGGAAAATAGGAGTGCACGAAGTAAAGATAGAGCGGGTCCGGGGTGCCCTGCCAGATCGGCGAGGAACGGTCGGCGGGTATCACTACATTCCATCCCATGTGGGGAATTTTCCGACCGGTGGCTTCGGGGAAACGGACCACCTCCCCGGCGAACACGCCGAGGCCGCGGAGTTCGGGACACTCGGCGGAGCGCTCAAAAAGGATCTGATAGCCGAGGCAGATGCCGAAGTAGGGGCGGTTGGAACGAATCCAATCGACGAGAGGTTCGCGCAGCTTCTGCTGGTCGATGGCGACCGCACATTCTCCGAAAGCGCCTACGCCGGGAAAAAGCAATCGATCCACTTTGGCGAGATCGCCCGGTTCGGTGACGAGCGTGCTGGGAAAGCCGAGGTGGGTGAGCACGTTCAGCACGTTGCGCAGATTGCCGCCGCCGTAGTTGATGACTCCGATGCGATCTTCCATGAGCGAATCCTAGATAGCGGGCGGGGCCCGATCAGAGCACTTCTTTGGTGCTGGGAATTTGATCTACGATGCGCGGATCAACCTGGGTGGCATCGTCAAACGAGCGGGCCACGCCTTTGAAGATCGCCTCGGCGAGGTGGTGGGGGTCCCGGCCATAGAGGATCGCGATGTGGAGATTGATGAGCGCATTGAAGGCGAAAGCGCGGAAGAACTCCTCGACGAGAGTGAAGTTGAATTTGTCGCCGACGTGGGGCACGCCATCGGGTCCATCGAACTGGAAAAAAGGACGCCCGCCCACGTCGAGCGCGACGCGCACGAGAGCTTCGTCCATGGGGAAATGCCCTGAACCGTAGCGATAGATCCCGCGCTTTTCGCCGAGGGCGGCGCGGCAGGCCTGACCGAGGACAATGCCGACATCCTCGACGGTGTGGTGATAATCGATCTCGATGTCGCCCTTGGCGGTGACTTCGAGGTCGCAACGCCCGTGTTTGGCGAACAGCGTCAACATGTGATCGAGGAAGGGCACTCCGGTATCGAGACGGACCTGTCCCTGGCCGTCAAGATCGAGCGAGAGGGTGATCTCGGTCTCGGCGGTTTTTCGATTGAGGGAGTGACGACGGGAGGTAGCGGCCATGGGTGGAAAGAGCGTCAGGGCGGAAGCGCGGGGGAAATGATACTGTTCACTGAGTCAACGAAGTCCTCAACCTCAACTTAAAAGGTTTGCAAGATCAGCCGGGTGCGATTCTTTGGAGGCTCGCATGAGTTCCGCTTCCCACGACTTCGACCACTTTCGCTTTTTGCGCGATGCGGCTGGCGAGATGCTGACCCTGCCGACCGTCGGTCTGGGCCGCCGAAGTCTCCTGGTCCTGGACTGCGAACGCTGGGGATTGGCCCGGCTCCACATCTTCGAGGGAGCGGCGCTCCGCCCGGAGCGAATGGAGGCCTTCGAGGCGGAAATGTCGCGGGCGGCGGCATTGCACGGCCCGAGCTTCGCACGGTTGTTGATTTGGGGTCGGGATGAGGGGGAGCTTTTTTATGCGGACAATTTGGTCGATGCGGAGCCACTCCCTGACTACCTGAGCCGCGTGGGCCGGATCCCGCTCCCGATTGCCGCTCGTATGATCGAGGTGCTGTGGGATGATTTGGATGCCGCCGCCTCCCTCCCTGACCCACCCCTTTCCCTCCGGAAGCTGCTGACTAGTAACTTCCAGGTGGTGCAGGAACCCGGAGGCCTCCTGCGACTGCGAGCGGGGGATTATATGGCCTGGGTTGAGCTCGATACCAGCCAACAGGTTCCTCGTCTCGCCCATGATCTCGCCCAGATTTTCTGCTCGTTGATTTCAGGAATTCCCTTGCGGGAGTTTCGACACGATCTGCTCCCTCGTTATTTCGGAGAGTTGCCCGAGAACCTCGCTGCCGAAGTAATCCGAAGTCTGGATCTGAATTCCTCGGAGAGCGGTGCGGGCTTCCGCGCGGCCCTCGCGGAATTCGCATCCCTCGCCAGCGACGAATCGGCGACCGCCGCTGTGCCGATCCTCCCCCTGCGGAACTGGTTCGCCCGTGAAATGGCCGCACCCGGCGAGACTGCTCCACGATTTTTCCTTTCCGAAGTCCCGGAGGTAGCGGGAGAAATGTATGGCAGTTCCGCCCGGTTGCGGGGCGTGCAGACTTGGATCCAAGTGCTGCCAGGCCCCCGCTTCCTGCCCCGGGAAGGATGGTTGCAACAGCACCACGAGATCACCCGCCGGACTGGCCGGGGATTCCATCAGCAATTGCGCGTCACCTACCTTGAGGATCGCGACACGGTGACGTTGGTCGGAGAGGAGCGGCACGACGGACCTGACCTCCTCGCTTGGCGTCGCGCCGTAGGCTCGCTTTCCACCGACACTGTCATCGAACTATTGGGGAAAGTCGGCCAGGCGCTCGTCGCGGGTGAGTCGATCACCGGAGGTTGTGCCATTTGGTGGCTCACGCCGAGCCATGTGTTGCTCGGCAGCTCGCCCGGAAGCGCTACAATGCCAGCGGAGGAGACCGTGATGACCGGTCCGATCAAGCTCCGTTTGCACCAGACCAGTCTCTCCCTGCAGGAAGGGGTGAATCTGCCCGCTTCGCTGCGGGCTTTGGCGGGCCAACGGGGCAAAGATCACCCACAAGCCCGGCGCGGCGGCATCGCCCTTCCGCTGATTTGGGCCTTGCTGACGGGGGAGAAGTTTGCCTGGAATGCTCCGATCCCGGAACGTCAGGAAGTCCCAGGCGCGATCAGGGATCTCCTGGAGGCGTGGCGGAAGACCTTGGTCGAAGCGCCACGGGAGTTTTCTGAAGACGCCTTTCTACTCCTACGGGAGGCGCTTTTGGCTCCGACTCCAGTCGCTTTGATTGGGAACGAGGAAGCCTTCTCGCCCGAAGAGCCGGGATCCGCCGAGATGCCTCTGCCCTGGGTTCCGGCTTCGCTGGCCTGGAACGAGGATGCGGCGATCGCACGATCCAGCGACGATGATCGATTGGAACTGGAGAAGGCCCTGGCGGCGGCGGATTCCAGTTTGCTGGCCCCGCGTCCCTGGGGTCAGATGTCACGTCCGAAACCTGCCCGCTGGCCCTGGTCGCGGGTCCTGCTGCTGGCGGGGCTGGGGGCCTTGGTGTTGGGAAGCGGGGTGGGCTACGAACTGGGAAATCGACCGGAACTACTGCGTCGTGGCGGACCGGCTTCCGAGCTGGCCTGCCCGGAGACTGCGGAGATTCTCTGGGTAGATGGTTTACAGCAGCAGCTCAAGCCGAACATGGAAGAGTGGTGGATTCTCCATGCCTCCGATCCAACCGGTCTCGCCTTACTTCCGGCTTTGGAACAAATGGAAGATGCGGCGTCCCGGAAGGCGATTGAAGCAACTCTGCTAAGCCATGCGGAAAAGCGCGATGCGGCGGCGGCCGGCTTGCTGGCGCGATGCATCCTGGCGCGCGACGAGGCATCCGAAGAAGGGCTCTCCTGGTTGGCCCGGGCCGCGAATCTCGGTGATCGGGCGAGCCAGTTGCTCTACGCGGCGCGGGCTTTTGCTCCGGATCATCCCATGCCAGCGGAACAGGCGACAGCTCTGCGTCTGCTGACTCTCGCAGCCCAAGCGGGTCATCCTCCGGCAGCGGAACTGTTGGCCTCGGTGCACATGGGACGGGGCGAAGAGGCTGAGGCCCTGCATTGGATCGAAGAGGCAGCGGCAGCAGGACGAGTCACCGCAAGGTATCAGCAAGCTCTCTGGGCCGCCCATGGCCTTGGGGGAACGTCTGATCCATCCGTCGCCCGGGCCGCCTTTCGGCAAGCGGCCGAGCAAGGCCACCACCAGGCGATGTTCTGGTATGGCCAGTGCCTCGATGCGGGATTTGGCGGTCCGGTTTCACCCGATGAGGCTCGACGCTGGCTCCGGAGGGCGGAAGATCTGGCCGAACCCGAAGAGCCTCAATTGGCTTCAGGGGGCGACCCAGCCGAGCCCCCACGCTAGCACCAGCGGAACGGTCGCCACGCTGACCAGCGAAGTGGCCAGAACCACTTGCACCGCCACCAGGGGAGTCCCTCCGTAGAGTCGCGCCAGCACAATCGGGAAAATGGCCGAGGGCATTCCCGCTTGGATCACCAGCAGCCGCTTCAGGTCTGGATCGATGGGGGCGAACTTGGCCACCACCAGAATCAAGATCGCCATCAGACCGAGCCGTGCAACCACACTCCCACAGGCAACCCGCCACATATCGGTGAAGATGCCTTCGCGCGAGAAGCGTCCCATCGTCGCTCCAATGATGAAGACCGCCATCGGCACTGAGCATCGGCCCAGCATTTCCATCATCGTCTGGACGACGCCGGGAATGTAATGGTAGAGGCCCGTGTAATTCAGTAATAGCGCGGTTAATACGGCAATGAACGGGGTGTTGACCAGCGAACGCAGCCCCATCTTTCCGCTCAAGATCGCCAGCCCGAAGGTCCACATCGCGATCTCGACACCGATCCCGTGGACAAAGACCAACCCCGCTGGACCTTCATTGTCTGGAAAAAGCTGGACCGCGATCGGCAGAGTAAGGAATCCGTAGTTTTGAATGCCTGCGGTGATCGTGAAAGTGCGCAACCCCTCGCCCCGGCGCATTCGCAAGGCCTGGGCGACAAGCCAGGAGACGCCGAAGCCCGTCACCACGAGTGCAAAACCGAGCCCGATCGCCCAAGCTCCAGAAGAGATCGTGGCCAGGGCCGGGTTCCCCGGAATCAGGGTCAGGACGAGGCAAGGGAAGAGCAAGTGCAACGAGAGCCGCATCACCCCCATCTCGGTTTCCTCGCTCAACCATTGCCTCCTTTGGAAAAGAAAGCCGAGTCCCATGAGGAGGAATACCGGCAAGGTGGCGGAAAGAATGGCGAAATAGGAGGGCATCGGACGTAGGTGAGGGGCGCAGCCTAGCAGCAAATAAACAAGTTCCGAGCGTTGAGCCTAAAAGAAAATCGCCCGGGCCGCTGCTCCAGCCACGGTGCCCCGGGATACCTTGATCTTCTCGTGCAAAACTCGCTCGATACCCGCATCGGCGAGGAGGGCGGCAGTCTCCTCAGCGAGGATTTGCGGAAGACGGGTGCAGAAAATCACCCGAGGGTCCGTTAGCTTTTGAGTATAGTCCCGCGACACTTCGAGAAAGTCACGACACACACCGAGCCAATGGGTGAAGGCTGGTTTCAGAAGTTCCGCCGTCGGCCGCGACGTCCCATCCCATCCCGCAGCCCGCAGTTCCTCAGCCGGGAGGTAGCAGCGTCCCAGTTCAAGATCCGCACCGAGGTCGCGCAGAACGTTGATGAGCTGAAGAGCCTGTCCCAGGCATCGACCGTGCTGCCTCATCGCGCTTTGTTCCTCCAAAGGGGCAAAACGCGAGCCCATGCTGGTGTAGCCCACTTCGGTCCAAAATTCGCCGACACAGCCCGCGACTTGATAGGTGTAACGCAACAAATCGTCGCCTCCTTCACACGCTGCCCAGAGACCGGGATGAAAGGCCTCCAGATCCCAGCGCTGACCTTGCAAGATGGTGGCGAGCACCTGATGCACCGACGCTCGCAATGCAGAGGGCAGAGCTGCAAGCCACTCCGGCAGTTGACCCGCTGCCTCGACCAGGGCGCGCTCTCCCGCATGTTCGAGACACGGAGACAATTCCTCACCCATCTCCCCGAGGGATCCCCTGGCCCCTGAGGCAACCTTTTCCAGCTCGCCCAACCAGTAAAGCCGCCGCGTCTGCTTGAGCCCAGGCGCATCGGCCACGGTATCGGACAAACGGGCCGCCAGATAGCCCACGGCAATACTGTCCCGCATCGTCGGAGGCAGGAATCGCATGCTCAGGTAAAAGGAGCGCGAGACTGACTTGAGCAACTCATCGCGGTCGAGGGAAGCGGGCTGAGGAAAGGATGCCATGCAGAGAAGTGAACTATGGATAGGTCAACGCGTTCGGTTTGTCCGAGCGGAGGGACGTGCCTCTCATTCACTCGTCAATCAATCCCATCTCCTTGAGCTTGCGTTGCATGGTGCGACGGGAGATACCCAACAACTGAGCTGCCTCGGTCCGGTTCTCCCGGGTTTGGGCGAGAGCGAGATGAATGAGCTTCCCCTCCATCCTCGCGAGATTCAGGTCGGCGGGATCGACCGGGGCCGCGAGCGCACCCGCACTCTTCCCTCCGCTTTCGCGTGCCATTTCACTATTTCGAAAACCGCGCCGCGATTCATCGTGCAAGAAAGGCGGAAGATGACGAACGCCGATCTTCGTTCCATTGCACATGACCACTCCGTGTTCGATGGCGGTGCGGAGTTCGCGGACGTTGCCGGGCCAATCGTAGGCGAGAAGCAGTTGGAGCGCCTCGGCACTGAGCTCCATGGCGGGCTTTTTGTTCTCGTCGGCGAACTCTTTCAAAAAGGCATCGACCAGCAACACGATATCCTCCTTGCGTTCGCGCAGCGGTGGCATGTGCAGCGAGACCACGCTGAGGCGGAAAAAAAGATCGTCTCGGAAGGTGCCCGCTTCGACCATCGCGGCGAGGTCCTTGTTAGTCGCGGCGACGACGCGCACCTCCACGGGAATGGGCTTGTTCGAACCGAGACGCTCGATGGTCCGCTCGCCGATGGCTCGCAGCAATTTGACCTGAGTATTCAAATCGATTTCGCCGATCTCATCGAGGAAAAGCGTGCCACCATTGGCCTCTTCAAAGCGCCCGATGCGGCGCTCGACTGCTCCGGTAAAGGCTCCTCGCTCGTGGCCGAAAAGTTCGCTTTCCAGCAGTTGTTCATTGAGAGCGGCGCAATGAACCGTGACGAGCTTCGACTTCGGGCGACCGCTGAGATGATGGATCGCCCGACCGACCAATTCCTTGCCGGTGCCGCTTTCGCCCTCGATCATGATGGTGGCCCGGGTCGGAGCGACTTGCTGGATGGTATCGAAGATCGGTTGCATCGCCCCCGAACGACCGATGATGTTTTCCAATCCGTAGCGCGAGTTTACCTGGACTTTGAGCGCTTGGTTCTCGGCCTCGACCTTGCGGCTGCGCAGCGCCCGTTTGATGACAATCTCGAGTTCGTCGATGTTGAGTGGCTTGCTGACGTAGTCGTAGGCTCCCTTTTTCATCGCCTCGACCGCCGCATCGACCGAGCCGTAAGCCGTCATGAGAATACACACCGGCGGAAGCGAACGATTGAGTGCCTTGGCAATCAGGTCCATCCCGCTCTCGCCCCCGAGGCGCAAATCGGTCAACATCACATCGACGCTCTCGTTATTCAGCACCTCCTCGGCTTCCTCGATATTTGACGCGATGTATATGTCGAATTCATCCTCCAGCGAAAGGCGCAGCCCTTCGCGGGTATGCTTTTCGTCATCGACGATGAGGACGGTGTGTTCGAGGGACATTTTAAGAAGCAGGTAAGCTGTTTGGGTTTGGAATGTAGCAGCGGTGTCCCGCCGCTGATTGATTCAATAGGGTTAGGTCAGGCATTCAACAGGGTTAGATCACTTCTTCTTCTTCTTCTCTCTGGCTTACCAGCTTACCAGCTTATAAGGTCCGCCGCTTCGCGCCGCTACACATCGATCACCTCCACTTGCTTGCGGTCCGGGGGTGGAAGGAAACGCATCTTCTTCTCCGCTCGCGGCAAGTAAATACTGACCTCGGTGCCGATGCCTTCGCGGCTGCGGAATTCGACCTCGCCGCCGTGGTCGTGGACGATGCGATGCACGATCATGAGGCCGAGGCCTGATCCGGTTTTTTTGGTAGTGTAGTAGGGTTCGAAAACGCGACTGACCTGGTCCGCCGCGACGCCCGGTCCGTCGTCGGTGAAGCGCAGGGTCACGGTCTCGTCGTCGTAGCTGGTGCTGATGATGATTTCCCCATCGGATCCCATCGCCTGCGAGCTGTTGCGGATGAGGTTATGGAAAACCTGCTTAAACTGATCGCGATCCAACTGAAGCAAGGGAAGCGATTCGGCTAGATCGACGGTGATGCGAATGCGACGGTCCGCCGCCTCGGGTCCCAGAAAGGCAAGCACCTCATGGATCAACTCCCCGAGATCGGTGGTCTCGAAACGAGGCTTGGTCGGACGCACCGCATTTAGGAAACGCTCCACGATGGAGTCGAGGCGTTTGATCTCTCCCCGGGCGATTTCAATCGACTCCAGCAACTCAGCCGCGAGTTCCGGTTTGGCCCGCTTGCGGATCTTCCGTTCGACGACCTGAAGGTGAATATTGAGCGAATTGAGCGGATTGCCGATCTCGTGAGCGACTCCGGCGGCAAGACCTTTGACCGCCTCAATCTTCTCGGACTCGATCTGACGAATCTGCAGTTCGCGGCTGCGGGTCTGGTCACGCAGGATAATGACAAACCCCACGAGAGCCTCCTCATCGGATTCGACCGCATCCTGATTGGCGAGCGGTGCGATGTAGAAATTGAGGAAACGCGGCTCTGGATACCGCACCACTAGATCGCGATTGACGACTCCGCCGCTGGCGACCACCTCGTCCCACGCGATGCCCGGAAAGATCTGCGAAACCGACTGATTTTGGGCCTTCTTCGGGTCGAGGCCGAAAAAATCGCAGGCCGCCTGATTGATGTAGTGAATCGTCCCCCGCGCCCCCGTGACAACGATTCCCTCCCGGAGCACCTCAAACACCTTCTCCAGAAAGCCCTTCTCCTGCACCGCCTTCAGCACGATGCGCTGAATTTCCTCCGGTTCGAGCTTGTCGAGCCGGTCGATCAGCTTATCGATGATGGCGGGATTCATGATGAATCAACAAACGGTATGGAATCGAACCTGGAGAGACAAAAAGACACACCCAAATCCGTCGTCCTGATCCTCGCAACCTTCCCTTCCGCTGAAGTTGCGAGACAAATTGGCACAGAATTGGTCGAATCGCAACTAGCTGCTTGTGTCAATCTCCTACCCCAGATCGAGTCCATCTATCGCTGGCAAGGGAAGGTCGAAACGGCCGAGGAATGCCTCGCGATTTTCAAGACGACTCACGAGCGATCCGACGCCCTCGCCGCCTGGCTCCGCGAACGGCATCCCTACGAAGTTCCCGAAATTCTCTTCATTCCGGTCGAGAGCGGTCTCTCCGATTACCTCGCCTGGGTGCGCGAAAGCGTGGCAGCTCCCCCGCAAAGCGGTTGGACAAATGGCGGAGATGGGGCATAAGTCTCGCCCCGCTTTTCTGCGGGTCCCCCCAGGTTTTCCATCCCCCCGAAGCTCCGTGAGTCTCATCGTTCAAAAATATGGCGGCACTTCGGTCGGCACACCGGAGCGCATCCGGAATGTCGCCCGGCGCATCCTCGCGACTCAAGCGGAAGGGCACCGCATCGTCGCCGTCGTCTCGGCGATGGCCGGGGTCACGAATCGACTCATCGAGCTTGCTGACGAGGTAACCGGCGAGGGACAACCAACCGAGCGCGAGATGGACGTGCTCCTCGCCACCGGTGAGCAGACCACCATCGCCCTCACCGCCATGGCGCTCAACGCGATGGGGGCCAAGGCTGTTTCCCTGACCGGAGCGCAAGCCGGGATTGAAACCGACGGGGTGCACACCAAGGCCCGCATCTCCAATATCTCCCCCGCCGGAGTCCATGGTCTGCTCGACGATGGCTACATCATCATTCTGGCCGGCTTCCAAGGCAAAACCGCCGATGGCAGTATCACCACCCTCGGGCGAGGCGGCTCGGACCTCACCGCGATCGCCATGTCCGCCGCGATCAACGCCGACCTTTGCCAGATTTACACCGACGTGGACGGCGTCTATACCTGCGACCCGCGAGTCGTTCCCGAAGCTCGCAAGATCGAGGAGATCAGTTATGACGAGATGTTGGAAATGGCCAGTTCCGGAACCAAAGTCATGCAGTCGCGTTCGGTCGAGTTTGCCAAAAAATTTGGTGTCGTCTTTGAGGTGCGCAGCAGCCTCAACGAAAACCCCGGCACCATCGTCCGAGAAGAAACCATGAGCATGGAAGCAGTCGTCATCCGCGGAGTCAGTCTGGAACGAGCCCAGGCGAAAGTCACCATCGCCGGAGTGCGCGACCTCCCCGGCACCGCCGGTAAGATTTTCGGAGCCGTCGCCGAGGCTAATATCCTCGTGGACATGATCGTACAAAACGTGTCCAAGACCGGTATCACCGACATTTCCTTTACCGTTCACAGAGACGATGTCAGTAAGGCCGAGGCCGCTCTTTTGCCTGTCCTCGCGACTCTCGGGGAAGGCGCGACGCTGGAGGCTCAGGATGGCATCGCCAAGCTCAGCGTCGTCGGCATCGGGATGCGTTCCCACTCCGGCGTCGCCGCCGAAATGTTCCGCGCCCTCGCCGAGGCGGGCATCAACATCGAAATGATCTCCACCTCCGAGATCAAGATTACGGTGACTCTTGCCGAGGACCAAATTGATGCGGCCGCTAAGGTGACCCACGCGGCGTTTGGATTGGCGGAGTAAACGGGGTGTAAAACTTCCATCAAAAAGTGATGTATACCGCCCGCAAGCGAGCCACTGCTTCGCTCCAGGGAACTGCTTTGCAGATAAAGTTCCTCAACCATCGGATATACTTCAAGCTCCTCACCGTGAAGCGCTGGAGCATTGTCGCGACGTAGTTCGCGCCCTTTTCCAACGCCTCGGTCTTCCGCTCCTTGCGCTTGCGCTCCTTTTCATCGTCAATTCCGTCCCCGGTGAGCAGTTCCTCTTCCAGCAACACCATCAGGTTGTGGACCAGGCAAACGGACTGCGCCTGCATCGTTTTGCTCGTCTCGCTGCTGGCCCATGATTTCTTTTCCTCCAGTTTGCTTTTGAACTCGTCGAACACTTTTTCGATATCCCAACGCTGCTTGTAGATCAAAGCGAGGATGCCCGGCGGCAGCGTCATCTCGGTGGTGATATAAACATACCGGGTTCCCGTGACCGGGTCGATGTAGGTGATACGCCGAAACAACTCGCCGCTGCCACTGCACGGACCCACCTGCTCATCGTCGATGACGCCGGCGTTGCGAGGATCCTCACGGTCAAAGGGACGGTGCCCGCACCGAATCAGCTTCATATTTGATTTCTCAAGGGAGATGAAATAGAGCCCGGCGATTTTCTTGGCTTTCTGCCAGAAGACAAAATCAATCGCCGTTTTGTCCCAGGCGAGGATCACTTTGCGCCCCTTGGGTTCGCCCATACGCAGGTTTCCGATCTCCGAACGCTTGATCGCGTGCATGTCGTGTTCGCCCTTGCGGGTGCATGTCGTGTTCGCCCTTGCGCGTGCCGCTCTGATCCGCCATCGCGAGGTGGGACATGCTGTGGTTTCTGAGATTGAGCATAAAAATATGCCCGACCGCCAGTTTCTTCATCACGCCGCCGGAGCTCTTTTGCTTCGGGATTGTCATAAAATAACTTGATCATTCATTTACACTTCCTCAGTTCTTCGGCATGACAGCCCAAGAACTGAGGATTGCTTCCCGCTTTGGATTGATGAGTCCCTTTTTGGATGAGTTGACAATTCGGCTCTGGGCAGCGGCGGAGGCCGAGTCCCTCGGCCATGGGGGCATCGCCATAGTTCATCGGGCGACTGGAATCGCTCG
>Ga0163144_10012071_pt1 | contig 18205 bp, 18 predicted proteins | sample OliLak19BULKMAT1_FD_123175 | JGI IMG/M metagenome (GOLD analysis project Ga0163144, IMG submission 123175) | Freshwater microbial mat bacterial communities from Lake Vanda, McMurdo Dry Valleys, Antarctica - Oligotrophic Lake LV.19.BULKMAT1 | ecosystem: Environmental > Aquatic > Freshwater >... | reverse complement strand
AGTAGATTCCAAAATAATCAAAGTACAAGAGTCTTTGGAAGAAAAAGAAGAGCTGATAGACCAGCAGAATGTGATAAGAGAACAAGAGGAAGCTGCCCTTGCTGCTCAGACAGAATCAGAGGAGAAGCAAAAGAGTTCTACACCCGAAGGAGTAACCAACGACAGTGATGAACACTCTTTTTTTGATGACTTAAAGGCTTAATAGCTATAAGTGGCGAGTTATAAGTGATGATTTCTGAGTTTGTGATATATTGATAATGAGTATCTTACTTAGACTAACTCGGACAATTACTCTGTTATTTGATACTTATATTGAATAGACTTTCCAAGTTTTGAAAACTTGGAAAGCCTAGCTTGCAAAGCCATAAATTATTATGCTAAATAAATCTAATCATTTGATAAATAAAACACTCTATTTTAGTCCATTTTCCTACCAAAAATAATGAATTACCAAACTGTTGCATCCAAAATTAGTGAGTTTATTGGTTTTAAGGCTCAAATCCAACAAATGAAAGCTGAACTAGAAAATCTACAAGCCAACCCACCTAGAATAGAAAATGACGTGCTTACTTGGGAAGAAGCTGTGGCTTATGCCGAAAATGAAAAAGCCCATGCTGAACAAATTCAGAAATTAACCATGGGTATTGCCAATAGGGAAGGTATTGTGCAGAATAAAGAGCAAGAAATCGGTGAAATGCTCCCCGTGAAAGAACACTATATCTTGTTTGAATTGAAGATAGATGAACAAAACCAGACCTTTAAAATCGGCTATTTCCCAGATAGCTATGGATTTAGAATGGAAAAAGTAGAAATAAGCTAATAATTACATTAGTATCCTAAAAAAATAAATTGCATTATTATTATAATTGTTTGCTATCAATAGAGGTATTATATCTAATGGTGTGGTTTTATAGCTTGTAATATAAATGCTGTTTTGATAAAGTAAGATTACTTTTATACAAAAAAACTTGCTTTTATGGTCAGTTATAATTTTTTTGAAAAAGTTGTATAGACATCTATAATTGGAAACATAACGTTACTGAGTTATTAATCATTAAAAACGCTTCAACATGTTATTTAAAGGAAGCTCTCTAAAAAGACGATTGCTTATTGTGTTTTTGGGCTTTACATGTATGCTAGGCTTGCTTGCCCTTATCAGTTGGTGGTTTTACCAAAGAGCTGATTCACTCAATAGATTTAACTATCAAGTAGAAGGTTTATTAGTAGAAGTCTTCACACTAAGCAAGATAGAGCAAGATTTTTTTAGTCATGAAATTATCAATAAATATTTCTATGAGAGTAAAAAAAGCAGTTATTTAACCCAACACCAAAAACTCATTGCAAAAACTCAAACCAAACTTAATAATCTCTTACAAGACCCTATTTCATCTGGATTGAATCAACAAGGTAGAAAATTTAATCAAGATTTAAAAGTAATTAAAGATACATTAAAAGCATATAATCAAGTCTTTGAAAAGCTAGTGAATCTGACCCTTCAGCGTGGATTTGTAGAAAACGGCTTAGAAGGAGAGATGAGACAAACAGCACATCTAATAGAAGAAATGCAGGTTTATCCCGAAAAACTTTTAAATCTTCGCCGTTATGAAAAAGATTACCTCTATCGAAAAGATACCTTATATTTAAGTGACTTTATAAAGCTAAATAAAGAATTTCGTTTGCATATTAGCCAAGAGCCTACTCTAAGTAATGAGCAAAAAACAAAGGTTAATACACTTTTATTAGAGTATCAAGACCAGTTTTATCAACTTGTAAGCCTAGAGTCTATCATAGGTTTAAACTATACCAATGGCAGAATCTCAGGTAAAAGAGGACTGGTAAGACGATTAAATAACAATCTGGTAGCCTCTATTGAAATATTGCTCAAAGATACAGATGAGCAGATTATCAATTTTAAGGACAATCACTACCGTTTGTTTTTATCTTTTATAGTTATTATGCTGTTAGGAAGTATCTTATTGAGTTATTTCTTAGCTAATCGTATCACTAGACCTATAGAGAATCTAAGTCGGATTATTCAACAAAATGTAGATAATCACTTCGAAAGCCCTGTGGAATTAGCCACTGCTGGCACTGCCAAAGAAGTGCAGACCTTGAATAGAAACTTTAATCACATGCTACTAGAGTTGCGTGAATATTTACACCAAATCAAAGAAAGTAATCACAAGCTTAATCAACAAAATGAAGAATTGAATACCAATAATATCAAGCTATTAGTTTCGGAAGATAGACTCTCTAAACTTAACTCGGTAAAGGATAAGTTTCTTTCTATCATCTCACATGACTTAAGAGCACCACTTAATACTATAGTAGGGTTTATGCAGATATTAGAAATTGATTTTCAGGCATTTACGCAAGATGAAGTCATGCAATTTACGAGCGAAACCCAAAAATCCGTCAATCGTTTGGTAAATCTTCTTGATAATCTATTACAATGGTCTCTCTCTGAAACTGAAGATATTAAATTTGAACCTGAAACGCTTAACATAAGCCAGCTTGCTTCTGAAAATGTAGAGCTTTATAAGGCTACAGCAGAGGAGAAAGGAGTAGATTTTAACTTGAAAATCGATATTAATTTCTGTGCTTATGCAGATACTAATATGATTAATTTTGTGTTTCGTAACCTCCTTTCCAATGCCATTAAATTTTCTTTGGTCAATACACAAATCACTCTAAAAGGATATTTATCAGAAGACAGAAAGAAAATACACATTGAAGTCAAAGATCAAGGAGTAGGAATATCTCCCAAAAATCTCTCAAAGGTCTTTAATCCAGAAGAGCATTTTAGTACTACAGGTACTTCCAAGGAAAAGGGTACAGGTTTTGGTTTGCTTTTATGCAAAAACTTCGTAGAACAAAATGGAGGAAATATAGGACTAGAAAGTGTTTTAGATGAAGGCACTACCGTATTTTTCACACTTCCTAGCAGTGATATTACTCAGATTTAAAATGCTTTCCTATCACGATATTTTGTAAGTAACACTTTCAAAATAAAGCACTTATTTTTTTGAATAAAACTCTCATTATCAAATTATTACAAGCTAATAATCCATCACTTATAACTCATCTCTTACTAAACTAGATTAATTGAGGCGTGGGTCTGTCGGATAATGGGCAATGGCTTTGTGCTTTCCTCCCATTTTTTTGAGTATCTCTCTCCAAAAATTCTTTGCAGGGGTTTTAAAAACAAAATCAGCATCTGCCTCAGTAACTATCCAAGCATTTTCGTCATATTCATCTTGTAACTGACCCGCAGACCAGCCCGAATAACCCGCAAAAAAGCGTATATCTTGTTCATTAATCTTACCCAGATTAAGCAAAGATTTTATCTGCTCAAAGTTTCCGCTCCAGCTCAAATCACTCACAATAGGGATAGAGCCCTCTATTTGCTCTGGGATACAATGAATAAAATGCAAAGTATTCTGCTCCACAGGCCCACCGATGTAGAGAGGCATATCTACATAAAGTTCATCTTCTTGTATTTCTTGAAGATTTATCTTACTGATTTGATTAAGCACAAAGCCAAATGATCCTTCATCATTGTGATTGCAGAGCAAAATCACGCTGCGTTCAAAATTAGGATCACCCAAGAAGGGTTCGGCGATTAATAATGTACCTGATTTTAAGGAAGCCTTACTCATAAATATTCAAGTATGATGTCAAAAGAACGGCAAAGAATAAATATAACAATTTTTTATCAAAAACACACTTATTCTCTTGAATATCTACTAAAAATTAATCAAAAAGCATCAACGAGTAAAAATCCAGTCAGTTTCTGTGGAAAGCTTCTCATTAAACTGATAGTTATTCCAATCAAAATCTTTAATTAACTTTGCATCTTGGATTCTATGTTTAATGATATAAGCACTCATCACACCTCTTGCTTTTTTGGCATAAAAACTCACTACTTTGTATTTATCTCCTTTTTGCTCTTTAAAATGGGGAGTGATGATTTCACTTTCTATTTTTTTGTCTTTTACAGCTTTAAAGTACTCTTGTGAAGCCAGATTAATGACGATTTTTTGCTCGTGTTTTGAGATTTGCTCATTGATCTTTTGGGTGATTTTATCTCCCCAAAACTCATAAAGATTGGATGAATCTTTGATATGGAGTGATGTACCCATCTCCAATCTATAAGGCTGAATCAAATCAAAGGGCTTTATCAGACCATATAAGCCAGAGAGAATGCGAAGATGTTTTTGGGCAAATTCTAAGTCTTCTTCATTAAAAGTATCTGCTTCTAAGCCTTGATAAACATCTCCCTGAAAAGCATGCAAAGCAGCTCTCGAGATTTTTGGATTTTTTTCTTTTTGCCAGTTTTGGTATCGCTCATAGTTCAGTATAGCTAAGTTATCACTGAGATTCATCAGTTGGCGAATATCAGCCACAGAAAAACTTTGAAGTTTCTTAACAAGTTCGGATGTTTCTTTGGGAAAATCTACCGAAGTCGTCTCTGTGATAGGGTTAGGCTTTTCAAAGTCTAGCGATTTGGAAGGGGATATTAAAATAATCATTGTTCTTGTTTTTTTAAAATGAAACTTAAAATCACGATGAAAGTTTTTTACTGAATTTCTAATTTTTGCTCTATTTTTTGAATGAATTGCTTCCAATCTTCAGGATGATTCAATAAATCCTTTTGATTGATTTCTACTACCAGTAGCTTCCCTTCCTGATAACCAGTAATCCATTCTTCATAACATTGGTTAAGGTGTAGAAGGTACTCATCTTCTATTTTAGATTCAAAACCTCGTCCTCTTTGCGTAATTCGCTCTTTGAGTTTGGGCAAATCAGCACGAAGATAAATTAGTAAATCAGGAGGCTGCACAAAACTAACCATAGATTCAAATATCTGTAAATAGTTTTTGTGATCACGCTTGGTCATGTAGCCCTGTGCCTCTAAAGTGCGTGCAAAAATATAGGCATCTTCATAGATAGTACGATCTTGGATGATGGGTCTCTCTTGTTGTTGGATAGAGATAGTCTGATTAAAGCGATTATTCAAAAAATAAACCTGTAAATGAAATGCCCAGCGAGGCATATCCGCATAAAAATCTTCTAAATAAGGGTTATCCTCTACAGACTCATAGCTTACATCCCATTGATAGTATTCAGCAAGTCTTTGGGCAAGAGTTGTTTTTCCTGCTCCTATATTTCCGGCTATGGCTATATGCATAATATTTTTAAAGAGTGAATGATACACAAAACTAATGCACTTAGCCCGAAAATAAAAGATGGGTTTAGGATGTATCTCTTTAAATGTATATGTTTTATTGACTCTTTTTTGAGATAAATTCTGAATTTGCTATATTGCAGATACAATTAATATTGATAGAGAAAACGAATAACTTGAAAAAATATAAGCCTCAATTTGCTAAGTGAGAGATGCGTTATAAATTATGAGTTATGAGTTTGTAATAATCTGATAAGGAGGATTTTACCTAAACCAACTTGTTACTTTATTTAATTATTAGAGTTGTTGCATACATACTACCAACACTTTAGATTTTTTATAACCACATAGACACATAGAAAATATAGGAAATTGCTTACGAAAAGCTTTTATATTAGCTTATCATTCCAAGATTCCCAAATGAAAAATTGATATAAATCATTGAAAATCAAGAAGTAACAACTCTATTGTTCCTGAAATAAAAAGTTGGGAAGAGATATAACAAAGTTATCTTGAATTGATTAATTGTGGATTATAATATTATTCTTTTTTCACACCTTCAGATTTCTAGGGAATGACAAGCATTTTTCAGTGGTCAGTGTCAAATAACAGTATTATTTTACTTTGTCAGGCTGAACCTGCGAAGCCTTTTTCAAAAGTTTCCTCACTTCATTTCGGAACGACAAGAGATTTCTAGTGTCAAATAACAGTATCGTTCTTTAAGCTCATCTTCGGCTTTATAATTCAGCCATAAATTTGTTTATTCATTAAAAAATACTCATATTAGGAGGAAGAGAGAAAGCATGTGATTTGTTTTAGGAGTCTATCCATCATGGATGGCATTTTTATTCTACTTTTTAATTAAATCATCACTGAAAATACTTCTGATTCATACAATCAAGTAGTTGGTAGTAAATTTGAACTATATTATGGATTTCTTTCTGTTCTTAGCATCTTACTAACACTTATCAGGGAGGCTAAAATCTTCCTTTATCTAACATCAATAAAATAAAATAATGGCATTTGTAGATTATTATAAAGTCTTAGGCATTGCTAAAACAGCCACCGAAAAGGAAATTAAAGCTGCCTACCGTAAGCTTGCTCGCAAGCATCACCCTGATGTAAACCCTGATAACAAGGATGCCGAATTAAAATTCAAAGAAATTAATGAGGCAAATGAAGTACTGATTGACCCTGAAAAACGAGCAAAATACGACAAATATGGCGAAGGATGGAAACACGGAGAAGAATACGAAAAAGCCAACCGTCAGCAACAGTCTCAGTATCAATCAAGCCAGCAAGACTATTCAAACCAAGATTATTCAGATTTCTTTGGGTCTATGTTTGGGGGAGCAAGAGGCTCTTCCAGACAGGGTTATACGCCAAAATTTAAAGGGCAAGATTACAATGCCGAATTGCACCTGGAGCTAGAAGATGTTTACACAACTCAGCAACAGGTACTGACAGTCAATGGTAAGAAAATAAGATTGACCATTCCTGCGGGAGTTGAAAATGGTCAAGTGATTAAAATAAAAGGAAAAGGAGAGCAAGGGATGAACGGAGGTCTTAATGGTGATTTGTACATCAGTTTCCTAGTCAATAATCAAACTCAGTTCAAGCGTGAAGGCAATAATCTATATCAGAATATTGATTTAGATTTATATATAGCCATTTTAGGGGGAGAAATCATCGTAGATACTTTTAATGGGGGTAAGGTAAAGCTTAACATAAAGCCTGAAACTAAAAACGAATTAAAAGTAAAATTGAAAGGAAAAGGCTTCCCTATTTACAAAAATGAAGGGGAATTCGGAGATTTAATCATCACTTATCACATACAATCCCCTACAAATCTAAGTGAGAGAGAAATAGAATTATTTAAGGAATTACAAAAAATTAAAGAAAAATGATTCAAGAAGATTTAATACCCACTCAAACACTTTGTTCTTATTATAATATTGAGATTTCATTTGTAGATGATTTACACAAAATGGGACTCATTCAAGTCAAAATTATAGAACAAACTCCATGTATCCATCAAGACCAAATTACTCATCTTGAAAAAATCATTAGGCTTTATCACGAATTAAATGTGAATTTGGAAGGTATTGACATTGTGTTTAATCTATTGGAAAAAGAGAGGGAGCTACGCCATGAACTAACTGCCCTAAAAAATAGATTAAGACTTTATGAATAATGTGAGTGTTGTCGATGTCGAAATGACTAAATCAAAAATATATTTTAAAGCAAAGACTTGGTAGTGAGTTATGAGATATAAGTTTGTAATAATCTGATAATAAACATTTTATGTTTTTTTGAGCCAATTACAAAAGATTTGCCCAGTCTATGACCTGTGGAAGACGGATAGGCTTGAGTTTGTAATCTACTATGGAAACATTGATGTGCAGCGTGTTGCCTATTTGCGTTTGTCCGTAGTCTTCGTGGATATGCCCAAAGACGTGCAATTTAGGTTGAATCCGAGCCAAGTATTCTTTTAAATCTCTGCATCCTCCCCTGAGTCCTAAAAAAGACCTGTCTCCAATCCTGTGAGCAGGGCTATGTGTAATAAGCAAATCGGTGTCTAAGGGTATTTTTTCCCAATGGGTTCGGATGATTTCACGGGTTTTACGGTTAAATCCCATTCTCAAGAAACGAGGCGTTACAGGAGAAGCCCATATTTTAATGCCTTCTAACTCTATGCCTTCATCTTCTAAGTAAATAGCATTACTCAAAATGGCTTTACACTCTTGAGGTTTTTCCTCGAAAAGGTAGTCGTGATTCCCGCCGATGACTATTTTGTGGCGATGTGGCAGTTCTCCAATCCATTCATTAAAATCTCTTAATATCTCCTCATCCTTGCCCTTATGACAAATATCTCCTGCATGAATCAACAAATCACCCTCAGGAATTTGAACCTGACGATGTTTGGTATGTGTATCTGAGAGACAAACGATTTTCATTGTAAGGTATTAAGGGGAAATAATCTCCACAAAATTAAGAATTCTTTTTGACTTCATTATTCTTTGACTTACCAGATTATAAGTAATAGGTTAAAAATAAAATGAGCATTTATTTGACCAAAACACTCCTTATCAATAACCCAATAATTAATAACTTATCTTTTACTAAGCGTTTTAGCAATGAGTAATTTAGCTTGCAAATTTAATTGTATAGATAATAGAAATGAACTCTCAATAGTGATACTTTTGGCAATCTAAAAGCGTCATTACACAAAAAAGCAAATTTTACGAATTATTTAATATCAAACACGAAATAAAATTTTGACATAATGAAATATATCTTAATTTATATCCAAAACAATGGTGATATGATGTAGAAATTTAGTCTTATATGCTAAGACTAGTTTGCTGTTGCGGGGTTTATTTGTATTCACATCCTTCGACCAGTTGGGGGCTTAGCATTCTCTGTTTCTAAAAAGGCTATCTTTGACAATAGTTCTTCTGATAAACTGCATAATATCTCTATGTCATTGGGTAATTCTGTAAGGTTGATTTCTGATTTTTTTTTGCAATTTTGCAAGTAAATATTTACATTATCTAAATAATTACAAAAATAGTATCCTATAACTAAAAAAAACCTACTATTCTAGCTTTTTAGATAGAATAGTAGGGTTTTTTATTTAATTTTGATGAATAGAATTTACCTTTATTTCTAAAAATTATGCTAAAAGAAAAACTCACTTTACAGGAATATTTATCACTTGGTTATATTTATTTGATTGTTTTGGGAATAATCAGTGACGTGATTTACTTTGGATCTTTGAATATAGATATTCTCAACTATTCGACAATCTTAGATGTGCTTATCAGCCCTATAAATATTCTTACCAAGAGTTGGATATTATTTTTTGTATTTGTTGGTGTGATTACACTTTCTTATTTATATATAACTATCCTTGTACCGAAATTTCATAAAAAATATAGACATAAAAAATGGTATAATATATCAGGTAATGTAGAAAAATCAGATAAAATGATGGAGTCAATAAATGAAAATAAAGGAATACCTTTTATTTTTATGTTTGTGTTTTGTATGTTTGTAGGACTGGGAGTAGGGCGAGGAAATAAAGTAAAAAAAAGAATACAAACTCAAGAAATAGAAGCAAATTACAGCGTTACTTTTGTAAATGATTTGGTAAAAGACGTTTATGTAGTAGGTCAGAACAGCTCTTATTTATTTTATGTTTTGAAAGGAGACAAAGAAGTTTCTATTACGGCTATCAATCCAAATATAAAGGTTGTTAAGAAAATAAAGAAAGAAAAGTAAGCTATTCCGTTGTTGATGTTAAGAAATGGCTACCAAGTCTTTGAGTTAGCCATTTCGACACCAATCATTTAACAGAATATAAACTCTTGAACTCGAGCATTTGGTGGCGAAATGACTGTAAATTATCTCTTATCCCACTATTAACGTATCAACAGTCATTTCTAAAACACCAACCACTGAGTAAAGTCATCATTCATAACTCATATCTTCCTAAGCCCTACTCACCAACCTCACGAGCAAGCGTTTTGCGACAGGCAACAGGGTTTCTTCTAAGGGAATCGGGGCTTGAGCCGCTACCAAATAAGTAGCAGGATTGGGCATTTTACGGTATCTCCGAATCAAATCTAGCTTAATACTCTCTAAGGTAATGCCTAGATTTCTATGCACACTTTCTAGAAAAGAGGTCTTCATGGCACGAAACCGCTCATCGGCACTGTCAAAGATGGTCAGGCGATACTCAAATATCTGTAATTCTCTCTTGTTGTTTTCTTGGATAAAAAAATAGCCCTCATCAAAATTGAGTGGTGTAATCCCTATGGGGCTTATCTCAATGTTTTTTTCTACATACTCATAGATTTCCTTGCCCTCATTCATCACATTTTGAATCTGGGGTAGGGCAAACAAAATAATCTCTTCCATTTCTTGGAGTAAGTCATCATCTTGAATCATTTTTTTGTATTCAAGGTGTAGCTTTTCAAAATCAGCTTTGGAGATTTCTTTGGGAAAATTCTCAAAAAGAAGTTCTTTGTTTTTCTTTAAATCTTTTAGATTTTGGTAATGAAAAATCAAGTCAGAAAGCTGTGGGTAGAGGCAAATGGAGGAAAATTCTTTTTTAACCCCTTGTAGATATGCCAATAACACATATTTTTTATATTCATAGTCAATCAGACCATCAGTAAGCCAATCTTTGCCAAGTGTATTCATATAGATAAGTGTTAGGTTTTGATATTTTATAAACTCTATTGTCAGTAAATGTCAGTCTTAGACTATAACGCTGTCAGCTTTATAGGTATTATTCTGACAAAAGATAGTAAATATCTAATATTACATCCTTAAACGATGTTTGCCAAAACAATCTATTAAAATTAATAGTTTTAACCGAGAAAAACAAGCTGTCAATCTTCTATTTCTCGCCCCAAACGTGAAAAAATGTCAGTTAGTTGTATCATAAATACGTCAAAATGGTGCTTGGCATAGGAAATGATACAGATGCAGTATAAAATTTATAAATTTTTAAACTAAATAAACTTAAATCGATATGTCTGTAAGTCTAAAACCTCTAGCAGATCGCGTTCTAGTAGAACCCGCTGCCGCCGAAGAAAAAACTGCTTCAGGAATTATTATCCCTGATACTGCCCAAGAAAAACCACAAAAAGGAAAAGTAATGGCTGTAGGTACTGGTAAAAAAGATGAGCCTATGACTGTAAAAGTAGGTGATACTGTACTTTATGGCAAGTACTCGGGTACAGAGATTTCTGTGGATGGAAATGAATACCTCATTATGCGTGAGTCAGACATTTTTGCAATTCTCTAACCTAAATTCTTACCAGCATTTTTTTTAAAAAAATAATTAAAAACAACTTAAAATCATGGCAAAGGAAATATTTTTCGATACAGAAGCTCGCAATAAGCTTAAAAGAGGTGTAGATGCACTCGCAAATGCTGTCAAGGTAACATTAGGGCCTAAAGGTCGCAATGTCATTATTGACAAAAAATTCGGTGCTCCTACAATTACCAAAGATGGTGTAACCGTAGCAAAAGACATCGAACTCAAAGACGCTATTGAAAATATGGGTGCTCAACTCGTAAAGGAAGTAGCTTCTAAAACCGCTGACCAAGCAGGTGACGGTACTACTACTGCTACTGTATTGGCTCAAGCTATTTACAATGTAGGTATCAAAAACGTAACTGCTGGTGCAAATCCTATGGATTTGAAACGTGGTATAGACAAAGCGGTTGCTGCTATTGTTGCTAACCTTAAAGCTCAGTCTAAACCTATCAGCGACTCTAACGAAATCGCTCAAGTAGCTACTATCTCTGCCAACAGTGATGAAGAAATCGGTAAAATGATTGCTGATGCAATGGATAAAGTAGGCAAAGATGGCGTAATCACAGTAGAAGAAGCAAAAGGAACTGAAACCGAAGTAAAAACTGTAGAAGGTATGCAGTTTGACCGTGGCTATCTTTCTCCTTACTTCGTAACCAATACTGAGAAAATGCAAGTTGAATTAGAAAATCCTTTTATTCTTATCTCTGAGAAAAAAGTATCTTCTATGAAAGAACTACTTCCTGTATTAGAAGCAGTAGCACAGACTTCTCGTCCACTTTTGATTATCTCTGAAGATGTAGATGGCGAAGCCCTTGCCACTCTAGTAGTAAACAAAATCCGTGGTGCTTTAAAAGTAGCTGCTGTAAAAGCTCCTGGCTTTGGAGACCGTCGCAAAGCAATGCTTGAAGACATCGCCACTCTTACTGGTGGTACTGTCATCTCTGAAGAGCGTGGATTCAAATTAGAAAACGCTACGCTTGACTATCTAGGAAATGCTGAGAAAATCTTAATTGATAAAGACAATACAACCATCATTAATGGAGTAGGAAGCAAAGACGATATTCAAGCCCGTATAGGTCAGATTAAGTCTCAGATGGAAAATACTACTTCTGATTATGACCGTGAAAAACTACAAGAACGCCTTGCTAAACTAGCTGGTGGTGTAGCTATCCTTTACATCGGTGCAGCTACCGAAGTAGAGATGAAAGAAAAGAAAGACCGTGTAGATGATGCACTTCACGCTACTCGTGCAGCCGTAGAAGAAGGAATCGTAACAGGTGGTGGTATCGCCCTAGTGCGTGCTATCAGTGCCTTAGATGACGTGAAAACTCTCAACGAAGATGAAGCTACTGGTGTAAATATTATCCGTATAGCTTTAGAATCTCCTCTACGCACCATCGTAAGTAATGCAGGTGGAGAAGGTTCAGTAGTAATCCAAAAAGTACGTGAAGGAAAAGGCTCATTTGGCTACAACGCACGCACTGGCGAATACGAAGACCTTATCAAAGCAGGCGTAATTGACCCAACTAAGGTTACTCGCCTTGCTCTTGAAAATGCAGCTTCTATCGCTGGTCTATTGCTCACTACTGAGGCAGTAATCGCTGACAGTCCTGAAGAGGATGCTGGTGGTATGCAAGGTGGCATGGGCGGAATGGGTGGCATGGGCGGAATGATGTAATCATCCCTCACTAAACCAAGAGAAGATAAATAAGAGTCGGATAAACTGAGTCATTCATCTTATCCCTTCTCATTCAAAATTATATATCTATTTTATATTAAGCCCCAAGGAGCATTCTTTGGGGCTTTTTTGTTAGGGGGTGAGTTTTGATTGATATAGATTTGCTATGCAAGATAATGTTTACTAGCTAGTTTTTCAGATAAGAAATGAACCCTTCGTAAGCATTTTTCATTATCAACATTATTTTTTTATTCTCTATTTCAGGACATTTAACTGGATTTTCTAAGCAGTTCATCCAAATTTTTTTGATTTCAAGCAGATTAGATTTTTTAAATTCAAATATTTGGTCATTTAATGTACAATAATCACTCATTTTGGATTCATAAGTCTCAAAGAACAATATTTTGAATATATCTACAAGTTTATTTTTACAACCTAATATCAATGAAGAAATTAACAATATCATCTCCACCTATTTTCACAAGTTCATTTGCTGATTCTCTAATAATCTCCCAGTTATTAGAAAAAAAGTCTTTCTTAAGTTGGTTGATTTTCAAATTTACTCGTGTCAGATTTATTTTTAATTACAGCTAACGATTCTTGGCTTGGTGATGTGGCAAAAATCAAAGCACAAATGCTTAGTTTTATACCAAAGTCCAATTGAAAAACTAAACTTGAATTTAGCATTATCGCCATTATTACCAAACCGATGTTGAGTAATATACTTGATTACTCGGGTTTTATTTTCACTATTTTGTTATCACGCAATACAACAAGCTCACTATTTTTCAATTTCTTAAATTCTAATAATTTTTCATAAGCTTTTTCAAGCCCTTTTAGTATTTTATTTTTTTCTTCGATTTGAATTTCAGTTGGTGTCATAATAATTCTTTAAAAGGTTAAATTTTTCTTTATTTACAACATTTAACAAGCCATCTATTTGTTTGTCAGCTAATAGCTCGTGTTTTCCTTCAGAATTGTCAAATATCAAGGCTCCGTCAACTATCGGCAGATAAATATCAAACAAGTTTTTAATTCCCTTGATATATCTCTTTTCTATAACTTCGGGTTCAATATTGTGTCCACCCTCTGAAACTCTTGTTTTGACACGCTCTTTTACTAAATCGATGTTTTGAAGCCAAAAGAATAATAATGTTACACGGTATCCTTTATTCTTTGCTTCTATAATTTTGTTTTTATAACTTCTGGTAGATAAAGTTGTTTCAAATGCAAAATTTTTGCTTTTAGAAAGCAATTCATTTATTCTATTCAACATTATTCGTTTAGCTTCAAACGAGACTTTTTCGGGTTGAAAAGGGGATAATCCTTTTGCTATTTCATCAGCGTTGACAAACTCTTTGCATTCCAAAATTTCAGGCAAAATAGTAAATGATGCAGTAGTTTTTCCTGCTCCGTTATAACCTGCGATTATGTATAATTTTTTATCGTTCATAATCGTAGATTCACTAATTAATTTTATTGATACTTTACCTCAGTCATCTTATTGATATTTATTTTAGCATATTTACTATCATAAGATAAACACAAAACATGTATATTTATCTCTCTAAATATAAGAAAAGAACTTGAATGAGTCTTTAAAATGCCAAAAACATCACTTCTTCTTCTTTTTCATGTTTTGAATTTTGTCGCCACGTCTGAGTGGTTTTTTGTACCTTTCTTTTAATATTTTCTGGTAACTTTTTCTCACAACTTTTTCTTTACTATTCTTGGCTGATTTTTCATGAAAAGAAGGACCGACTTCAATAGCTGGATTCTTATCAGGTAGTTCTTGTATATCTGAAGGTTTGGACTTTTCTTCAGGGGTGAGTCGTGCAGTTACCTCCACTTCCTCAGGAAACTCATTGAATGGAATAGTGTAGTTCATCAAACTTTCAATCTCCTCTTTTAAAGCTATTTCCTTCTCAGTATAAAAAAGGATAGCTCTTCCCTGCTCTTCGGCTCGCCCTGTTCGCCCAATTCGGTGTATATAGTTTTCGGGGTAGAAAGGTGTATCAAAACTGATGACTGTGCTGATTTTTTCTATATCAATTCCACGGGAAATCACATCAGTTGCTATCAGAATTCTGCTTGTGCCATTAGCGAAGTTATCTATGGATCTAGAACGGTAATTTTGTTCCTTCCCTGAGTGAATCACAGAAACTTCAGATTGAAAGTCTAAGATTTCAAATAACCTGTCAGCACTCACTTTGGTAGCCACAAAAATTAGTACTTTGTTATATTCTTTTTTATCTTTTAATAAATGGTCTAATAAATTGACCTTGGTATAAAAATTAGGAACAGCATAACATTCCTGACTAATACTCTCCAAAGGCGTACCACTAATAGAGATAGTTTTCTTGATAGGATTAACCAGAAAACTATCAATTAATTCATCTATATAGGTAGTCATAGTAGCAGAAAAGAGAATGTTTTGACGTTTTGTGGGCAGGTATTCAAAGATGTTTTTTAACTGCGTTTTATAGCCAAAATCAAGCATAATATCTACCTCATCAATCACTAGTTTTTTCATTGATTTTAGTCTTAATACACCTGTAAGTGTAAGGTCATATAATCGTCTGGGCGTACCTACAATGATGTCTAGCCCTTCGGAAATGGCTTGTTTTTGAGGGTTCATATTAGTGCTACCATAAACTCCCAACACTCTCAGATTAATGTAAGTAGCTAATTTTTCAATTTGTTCTACTATCTGAATCACTAGCTCTCTAGTGGGTACTAGAACTAACACTCTAGGATTTAATTCTTTGGAAAACTTCAAGTCTTGCAAGATAGGAAGCAAATAAGCGATTGTTTTTCCTGTTCCAGTTTGTGCAATTCCTACAAAATCAGAGCCACCAAGAATAGTAGAATAGGACTCTTGCTGAATAGGAGTGGGCTTTTCAAACCCTAAATCGGCAATGGCATTTTGTAATTGTTTTTTAATCTTAAAATCTTCGAATGTATTCATACTGCAAAGTAATTGAGAAAAATCTTCTAGTCAGTGTATTTACACTAATTATATTCCTATTCTGTTATGTGTATCAAGAAATAGCCACCAAGTCTTTGCTTTAAGATATATTTTTTATTGTTACTCACATTTCGAAACAAACATTCAAGTTTTAAATGCAACTTGAATGTATGATTTACCATTATCAAGGTCTTGTTTTCTCCGAAAACAGACCATTGACAAGGTGAAAACACGGCTCTTGAGTAAGGAATGATGTTATTGATAAACTTCCATTCATTGTCAGTACTGTCTCTAATACTTTAACCCAAACCCAAATTTAAACAAAGGATTTTCGCTATCATAAGGGACATCCGTTTTTTGATTTTTGACGGCTTCCATAGAAGAAGGCAATTCAAAAGGTAATTTTCCCTGAGGGGCTGTATTTCCGAAAAAAACTTCGCATACAGACTTATCACTAGCTCCGTAATCGGCTATGAGGGCAGCAGCAGATTGTGCTATCTCTGGAATGACAGCAGGTCTATCCAGATAAATATCTACTACCGTAGGAACTGTTTTTAATAGCTTCAGAATCCTTGCTTTTTCTTCTCCCTTAAAATCCAAATCCCCATGGTGAAATGTTGCCGCAAAAAAGTTCTTCGTCTCTACAGGATACCAAGGCGTATTGATTCTGATAATGGCAAAATCTGCAGCTTCTGGAGTAGATACCACTTCTGCATAGTTGGCTACTGTAGTGCTATCTATATTCTCTATATACACTTTGAGTTTATTTTTAGCTAAGGGCAAGGTAGATTTATCATTTTTTAATAGTGTCATAGAGATTTTTTGTGTTTTTTCTCCTAAGGCTTTTGAGGCTTCAGTGCCTATGATTTCCTTTACTTTCGTTTCATCTACAAAAGGATTATCAAATAAACCCAATTCAAATTTTTGTCTTAGCAAACGCTTGATAGATTGGTCTATCCGTTCTTCTGATAATTTACCTTCTTTGACTAATTGTATCACAAGCTCAGTTCGACTTTCTCCACCAAACTGATCACAGCCTGCTTGAATAACTTTCAAAACTCTATCTGCTTCACTCAAACTTTCTACACCCCAAGCTCTTGCTTTCCAGACTACATCAGGAGTCAGCTGTAAGTCTGTAATCAAGCCCCAATCTGTGCAAACTACTCCATCATATTTGTATTTTTCTCTAAGCAATGTAGTGATAATAGCTTTATTATAAGACATCGCTACATTTTCATCTGTTTGGTCAGTAGGCACACCATAATAAGGCATAATGGCGGCAGTCTTGGCTTCAAAAGCAGCTTCAAACGGAATCAAGTGATAATCAAAATTATCTCCTGGATAAATTTGTCCTTTCTGAAATGAGAAATGTGGGTCTAGACCTTCTTTTTGAGGTCCTCCACCTGGGAAGTGTTTGGTCATACAAGCGACACCATCACTCAAGTTTTTCCCTTGTAAGCCCTCAATATAAGGTTTGACTAGTCTGGCGGTAAGTTCTGCATCTTCACTAAAATTACCGCTGATTCTTGCCCAACGTGGCTCTGTAGCGAGGTCTATCTGTGGGTGTAGTGCTTCTCTAATCCCGATAGCGAGGTATTCTTTTCGGACAATATCAGCAAACTCTCTCACTAATTTTTCATCACCAATGGCAGCAAAACCAGTCATTTCACAGAACTGGCTAAACCCTGTAGAAGCCATCCCGACTACATTTTTGCCAAGATGATGCCGAGGGTCGGAGGCGATAGTAATCGGAATACCTAGCCTTGTTCTTTCACCAAGTCGTTGGACGTTGTTATACCATTTGGCAAAGATGAATGGCTCTGCTGGAATATTCCAAATATTAAAGTGACTCATTTTGCGGGTATCTATGTTTTCTACTACGGAAGGTAGTCTGGCTGAAAATCCTTCGAGTCCTTCTTTTCCCTCAGGTTTACCATCTGTACTCACAGGAGCTCCATTGATAAACATCATCCCTGCTTTTTCCTCTAGATTCATCTGGCTTAATAAATCTTCTACCCTTGCTTCAATATCTTGCTTGGCATCTTCATAAATATCTAGTTTTTTATTCTTATTTAAATCTCTGAAGGTTACTCCATTCTCACTGACAATGAGTTGAGATTTATTATTAAGTATTTCTGATAATCCATTTTCTGTGTTTTCTTTATCAGATTGGCCACAACTTCCTAAAAGTGCAAGCCCTAAAAAGAGGAGTATTAATTTTTTCATTTTTTTATTGTCCTAATTAAACAGATAGATTTTATCCTCTCAAAAGTACAAAAATTCTTGACAAAGTATAAAATAATACATTGGTTTATCTGCTTAATTTATAGTTTTTTTGGTGCCTGGATAATTGAGGACTTAGGAAAACATCTATCATTCCAATAGAAGCTAGTAAACTGAATCTAAGTACATGACAAAAGAATAGATTTAACTTTTTTAACACACAGATAAACACAGATTTAGTGGATTTATACGAATTTTCATCTGTAATTTATCTGTTTGATCCGTCAAATCTGTATGCTAAAAAAAATGTCATTT
>Ga0163144_10012070_pt1 | contig 18206 bp, 16 predicted proteins | sample OliLak19BULKMAT1_FD_123175 | JGI IMG/M metagenome (GOLD analysis project Ga0163144, IMG submission 123175) | Freshwater microbial mat bacterial communities from Lake Vanda, McMurdo Dry Valleys, Antarctica - Oligotrophic Lake LV.19.BULKMAT1 | ecosystem: Environmental > Aquatic > Freshwater >... | reverse complement strand
GGAAGATCGCCGCGAAGATCTGAAGAAGAAGGCCGCTGATCGCGAGACGCGCGTGGCGATGGGCGCGAAGCGCCGATGAGCGAGCCAGTCACGCTGAGCGGGCCAGTCACGCTGAGGGAGCCAGTCGCGCTGACGCTCAGCACCGGGGAGGGCGGCAGTGTCGTCTCGTGGGACGGCACGGCGCTCGTGTTTCAATCGCCGCGCGCGTTCGCGCCGGGCGCGCCAGTTCGGTTGTCGATTGCGCTCGTCGATGGCTCGCTCGACGTCGACCTCAAGGCGATCGGCTCGCGTCGCGCAGAGGGCGACACGATGTTCGAAGTGCGCGCGCGCGCAATGAATTTGCGCAGAGAGCAGCGTCAGCGGCTCGATGCGGCGCTCGGCGGCGGGTGAGGGCATGCGGGAAACGCTCGCAGAGCGTTTAGTTATCGACGGCTAGGACGATGTCCGAGCCAGTCGGCGTCGCGCGCACTGCCTTTGACATTCCTGAGAGTGTCCGTCAGCCTCGCATCGTGTCCTGGGTCACTACCATCCAGCGCTTGTTCTGCTGGTTCGCGCGTGCATGGTGGGTGCTCGGCAGCGCTCCGCCCGCCTATTTGCGCAATCGACGACGCCTGAGCGCCTCCCAATCCCATGGTGGCTGAGAGTATGTCGCGCGCGAAAATCGATGTGTCGAAGCACGTTCGTGCGCTCGATGCGACGTCGTTCGACGAGCGTGACCACGCGTATCACAGCCTGCGTCGTGGCCTCGTCGTGCCCGGCCGCTGGTCAGCGGCGAACGTGGCGGCGATCGAGGCGCTGACCAAGCTCGTCTCTCCCAAGTCTCGCGAGCTGACGCGAATCCTGGTGTTGATCGCCGACCTTGCAGCTGGCGATCACCGCTTCCTGATCGCCGGCGGCGAGGCGCGCAACAGCGCGGCTCGAACTCGCGCGCAGTCGGCTGCCCTCGTCGTGCGGCCCGCGGTGATTGGCCTGCTCACGAGCAAGAAGGCGGAGCTGCGATCGGTCGCGCTGTTCTTCCTCGCGATTGTCGCGACGGCCGACAACGATGAGTTGACCGTCCGGGTGTTCGAGATGGCCGTGAGTGACAGGTCCAAAGAGGTGCGTTCGAGCGCCGCGTTGTGGCTCGGACTCGAGGTTCGGCGAGGCAACCAGGCCGCTCGCAAGTCGCTCGCGAAGCTGGCCGATGATGACGATTTGGTCCGCGGGGCAAACTGGCTCGCGCGTGAGATCGCGGGCAAGCGCGCGCCCATCGCAGGGGCCGCGATTGCGGCCGCCGGTTGGGTCGGGAGCACTGCGGACAGCGCGGCGCTGCCTTGGGGAGACGACGTCGCCTGGGAGTTCGTCATCGACGACGCCATTCAAGACCCGGATCGACGCGCCGCGCTGGCCGCGCCGTTCGTTCGAGCGGCGGCTGAGCGCTTCGGCGCCCAGGCAAAGAATCGCGCAAACATCGCAGACACCGCGTTGCGGCTGTGCGGGTTGATGGACGCCTACGCCGAGGAGCACGTCGCCGAGCTCCGCGAGCTGACCTCTGCGCAACGCGCGACAGCGCGCGCCCTGCTGGCATTTCCAGACGTGGCGGGGGGCCTCGGTCACGGGATCCCTTTCCACGTTGCGACCACGCGCAGATGGCTCGGAGTCGATCCACCAACGCCGCTCGAGCAGCCGAGCTCCAAAGGGACCAAGGAGGGCGGCGTCAATTGGGCCAAGCAATCGCTTGCGAGCGCGACACCTGGCTATCGCACGCCAGAGCTGCTCTCCGCGATGACCGTCTTGGTCCGGGCGGGCGAGCCGTTCGACCCTGCGTGGGACGACCTCGTCGGCTTCTTACCCACGGATCTGGCGCGCGAAGTGCTGGCGGCAATTCCCCGGGCGCGTCGAGCCGCGCTCGCGTTGCGCTGGGCAACTAGCCTCAAGGGTGGCCAGGCGACGTTCCTGAAGAACCTCGCGCCGTTGTACGATCTCCTCGGCTCGCGTGCCCTGGGCAAGGCGGTGCGGCCGTGGCTCAAACTGGGCACTGTGAAGAACATCGTCGGGCTCGTCGATCTCGTACGGCCCTTGCTCGACGTCTCTGATCACGACTGAGCGCGCTCGGAGCGTCTACTCCAAAGCCCGCGACGCGCTCGCTCCAGCCGGTTCCGCGCATCGTAGACTCGCGCGGTGAGCGAGCACGACGATCGATGGCGACTCGAGTGGGGCACTGGGCCCTTCGCGTGCTCCACCGAGCGCGCGCGCATGTACGCCGAGCTCACGGTCGCCACGACCGACGATGCGCTGCGCGAGCGCTACGCTGCGCTCTCCATCGCGGAGGGAGATCCGGTGGGCGAGCACGTGCGCCTCGCGCTGCTCGCGGAGCGCGAGCCCGCGCCGTGGATCGACGACGCGCTCGTCGATCTACGGGCCCGCTACGGTCACTCCATCTTCGCGCCCTGGTGCGCGTCGCCGTTCGGCCGCTCTCTCGGACGATGGCTCGCCGATCTTTACGGGAGGCCGGTGCTGATGCGCGGGCTCATCGGACACTTTCCCGGATTCGATCGCGATCTGGCAGTAGCGGAGTCGCTCGGCCCGATCGAGAGCGCGAGCGCTGGCCCGCGGGCGAGCCGGGTCGGCACGCGCATTCGCGACTTCCGCGGAGTGCTCGACGAGTCCTTCCCGGCCAACGACGACATGGCGCCGCGCTCGGTCTTCGCCAACTGGAGCAGGCTCCCGACATGGTCGCTCGCCAACTGCGAGGAGCTGTCGATCATCGGCGAACCGAACGCCGAGCCTGAGCTCGTGCGGCGCGCCGTGGACGCACCGAGCCCCGCCACCATCGAGGCCATCGCCGCGCTGAGGCATCTCGAGCACTTGGGCATCGGCTCCGGCGGCGATCGCGACTGGGCGGGTGCGGCGCGGCGCGCGGGGGCGTTCCCCAAGTTGCGCTCGCTCAGCCTCGACCAATGCATCGTCGACATCGCCAACGTCGCCGAGCTCGCCCAGCGCGTCGGTCTGTACACGCTGTCGCTGCAGATCCTCGATGACCGCGAGCTGCCCACGTTGCTTGATGGCCTCGCTCACGCGCCGCTCGCGTCGCTGTGCATCGCTGGCGAGCCCGACGCGGACGTGCCGATGTGCCTCGCGCCGTTCCGAACCGCGCGGTTGCCCGAGCTCCGGCGGCTCGCGGTGTACGAGTGCGCGGCCACCGCGGTCGAGGCCCTGGCGCCGCTCTCAAGTCAGCTGACCGAGCTGACGTTGAACCACTGCATGCTGAGCGCCGACGCGCTCGATGGGCTCTTCGCCGGCGCATCGCTCGCGGGCCTCCGCCAGCTCGCAGTGCCCTATGACGCCATCAGCGCGACCGCGGCGCGCGCGCTGGCCGAAGCCGCGCCGTCGCTGGTCCACCTCGGACTCGACGCCGATCGGCTCCCAATGGCCCAGCTGGCGGAGCTGCTCGCGGCGCTGGGCGAGCTCCGGCACCTGAAGATTCCCCAATACCGAGAGCCGCTGGCGCTCGTCACCGCGGGCGTGGCGCCGCGCCTGCGGACCCTCACCGGCTCGGTCATCAGCGACGGGCCCGACGCGATTCTCGCCGAGCTCGCGCGGTCCCCTCACGCAAGGACGCTCCGCGTGACTGATGTGCCCGACCTGGCGGCGGTGAGCGACGCGACCATCGATGCGCTCATCGATTCGCCGCACCTGGCGGAGCTGGGGCAGATCGACATTTCGCGCGTCACGTCCCCCGCGCGGCTCGATCGGTTGCTGCGCCGCTTCGGGCACCGAGCGATTCTTCGCCACGACGTGGTTCCAGGGCCGCTCCCGGAGCCTGACCTCGATCCGTTTTGGCGCCGGTGATCGCCGCGCTCGAGTCGAGCGGTTCGCGCGGCGCAGGCCCCGTGGCGCGCGGTCGGTGAAGACGGCGCGCGTCTTTGCGGGGTGCAAGAGTCACGCTTCGCGCGTCATCTCCAGCATCGTGCGGCGGAAGCCGAGGGTCTCGAAGAACGCGTGTGCGTGAGCGTTCTGCCACGCGGTGTGCAGGAGCACGCGTGGCGCACCGAGCGCCTTCAGCTCTGCGCACATCGTCGTCACGAGGCGCGAGGCGACTCCGCTGCGTCGCGCGTCGGGCTCGACCCAGAGGTCGTGCAGCGCGCCGTGCGCGGCGAGCAGCAGGTTCCAGTCCGCCTCTTCGATGCGTCCATACGCATAGCCGACGAGCTCCGTCCCGTGCTCGGCGACGAGCAGCACGACCTGCTTCGGTCGCGCGAGCTCCTTCTCGAACCACTGTCGATAGCCAGCCTCGATGCGCTCCATCTTCATGTAGCGCTCCGGATCGAGCGCTTGGTGGAAGTGGACGAGCTTGCCGGCGAGCTGCGCTGCCGCCTCGAGATCGCGCGGCTCCGCAGCGCGGACGATCACGCCGCTGCTCGCGCCTGACGCCTCTGCAGGCGCGATAGTCGAGGTAGTCGCAGCTACGGCCGGAATCGCGCTGCGCGCTGCGAGCTTTGCCAGGTGCGCGAGCTCCGGCAGCAGGATCTTCGTCAGCGCGAGCGCGACCGCATCGGTGCTGCCGGGCAGGGCAACGATGAAGCCGCCACGGTACGTCCCCGCGACCGCCCGCGACATCATCGCCGCCGCGCCGACCTGCGCATACGAGAGCATACGAAACAGCTCGCCAAAGCCGTCGAGCCGCTTTTCGATGAGGCCATCGAGCGCCTCGTACGTCGTGTCGCGCGCGGCGATTCCGGTCCCGCCGGTCGTGACTACGATCTGCGCCGCGCCGCTCTCGATCAGCCGCCGCACTTCGCGTCGCAGCGCGTCGGGCTCGTCGCGCAGCACCGCGTACGCGACGACGTCGTGGCCCGCCGCCGTCAGCCCCTCACGCAGCAAGCGTCCGCTCGCGTCGTCGTCTGGCGTGCGCGTGTCGCTCACCGTCAGCACCGCGACGCGTACGCGTGCGACCGCGCTCGCGCGATGTTCGTCAGCTGCGCTCATGGGTCGGTGCTCCTTCGTGTCATCGCGCGACTTCGCGGATTGGGAATGTGCCCAGCGGACACGGACGCGAACGTAGCGCGTGCGCGCCGTCGTCGTCAGTGGTCGCGACCGCATCGAGGGCTCGGACCGTCGAGCGACGACGTTGGACCTCAAAGGTGCGGGCTGCCTGCTTCGTCGGATATTCACTACATCGAAGTCGGCACATATAATACGCTTTTTTGCACACAATTGACGGCATGATATTGACGTTTATCGAACTCGCGAATAGCGTCCGGCTCCAATGAAGCGCTCGCTCGACCTCGCTTGCGTGCGGACTCCGGTCGTCGCCGCGGACCTTCGCGCGTACTCGCCGCTCCTTCGCGCCCTCGCCGAAGAGGCGCGCCTCGAGATCGTCGGTCGGCTCGCCGCGGCGGGCGGCTCGGTGTGCGTCTGCGACCTCACGCGCGGCCTCGGGGTCGCGCAGCCGACTGTGTCGCATCACCTCAAGGTCCTGCGCGACGCGGGCATCGTCCGCTCGGAGCGCCGCGGCACGTGGGTGTACTACGAGCTCGAAGGATCGGTTGTCGGCGTCCTCGGCGCGCTCATCGCCGCGCTCGCTCCGCCGCGCGTCGTCGCGTCCGTCGATGCGCGCGCGCCGAAGAAGAAGGCGTCGTGACGCTGTCCCTCGCGCGCCGCGCGGCGGTCGAAGCGCTCGGTACGGCGCTGCTGCTCGCCGCGGTCGTCGGCTCCGGGATCATGGGTGAGAGCCTGGCGCAGGGGAACGTTGCCATCGCGCTGCTCGCGAACAGCATCGCCACGGGCGCCGCGCTCATCGCTCTGATTCTCGCGCTCGGCCCACTGTCGGGCGCGCACATCAACCCCGTCGTCACGCTGGTGCTCGCGGTGCGCCGCGACTTCCCACGGCGCGAGGTGCTCGCGTATCTCGCGGCGCAGTTCGGCGGTGCCGTCGCAGGCGTAGAGCTCGCTCACTTGATGTTCGGCCTCGCGCCGCTGGCCGCGTCTGCGCACGTACGCGCAGGGATCGCGCAAGGGCTCAGCGAGCTCGTCGCGACGTTTGGCCTCATCGTGATCATCTTGCTCGTCGCGCGCCGCAAAGACTCCTCGGGGCCATACGCCGTCGGCGCGTACATCACAGCAGCATATTGGTTCACCGGGTCGACCTCGTTCGCGAATCCTGCCGTGACACTCGCGCGCGCGCTCACGCCGACGTTCGCCGGGATTCGCCCGCTCGACGTCCCGCTCTTCGTCGTCGCACAAGTGCTCGGCGCGACGCTGGCCGCGCTGGCGGTCGCGTGGATCGAAGGCACCCGCCCGAAGGAAGCTGCGCAATGAAGACGTACTTGTTCGCTTGCGTACACAACGCCGGGCGCTCGCAGATGGCGGCGGCCTGGCTCGAACATCTCGCCGATCCCGCCGAGGCGCGCGCCATCTCCGCGGGCACGCAGCCGGGCACGCGCGTGCATCCGGAGGTGGCGTCCGCGATGCGTGAGGTTGGGATCGAGCTCGAGGGACGGCTGCCGCAGCGGCTCACCGACGAGCTCGCGGCGGGCGCGACGATGCTGATTACGATGGGCTGTGGCGACGAGTGTCCGGTCGTGCCGGGGGTGCGCCGCGACGACTGGCCGCTCGTCGATCCGAAGGGCAAGTCGATCGAAGAAGTGCGGCAGATCCGCGACGACGTTCGCGCACGGGTCGAGGCGCTGATTTCGTCCGAGAACGTCGCGCTTCGCGAGGGCGCGCGATGAGAGGAACGGAGCTCCCCGACTACGACGTATTTCCCGCGCTCGACGAGCGCTGGTTCGTCCCGTCGGACATCGCGAGTCTGGTGCTCCCAGGCGCGCCGAGACATCGTCCGCGGATTCTCCTGCTGTACGGCTCGCTGCGCGAGCGCTCGTATAGTCGCTTGCTCGCATGGGAGGCGGCGCGCCTCCTCGAGCGGCTCGGCTGCGATACGCAGCTCTTCGATCCGCAAGGCCTGCCACTCCCGGATTCAGCGCCAGTGAGCGACGCGAAGGTGCAAGAACTCCGCGCGCTGTCGCAGTGGTCGGAGGGCCAAGTGTGGGTGAGCCCGGAGCGCCACGGCGCGATGAGCGGAATCATGAAGTGTCAGATCGATTGGATCCCGCTCGCGATCGGCGCCGTGCGGCCGACGCAAGGCCGGACACTCGCGGTGATGCAGGTCAGCGGCGGCTCGCAATCGTTCAACGCCGTCAACCAGCTGCGCGTGCTCGGCCGATGGATGCGGATGATCACGATACCGAACCAGTCGTCGGTGCCGAAGGCCTTCGAAGAGTTCGACGACGCCGGCCGCATGAAGCCATCGCCGCTCTACGAGCGCGTCGTCGACGTGATGGAAGAGCTGGTGAAGTTCACGCTGCTCACCCGCTCACGCTCGGCGCACCTGACCAGCCGCTACAGCGAGCGCCGCGAAGAGGGGCTGAAGGCGCTCAGCGCCGGCAGCGCGCTCGCGGGCAAGGCCAACGCGACCGAGCGCTGACGACGCGCTCGGGACACACTCACGCACGATGCTCCGCCGGCTCGCCGAGATCGCGTTCGCCTTCCTCAAGCTGGGCTGTGTCTCGTTTGGCGGTCCAATCGCGCATCTTGGCTATCTGCGTGCGGAGTTCGTCGAGAGGCGGCAGTGGCTCGACGACGCGCATTATGGTGACCTCGTCGCGCTCTGTCAGTTCTTGCCCGGCCCGGCGAGCAGCCAAGTCGTGTTCGCGATTGGCATGTTGCGCGCAGGGCTTCTGGGTGCGCTCGTCGCGTCCGTGTGTTTTACGTTGCCCTCGGCGCTGCTGATGATCGCCTTCGCGTACGGCGTTGCCATGCTCGGCGATCTGCAGCACGCGGGGTGGCTGCATGGCTTGAAGCTCGCGGCCGTGGCTGTCGTCGCGCAGGCGGTGTGGGGCATGGGCAAGCAGCTGTGTCCGGATCGTGCGCGCGTGTCGTTGTGTCTCGCGTCCGCGGCGGTGTTGCTCGCGTTCCCCGGGGCAGCGACGCAGCTCGGGGTGATCGTCGCGGGTGCAGTCGTCGGCTGGCGGCTCTACCGCAACGCGCCGGCGGGCGTCCCCGCGCCAATTCCCGAGCGCAGCGTTGGCCGCAGGCACGTCGCCGCGGCCACGGCGCTGATCGCGTTTGCGGCGCTGCTCGTCGCGCTGCCGCTGCTCGTCTCGACGACCGCATCGGGGACCGTTTCGACGACGACATCGATGACAGGCAGCCGACCGCTCGCGACGTTCGACGCGTTTTACCGATCGGGCTCGCTCGTCTTTGGCGGCGGCCACGTCGTGCTTCCGTTGTTGCGCGCCGAGCTCGTGCCGCGCGGCTGGCTCAGCGACGACCAATTTCTCGCCGGCTACGGCGCTGCGCAGGCGCTGCCCGGGCCGATGTTCGCGTTCGCCGCGTATCTCGGGACCGCCATGGGTACCGGACCGCGGCGTTGGCTCGCGGGGCTCTGGTGCCTCTTCGCGATCTTTCTCCCCGCGTGGCTGCTCATCGGCGGAGCTCTGCCGTTCTGGCAGCGCTTGCGCGCGCAGCGCTCGGCGCAGGCAGCGCTCGCAGGAGCCAACGCGTCCGTCGTCGGCGTGCTCCTCGCAGCGCTCTACAGCCCAGTTCTCACCGAGAGCGTGCGCGACGAGAGGGACGTCGCCGCAGCGCTCGTCGCGTTCGGCCTGCTCGCGCAGTGGAAAGTGCCGCCGTGGCTCGTCGTGCTCGGCATGGCGGCGATCGGCGAGTGGGTGCTCGGTTGACCGCAGAGGACTCGCGGCGGGCTTTATGTTGCCGAGCCGCCGGCGACTCAGTGGCCAGTCTGGGCGCGGCGTCGGCGCCTCACCGCGAAGAGCGCGAGCGCGCAGCATCCGAGTAGCGGGATTGCACGATGGTCGCCACTGCCGGCCGTCGCACAGCCACAGCCCGAAGATGGCGGAGTGGCACGAATCGGTACGCGTCCGGCGTCTGCTCCAGGCGCCGCACCATCGAGGCCCGCGCCACCGTCCGCTGATGAGATACCGCCATCTTCGCCCGTACATCCGCTGCTACACGTTGCGACGACGATCGATGCGGTGGCGACGGCGACACCGCCTTCGTCGTCGGTCGCGATGAGTCGCGCGCGGTACGTGCCCGCTGCCGTGTATCGATGCGTGGGAGTGCGTCCCCAGCCGGTCTGGCCGTCGCCGAAGGTCCACTCCCAGCGCAGGATTTCGCCATCGGGATCGCTGCCAGTGCCGGTGAAGCGCACGTCGAGCGGCGCTGCGCCAGCGCTTACATCCGTCGTGAAATTCGCTGTCGGCGGCTGGTCGCTCTCGAGCGTCACCGCGAATTGGATCGTGCGCTCGACGACGTTGCCATCGCGATCGGCGACCGCGGCGCGCAGATCGACGAGCCCGACGGGCAGCGCTTGGCCGGGCCCGAGCGCGAGCACCCACGCATCGGCGGTCTGCTCGCCCATCGACGCCAGGTTGGTCCCCGCCGTCAGCGCGCCTGCATCGCGGTTCAGCGTGATGGACAGGGTCGCCGGATCGATGCCGCTGCCGCCGTCGGCGAACGTCACCACGATGCGCGGGTAGGCCGACCACCACTCGCGGCCGGGCGACACGATCTCGAGCTGCGGCGCGGCAGTGTCCGCACCGGCGATCGCGGGCACGGTCGCCGCGATCTCTGCCGTCGGCACGCTGCGAATGTTCTCGGGGCCGACATGCGCGACCGAGTAGAAATATTCGACCCCGGGCACCGCAGTACGGTCGACGAACTCCAGGTTTCCCGCGTCGATCGTGACGTCGGGATCGCGCAGCTCGTCGGTGCGCGTGAAGCGCGTGATTGGCGTCGCAAAGCCCTCGTCTTCGAAGCGACTGATGGCGACGGTGCGCAGGCGCGTGCGATCGCGCTCTTCACGCCCGCGCGCGAGCGAGCGATAGACGACGTAGTGGCGAGCCGTCGCGGCGAACGGCGGCGGACCGAATCGAAGCGAGACGCCGCTCGTTGTCGCGGCGGCGCCGAGATTCCGGGGCAGGTCGGCCGGCAGCCCGGAGGGATCGCGATAGGTGTTGAGCAGCGGCGTCACGCGGCCGCCCGCGACACCGATCCAGAGGTCGTAGCTGCCGTCGCGATCGAGATCGGTGAGATCGGCGTCTGCGCCAGTGCCGTCCGAGGCTGCGCTGGTCGAGGTGACCGCACCGACGAGCCCAGTCGTATAGGTGAACACGCCACCGTCATTGATGAACAGCTGAAAGTTGAGGGGCGGGCCCGCTGCCTCGGTGAACGCGAAGAAGTCGAGGTCGCCGTCGTGATCGAGATCGGCGAGCTTGCCATTGTCGCCGACGAGACGGCCGGTGAAGACGGCGCTGCCGATCGAGAAGCGCGTGGCGCTCTCTTCGGTGAAGTTCCCTGTACCGTCATTGATGTAGAGCCCGTGCGCGACGCGCGGGTGCGCGCCGGTGTAGTCCTCGTGCGCCATCGCCAGGTCGAGATCGCCATCGTCGTCGAGGTCGCCGAGGCTCATCCCCTGGCCGAATCCGCCGCGTCGAAACGCACCTGCGAATGGAACGCGCGTGCGCGTGAACTGGCCAGTGCCGTCGTTCTTCAGGACCCACAGCTCTTCGCTCAGCTGGCTCGCGAGCAAGATGTCGAAGTCGCCGTCGCGATCGAGGTCGCCTGTCGCCGCGCCCGTGATCTGATCGCTCGCGTAGCCGAGCCCGCGCGTCGCGCTCTCCTCCGTGAAGCGGCCGGTGCCGTCGTTCACGAATAGCGACAGATCGCTCGGGCCACTCGGGAACCAGCAGGCGACGAGGAGATCGACGTCGCCATCGCGCTCGACGTCGATGCTGATGATGTCGAGCGCGCTGCCGGTGAGTCGCTGGGTGACGGCGAAGCGGCCGCCGCGGTTCGCTTGGACGACGAACGCCTCGCCGTTGCCGCCCTGCACGACGTCGAGATCGAAGTCACCGTCGATGTCCGCCCACTGAACACCGTCGTTGCCAATGCTGACTTCGTCCCCGAACAGATAGCCAGTCAGGCTCGGTGAGGAGTTCGGCGGCACGGTCGGGGAACGCTGCGTCGAGACCGGCACCATGATGCCGCCGCCCGAGTTCCACAGCAGGCCGTAGCGCGAGATGAGCGCCCGGTCGGCCCACCCATCGCCGTCGAAATCGCCGAAGTCACCATCGTAGTAGTTCTCGTTGCTACCGCCGGCGCCCTCGAAGTCGTAGCGCTCCGTGCGCAGCTCCGCGCTCGCCTCGCGCAGGCCACTCCAAGGCTGCGCAGACGCAGGCGTCGCCGCGCCGACCAGCGCGAGCGCCACGGCGAGCGAGAGCGCGGTATTACGCCGTCGCGCGGCACCTGCGCGCTCGAGCGTCAGTAACATACGACGGTGCCGAGGCAGCACGCTTCCGCGGTATCCGTCGGGAAGCAGCTGTCGGGATCGGCGCAGAAACAGTTGCCCGGGTCGCACCAGCGGAGGGTGCCCATACCGGTCGTGTTCGGATGTTCACCGACACAGATCACGGGACTACCCGCGTCGACATCGGTGCCAGTGCACACCACCGGGACCTCGCAGCATGCGGCGGCGACGTCCTGCGGGAAACAGGCGTCCGGCGTGCCGCAGAAGCAGTCGCCAGCGCCACAGAAGCGGCGTGACCCATCGACCAGCGGATGTTCACCGACGCAGATCACCGCGCTGCCGTCGCCGACTGGCGTGCTGCCGTCTTCGACGTTGCCGTCGAGCGGACCGCCGCCGTCGAGCGGCATGCCGAGATCGGCGCTGCCGAGATCGGAGCCCGCCCCGGCATCGAGTGAGACCGAGGCATCGCCGTCGGTCGAGTAGCAGAAGCCATCGCGCTCCACGGGGAACTCCGCGGGGCAGCGGCTGGGCGCAGCGTCTTCGCCGCAGCCGACGACGAGCACCGAGACGGCGAGGATGAGGAGCATTCCGACTCTGACCATGCGAAGCCTCCGAAGGGCGCGGTGTGAGAGAGCTGCGCCCCTTGCTGGAGTTGTCCGCGTCAGCCGAGAACCATCACGCTGTTTTTCGACATCGCTTTGGAGACGCTGCGCGGGTCGTCCTTCGCGAGCGGCGCACGACGACGGCGAGCAGCGCCAGCGCGCAGAGCAGGGGGCCGTGAAGCTCTTGCCGGGGCGCAACCACCGCGCAGCCGCAGCCGCCCGTGGGGCTGGGCGCTTGCGCCTCGGACTCGGGCTCGGCGCGGTCGAGCTCGAGAAGAAACGCGACGAGGTCCGCCCGCGCATCCGCGTCGAGCGTCGAGGTCACGCCGTGCTGGTCGCGCTCGTTGCGGGTGAGCACGTCGAGCAGCGTAGCGGCGCTGCCATCGTGGAAATACGGGGCCGAGGTCCACGCGCCGAGCAGCGACGGCGTATCGATACCGGCGAGCGGCGCGCCGAGCCGCTGGCCGCTGCTGGGCGCGAGCGTGCCAACGTCGTACACGAGGTAGGGAGACGTCAGCGTGCTGTCGGTGAACCGTGCGCCCGCATGGCAGCGCGCGCATCCGGCGCGGTCGAACACCTCGCGACCACGCAGCGCACTCTCTGTGTGGGTGCCGTCCGCCGCGCGATGTGGGCTGCGTGGCGCGGCGTCGAGCGAGGCAACGTACGCGGCGAGCGCATCGAGCTGCGCGCTTCGTCCGGCGTTCGGGGCGCCGAGCGGCGCGTTCGGTGGTGCCCCGTCGTCGGCGAGCCCGGTGCCGTCAAATTGCGCGACGATGTCGTTCTCGAAGTCCTGCACTTCGTCGAAATTGCCGGACCAATGCAGCGGGCCGCACGCCGTGCCACCGCGTCCGCGCAGATCGATGGTGTTGCGCAGCCCTTCGCCAGCGTGCGTGAAGTCCCATGTCTGACCGTCGTGGCCTCCATCCGGATGGCACGACGCGCAGGCGATATATCCAGAGCGCGAGTGCACCGGCGCGCGGCTGCTGTGGAAAAGGATCCGCCCGAGGGCGACCGCTTCGCTCAGCGACTCGGCGACGACCTCGACGGTCGCGAGCGGCGCGGGCACGGCGGGGTCCGTCAAATCGAACATCGCCACGGTGCGCGAGAGCGACGCGCGGACGTACATGCGCGCGCCATCGCGCGAGACGACGATGGCGTCGGCGCGATCGCCGATCTCGACGCGTGAAGTGAACGGCACCGTCGCCGCGCGCCCGGGCGAGAACAAGCGCAGCGCAGCGAGATCGTACGTCGACACGGCGCCGAGCCCCGGGTGCGCGAGGTAGGCGAACCGACCGGCGGGCGAGAACGCGATCGCGCTGACCGCGTCGGCATCGTTGGTGTCGATGCGACGCTCGAGCAGCTCGCGCGAAGACGCGACGTCGACGGGCGTCATCATGCCGCGCACCCGCGTGTCGTGGGTGAGGGGCAGGCCGTCGCGCAACAGTCCGCGCTGCACGTTCGACTTGAGCCCGCCGACCCACAGCGTCTCCTCGGCCGGATCGATCGCGAGCGCGCCGAGCAAATTCGGCAGGCCGCGCGACGACGACGGTGAGTCGGGGCCGGGATCCATCGCGAGGCTGATCTGCGCGACGCCGCCGAGCGGGACATCGCCGAGCGCGAGATCGAAAGTGGCGACCTGCCCGATGTTGCCGCGGCTCAGGAAAGACGCGACGTAAGCGCGATCACCGGCGCCGTTTCGCGCGATCGCTCGCGGCTCACCACCAACTTCGTAGCGCGCGATCACGGCGAGATCGTCGCGCGCGAGCATGACCACCGCGCCCTCGTCGGGCAGCGTGACGAGCAGGCGCCCGTCAGGCAGCGCGACCAGCCCGCCGACCCGCGCGCCGACGCGCTCCGTGCGACGCACCACGCGCGAGGCTACATCGACGCTGACGATCTCGCCGCTGTTGGCGCACGCGATCACGACCTCGGCGCCGCTCACGGCGATCGCGACCGGCCGCGCGCCGACGTCGACGACGGCGAGGCGCTCGAGATCACCCGCGGCGAGCACGCTCACGCTGCCCGCGTCGGGGTTCGCGACCCACAGCTCGCGGCGATCGTCGAGCAGCGCGAGCGGGCTGCTCCAAGCGGGCCCGGGCGATCGGACCGGCGCGAGTACGAACACGGTGACGCCGACCTCGGTGTCGTCCGCGCCGTCGCTCACGACGAGCGTTACGCGATATGCGCCCGGCGCAGAAAAGACGTGCGTCGGTGCGGCCTCGGCGGACATCGCGCCATCGTCGAATCGCCACGCAAACGTAAGCGGCAGCGGCGCCGTGTCGGGATCGAAGGAGCCCGCCGAGGAGAACTGCACCCGGGCGCCGACGACCGCTTCGACGGGCGTCGCCGCGGCTCGCGCGACCGGGGGAAAGCCGCCAGCGCGCGCGACCGCGGGCGCGCAGAATCCGCTGCCCAGCACGTACAGCGCCGCGGCGACGCACGCCGCATGGACCACCTCGCATCGAGCGCGGACAGACATCACGCCCTATGGGCAGGAGCCCGCGCAATGGCCCTGCGCACAGGTGATGAGCGGCGCGTGCTCGCCGTGGTCGGCGCCGCCGCAGTGCGTCGTGCATGCCGCGACGGTCTCGCCGTTCGTCAGGACGCAGTCGGCGATGCAGGGGCAGAACGCGTCCGCTTGGCAAGCGATGAGCGCGTCGCAGCAGCCCTCCAGCTGGCACTGACCGCACGCGCCAGCGTCGGGCATCGCAATGCACACGCGGTCTGCGTCGAGCGTCGCCGCGTCGTGAGCGCCGAGCGAGGCTTGCACGTTGCAACCCACGAGACTTGCGGGCGCGAGACCAGCGGCCACGAGACTTGCAGCGGCGAGCGTGACCGCGATCAGCCGCGGACTCATGGTCGCACCGTGCTCGCAGCACAGCGCGACAGCGCACGCGTGGTTGGTCCCGACATCGGCGCTCCGTGCGCGAGCGCCGCCGCAGCCGCGCGCGCTTCGCCATCGCGTCCGGCGACGCAGAGGGCGCCGATGCGCGCGACGTCGCGCTCGTTCGTCAGCGCGCCGTGCGGGAACTCGCGCGCATGAGCGGCGAGCACGCCGAGCGCGCGTGCGGCGTCGCCCGCAGACAGCGCACGCTGCGCTTCGCCGATCAGCGCGAGCTCGCGCGCGAGCGTGCCTGCTGAGCCCTGTGCCTGTGTTGACGAAGCAACGGTCGACGCGGGGGCGGTCGGCAACGCCTGCTCCGGCGGCGCGGTTTCGATACGCGATCGGCGCCGTGCGGTCGTCTGTGAATGATCGGGCAGCGCGTGCGAACGCGGTGTCTCGATCGCGCGTGATGGGTCCGCCTCTGTCGTCGACGACTGCGCGCCGGTGCCGCTCGACGGTTCCTCTTGGTCCGCGCTCGGCTGCGACGGGCGTTGCGCTGGGCGCGCAGTTGGATCCGCGGCGGCGAGTGTTTGTCTCGCTGGCGTGCGCGGCGGAGGCGCAGTCACGATGCCTGCACTCGTGCGCTGCCCGTCACGCGTCGTCGTCCACCAGCCACCTGCGCCAAACAGCGCGAGCAGCGCGACCGCAAGTCCGATCTTCATCCCCATGCCGAGCTTTGCCGTGGCCGCACGCGCGCTCACGGCCGAGCCGCCGTTCGCCGAAGCGACGGTCGGCGCACCGGTCCCAGTAGCGGCCGCGATCGCCGCCCAGCGCGCGTCCCTACGCGCTTCATCGGGCGCCGATGCGCGGGCATACTCGCGCAACATTTCTCTCGCTTGCTCGTCAGCGTCCATCGTTCTTCCCTCCGCCGCTCGTGCGTCCAGGTAGCCGCTCGCGGCGACCCACCGCATCTGCAAAGCGCTGGCGCGCGACGCGCAGGCGCGAATACACGGTGTTCACGTTGACCTCGAGCGCCGCGGCGATCTCCGGCGCCGTCAGCCCCTCGACGTCGGAGAGCACCAGCACATCACGCATCGGCTCGTCCATCGCGAGCAGCACCTCGCGCACGACGCCGAGTTCCGTCGAGCGCTCGAGCGACGTGTCCGCGCTCTGCGTGGGCTCGTCGGCGAGCGCGTCGCGACGCCGATGTTCACGGCTCGCCGTACGACGCTGGTTGTGCGCGACGTTGCGCGCGATGCCCCAGAGCCAGGCACGCAGCGGCTGGCCCACGTCGTAGGTCGGTAAGCGCCGGTGTACGACGACGAACGTCTCCTGCATGGCGTCGTCGACGGCCGAGGCGCTCACGCCGAGATGCAGCAGCGAGCGAAACACGAACGCGTGTTGCTCGTCGTAGAGCTGACGAAAGCTCGCCGGAGCGGCGTGCACCACCACGGCGCGCTCCGCCCGATCCCGCCCGTCTTCGCTGCTCAGCGTCGCCTCCACTGTGCCGTCTTCGCCGGTTCGCAGCTTTTCCATCACTCGAATCGCAGCTCCGCGCCGAGCGACAGCGCGCCGCCCACCGCGGCGGGGCGGTGCAGCTCGCCGAGACCCGCGACCGCGAATACCGGCCGCACGATGGGGACGAGCAACGCCACGTCGAGCAACACAGCGAAGTTGGCGTGCAACGCCCAGCCGAGACCGATGGCGCCCTCGATCGCGAGCCAGGGCGCAGCGGAATTCGCCGGTGCGCTCACGCCGAACCCGGAGCCGAACACCGCGCCGACATCGACGCCCGCGCAACCAAGCAGCTCGAGGCGGTCGACGCCGAAGACGCCACAGCCGCGCAGCGCTGCGGTCGCCGCCGCCAAGTCTCCGCCGAACGCGGCGTCGCTCGTAAAGCGCGCAGCGACGGGCGGCAGCGCCCGGAGCGCGAGCTCGACGCGCCAAGCCGCACCACGAACCGCGACAGCGAGCTCCGCGCCCGCGGCGATACGTGAGAGAAGCCCGACCGAGCCGCGCGCGCCGATGCGGATCGACGCTGCGATCTGCGCCCGCGGTGTCGCCGCTGTGTCAGCGTCCGACGCATCGCTGTGGCCCTCGCGGTCTCCCTCGCCGACCACTTGGGCAGCATCCGCGTCGCGCGCCGTTGCGCCCGCGGGATCGAGGCCAGAGCCGCTCGTCTCCGCGCTCGCATCGACGCTCGGGACCTCGAGACCAGGCACGAGCGCGAGCGCGATGACCAGCGCGGCCGCGTCGGCGACCGTCGCGCAGAGAGCATCGTGTAGCTCGCGCTCCGTCGCGCTGCCGGCTTCGATCATCGTCAGCGTGCCGACGATCGCCGCACCTTCGCTCCGGAGTACGAGCCGCGCCTCGATCTCAGGCAGCGCCACAGATGGTTCGACGTCGCGAAGATACGCGGCGACGCGCGCGGCGACGGATGCCGACGTCGGACAGCTCGCTGGCCCCGTCACGGTGACGTCGACGCGCCGAGTCTGCGCGCGCGACGGCTCGGCCGAAGCCAGCACGGACGCGATCGTCATCGCGGCGATCACCGCCATCACAGACGGCGATCGCCGTCCCTCGAGCGACCTCGGCACACGCACGCGCGCACGATATCCGAAGTGACTCTGCGGAGGTGACGCGAAGACCCGGACTGCAGCGCGCCGCCGCACGGGGTGACTCTGCAGGTCACGCCTCGATCGGCGCCGTTCGCAGTGCTGCACCGATCGTGTCTAAGTGGCCGATGCTCGCGCGAAGAACTGTTCGGTTCGCGGTCGTCGCACTCCTGCTCGGTGGCTGCGGCACCGCCCCCCAGCCATCGACGCAATCCGCTGCGTCACCACACGCGGCCGAGGCTCCGCGCGGCGACGTGTCGAGCGCGCTGACGAGCGAGCCACCGCTGCCCGGCGAGGACACGTCCGGCTGGTCTGGCTTGGCGCCGCGCGCCGGCCGGGGCACCGCTCCCGCCCATCAACACCACGCCGGGATGAACATGGGAGGTGCGCCGATGCCGAATGTCGGCGCTCCGATTTCTGACGGCGGAATGCCGATGCCCGACGGCGGCAGCGCGCTGGCCGACGCCGCGTCGAGCAGCACCGCTGTCGACGGATCGCGCCCCGCGCCGCCGCGCAGTGCGCCCCAGCGCAGCGCGCCGCAAGAACATGCGCCTGCGTCGCCACACGGAGGGCACGTCCATGCGCACTGAGCTTCTGCGTCGCGCGAGCGGCGTGCTCTGCGCGTTGTCGGTGACGGTCTGGTTCAGCGGCTGCGTGTCGAGCGGGATCCGTGACGATCTCGCGGCGGTGCGGACCTTTGCGCACGTCGAGCGCGTCGCCGACGTCGATGGTGAAGTCGACGATGGCGTCGCCGCAGACGTTCATGACGTGCTCCGTCGCCCGCTCGATGCGGACGCCGCGGTGCGCATCGCGCTCGTCAACAATCGCGCGCTGCGCGCGTCGTTGCGCGAGCTCGGCAT
>Ga0163144_10012069_pt1 | contig 18207 bp, 15 predicted proteins | sample OliLak19BULKMAT1_FD_123175 | JGI IMG/M metagenome (GOLD analysis project Ga0163144, IMG submission 123175) | Freshwater microbial mat bacterial communities from Lake Vanda, McMurdo Dry Valleys, Antarctica - Oligotrophic Lake LV.19.BULKMAT1 | ecosystem: Environmental > Aquatic > Freshwater >... | reverse complement strand
TTTTGATATTGGACTAATACAGATACCGTATCGGTATTACTTATAAAAGAACCTAAAGAAGCATTTGTTCAAACGCAATTAGTTATGAGAAAGACATACGACCCCTATTATTGGGCGGCTTTTGTATTGATTGAATAAAAAAAGCCTTCCCGCTAAGGAAGGCTCTTCTTAAAATTAAGAAATCAATCTACTGTACTTGTTATTTATTCTTTTTATTGAAGTTGATATTTAAGTCAATTTTTTTTGACTGTTCAACTTTATATTTTGTGTAATCTGCTTTCTTGTATGCCTCACAAAGGTGTCCTCCTCCGCAACTTGCCATTCCAATTAAGATAGCGCTTATTGTTCCGATTAAAATTAATTTGCTCATACGTTTGGTTTTTATTGCCAGCATGCACTGACGTGGTTTATACTTTGCTTTTTGGTTTAGACCTCTTGTGTAAATCTAAAACGAAAATCGGAAATATAAGTTACCACTAAGTTAGTCAATTGCAAAAACGGTGCCAGAAATTAACTAAAAATTAACTTTTGCAAATTGATAGTCAAATCTAATTAGTCCCATGCTCCTTAAATATTGCATTCAACCACTTTAGCATTTTAAAAATTGCTAAAGCTGCTAGAGCCAACAAAACAAAATTGACCATGAAAAAATATTCTTTGTGATCGTATTTATCCCACATTGTTGCTAAAATTCCAGAGAGTTTATTTCCAATTGATGTTGACAAAAACCAACCACCCATCATCAACGCTGTTAAGCGCGGTGGACTTAATTTTGAAACTAAACTCAAACCCATTGGACTTAAAAATAATTCACCAACTGTTATTACACCGTAGGATGCAAATAACCACCAAGGACTCACTTTCATTTCGCCATCTGCATACACATAAACGGCTGCAACCATTACAAATGTTGACAGTGCAGAGATGACTAATCCCCAGGCAATTTTAGATGGTGTTGAAGGTTCTTTTCCTTTTTTCTTCATAAATCCAAAAAAGATTACCACTAACGGAGTAAGAACAACTACCCAAAACGGATTCATGGATTGAAACAATTCTGTGTTTCCTAATTTTACTTTCTCACCTTGAGCCGGAATTTTTTCTGGTTTCATGTTTTTAAAATAATCAGGATATGCCATTACATGCATTACGTCTCCATTTTTATAAATTGCGGTGTCTTTGTAATATCCTTCAAGCACAATCAGCGAATCACCTTGATGCCAAAACGATCGATTGGTTTCAGTATTCAAAGCAGCAACTTGCAACGAAGAATCAATTTTTCCTGGTGTATAAAATGTACTCCATTTATTTAAGAGAAATCCATTTTCTTTTAAAGTTCCATTTCGGTAATAATCTTTTCTAAATAAATCGTCTGTTGCAACAATCAATGAATCGTTTTGATAAGTGATGTTCTGATTTAATTTTAACGTCTCGAATGGTGTTTCAATCACAGCGGGCAACTCACGATCAGTGTATGATTCGGCCCAAGTGGTAAGCGCGGTGCCATTTTGTTTAAATACAGCCCAGAAAATAATGACAACACCAAAAATAGCGAGCATTGCTCCTATCGGCTTTTTATCAATCTCAGTAGCTTTTTTGTAAATCGAATAATAAAAATAGACAACCGGCATGGCGCCTAAAATAAATGCATCGTTAGAATCGCTTCCAAAAATATCTCCCGGAATAATCCAACCCAACAAACCAGCAACGATAGCCGGAACAATTGTCAATCCTAAAATTCTTGATAAAGATGAATCTTCTTTTTGAACAGGTTTCAAAACATCTGCGTGTTTGTAATGTTTCATGCCAATCCAAAAAACGATGACACCAATTAACATACCTACTCCCGCAGCCATAAACGCTGCACCCCAACCGTAATAATTTCTTAAAGCAGCTGCAAAAAAATTACAAATCAAAGCGCCAACATTAATTCCCATGTAAAAAATATTATATCCGGCATCTTTTAATCCACGGTACTTATCTTCGTTGTATAGATTACCAAGTAAGGTTGAAATATTTGGTTTAAAAAATCCATTTCCAAGAATAATTAAGAACAACGCTGTAAAAAAAATCGCCTCTCCTTTAATTGCCAACAAACAATATCCAACACACATTAACAAGCCACCAATTGTAATGGATAAACGATAACCCATAATTCTATCAGCCAATAAACCACCTAAAAAAGGTGTTAAAAAAACAAGTGCAATAAAGGTTCCATAAATATCATAAGCAATTTTCTTTTCCATTCCCCACCCACCTTCTACAACTTCTGTTGTAAGATAAAGTGTAAAAATTCCAATCATTAAATAATATCCGAATCGTTCCCACATTTCTGCGAAGAATAAATAAGGTAATCCTTTTGGATGTTTACTTGCAGCCATTTTTTTTATAGATATTGGTTGATTTCAAATGTAGTTCTTTTCGTTGAAGAGTTGATAGTTGATAGTTTTTTTTGCAGTGGATGGGCGGTTATTGAGCCTGTCGAAATGCGCCCCGTCCTGTGTTGAAGGTTTTTTTGTTGAAAGTTGAGAATTGAAAGTTTATTTAGCCGTTGACTGAGCAGCGATAGCGTGTAGTAGGCAGATGGGTTAAGGGTTGAAAAGAGTAGCCGTTGACTGAGCAGCGATAGCGTGTTGAAAGCAACGGCGGGTTGAACAGCTGAACGTTCACTTTTTGATTGAAAAAAAAAATCGGGAACCAATTTGATTAGTTCCCGACTCTTAAAAAAATTGTGATTTCTATTTCTTTTTACAACAACCATCCAGATTTTCATAAGCAGTGGGATCAGCCTTTACATCATCCGCATCAAAACCTAATTTGCTTATGATTGTTCGCATTGCAACCAACGATATTAAAGAATCATCAAAAATAATGGTAATTGTACCTTCTTCCGGATTTACGGTAACAACCTTTACACCGTTCTCGCTCATTAATGCCTTATTAATTGTTGGTCCGCATGAACCACATTGTAAACAATGACTGCAATAAATTTTTGTATTGATTACAACAACTGTACTGTCTTTTGCGCTTGCATTTTCTGCTGCAAAAAACAGTAAAAACGCAACAGCTAATCCTTTAATTAATTTCATGTTTATAGTTTTTTGATATGATAGAACATTTTATCAATTTTATACCTAAAAATTAATTGAACATTCCCTAAGCAATAAAATTACAAATTATTTTGAGATTGGCCGACAAGCAAAGTCAAATTGTAGTTCAATTTGTAGCCAAACAAAAGTTTTATCTTTTAAAAAATTAACTAAAACTCTGGTAAAAAAAACGATGATAAAAAAAAGACCTCCGTTATGGAAGCCTTCTTAAAACAATTCGTTAGAACTATTTATTTTCTTTTGATGTTTACTTCAATTTTTTTTGCTTGCTCAGCTTTATACTTTGTATAATCTGACGCTCTGTAAGCGTCACATGAGTGACCACCACCACAACTTGTCATTCCTAAAACGAACGTTGCAACAATTCCAGTTAAAACAATTTTTTTCATCTTTTAAGGTTCTTTGGTTTTTACTTTTGCTTTGGTTTAGATATTTCTATCTTCAACTTCTGGTAACGAAAATAAGAAAAAAATCTTGGACAACAATGGTTTCTAGTCAAAAAGCTTTAAAAAGTAGTCTTGATAAGTCCAACTAAACAATAGCTAAAGCACTGATTTCATTGAAGAATAAAGGGATTTAATCAATGTTAATAAGTCACACAAAAAAAGCTGTTTCTAATTTAAATTAGCGTCTCAGATTATAATATAAAGCAATTTTATCAAAAAGAACTTTACTCAGTTTATAATAAGATTCGTGTGTCCAACCACCTACATGCGGCGATAAAATAATCTTATCCGATTTCAAAACATATTTAAAAGCTTGTGGAAGATTTTCCATGTCGTCAAACATATTTTCAAACGACGATTTTTCGTATTCCAACACATCTAAACAGCCACCAAGAATTTTTTTATTTTCAATTCCTTTTACTAGCGATTCAATATCGACAATTTTTCCGCGAGATAAATTTATCAAGTAAAATGGTTTTGTAAAAGAGTTAATAAAATCATCTGAAATTAATTTTATCGTCTCTTTATTTTGCGGGATGTGCAGACTTAAAACATCCGCTTCTTTTTTAATGGTTTCCCACGTTGATTCTTCAATTTCGTTGTTGCCAAAACCTGTTTTGTATTTATCATAAACCAAAACACGAACGTCAAATCCTTTTAATTTTTTTGCAAAAGCGGCGCCATTATTTCCATAACCAATTATTCCAATCGTTTTTCCATCTAGTTCAATCCCTTTATTTCCTTCACGTTTCCAAATTCCATTTCTAACTTCGGCATCACATCTATTTAAATTATTAAAAAGTGATAAGAGCATTGCAAGTGCATGTTCGGCAACTGCGTTTCTATTTCCTTCGGGCGCGTTAAATAATTGAATACTTCTTTTTTCGCAATATGGAACATCAATGTTTTCCATTCCTGCACCAGATCGCGCAATAAATTCTAATGTTGTTGCTTGAGATAAAAACTGCTCATTCATTGTAAATCTGCTACGAATTACAATTCCGTGATAAGTGTGTATGTTGGCTAAAATTTCTGATTCACTTGTGTACGTTAAGTCATCACAAATCCAACCAGATTTTTCTAGTCCTTTTTGCAAGACCTCATGAACCGTATCGATGAAGGCAATTTTTTTCATTATTAAATTGCTCAAGAATAAACGAAATAGGCAACAATAAAATAAATGGTTAATCCAATAATGTCGTTGGCGGTAGTAATAAATGGACCAGTAGCGAGAGCCGGATCTATTTTTACCCTATCCAAAACCAACGGAATAAAAGCACCTAACATTGCAGCAATGATAACAACTAAGAAAAGTGAAATTCCAATTGTAATTCCCAAATTCATGTCGCCGTTAATTAAATAACTCACACCAAAAATAATTGCGGAACAAATAAAACCAACCAATAAACCAATCATGGATTCTTTACCAACTTGTTTAAGAATTCCGGATACTTGAAAATCTTCTCTCGCTAGACCTTGAACAATAATTGCAGAAGATTGCACACCAACATTACCTGCTGTTGCAACGATTAACGGAATAAAAAAAGCAAGACTTGGATTTATCTCAATTTGACCTTCGTATCCTTTAATGATTTGAGAACTGGCAACACCGCCAGCTAATCCAATTAATATCCAAGGCAATCTTGAACGTGTATGTCTAAAAACACTTGAAGAAGATTCAACATTTTGGGAGATACCCGAAGCCATTTGAAAATCTTTTTCCGCTTCTTCACGAATAACATCTACAACGTCATCGATTGTAATTCTTCCAACCAATTTATTTTGACGATCGATTACTGGAATAGAAACTAAATCGTATTTCTCCATCATCAATACAACATCTTCGCTGGTATCGTGTGTTTTTGCAAATTGTAAATCTTTGTCTTTGTAAATTTCTTTGATAGGAGTTTCTGGTGATGCAAAAAGCAGCGATTTCAACGATAAAATTCCTTTTAATTGTTGATCGTCATCAACTACATAAATCGAATATACTTTTTCAACATCTGCTGTTTGTTTTCTCAACTCAAAAATTGCTTTGTCTACAGGCCAATTCCAATTAGCGCACATAAACTCACTTTGCATTAAACCCCCGGCAGAATCTTCATCATAATTAAGGAGCTCAGTAATATCAGATGCATGCTCGCGATCCTCCATTTGAGCAATTACTTCATCAATTTCATCTTCGGATAATTCACCTAATAAATCGGCAGCATCATCGGTATCCAAATTGTCGGCTTGTTCAGCTATTTCTTGCGGAGAAAATAATTTCAACAAATTTTCACGAAACTCATCCTCCAGCTCCATTAACGATTCGGCCGCTAATTCCTCATCTAATAATTCATAGATGTACTTAGCATGATCGATAGATAAATTACCCATCACATCCGCTATATCAGCAGGGTGAAGTTGACTAATTTGTTCTGTTATTTGAGCATTGTTTTTTTGCTCAATGTCCAGTTCCAATTGATCAAGAAATTCTTTTGAGAGTTCAAATTTCATTGTCTTGGTAATTGCCGCAAAGATAGGCAGACTTTTGTGAGAAGCATTAAAAAAGAGTTAATTAATGAAGACTGAATAGATGACTTTAACTATTTTTTTAGCCTTGAATGAATCCACATTTACAATTAATCGCAAAAAATAAATTAAGGGACAACTTTACGGACAATCAAGTTTGTTTGTATATTGGAACCAATTTAATATACTAAAGGTTGATTTTTAAAAAAAGCAACCTGTATTAATGATAGAACGTTTAAGATATATCATTTGTGACCTAAAAACTATTTCGTATGAAGAAATTACTACTTCTTTTTTTAACCGTTACTGCATTACTTTATAGCGCTGACATCAAAGCTCAAACGGCTGATTGGACACCTATTTTTCTAACCGTGAGTGGAAATCACATTGTAAAAGGACTTGAAGGTTACTTTCAAAAAGGAACATGTAATAATGAAGATGTAGTCTTTGTGAAATTTGTCAATACAAACCCTTACCCCATTGCACTCACTTGGTATAACGGAATTTTTACACATGAAATTAAATGGTATTATAATGCTGACGATACTAAATCACTTACCGTTCCTGCTGCTACAACGGCCGAAGGAATTTGCGGTGGAGAAGCTTTACTTGTTATCAAATTGACGGATTTTATTTCTGATCCAAATCAATTTAAAAGATATTGTTCTGTTGAATTGACAATAACCCCAGCCAACTAAACTATTTGACAGTTATGAAAAGAATATTATTTGTCTCAATTTTATTGACACTTTTTGCCGGATTTTTTAGTCCGAATGCTCAAGCGCAAAGTGTTTCAATTACACTGGATTACGACGGTACAACAATTTTAGGTTGCTGCACAGTTTGCGGTGATGATTATATCTGTTTTGGCGGATCATGTGGTTGTTGTATAGGTACCGGAACAATGACTTTTACTGATCCTGTACCAGCTGGAAACACAATAGTTGGCGTATCCATTACGTATAATGGAGTTGATTGTGGAGCAACTACAATTCCAAGTACAATTAATGGCGCTCCAGCCGGTGCTGCTCCTGTAGTTACGACTGACTGCAGTTGCGGTGGTTGTTATGTGCATACAGGGACGGCTACTTTTCCTTGCACCGGCATTCCTGGATATAATTATGGAGGCATGAATACATTGCAACCAAATCCAGACGATCTTGTTTGTATTGATGATGTGATTATTACTTTTGATTATGTTCCAACTGCAAGTTTTGCATTGCCTCCGATTGGCGCTGTGACGGGCCCTCTAACTGGTTGCTCTGGAGGAACAGGTTCGTATACCGTTCCTTTAGTTGTAGGTGCTACGACTTATACATGGACTGTTCCTGCAGGAACCGTTATTACTTCAGGCCAAGGAACTCAAACTATTAATGTTACTTATGGTGCTACAAGTGGTAATATTTGTGTAACAGCATCAAGCGCTTGCGACACAGAAGGACCAACTTGTTTAGCCGTGACGCTTAGCGCAATTCCAACAGTTACCGACCCTGCCGATCAATCAGTTTGCGAAGGCAGTAATACAACGGCTGTGAACTTTACTGGAACTGGCGGACCAACATTTAACTGGACTAATAGTAATACAGCAACAGGATTAGCTGCAAGCGGTTCTGGAAATATTGCTTCTTTTGTAGGGACAAATACAACAGCATTGCCAATTGTGTCAACAATTACTGTAACGCCAACATCAGGTTGTGCCGGTACTCCACAAACTTTTACAATTACTGTGAATCCAATGCCAACAATTGGCGCAGGTGCAGATCAGGCAATATGTACAGCAAGCCCAGCAACATTAACGGCATCAAATCCTGATGGAGCAGCCATAAGTTGGGACAATGCTGTAACGAATGGAACTCCATTCACTCCGGCAGGCACTTTAACTTATACCGTTACAGCTACACTTTTTGGCTGCGTTGCAACCGATCAAGTTCAAGTTTCTGTTAATCCTTTACCACCTTTTACACTCGCATATACCGATCCTACAGCTTGTGGCGCAAACGACGGAACAATCACGATTGGAGGATTAACGGCTACAACAAATTATAATGTTAGTTATACAGATGGCGTTCCGGTTGGGCCTGCAGTAATTATGTCAGATGGCGCTGGAGCAATTGTTTTAACAGGTCTCAATGCTGGCTCCTATTCAAACTTTATTGTTGATTTAGCAGGATGTTCTGCAACTAACCCTACTGTTTTGGTTTTGATTGAACCTACACCACCTATTGTTGGTGCTGGTCTAGACCAAACAATTTGTATAGGTGGTAACGTAACATTAACTGCCAACAATCCGAATAGCGCTGTTATTACGTGGGATAATGGGGTGACAAATGGTGTTTCATTCGCACCGGTTGCAACACTAACTTATACAGTAACCGCAAACTTAGCAGGATGTATTTCTACAGATCAAGCTGTCGTTACTGTAAATCCATTACCAACAATTGGTGCAGGCTTAGATCAAACTGTTTGTGCAGGTACACTTGTAACATTAACTGCTAATAATCCGGGTGGTGCCACATTAAGTTGGAACAATGGAGTAACGAATGCTGTTGGTTTTACGCCTGTTGCCACTTTAACTTATACGGTAACTGGAACACTTTTGGGTTGTGTAAACACAGATCAAGTTGTTGTGAATGTTAATCCTCTTCCAATTGTAACAGCCTCTGCAAATCCTGGACTTAATTTATGTATTGGTGATATGGTTACTTTATCTGGCGCTGGTGCTGTATCATATACTTGGACAAGTGGTATAACCAACGGTGTTGCTTTTGCCGCTATCGGAACAAATACTTATACGGTAACTGGTACAGATGGCAATGGCTGTCAGGACACAGATAATATTACGTTGACGGTTGTAAACTGTGCATTGCCTATTGCTGCAATTGGTACCGGTGGTTCACCAACTACTATTTGTGTCAATGCTTGTGTCAATTTTCAAGATTTAAGTACAGGTACAAACATCGATACTTGGTTATGGAATTTAGGTGCGGGTGGAATTACGTCAACGGCACAAAATCCGGCTACTATGTGTTATGGAATTGCCGGAACTTATACTATTTCATTGACTGTAACTGATGACGTAGGAAGTGATTCTGAAACTTTCACGTTAACAGTTATTGATTGTATACCGCCAACCGCCATTTTCACAATGAGTGATTCTGTTATTTGTTTGGGAGAATGTATAACACTTACAGATCAATCATTAGAAAATCCAACTGCTTGGGCTTGGGCATTTGACAATTCACTAAATCCAAATACATCTACGTTGCAAAATCCTACTATTTGTCCAACAATTCCTGGAACTTATGATATTGAATTAACTGTAACAAATCCTTTTGGGGTTGATGTTGTGTCTCACTCATTGGTTGTAAATCCTATTCCTCTAGTAAGCGCAGGATATGACACAACAATTGAAATGAATACAGATGCTCAACTTGAAGGTTGGGTAGATATTTTAGGTGGAACATACAGTTGGATCGACGATGAAAATATTGTTTGTCCATCTTGCGATACAACGTTCGTTTCTCCGGTATTTACAGAAACATTTACCTTGATTTACATTACTGTCGAAGGTTGCTCCGCAAGTGACAGCGTTTTAGTCACTGTTTTGTTTGAAGATTTAATTGATGTTCCTAATGGATTCTCTCCCAACGGTGATAACAACAACGAAATTCTTTTTGTAAAAGGCGATGGAATCATTGATTTGCAATTCACAATTTACAATCGTTACGGACAAAAAGTATTTGAGTCGTTTGATCAAAGTATTGGATGGGATGGTTACTTAAATGGTAGTCCAGAAAATCCTGGTGTTTTTGTTTGGTACATTGACTATAAGCTTGTTGATGGTTCGAGCAATACGAAAAAAGGAAATGTCACACTTATAAAATAGGAAAATGAGCAGAGGACTTTTAAGTTTAGTTTTAATTGGTTTGGTGCAATTCTCTTTTGCGCAACAAGACAAACATTTTAGTATGTTTTTTGTCAATCCTGTTCAGTTGAACGCTGCCGCTGCAGGTCATATTGAAGGCGACATTGAAGTGTTCACGAACTATAGAACACAATGGTTTAGCATCACAGAAAATCCATTTAGAAGTTTTTCTGCTTCGGTGAATAGCCGTTTGTTTGAACAGAACTTGAGCAATGGTTTTTTTGGAGCGGGTGTTAATTTTTATCACGACCAATCGGGAGACTCGCAATACAAAATGATCATCGTTGCAGTTCCATTTAACTATTCGCTTGAATTAAATAAAACAAGTTATCTCTCTTTCGGATTTCAACCGGCATATTATGCACAGAGCATGGACAAAACCGCCATGTACTTTGACAGTCAATGGGACGGTGGTGGTTTCAACACATCCATTTCAAGTGGTGAAAATATTGGTTTGCAAAATGTATCAAGATTTGATTTGTCATCAGGACTTTATTACATCAACAATCCAAAAAAACACTTGTCTTACAAATTTGGAGTTTCAGGAAATCACTTAACCAAACAACGCATTAGTTTTTATTCAGTGAATGAAAAATTGTATAGAAATATTACACTTTTCGGTCAGTTGGATTTTGGAAAAGAGACTTCAAAAGTTGCATATCACCCAGCCGTTTTTGCTTTTTTTCAAGGACCAAATCGCGAATTATGTTTTGGAAGTAATTTTAAATTTCAATTAAAACCACCTTCACAACACACCATGTATTTTAATGGTCAGACATTGGAACTTGGTTTCTACTATCGCACATCAGATGCCTTTATCACAAACCTAATTTACAATGCAGGTAGTTTATCATTAGGTGTTTCTTATGATTTAAATCTATCAGGCCTAACAGCCGCATCAGGCGGCGTGGGAGCGTTTGAAATGTTTCTAGCTTTCCGTCCTGAATTTGCTTCGGGAATGGGTGCGCCTAGAATTCATTGAGTTTTGCAAAAAACTTCTTTGCTAAATTTGGATATTACTAGTTGTTTGGTATGATCTAAGATTTTTAGACGTTATCTAAACTGACTTAACTCCAATTCCATTTTCCTCTATCTTTGTTTTCATCATTCATGAGAACAATTCTATCACTTTACACGAAAGCTTTTTCTAATCTGCAACGCAACGTTTGGATTTTGGCATTTGCCATGTTCGTCAATCGCAGCGGGGCCATGGTGATTCTTTTTACATCGCTTTACTTGACCAACGAACTCGATTTTAATTTGAGTGATGCGGGAATCGCAGTGAGTTTTTTTGGGTTGGGAAGTATTCTTGGTTCCTTTGTTGGCGGATGGTTAACAGATAGAGGAAATTTTTTCGACATCATGGTTCTTTCGCTTTTTGCGAGTGGCTTGGTACTCCCCTTTTTATTAATGGCGGATACACTTGTTGAAGTGGCTTGCGTGATTTTTGTTTATGCTTTTGTGGCAGATATTTTTAGACCGGCTATGTCCAAAGGAATTGCACACTATAGCGATGCAGGAAATAGAACACGTTCCGTTGGATTAATTCGATTGGCCATTAATTTAGGGTTTACAGTCGGCCCAGCCATTGGTGGAGTTATTGCTTTTAATTTTGGATACATTCCTCTTATCATCGCCGATGCAGCCACAAGTATTTTAGCAGGAGTTTTATTGATGGTTTATTTACCGCGCAAACCCATTGAGCAAGTCGCATCTGCTGCTCCTCAGTTACGGTCAGAAACAAAATCTGCTTACAAAGATTATTTGTATCTATTTTTTATTTTCCTTGTTGCACTTTATGCGCTTTGTTTTTTTCAACTCTTTGCAAGCATTCCGCAATATCTAGATAAAGTTTGGCATTATTCCGAAGCGCACATTGGTTGGTTCTTAGGATTAAATGGTGCGTTAGTTGTGTTGATTGAAATGCCGATGATGGTATTACTAGAAAAAAAACAGAAAATTTTTCATTTCATTATTGCCGGTTCTATTTGTATTCCTATCGCTTTTACAGTTTTGTTTTTAGGACACGGTTTAATTTTCTGGATCATCATTTACACCCTAATCATGACTTTTTCTGAAATGTTGTGCATGCCTTTTATGATGAATTTTTCCTTGAGTCGCCCAGCCAAAGAACGCCAAGGCGAATACTCTGCACTTTACTCAATGGCTTATGGAATCGCTCAAATTGGCGCACCTTTGCTAGGATTAGGAATTGCCGATGAATTTGGTTTTGATAAAATGTTTTATGTGCTGATTGTACTGAGTTTGTTTACTGCTTTTGGATTTGTTTTTTTGAATTGGAGGCTTGGTAGATGGGTGAAGAGTTCAGAATGAAAAGTTCAGCCGTTGACTGAGCAGCGCCAGCGTGTCGAAGGCAAGGGCGGGTTTATTAGTTGAAAGTTTATCGTTGAAAGTTCATAAAATAAAATTCAAATCAAAACTGCTAATACCACTGCTACTACCTACTGCCACTGCTGACTACCTAATTAGCCATCTCACTCATAAACTTAATCCTCATCAATCGCAATTGTTCTTCGTCGTAATCACCGCCTAATTCTTCCTGAGCATCTTCAAGGCTATCCGATTCTGCTTCGCGGAAATATTCATAAATATTTTCTTGATCTTCTTCGTCGAGCATATCGTCGATGTAATAATCAATGTTCATTTTTGTTCCTGAACTTACAATTGCTTCTATCTCTTCAATTACCTCAGCTACTTTTTTTCCTTGCGATGAAGCGATTGCATCCAAAGGCATTTTGCGATCTACATTTTGAATGATTTGAACTTTTAATCCAGATTTGTTGACGATTGATTTAACCACAAAATCTTGCGGACGATCAATGTCATTTTCTTCAACGTAACGCGAAATCAATTCTACAAATGGTTTTCCGTAACGTGTTGCTTTACCTTGCCCAACGCCTTGAATATTTGTCAACTCTTCAATGTTGATTGGATATTGAATAGCCATGTCTTGCAACGAAGGTTCTTGAAAAATAACGAACGGTGGAATATTTTGTGCTTTCGAAAGTTTTTTGCGCATGTCAACAAGCATTTTGTACAATACTTCATCTGCTGCCGTGCTTCCTCTTAAAACAATTGTTTCATCATCTTTGTCTCCAGTATAATCATGTTCTTTTAACAACAAAAACGAAACTGGTTTTTGTAAAAATTCTTTTCCTTTCTCTGTTAATTTAATTGTACCGTATGTTTCAATTTCTTTTGTCAAAAGATCGTTGACTAAACATTGTCTTGCAACTGCATTCCAGAAAATAATATCACGCCCTTTACCTTTCCCAAATTGCGGGTCTTTGTCGTGTTTATACGATTTCATTTCAGTCGTGTCACGACCTATCACAAACTCGCAAATGTATTTTGCTTTCTGCATCTCCTTCAAGGCTTCAACAGCTTGTAAGAAAATATGCACTTCGTTTTTACCTTCTACTTTTTCGCGCGGATTTTTACAATTATCGCACATGGCATTGCATCCTGTCTCATCAAATTTTTCTCCGAAATAATGGAGAATGTATTTTCTGCGGCAAACAGATGTTTCCGCATACGAAACAGTTTCATGCAAAAGTTGTTTTCCTATTTCTTGTTCTGAAATTGGTTTTCCTTGCAAGAATTTTTCTAATTTTTCAATGTCTTTGTAACTGTAAAAAGTCAAACAATACCCTTCTCCTCCATCACGCCCTGCCCTACCCGTTTCTTGATAATAACTTTCAAGACTTTTAGGAATATCATGATGAATTACAAAACGAACATCAGGTTTGTCAATGCCCATTCCAAATGCAATGGTTGCAACAATTACTTCCGCTTCTTCCATCAAAAACATGTCTTGATGTTTGGCGCGTTGATTGGATTCTAGTCCCGCATGATAAGGCAGTGCATTAATTCCATTGACTTGCAAAAGCTCCGCAATCTCTTCTACTTTTTTTCTACTCAAACAATAAATAATTCCAGAAACACCCGGTCGTTCTTTTATAAAACGAATGATGTTTTTTTCAACGTCATTTTTTGGTTTTACTTCATAAAATAAATTATCTCGATTAAACGACATTTTAAAAATAGTCGCATCCAGCATATTTAGATTTTTCTGAATATCGTGTTGCACTTTTGGAGTTGCAGTAGCAGTTAAAGCAATGATTGGAACGGTTGATATTTTTTCAAAAATTTCGCGCAATCTTCTGTATTCTGGTCTAAAATCATGACCCCATTCTGATATACAATGAGCTTCATCAATCGCAAAAAAGGAGATTTGAACACCAGTCAAAAAATCAATGTTCTCTTGTTTGGTTAATGATTCGGGCGCAACATATAATAATTTAGTTTTACCTGCAGTGATATCATCTTTTACAGCTTTTATTTCAGCTTTATTGAGTGATGAATTTAGAAAATGAGCAATTTCATTCGAATCACTTACGTGGCGAATTGCATCCACCTGATTTTTCATGAGCGCAATTAAAGGAGAAACAATAATGGCTGTTCCGTCACAAATTAGTGCAGGCAATTGATAACACAGCGATTTTCCACCACCGGTTGGCATGATGACGAACGTATTGTTTCCGTCAAGTACGTTTTGCACAATTCGCTCTTGCTCACCTTTAAAATGACTGAAACCGAAATATTTTTTCAGTGCGTCTTTAAGTGTGGTTTCGTTGACTAAATTCATTGATTGTTTACTGCTTAAATTAGAATTATTTAAAAAGGCACGTAAAATTAGCGAATAACTCTTGTTGAATAAATTATCACACACTAAACTCGTCCTGTAAGCCTAAAGATAAGATAAAAGATTATTTTTTCCCTATCAAAGTTTAAAAAAATTTAAATTTTCTTGATAACTATTTTTTGCCGTAACATGCATGGCACAATTTCATGATTCATTTATCTTGTAAAGTTTGATTACTATAATATCATTACTTAGCTACAAATTAGTCTAAAGACAATTTAAGCTTACTAATGTTAATGCCGATAGAGTTGCTATTATAGACCAAAAGCCTTTCCGCGCATTGGACCTATTGAGGAAACCGTATTGGTATAAATTCATGTTTCTTGCAGTAATGTTTGATTTTATTAGCAACTTCTTTTGTCACTTATTCGTCTAGTATTTTAAATGAATAAATCGATAAACCAAGTAGAAAGTCCTTTTGTTAATGTTATGTTAAACTTTTTTACAGTTAAAAAGGCTTTACTATATTTGGTTAAGAAATCAGAAAACTCATTAAATAAAATAGATAGAATATGAAAAATTTAATTTTTACACTTGGATTAACAATTGCAGCGGTAATAGGTTTTAACACTATCACACTTGCGCAAAATGTTACGGTTACACCACAACCTGCAAGCAATGCAATTATTAAAGTAGATAAAGATGTTCATGATTATGGTACAATTGAACAAGGTGCAGATGGTGAATGTACTTTTACTGTTACAAATAGTGGTACTGAGCCATTAATTATCTCTTTGTGCAAAGGATCTTGTGGTTGCACTGTTCCTGTTTGTCCAACTGAGCCAATTGCTCCTGGTGCATCTGCTAAAATCACTGTAAAATACAATACTAATAACGCAGGTCCAATTAATAAATCTGTAACAATTACTTCTAACGCAGGTAATGAGCCAAGCAAAGTAATCCGTATCAGTGGAGAAGTAAAAGCAAAACCAACAGGTGGAGCACCAGTTAACACACCAATTGGAACAAATAACTAAATGTAAAGTAGAAACTGAAAGAGTTTCACTTCACATTTACAAAATAAAATAAATTATAAACCAAATATGCAAAAAGGACTTACCTCCTTTTCATGTTAAAAATCAAGTACAATGAAAAATGTAATATTTACCTTAAGTCTGCTTGTAGCAGCAATGTTTGGAGTAAATGCAACTGCACAAGAAGTAGGAGCTAACGGTCCAGTTATCACTATTGACAAAGAAGTTCATGATTACGGCAATTTAGATCAAGGTGGAAATGGTACTTGTACTTTTACTGTAACTAATACTGGTAATGAGCCATTAATTCTTCAAACTTGTAAAGGATCTTGCGGATGTACTGTTCCTTCTTGCCCAGTTGAACCAATTGCTCCAGGTGCATCAGCAAAAATTACTGTAAAATACGATACAAATCGTGTTGGCCCAATTAACAAAAACGTTACAATCACATCTAACGCTACAAATGAGCCTTCTAAAATAATCCGCATCAAAGGAAATATCGTTGCAAAACCAGTTGAAGGTGGAACTCCGGTAACTCCAACTAACTAGAAAATAATTTAAGCAAGCTATTACGTTTTTGCGATCATAATAGCCTGAATTCCGCACTACCTTTGGGTTATGCGGAATTCTTTTTTTTGGTAGTTTCGAATCTTCGTGTGATGCGTAGGTTCAATTATAGAGGTCATCTAAATTCCAGCAAAAAAACAAGTATTTAGACCAGAAGATTATATTTACAGTAGTGCCGTTGATTATAGCGGAGAAAAAGGGTTGTTAGAGAATGTGGTTGTGTTTACAATTTAACGGCCATCTAGCACGCAAAAGGATTGGCGCGGGAGCAGGGGGACTAATGGGAAAGGGAGGTAACGCCTTATCAACTGTTTTTCAATCAATTGATTTTCAATAAATTCGGTATATCGAATAGTTTATTTCGGAATTGTCTCGGGAGTTGCGAGGCGATAAATATCGCCTAGGTGGTGCATTGGCGCAACAGTACAACCACTGCGCAGCCGGGTAGCGTGGGATTTAATGCGGAATTGTTGTGGAAGTAGCAGGCCTAAGTCTGTAAGGCTCATGGACTATGTATTTGTATATTGTCCCATCCCTATAAGCAAATAGTATACTCCAATAAATTATTGGTTGGGGGTTAGAAAACTTGACCTCCATGACAAAGCGATTCTTACCAACAAAATATTGACCTATTTGACAATATTTTAAAGAATCATTATTATACTCAAATAGACAAAGATTTGACGTGATATCTGGACGCGGGAGCAATATATTATGATAAAATCGATATGAGGCGGAAGAATCAAGGGAATAACCAATGAATTCTTTTGTTGTGTAGAAATAAAGACCTGTATCTTTCAGAACAACACCTCGTTCATACTCAGTCATGTGAACTGTATCTCTAAGAGGATTTAGTAGTACTTGGTATTTAATCATCCCATTGGAAGCGACCCCAAGCTTAACTCCAACATTTCCTTTCGGCCAACCGGAGTAGTTGGTATCAAGTTCTAATTCTCTAATATTTTGTTTATTATCTAAATTTAAATTACTACTCTGCTCACAGCTAACAAGTATCCAAAATATTATAATACTGAATATATATTTATTTCTGATTGGGAACATTTGTATTTGTTGTATCTCCATTACTACTAATTATTGTGTTCGGTGCACCTTTTTTATTTATGTCATCAGCGGAAACCGTTGGTATGTTTGGATCGAATGGTCCGAATGTGCTCTCTTGAACCGTCGAATCATTTACCTTATCAAATGAGACAATGCTGCCATTATCTTGTGAGTGACCAGGAAGATATACCGTTGCGCCTATAGGCAATGATTCTAATAATGACCCATTACTATTTTGATCTGCGCCTTGACTTTCACCACTGCTTGGGTTGCTTGGGGCAGAATCAAACTCATTCGCATCAACTTGTGTCTCCCTTTCTTCTTCTTCAGGTGTGATATCCCACTGACCACTTTCAGAGATGGCACCGTCCCTAATTGGCGTCTCTCCTTCTATTACAGATGATTTTGTATTTTTAGCTAATACCTGTCCATCCTTGTTATAGACAACAACTGTTTCAACAATTCTTTTATCTACCCTATAATCCAAAGTACCATCTTCAGGTCTAAAGGGTACTTTTACCTTTTGCCAATTTGTTGTTATTACGACTTTATCTGTTTTATTTAGTATTATATCATATTGCTGGAAAATCTGTTTTTTCAAGTCTGTTTGAGTAGTTAAATCGTAAATCACACCTTCCTTTGCTTTATAATAACCAAGGTTATTACCATGAAACTCAACTTTCTCTAAGCCTTCAAATTCATACGCATCAATCACCCTATTCTCACTAAAAGCATATGGTGAATTATGTACAAAAGATGCAGCTAGCGGATCAACCGCAAAAAATCTTCCGATCCGTGGATCATGCATCCGATATTTAAAATTCACAGAATTCCCTTCACCTTTAATCTCATCATCTTTTTCTTGCCCTTGGAACCCATATCTATA
>Ga0163144_10012067_pt1 | contig 18208 bp, 16 predicted proteins | sample OliLak19BULKMAT1_FD_123175 | JGI IMG/M metagenome (GOLD analysis project Ga0163144, IMG submission 123175) | Freshwater microbial mat bacterial communities from Lake Vanda, McMurdo Dry Valleys, Antarctica - Oligotrophic Lake LV.19.BULKMAT1 | ecosystem: Environmental > Aquatic > Freshwater >... | reverse complement strand
TTGAACAATTCGGAAAACAACTCAGCGTCTGTCGAGTCCCCCTCATCTACCATTTTCTCCAGGGCCGCGATGGCTTGAGGTGCTTTGCCCTCGGCGGCATCGCAGCGAACCGAAGCCAGACTAGCAAGCTTTTTATACTTAAGCGAACCAGCATCGGAAACCTGTGATTGAGCCACAGCGTTAAACCTCGCTCTCGCCTCAGGAATCTGCTTGTTTGCCAACATTGCTTTGCCGCTCAAGTAGTTTCCCTTTACCTTGAGGTCATCGAAAGGCGATGAAGCCAGGACACCAAAGTACTTAGCCGCTTGATCCGGAGTTCCGGTCGCGATCGCTAACTCGCCCAGCTTTTCCGAAGCCAAATAGAAGAGGTGCGAAGTACCGTTAGTCTTTGCCCATTCCAGAAGCAACTTACTAGCCGCAGCGGCATCCCCTTTACCACGCAGCGCATTTAACGCACTGATGTAGCCTCGATAAAACTGATAGTCTTGCTTGATATCCTCGGACTTCAGCGAGGGCACATCGATTTTCCGAAACTCCTCCATGGCCTGATCAATCTGACCTTGGCCAATGAGATCCTTGGCGCGGGTCAGCGGTTGCGGCTCGCCATCGAAGACAACTCGGCTAATTTGATTGGTGTCAAAATTTTGCTTTATCTCACCTTTTTCAAGCACGACCTTGTCTCGCGTTCTTTCGACAATCTTGCCTGAACCGGCAGGTCCTTTCACCGGGAAGACCTTGTCTTGGGCCGAAATTGGGCAGAACGCCGACGAGGCAGCCACCATCATCAGTGTGGCTAAGCGATTGCAGTGAGAACGGAGGTGGGCGAAGGAGTGCATAGGCGGCTTTACGGAATGCTGGATTGGGGAAGAGTAGTTTGTTGACATGTTATACGATTGTGTTTGACTAGGGCTTGTACTCAAGCAGGCCGGAAACTGGTTTGCCAAGTTCCTGTTGAAGTTCACGAAGGAGTTTTTCGAAGCCGGCACGAATTTCGCTTGAGCCGAGTTCTGGATACGTCTGATAGGTTTCGCGAATTTTGGTTAACGCTTTCTCAAGCCCCTGTTTTTTCTTTTCCGGCGTCGCTTCGGCGATCGCAATCAGTCGAAAGCCTTTTGCGATGTTCAAGCGAGCTTCAAAAAATACCTCTTTGAAGTCAGCGACTCGGGTCGCTGTGACGGTGCTTATTCTCCCCCATCCCCAAATGGTATTAGCTTTTTTCGCGTCGAGTTCGGCACCAAAAACAGCCTTTTTCAAAAGCTCGGCATCTTTACCCTTCGACCAAGCCTGAAGGTTTCTCGCCGCCTCCACTTGAATGGTAAGCACGTTTGGATTCGATTTTAACGATTGAAGAAACAGCGCGTGTGCTTCTTCGTACTTGCCAGCTCCGCTTTTTGCCAAGGCTAATCTGAATTGAAAATCCTCTGGTTTGCGTTTGGCAGCAATCAGCTCGGCAACGGGTTTGGCAGCAACTTTATTAAAGGCCGACTCAGCAATTACCATCAAAGCCTTTCCATTTGACTCCTGTGTCGGATCCTTGAGCATTTGCGTTGCCGTCGAGAAGATGGAGCTACCCGCTGAATCCAAGATAGCTACATCCGAGCTCACCTCGACCAACTGCTGGACCATGACGCCAAACGCCGAAGCCAACTTGGCTTTCTCGCCTGCGTTTTTGCTCGCTTCCAATTTCGAAACCAGTTTCACCGCCAAATTGTTTAGCGAGTTGGTTAGCAGGGTGTCATCACCCGCCGACAGGACTTTCATTTTTTGAACGATTTGCGTTACGTTTTCTATTGTAAGCGGTTGCTTTCCACTGCCCGCAGCCTGAACCATGGCTTGGAGTTTGAGTCGATACGCTTCGAGCTTTACATTGACGTCCAAATCGGATACGGAATCGGCCAAAGCAATGGCACCTTTGGATGGAGCATCAATGATTGCCAACGCCTCATCGATTCGATCCGACATGAGATAGATATTCGCAAGCGTGTTTACGCCAGCGACCAAGGTTTTGTCTGCCTTGTCCGCCGACATCGCGTCCCAGGTTGATCGCAGGAGATTTTCTGCTTTTTGTTTCTTGTCCGTGTCCTCAGAGGTTTCTTCGGTTTTGTTCTTTCGATGCTCGAACGCCGCTTGTTGGTATTCTCCCCAAAGGATCTGGCCCACTAGACTGGCACTGCTACCGCCGCTATTGCCCTTTCCAATAGCGATATGCTTGAGAGCGTCCTCGTTGCGCTTGTGGATCAAATCCAACTTGACGAGCAAGTCCACTGCGTTCTTCGCTTCATCGGATGCTGGATCGATTGTGTTCAATTGGTTCGCAAGATTTTCCAAAGGTCGCACGAAAGCCAACTGCCTATCCGATGGTACCTCGGAAACGATTTTACCAAACCCAATCAATGCGAATCCACCCGATTTCAATGCTTTGTCCGTTCCTTTTCCTGAAACCAATAGGTCCTGCGCGAGCGCGACTGTCTCCCAATATTGTTCGGTTTTCAAATGCAAATAGGCCAACAGGAATTTTGTGTCGAGAAGTTCATCTCGCGAGTCCGAATCGCGAAACATTCCGAGCGCTCTCTGGTACAGTTCAATCGCTTGTTTTCTGTCCCGCGAGACGTCGTCGTCAATGGTTGCGGTTTCAGCTCGATCGAGCCGTTCACGAGCGATCTTGATGGTGTCAGCCCATGCTTTCGTGTTCGGCAATTTGTCGTCGACCTTTTCCTCCGTTTCGATCCCGAGTTCGCTCAGGCTTTTCTTTGCCTTTACGAGATGGGGTCCTTTCTTTTTGAGGATGGCTTGGAGTAGATCGCGTGCAGCTTTGCGATTGTTTCGGAATTTATTTTCCTCTTTTTTTGCGTCGATCGTTTTGCCCCAAGCCATGCGAGCGTCGGCTAGGGCGAGTTGCAGATCAAGCCATTCCGGATCGTCACGCTCTTTGGGCGCTGAGGACTTGAGTGCTTCGTCCCCACGTTGAACTGCGGCTTCGTATTTGGCTGCTTTCGCGGACGAGTCAATACGGATGATTTCGGCAATGGCCTGCACTTTCCAAGTTCGAAAAATTCCAGACTCCTCGTTGTCCGCGACGCGTGTGTAGCTATCGCGAGCTTCATCGAGTTTGCCCAGTTGCACTTGAACAGCGCCCAGGTAAAGCAGGCTCAAGAAACGTCGACCGGCTTCTTGCGCTCCGATTGTCTTTTCGACAATCGCCTTAAAACTGCTTTCAGATTTTTCAAGCGATATTTTCCGGTCTGGGCTCGGGTCGTCGTAGGTTTGAGCGACGAAATCCATCGTTTTCGCTTCCAGGATCTGTGCTTGTCGGTATTCCCTTTGGTATTGGTCCCGTAATTCCTTCAACTCATTCAAGCCCTTTCCTTCGATTTTAAGGGTCTTGATTTTGTCGCCGGCCATCGATTCCAGAATTGGCTTTAACTCCTCGGAGATCTTTTTATAAAGGTCCAGGGCTTCGGTATAAGCTTGTCTCGATTTGGAGCGCCAGCTCTCCGATGAAACCACATTCTCTGGCTTTTTGCTCTCATCGAGCGCCGTCTGACCTCGATCGAGCAGCAAATCTCCGAGCTTAGTCTGCGTTTCGCTTCGGCGCGAGTGCGTTGGAGATGCGGAGAGAAATTCGCGATAGCCTTTCTCGATTGCGGCGATGCGTTCGTCGCGTTGTTGCGGTGTCTTGACGCTCTTCAATGATTCCTGCATCAGAATGACCCGTTCCAGCGGCAGGTCCGCTTTCATGCTATCCGGCAGTCGATTCTTTGCTGCACTTATTTCCAAATACTTGAGCCCCTGGTCGTAGTAGCCTTCCTCTCGAAGTCGACTTAAAAAACGTTTGGCGGGTTCGTCGGCGATAGTCGTCGTAGACCAAGCACCCAATGTAGATAGGGTCAAAAACGCCAGAATGGCCCGATTTGAGTTGGTAGAAAGGCCACCTGTGGAGGCGGATGCAATCGGATCGGCCACAATGGATGACATGCAAGTACCCCTTGGTAAGCATTCGGCGATGACGCCCGAATGAAGCGGAAGCAGATGAAGACGAGATCGATCTTTCCGATTATAGCTCATAATCGGAACTGCACAGATGCACAATCTAGAATCCATTCCAGCCTCCTAGAAAAAGCTTGTGCCCGATTGGGCTAGCCGCGGTTATTGTTCCTTGGAAAATACAGTCACAGCGTATGCTTTTCTTTCCCAACGGAAATCCAATAATGAGCGTCGCCCAAATCGAAGAACCAACCAAGGGTCCAAGAACCAAAATGTTAGACAAGTCCGGCGAGCGCGTACGCCAAATGTTCGCCGAAATCGCTCCCCGATACGACTTGATGAATCACGTTCTATCGTTGAACATCGATACCCATTGGCGTGCGAAAACCCTGAGAATTTTGAAACTCACGGGAGGAGCACCGGTCCTCGATGTCTGTACTGGTACCGGGGACTTGGCCATCGCATTAGCCAAGGGGCTCGGTCGGGACACACAGGTCGTTGGGAGCGATTTCTGCGGTGAAATGTTGCAGATCGCTCGACAAAAGCAGGCCAGGAAGATTCCAGGGCACGTCAAAGTCGAGTTTATCGAAGCAGACACTCAGGAACTTCCCTTCCCCGAGAATCATTTTCAAGCGGTTACCGTTGCCTTCGGCTTGCGAAATGTGGCCGTCACAGAAAAGGGACTTTCGGAAATGCGGCGAGTTTGCATGAAAGGCGGGCAAGTGGCCGTGCTCGAATTCTCAAAGCCGACCGCATTCGGCCTGCGTCATGCTTATAACGCTTATTTCAAACATGTTCTGCCGCGAGTCGGACAGAGCATGTCCAAGAACAAACAGTCCGCTTACGAGTACCTGCCGCAAAGCGTTCAGGAATTCCCGAGCGGAGAAGCGTTGGCCGTCATAATGCGAAACTCAGGACTCTCCGAGATCAAGATGGTGCCGATGACTTTTGGTGTCGTAACTCTTTATATAGGTACAAAATGACTTCGCAACCGACGGAGCACCCACTAGTCTTAGCAATCACTGGAGCAAGTGGCGCTGTTTATGCAGTGCGTTTGCTGCAATGCTTGTGCGAGTCCCGCGTGCCCGTTCATTTGGTGATGAGCCCCTCGGCGGTCACGGTGATCCGGCAGGAGTTGCAGTTGGATGTCGGGCCAAAGCGCGATCGGATCGATCTGCTGCTGCGTTACAATTGGCCTGATCCCGCAACCCAAGAACAGTGGAAGCCTCGCTCCGCCGAACAGGTCGAACGGGACATGAGTTGCATCACGGTCCATGATTATCAGGACTACATGACGCCGATCGCAAGTGGCTCCTTTCTGACTCGTGGAATGGTGATTGCCCCTTGTTCGGGAGCAACGATTTCTGGAGTCGTGCATGCAGCGGGGAACAACCTAATTCAGCGTGCAGCCGATGTTCATTTAAAAGAGCATCGCAAACTGATTTTGGTCCCGCGAGAAACCCCGATGTCGGTCTTTCAATTGGAGAACATGCATCGAGCGGCACAAGCAGGCGCGATTGTATTGCCCGCCATGCCTGGCTGGTACCACAATGTTCGATCTGTCGTAGACCTAATTGACTTCGTCGTTGCGAGGATCTTGGATCACCTTCAAGTTCCGAACACACTGATGCAACGCTGGAGTGAAGCACCGGTGCAAGGATCGGACGAATGAGTCTCACGACCATGACTGAAAAGAATCATACCGTTGAGAGCCGTTGGATAACCACGGCGTCGCACTACATGCATTTGATTCGTTTTAGCCATACCCTCTTTGCTCTGCCCTTTGCATTATTGGCGACCAGTTGGGCTTACATCATCCCGCTGCCTGGAAGAGATTTAGGATCGGCGGATTCACCAACGTATTTGACTCTTCGATGGCAGTCGGTGTTGGGCATTTTGATTTGCATGGTGACAGCTCGCAGTTTTGCGATGGCGGTCAATCGACTATTGGACCATCGTTGGGATGGAGAAAATCCTCGCACTGCTTCCAGGCATTTGCCTGCCAAGCTGCTCACCCGCGCGGGTGTCGGTTTGTTTAGTGCAGCATGTGCCGCAGCATTTGTATTGTCATGCACTTTGTTTTTGCCAAACACGTTACCCTTGATCCTAAGTTTACCGTTGCTCGGCTTCCTTGGCGGTTACAGTTTAGCCAAGCGATTTACGAGCTTCGTTCATTTTTGGCTCGGAATCGCATTGATGCTCGCTCCCATTTGTGCATGGATTGCTCTGCGCGGAGAAGCGGTGCAGTTGACTCCAACTGACATGTTGCCTGCGTTGACTCTTGGTGCGGTTGTCTTTCTTTGGGTGTCCGGCTTCGATATCATCTATTCTTGCCAGGATGCCGAATTTGATCGACAAGCCGGACTATTTAGTATTCCAGCGTGGCTGGGAGTACGAAACGCATTGCGGGTGGCTGCAGCTTGTCATGCCGGCATGTGGTTTGTTGCATTGCTACTCAGTTTCTGGCTTCCTGAGTTATCGTTAGGATGGCTTTTCCGGGCAGCCTTGATAGTCGTTGCGATATTGCTGATTTACGAACACAGTATTATTTCGGACCAGAACTTAACCAGAATGCAACTGGCTTTTTTCCAGCTCAACTCCATTATCAGCGTTCTGTTTTTGGTCGTGGGAACAATCGATTCCTATTGGCGATAAAGAAACCCTTTTCCAAACTTTGCAATACGGCTCGAAGAAGCCTTTTCAATCATGATCAAACTCAACGTTCAAAGTCGATTGCGTTCCATTCGCGATAAAGTCGAGCAAGGTGGCCGACTCAACTTAGACGATGGCATGTTTCTGTATTCGCCCGAGGTGCCACTGCATGAGATTGGTCAACTCGCCAACTATGTTCGCGAGAAGATCAACGGCAACGTCGGATACTACAATATCAACACGCACCTGAATCCGACCAACGTCTGCGTCTACCGCTGTCGCTTTTGCGCATTTCGCTCAGACTTGCGCGATCCAAAAGGGTATGCGATGAGCGACGATCAGATTCTGCACCGCGGACAGGAAGCGGTCGACAATGGTTGTACCGAGATGCACATCGTTGGCGGCTTGCACCATAAACTCGGGTACGATTGGTACCGAGGTATGATTGAGAAATTGCATACGGCGTTTCCAAAACTGCACCTCAAGGGATGGACTGCAGTCGAGATTAACTGGTTTGAATTCCTGACGAAAATGTCCTCGAAAGAAATTTTACAAGACTTGAAGTCGGCGGGATTGGGCAGTATGCCCGGCGGTGGTGCAGAGATCTTTCATCCCGAAGTTCGCGATCAGCTTTGCGAACACAAAGCCAATTCGCACAAGTGGTTGGAGATCCATCAAGCTGCGCACGAGATTGGACTCAAAACCAATTGCACGATGCTGTACGGGCACGTCGAACAAGCTTACCATCGCATCGATCACTTGCTCCGGCTAAGGGATTTGCAAGACAAAACAGGTGGCTTTCAAACTTTTATACCGCTGGCATTTCATCCGGAAAACACCAAACTATCGCATCTAAAAAAACCATCGGCCTTGATGGATCTGCGTACGATGGCCATTTGCAGATTGATGCTGGACAACATCCCCCACGTCAAAGCCTACTGGATCATGCTCGGGATTGGCACCGCGCAAACAGCGCTCGCCTATGGTGCAGATGACATTGATGGGACAGTCAGGCACGAACTGATTTATCATGACGCAGGCGCCACAACTCCCGAGATGCTAACCGTCGAGCAAATGAAACAGTTGATCATCGAAGCGGGTAGAGAGCCGGTTGAACGGGATACAATCTATCGCCATATCCATCGAAACCCGGACAATTTCAAAGATTGGGAAGTCGGCGAGGAAGTTGCCAGTTATCAATTAACATCACACGGAGTGTGATGGGTACTTTATTCAAGGGAGATTGATGGCGAGCGCGAAACTTAGCGACTCAGTGAAAGGCTGGAAACGATCCAATACGCTACTGAACCTGCGATGGCTCCACAGGGAACCGTAATGATCCAGGCCAATAGGATCTCTCCGACTTTTCGCCACTTGGCTTGCTTCGTAACGATGCCAATTCCCAGCAACGAACCAACGCTGACATGAGTTGTGCTGACCGGCATACTATGGAAGCTGGCCGTCGATACGAGTACGGCTGTCGCCAAGCTTGCAGCAAAACCCTGCCCTGGGTTCAAGTCCGTCACTTTCTTGGCGAGAGTTTCGGCAACATTTTTAGCGTCGAACAGACCACCCATCGCAATGACGACGGCAACCGCAACGATACCAAGTCGAATATCAATTGCTGGAGCGACCAACAGTAACGCTGCCATCTTAGGAGTATCGTTGAGCCCTCTCGCGAAGCTGGCCGCACCGGTACTAAGATAATGCATTCGATCGAGTGTGCGGGTGCGATTGTCAGGAGCCAAACGAAGAGCTCGAAGGATGATATAGAAACCAATTCCCAAAACGATTGCTATCGCCGGGCTGAAAAAGAGAGGATAAACAAACGTTTTTCCCAACGCAGCAAACTGAACATCGGAGCCACTTCCAACCAACCCGGCGCCTAACAGTGCACCGACTAGCGCATGCGTTGTGGATACGGGAAAACCGAACCGTGTGGCAAGGAAGCTGGTCATCGCTGCGCCGATGCTTACCGCACTGACGAACTCGGGTGACTCAACTAGCGCGTCGGAGACAATTCCGCGCCCGCTGAATTTCTTAATCAGTCCCTGCGCAAGAAAGAGAGCTGCGAGCGACCCAAGAAAAGTTGTCGCAGTTCCCCACATCAGCGCCTTTCGTAGGGTTGTCGTACCGCTTCCATAGAGCGATGCAACGCCCTTGAAGTTTGCGTTGGCGCCGTTGGTATAAGCCACAAAGCCAACGGCCAGAACCAGTATTACTGTTAGCAATGGGGTGCCTTAGTTCGCTTTGCTCTCTTTTGTTTCCGCTGGATGCTGCTTGAGTGATACATATTCTTTCCATGATCCCTCGTACAATCTCACATTCGGAAACTTGGCGACGTGCTTTAGATAGAACCGCAGCAAGCTCCCCTCACGCGACGTTCCGCAGTAAACGATGATCTCCTTGTCCGCTGTGAGCCCAGCGGCGGCCAATTCGCTTTTCACCTTGTCGAATGATTTGAACTTGTGCGTGTTGTCTTGTTCCATCAGTTTGGCCCAATGGAAACTGATCGCTCCCGGTATGTGCCCTTTGCGCAGCCAAATGTCATCTTTGCCTATGTATTCGTTGTACGGTCTTGCATCTACTAACACGACACCTGCTCGAGCCTTGTGTTCCAGCACTTCCGCAACGCCGATAGCGATTCCCTTCATTTCGACTTCAGGCAACTTACCAGGCGGGTTGCCAAAATATTCTTGTGTTGTCGGCAGTTTTTCTTTTTGCCACAAGGCTAAACCACCGTCAACGATTCGGATATCTTCCACGCCGAATTTCTCAAGCACAAATGCGACCATGGTAGCGCTGAGGATCTCATCGTTGGGCAGTTGCTCTCCCGTCGCGTAGATCAAATGAGTCCGTTTCTTATCGACACCAGCGCGAACTAAAAGCGCTTTCGTCAGATCATCGGGCAGGTACTGGACTGGCACACCGTTATCAGTGCCGCGCAAAGTGTCGAAGTTCAAGTGGTGTGCGGTCGGTAGGTGGCCACGAAAATAGTCTTTGTAACCGCCGCGGGTGTCCAGGACGATCGGCCTCTTTCCCGGACTTTCTGCCTGTATGAGCTTGTTCGCTTCAGCCGGTGAAATGATGCCAATTTCTGCCCTCGCTGAGCTGGTGGAAATCGAAGTACTTCCGAAAAGAAGAAGTGCAATGGTTGCGATGATGTGCTTCATGAGAAGATAATCTTAAATGGTAGAGGGAACTTGAATGCCAAATTTTATGCTTCCGTTAGCCGGTGCGTCGGTACAGGTCGGCCAGGACGAAAGCTTTGCAATGTATTTATTGAAACTTCGATACCCAGCGAATCACAAAGGGATAGTAAGCAGGTTTGAACGGTTTGCGTTAGTGTCTCGGGGTCGATTGCAACCCGAGCATTGACAACCACATCCGCCTCGGTCGTCCAGCAATTTGAACCAATCGATAAGGCAGGTTCCGAAGCGCTGCTGACTAGGTTGGCTACGGCGTACTTGCCATCCTGCATGCCGACAACTTTCAAATGCGCAATCTCTGCGGTGGAACTGTTCAGCGACGAACGAATCCCTGAGAGCAATTTCATTAGCAAGGAATCCAACTCAAAAGGTGAATTCGCTCGTAGTGAAACCTGCGCATTGAGCCATCCGAGTTCGGCTTCGCCTTGGGCATAGACGTCGTAATCCACATCCATCAGCCGCTTGCCATACACACCCGGTTTATCTAGTTGCTCGCAAAACGCATCAAATCCTTGACCGGTGACTGCGGACATTCGAATGCATGGCATCCCTGGAAAATTAGCTTCCACCAAGTCAGCTAACTTGCTGACGTCTGCTTCGGATAGTTCATCGACACGATTGAGGAGCACGAAGTCGGCCTCCTCGATTTGTTTGCGAAAGATGTACTCTGCTTGCGGAGAAAAGCCTCCTTTGCGATCACCTCGAAGAATCTTCATGCCGTGACTGGGCTTCATGATCACACCGTATGGAGCGATATCAAATGGCACCGAGTAGATCTGCTGCAACGGGCGAATTACCGTGGCTACGAGATCCGTACAACTGCCCACAGGTTCAGCGATAATGACGTCAGGCCGTTCGTCGGCCCCCAGTTTTTCAACGGTATCGGTCAGCGCATTGAAATTGCAGCAGAAGCAAGAACCGGCCACCTCACCGACGTCGAAGCCTTGCGAGCGAAGCAAGTTTGTGTCGACCAAATCCGTAGCTTGATCGTTAGTGACGATCCCGACTTTCTTTCCGTGCGATTGGAAATGTTTTGCTAATCGTGCGATGGTGGTCGTTTTGCCCGCACCCAAAAATCCGCCTATCATGATGAATCGTGGAGTCATATTCTTTCGTCAGTCGCTTCCCGTGAATTCTCGCGGCAATGGTTAGGAATCAACCAGACATTCTAAAGGGAGTCAGAATGACATGCAAGCAGTCACGACGGGGCGGCCATTGCGGGACAAATGTGGCGTAAGCTTCCAGCTTGCGACGAATCACTAATGGCAAGCTGGAATCTTACCCCACTAGTCGCGTAAATCGATCTTGCAACAGCCGAAGTCAAGTGTTTTCGCCATGGATCGGTTCTTCCAAAATTCGGCGTTCAGTTTGTAATAGATGAACTTTCCAGACCGTTCGGTTGTGACAAGGTCGGCGTGAAAAAGCACTCGCAGATGGTGTGAAACGTTGGCGACATCGATTTCTAAGAGCAAAGCGATATCTGTGACACTTAACGGTCCGGTTTGAAGTGCTCGTACTACTTGCAAACGCGTGGGGTCACCCAAGGCTTTGAGGTAACCCGCGCATAACTCAGCCGATTCTGAATCGTTTTGAGTTGTTTCAGTCATTCGTGTACCCCGAGCAGTTCGAAAGTTCCGGCTTGAACTCAACATTATCAACATATAGCGGTTGAAGTACAAGTCGCGATTGTTCCCCAAAGAAAGGCTCATGCCGACTCGGGGAAAAAATTCCCCAGAAACAACTGTCCCTACTTGACGAGGAAACGCTACGCTGGAACACTCTAACGCACGTTTGATTGTTTGTGCGTACTCGCTAGATTATTCCATTCCAAAAAAGGTGACTTTGATGGCTCTTCCTCAAACAAGATATAGACCTGCATTCACGCTAGTGGAGCTATTGGTCGTCATCGCGATCATTGGCATTCTGGTTGGGCTCCTACTTCCTGCGGTACAAGCCGCTCGAGAGGCTGCCCGACGCATGCAGTGTACGAACAACATTCGCCAGTTGGGACTGGCTGCCCACAACCATGAATCTGCCATGAAGTTCCTGCCACCCGCGTATCGTGGTCAGCAAATTGGTGGCGCTCCTGGCTATTTCGACCTCTGGGGAACGCTTGCGTTGCTGACTCCTTATCTCGAACAGACTTCGGTTTACAATTCAATCGACCTTAGCAAAACAATGTATCAACTCACTTCCCCATTTGGGATTCAGGCCCCGCTCGCATGCCAAACCAGAGTGCCGACCTTCATTTGTCCGAGTGACAAAGGCGAGTCGGTTTGTAGCAATGCTTACGGAATTGTGGGCGAATTGACGCCAACGAATTATGCGTTTTGCCTAGGCACAGGCACGACGACAGGCCGCACTGGTTGGCGTGGCTCCCCCTGGGAAGCGGACGGTGTGTTCTTTGCTCAGTCCAAAGTACGCATGACAGACATTAAGGATGGAACGAGCAACACGATCGGGGCTTCGGAGCGAATCCTCGGTGAAGGCGGCGAAGCAACCACGGTTGCGACGCGGGCAGACATCAAGCCTCAAACGATGTTTGTTCATCCCGGTGCGGAAACGAACGATGCCAATTGCGGCAGCACGCTGCGAACCAATTTTAGCCAGCGACGCATGTACACATGGGTTGCTGGCGAACCGCGTTGCACAAGCTATAACCACTACTACGCCCCTAACGACAAGATCAACCCTGACTGCGTAGCAAACTTTACGGGAACCGATCCGGTGGCTCGCAGCTCAGGACACGGTCTCAGCACAGCCCGCAGCCGACATACAGGTGGCGTAAACGCTTGGTATTGCGACGGTAGCGTTCGCTTCGTGAGTGACTCAGTCAGCATGACGATTTGGCGCGCATTGGCGACCCGTACGGGCGGAGAGGTACTGAGTGATGACTACTAAGTTCAATGCCGATCTCGACTCGCAACTGAAAAGACTGAGTCAGAGTCAAGTTGAAACCTACCACGAAAATGGGTTTGTGATCGTTCGCAACGTCTTTAGCTCAAGCGAGGTGTACGCTTTGGCTGACGACGTTGAGCAAGTCGCTAAACAGCGAGTCGATTTAATCGACAAATGCAACATGCGAGTGCGATTCAAGCATCACGTTGTCACTGGGGAGCCAGTATTTGAAGTGTTTGATCCGATCGCGGATATGTCGATGGTCGCCAACGACATCTGTCACGACCCACGATTGTTCAATATTCTGCACGATATTTACGGTGAGCCTCCAGAACTCTTCAAAGAAAAATTGATTTATAAGCCCCCCGGTGCAGAGGGTGCAACTCTGCATCAAGATTGGATCGGCTGGCCTGGATTTCCAGAAACATTTTTGACAGTTCTATTGGCCATTGACCCGTTCACTGCCCAAACCGGGGCAACCGAAGTCTACCCTGGATTGCACAAAGCCGGTTACATGTCTCCAAGGGATGGGCAACATCACAGTCTTGTTGCGGAAAAACTGGGCGTTGATCCAGTGTTGCTTGAATTAGAGCCCGGTGATATCGCTATATTTAGTTGCTTCACTCCGCATTGCTCTGCTGCCAATAACGGAGCTACGAGTCGGCGAGGTTACTTCATCAGTTTTAACGCAAGATCCGATGGCGGAGATCAGTACCTAAAGCACTACCAAGAGTTTCATGCTTGGATTCGCAGCAAAGCACCTGAGGAAAGTCGTGATCGGCTCTTCTTCCGCTAAAAAACGTTTTGATGAAACCCCCTCGGCATATCCAACTAATGGCAAGCGAACCGATTGCTCTCAACGCTCCGTCGATAAGCATCGAAAGTGAATCAGGTAACCGCTCCTGGTGGAAGGATCGCGTCCTGGACTATGGTTGGGGAGCAATTCTCATCGGTGCGATGGCGATGGCCGCTACTTATCCAGGTCGCACGCACGGTTTGGGGATGGTAACCGAGCCATTGCTGATGGACCTCCAACTGGCAACTCCCGAGGGTCGTGTCTTCTATGCTTCACTCAATTTTTGGGGAACGCTCATCGGAGCTTTTTTCTGTTTACCAGTTGGCTGGATGTTCGATCGCTTTGATCGTCGAGCCATTCTCGCTTGTAACCTGATACTGTTGGGCGTTACGGTGTTGTGGATGTCGACCGTACAGAGTTGGCAAGCACTCTTTGCTGCACTGATCCTGTCTCGCGGGCTTGGTCAAAGTGCTTTGTCGGTTGTTAGCATCACGATCGTTGCCAAATCGTTTGAAGCGAGACAGCTTGGTTTTGCTATGGCTTGGTACGCTGTTTTATCAGCACCTTTTCATTTGCTCTTAATCAAGGGCGTAGGCTGGGCACTGACGGATGCTAACTTGAATTGGCGTGTTGTATGGGGAAGTGTGGGAGGAGCGCTGATTTTACTCTCTATTCTTGCGATCTTCCTGACACCTAAGACTCAATCCGCGAAGCGCCCCTTAGCAACCGAAAACCAGGGCAGTACCTTGCTAGAAGCCCTGAAAACGCCTGCGTTCTGGGTATTCAGCTTAACGATCTCGATTTGGGGAATGATCTACGCTGGTGTAGCCTTGTTCAATGTCGACATTTTCAAAGAGCGGGGATTTGACGAAAAACTGTACTTCAATGTGCTTTCGTTGGTGACCGTCGTCGCTCTGGTATCAAAGTTCTTTTTTGGTTGGCTCGTCAATTATGTCTCTCTAAGCCGACTCCTGGCAGTTTGTTTGTTCTTCACGGCTATTTCACTTGTAAGCTTGCCATTGGCAACGAAGACATGGCATGCGTACGCTTATGGTGTTGGGTTCGGCATTGCGTCGGGCGCGGTGGCACTGCTCTTCTTTGCAACCTGGGGGAAATTGTATGGACAACGAGAACTGGGGCGCATCCAAGGAGTGGCGCAGATGCTGACGGTTTTTGCATCCGCCTCTGGTCCTCTGATCTTCTCCTATAGTAAACAACTGACAACTTCCTATACTTTGATCTTCGTATTGCTTTCAGGGCTTGTGATGGCGATGGCTATTATCGCGTGGTTCACACCCCTTCCCCAACCCATTGAAAGAATGAGTTAGCCACATGAGCCTACCTCTTGTCACTTTAAATCCTGTGCGCTTTCACATATCGCTCAACGTTTCCAATCTGGAACGGGCGATCCATTTTTATCGCATTCTGTTCGACCAACCACCTGCAAAACAGCGAGACGATTACGCGAAGTTCGAGCCAAACATTCCACCGTTAGTTTTATCCTTGGAACCCAATGGAAGAGTCAACGAAGGCAAGTTGAATCACCTTGGCATCCGCCTGACCGATGCGAGGCACTTGGTCAGCGTTCAGGAGCGTCTGGAGAAAGCCGGCATCCGGTCCCAACGCGAAGAGGGTGTAGAATGTTGTTATGCGCGACAGACCAAGTTTTGGGTACAGGATCCAGACGGCACACTATGGGAACTCTACACTCTCGACGACGACGAATTGGACCATCGCGGTGCAGGGCAAAGTCAAGAAGTCATGACCAGTAGCACGCTACCCGATGATGCAGCCATTTGGGAACACTTATTGGGTACTCCTTTTCCGGCTCGCATCAACGCCTGCGATCAATCTCAGGACGAAGTTCGACTGAGAGGTTCGTTCAATGTTCCGCTGACGAAGAGCGAACAACAGGGACTCATTGCCGAAGCCGTACGCGTACTCAAGCCCAATGGTCGTTTGCTGATCAGGATTCTGGCTGGTGACAAAGTCCATGAGGCGCCAACCCTAGCTGGCAAAGGCGCACCGATTCGATTCGTACCCGCAAAAGATGACATCGTAAATCTCATTTCCAGTGCGAAGTTGAGTGGAATCCGTTTGCTAAAGTACGATGATCCACCCTGCTTTATCTACGAAGGTGTCACGATGCGAGAAACGCACATCGAAGCGTTTAACTTGGGGTAGTGCAAACTTAGTTGCACGACGCTCCGCGTCGTGATTTCTGCGACTCGTAACGTCGCTCAACTAAAGATCTACCCCCAAAATTGACGCTGATTAGATGTCGTCTCTGAGTACTTAGGCGAAGGGCAGCTGTGTCTCTTGGGTAAGGATCTACATGGGTAAAACCGCATGCGATTGCTTGCTGAACACTACGACAACCATTAGATTGTTTTAGTGAGCCGTTTGCAACCATGAAATCGCAAGTTATGTAACGCAGATCGCAGCTCAGATCAAGTATTGATCTCAACTCAACTAGGAGTGAAAAGTGATGAAGCGTTTTAGCCGGAGAATCCTTCTTGGCGGAATTGCAGTCCTTCCAATCGCTTTGCAGCTTAATCCTGTGCTTGCAATCGAGACCTATGGACCAAGCAATGCGGAAATTACCTTAGTTGTCACCGATCCACTTGCTTTGCCCCTCGCTTGTAGTTGCGTACAGGGATATGCGCAGCGGAAATACGAAAAGCTGGCAGACTTTTTGCAATTGAAACTCGGGAAATCAGTTCGTGTTGTTTGGGGCGAGTCGATTGAAGGCGCGAAAAAGGAACACGGCCTCGGCCAGAAAACGGTCTTCATTGGAAAGGATTCTGTAGTCCGTTTCGATTCGAAAAAGTTGAAGATAGACGTTACGCCGCTTGCGCAACTCACCGACGTGAAAGGGAGTGTGAATCAACGCGGTGTGTTCGTTGTTCGACGCGACAATCCAGCCGCAAGCCTCTTGGATCTCGAAGGCTATCGAGTGCTTTGGGGGCCCGAAAAATGCAATGAGAAGTCGGCTTCACCAAAATCGAAACTAAAGGAACTCGAGATTACGATCAAAAGTGAAGACGTTTGTGATACGTGTTCAGTCACAGCTCGCAAATTGGTGGAAGACGCTGACGCAAACAAAGTCGTCGGAGTCATCAGTAGTTATGCGGAACGATTACTTACAGGCTGCGGGACAATAGAAAACAACTCGTTGAAAGTTGTCGGGGAAAGTGATGAAGTTCCATTCATCAGCGTTTTCTTGTCTGAACCGTTCAAACCCGATGAAAGAAAGTTAATTTTAGAAGGTCTTCTCGCGGTTCGTTCCTCAAGAGACCTCTTGGCTGCAATGGAGAGCAAGGACGGTTTCGTCGCATACGAAGAGCCAAAACTTAATTGAACTGAAGTCGATGAGCTGTTTGAGCCGAACGGAATATACTAGTAACGCGAAGACGAAGTTCAGTGATTCTTGCGACGCGGAGCGTCGTGCATCTAAGGATTTGTCCTGAGATAAGTAATCTTCGTTACCGACTACGGAATAATTTCCGCAGGGCATATTGGCATGGCAATCACCAGGCCAGGTTGAGTTAGGATTTAAAATCGTGCAATGAGGAGTCGAACTTGTTTACGGTCGTGCATCCTTGAGCGCTGCAATCATGTCGCGAGTTGCATTCTCGACCGCCGATTGCCAATGGGTTGCGGCGCTGTACTTTGGATTTTCGTAAGCAAAAATGATTCCGCGGGAACTGTTCACGATTGCACCCAGGCCGTCAGCATCCATACCATGAACGACATCGGCGGCCGAACCTCCTTGCGCACCATAACCTGGAATCAGTATCCAAGCGTTTGGCATTCGCTGTCGCATTTCTGCCAACTGAGCGGGGTAAGTCGCTCCGACAACAGCACCGACGCAACCGTAGCTGGTTGCCGTTGAAGCCGACTTGAGTGACGCTTCCTGAACGTAGTCAGCGACCCGTTCCGAGATCGTTCGAGAATCAACGCAGAGATCCTGCAAGAATCCGCTACCGGCATTGGATGTCTTTACGAGCACAAAGATGCCTGCACCGACGGATATCGATTGTTCGATAAAGGGTTGAAGCGAATCCGAACCTAGGTAAGGGCTAACGGTGAGCGCATCGGCACCCCAAGGGCTTTTGCCGCCAGTTCCCAAATAAGCTTTTGCATACGCAGTAGCGGTAGTACCGATATCGTTCCGCTTTGCATCCATGATGACGATCAGTCCCTGGCTGGTCGCATACTCGCAAACACGAGCAAGTGCCAACCCACCATAGGGGCCCAATTCCTCGAAGAAAGCGCTCTGCGGCTTTACGACTGGTACCAAAGAATGAGTGGCATCGATAACTTCGAAACAAAATTTTTCAAAAGCGTTAGCCTGAACTTCTAACGAAGCACTGCGGTCGACGCGGATTCCAGGTGGAAGCTGCTCAAGTCTTGGGTCGAGTCCTACGCAGACGGGGTTCCCTTTTGCGCGGACGGAGTTGGCCAATCGATCGCCGAAAGCGATGGAGATCATATGTGTCAGTCTATTTCTTGGTGGGTGCGGGAGGAGCCTTGGTAGGATTTTCCTGCGTTGGCGATGCGTCGGCGGGTTTCTCATCCGACGGCTCGATAGGCTTACCTACCAGCATTGTAAGAATCTTTTCCGATACAGGGTCAGTTAGGTGTTTGCGTTCTGCAATTTCCTGTT
>Ga0163144_10012065_pt1 | contig 18209 bp, 15 predicted proteins | sample OliLak19BULKMAT1_FD_123175 | JGI IMG/M metagenome (GOLD analysis project Ga0163144, IMG submission 123175) | Freshwater microbial mat bacterial communities from Lake Vanda, McMurdo Dry Valleys, Antarctica - Oligotrophic Lake LV.19.BULKMAT1 | ecosystem: Environmental > Aquatic > Freshwater >... | reverse complement strand
GTACTCGCGGCTCAGGGTGCTAGGGGCTCGCCCCAACACCCTCGCCATCGTTCGCAACGACTGGCCATGGGCCAAACCCAGACTCAAGGTTTCACGTTCTTCAGCATTCATGTGTCTGTAGGATCTTGTTCGCATGACAACACCGTAACCCATCTGGGCGTAAAGTGTTGCACTTGGAGTTAGAACTCAAGGGATAGAGGAGCCGATCGGAATGCCGCCGTCCATCATATCGTCGAGCCCTCGCACGCCGCTCTTGAGACGAGGCATCGGTTTGGAGATGGTGGAGACCTTCAAGTGGCTGATTTCTTTCGGAATCGGAAGGCGAGGAAACACCGTCACGCCGTCGCCAGTGATGCGGAACGTCTGGAGCCCAGGGACCGGCGCTTGCCCGCGCATTTTCACCACCTGAAGCTTGCGTATCACGGAGCTCCGTTCAACGCTCTGATTCAACCATAAAATACCGTCTGCCACGGTGAAGATTGGATTGTCGTCCTTCTCCGCGTTCTGATATTCGCCTACCAGAAACGTCGTGGCTTGCCAGGACGTGAGGTGTAGGGCGAGTCGTTGCACAAAGGCATCCACAGACAATTCCCTCTCGGTGTCCCCATTGCTCCTCGACGCACGGATCACCGATCTGAACGAATCCACGATCACCAGCTTCGGGTGGGTCGCCTCCACGGCTTCCACAATCTGCTCCAACACCTTTCCCAGACCGCCTTCTAATACGTCCTGGCTGACTGACATGAAGCGAAGGGACGTATTGATCTTTTCTGGATTAAAAAATGAAAACTGCTGCTGATACCGGAGTAATTTCAAAGGAGGTTCACCGAGCACGGTGATGTAGAGGGCCGGACGCTCCGGTGTGGCTAAGGCGAAACAGATTTGATGCACCAATGTCGTCTTCCCGGCCCCGGGTCCCCCGGCGAGGAGATTGAAGGAAAACTCAGGCAAGCCCCCGCCCAAGGCTTCATTCAGACCGGGCACTCCCGTGTCGAGTTGGACGATAGAAACTTTGTCGTTCATTTTGGTATCTCCTGGGACAATACTGGGTCTATATCCGGCCATACATCGTGCAGAAGCTTGCCGGTTAATCGCGCTCCGATGAAGGTCGTCAACAAGTCCAGGAACGAAGTCAGCAGAGCGATCGAGGCATCCACAATGCATGCAGGTTTCTGTTTTTCCAAACAAGCGCCCAGGGCATCCAGGACAGTCCGCGGTTCCCCGGCGAGAACCTCTGCGTAGAAAGGGAAGGCCGATTGTGTGCGTCGAAGGCTATAGCGGAAGAGCGCCAACCCGCCCTCCTCACCCAAGATGACGGAGAGCGGGGCCAAGAACTTCCCATAGACCACGCACACCTCAAGCGCCATCTGATGTGAAGGTCCCTCCAAACCCAATTCCTGCATCAATATGTGACGTGCCGTTTGGCTGAACATGGAATGGGGGCTCATTGCCAGTCCTTAATTAAGGCAGTGACTAAGGGCTGCCCACTGTCAAAATGCTCGATCCTCGCCCACACACACTCTCAGTCCCGGCCTCGGCATAAGACAGGCCAACACATAGGACGAACCACATGACATGCAGCGGACGATTTTTGAAATGGGTACCATGGAGAGCCTTCTCGGTTGACACCCCATCTCTAAGAGATACGAATGCAAGCATACGGTTCCTAAAGATTTTTCATACCTGTGAGTATCCCTAGTGTGAATGTTGATGTTGTATGTGTGGTCCTCACTAAATGACATAGGCGAAGCGGAGCATAGCGACGGCGGTTATGGGACCGGTCACATTCATATTTGCAGAAGAGCCGTGGGCTCACGACTCACGAGCCCGTCACTCGTCGAGACTGTCAGGAAAATTTCCAGACCAGCTGACCAGTAGCACTATTTTTTCCGCCTCGTGAGGGCGTGCGGGCCCACCACTCCGGTTACGGCTCCATCTCCCTCAAGTACAATAGTGGTGAATTCATGATAGGAGGCAAGACCATATTCCCTTGCAGCAGAGTCCAGATCTGTTTCATCGACCATATGCTTCTCCATAAGAGTCCTGTCAAGGGCTCCGCGTTCGTAAAGAAAGACCGGGCGGCCTTCGATAAACTGCCGGATGACTTTCGTCTTCTCGGAGAGCCAGCCCAACAGGAGGATGGTCATCACACTTGCGGCGCTTCCCCAATAGCCGGCCCCCTGATGATTCAGCCCCGAACTCGCAGCTTCTGCGATGAGGACCAGAATCACGAGATCCTGTGGGCCTTTCTCTCCGAACACACGCCGACCAACAACCTTGAGGCCAAGCAGGACTGCGACAAAGAGCGTGAAAGTTTGAACAACAGAAAGAAGGACGAACCTTAGCGGAGGAACATCGAGAATTCCGACATACTCCATGAATTTCTCCTCCTTCTTACAGGTTGCAAGTCCTCTCAACCAGGGTGCGAGACGAACCCGCGAATCGGTAGGGTGTCCGGGCAAACATCAGGAGCGCGTCGTTCTAATCCGAGCTCGTGTCTGAGTCACTGTCGTTCAAGTCAAGATCGACTGCCCATGAACAAAAGAAGTACACCGTCCAGCTCCAGGGATTTCTTCGTTGAGAGTTTTGCTCATGATTATCGATGAGAGGCGAGCTCTGTTTCAAAGCCGGGAAGGTTCGACTTGAAGAAGGCGGTTTTAACCAGGTTGAAGACTGTTTGCCATGTGCCGGGCTGAGGGTTTTCCACGGCACCTGACACATCCGTCCGAGTGACAACTTCTTCCCGTGGTGTGTTTTCGAGGATCTGGGCTAGGCCTCCCACCAGGCTTTCGTATAGCGTGCGAAACACATTTTTCTCCTTATCCTGCCGCCGTTAATGAACAGTATCAAAATGAGACGACAAAGATACTAGGCAAGACCCTAACCCGCATAATTCATGACGGTAGGTCACGAAATCGCTGAGACGCATTGCGAATCCTGCGAAGAGTTGTACGAATTGGATACCCACTCGTGCAGAAAGGAGCGGATTCACATGGCGAGTCGTCAGCCGAAGGCGGCGAAAGTCTGCCTGAATAACGCAGGCTTGTTTAATACACCGACTCGATCCAGCAAGTCCATCAACTTGTGGATGGGGCAATGAACGATAGGAATGTCCGCTTATGTTTCCTCCTCCCCGGCCTGCCGTATGAGGACCTCGCGGAGGAGCGTCTCCAGTTCCTGGTGCATGAGCTGAATGCTCGATTCGAGCTGCTGAAGCATGGCTTCGCGAACGTGCAGTTGTTCACTGTCGTAGACGCCTCCCGATCCGAACAGCAGTGCTTTCCGTTCTTTCTCGCGAATTGACCCCGATTCTCCCAACCTTCCCTCTTCCTGCCAGGTCTGCAACATGACGTCTCTTAAGCTATGCCCTTCGAGGTCCCGGATCCCAGGCTCCGAAAGAAATCTCCAGGCCCTTTTGGGAATGAGTTGCGATTGGGGCGACCCCTCCCACACGACCGCCAGATGATTCCGAGGATGACTGAATTCCTGGCGCACCTTAGTAAAATTAGCGGACGAGCCGAACAGCACTTCCAATGCGCCGCCGGTCACCGATACGATGTTGCCCGCATCTCCCGCCCCCGTCGCCATGCCGATGCCTCCGGACAAAATATTCGCCAACCCGCCGAAAATAACGCCAAGAATGGTTTGTGATGTCGTGCGGGTAGTTTGAATGTCCTTCAAGTGATCCTGAACTTGATCGGCTCGCTGTACCTCGCATTCGATTTCGGCGACAAGACCGGATACTTCCAGCGTCGCCAACTGCAATCTCGTCACAAGCTTCCGCCGGACACGCTCGATGTCGGACAATGCCGCCGGCTGCAACTCCAATCTCGCCATCTGGTTCAGCAGCGGCAGAAGACCGGTGACATCAGCGATATGCACCCCGATCGGTGAATAGAGCTGGACCGCCGCGTCTCTCTCGACGGTGTCGTTCAACTCCTGCCGCCGTTCGTTCTGGCTTACAGGGAGACTGCGCACCTCGGAAGCGCCGGAGAGGCACCGGCGATCGAATGAGTATGTGCTGGCAGAAGGCGGCAAGGTAGACACACAACCGGCACTTAAAAGCAGTGAAGAGAGTAATCCCAAACACCATCTGTATCGGCGCATAGCTCATCCTCTCTCTCTAGAAGGTCATCAGGCTGTCGTTCTCCTCTCCACAAGACTATTGATATCAGTAGCGCCGGTCAATTCCCTCTCTATCCTCACCGTTGACGGTTCCTTTCATCTATCTGAGTATGGTTCACCTATAAAGAGTTCCAGCTGAATCGCCGGCAACGCACCCTAACCCAAGTCCAGATGGTGTGGCCGTCAGGCCGTTCCTACGCCCCAATGCGGGGAAACCCGGCCTCGTAAATCCTGAAAATAGATGTCCGCTCCTTCTCCTTCATCGAGAGTCAATAGTCCAATGGGAGAGTGCATACGGATTGTCTGCACTTACATCAAAAACACTCTAGGCTCTGTCGACATTTCGCGAAAATGCCGCAAGAATCTCCCCACCAAGGAGGTTCACATGAACTACCCGAAGTCTTGCGAGAGGATCAGTGGGAGCGGATCAACGATTTGCTTTCCGGCAAATCCGGCGATGTGGGCCGCACGGGCGATCATCGGCGCTTTATCGAGGCCGTGATGTGGTATTGGTCGCACCGGGGCCCCTTGGCGCTCCATGCCGATACGGAATGGCTGATGATCGATGCCACCATCATTCGTGCCTGTCAACACGCCGCTTGCGCAAAGGGGCAGCAGACGCAGGCCTTAGGGCGTTGCCGGGTCGGGTTTACCACGAAACTGCATGCCGTGTGCGAATGCGTTGTGCAATTCGCTCCGGTTCATCATGACGGGAGGCGAACGGCATCATTTTATACACAAACCCAGGCGCTGCTGGGGGGGATCCACGCTCACTCCGTGCTTGCCGACAAGGGTTATGAGGCGAATGAGATGGTCACATGGATTCAGCGGTGATACCCCCCGAGTTCGGAATCGGACGGTCCTCAGCGACTATTACAACGGGCTGTACAAGGAGCGCAATCTGGTGGAACGGCTGTTTAGGGTACTTCACGCATTTCCGTCGGGTGACGATTCGGCACGACAAGACGCGCTCTTCTTCCTGTCGTACATCCAACTCGCCGCCAGTTACTTATGGCTCAATTAAATGTCGACAGAACTTAGTATCGTATTCCGAATGTCAACCCTGGCATTACATGTGTGTCGTTCCCGCTGCCCGTGTCTAAATCCGTGAAATTAAGCAGAAACGTGGAGGGCAGACTCACTTGTTGAGTCAACACATAGTCTAAACCCACCCCAAGGGGAATCAAAAATGAGGTATCGGAGGTAAGGAAGTTGGCGTGCACGAAACCAACTCCTCCCTGGAGGTTCGCCCTCAATCGCGTATCCAACCCGGCCAGATCAAGCCAATATTTCCCTTGCCCCGAAAAGCCGATCTGAAATAAATCTCCCGTTATGGCTAATTGTGCGAGAGGGCCGACAGAAAATTGCTTGTTCGTAAAGTAATCAGCATGAAAATTAGTTGCGAACGCCGTCCCATCAGGTGTATTGCCTAAGAACCCAATGGAAGCTCCTGGAGACCACGCTCCCACTTGTGGTTCTGCCGCACCTGAAACCCCAATGGGGATGACGCTCACAAGTCCCATCAGACAGACGGCAAATATGAATCGTGCTGCACACTTCGTGAGCTGTATCATTTCGACTTTCTCCCTTTTCATTTTGTTTATTTCGCAGCATCGATAGCTATCAACCTATCGCGACCACCTTCATGCGAATACTAGATAATCCCCCTGTTCCCCAAATGCAGAGAAATGATAAATTTGAAATACTACTGCGATCTGCTGATCGCCTATTCCTTCTTCCTAGAACTCTGCAACTGTTTGATCGTGGTGGCGGTCCCCATATCCGAGGCCTCGATACGAACCTGATCGCCCTTTTTAAAATGACAGTCCCCTCCGCCTACCACAAAAGCAGACCCTTTGGCGACATCCTCTTTTGCTTTCAAGTCTGTGGTGCCGATCACATCTTTCAACTCGCTGGGGTCCTTGGATAATGCACCGACTTTCTGCTGAGTGCTCCCTTCATGTAGCTGTTGAATCATTTCTTGCTCAGACAAGACCTTTCCTCCCTTGCCTGCTTGCTTTTCCATAAAAGGAGTCGGAGGGATTTCTTGATGCTCTTTCGCGCCTTCTTGTCCTGTCAAGACCCTTGCGCCTTGGCCTTCTCCACACACTTTATTTGTATCTTTCGTCACTCTGAGACTGATTTCCTGACCACGATCCCCTTTGACAGAATACCGCTCCCCTTCGATCTTGGTAATTTCTCCCACCACAATATCCGGTCCCCCCATAATGACGTTTGAAGAATGACTCTCTGATCCTAATCCAAGGCCCTGCTGGCCCTTTTCGTCTGATGTCTCACCTTTGGCGGTGCCGTCAGCCGCTGATACTAAGGAACTATTGAAAGAAGAAACAACGGCGATCGCCAAAATCAACGGGATGATCTTGCCATTCATATGCTACCTCCATATTTTAGAAGAGAGAACGTCTGAATACAGTCATGAGGAGTGATCGAAATGATGTCACCCATACGCTTCACTGTACGCTCCTGGAGACCCCGCGGAACTGGGAAGTTTCCTAGTTTTCTAGCCTGCATTATTCTTGTCGTTTCGTAGAGAATCGCGCGGTCGCCATGCGTGACAGGCGCGCGAAGCCCCGAGGTAAGGAGGCAGACTTGAAACAGTTTGTAATACTTCTCTGAGTTTCGTCAGACCACTTCAGGGCGGCTGATCCGCCCCCACCTGCAGTGCGAATGTTATCGAAATAGAGAGCCTGACGACATCACTCATGCGGTCGTGACTGGCCATCGATAGACGCACCGGCGCACGAGGTCTACGCATCTGAGAGGTGGCTTATAATACTGGGGTTATTCCTTGTATCGACTGTCCGGGAGATGCAGTAGCTTGAAGTTACTCAAGAAATCGTGACAATGGAGGGGGTCCTCCTCCATGCCCTTGAGCTCCGGCAATATCAGCGGCTGCTCTGTAACGAGCGGAACTGGAACGGGCAGCGGCGTTCGGTAATTGTGGCCTTTTTATGTCATGTAACTGTGGGCAGTGTGTTCTATTATCGACGTGCAAGTATGAGACGCTGCTCAACTGTCGCGTGAAACATCGTTCACCAGATCGGCAATGCATGATACATCTTCCACTTCATGCTTCACGAAGAACATGCTTCCCAGGCAATTGCGCGACGCACCTACATGAATTATGTCGGCTTATGGCCTAAGTCGCGAGCGGCACGTGCGGCGAGCAACGATTTCGTGTAGATTCATATCATAAAACCGAGTTTGCAAAGATTGGAAGGATTCAAATTATGGATGGAGTAGCGCGTTCGATCACACAATGGCGTGGCTATTCGTATCCTCTTGGCGCCACATGGGACGGCAAAGGGGTTAACTTTGCCCTCTTTTCCGAGCATGCCACGGGCGTGGATCTCTGTTTGTTCGATTCCCCGGACAACGAAAAGGAAACGGAACGTATCCCCATCACCGAATACTCGGACCATGTCTGGCATATCTACTTACCGGAAGTGTTGCCAGGCCAGCAATACGGCTATCGGGTTCATGGCCCCTATGACCCTCAGCAAGGACATCGTTTCAACCCCAATAAAGTGCTGTTGGATCCTTATGCAAAGGGCATTGGACGCGATGTGAAATGGGATGATGCGCTCTTTGGCTACCGGGTGGGTGACCCGGATGGAGATCTCTCATTCGACGACCGGGATAGCGCGGCATACGCGCCGCTCGCGATAGTGATTGATCCGGCGTTTACCTGGGGAAACGATCGACCACCCCGCACACCCTGGCATAAAACCATTGTCTATGAACTGCACGTGAAGGGCTTTACGCAATTGCACCAGGCTCTGCCGGAGCGCCTGCGAGGGACCTACGCGGGTCTGGCTTCTGAAACAGTCATCAAACACCTGACCGATCTCGGGGTCACCGCGGTCGAGCTTGAACCGGTCCACTATTTCCTTAATGACCGTCATCTGCTCGAACGTGGGCTGACGAATTACTGGGGCTATAACACCCTGGGATATTTTGCCCCGGCCCGCCGTTACGCTGCCAAGCACATTCAACAAGACGCCGTTCAGCAGTTTAAGATGATGGTGGCAGGTTTGCATCAGGCCGGGATCGAAGTCATTCTGGATGTCGTGTACAACCATACCGCGGAGGGGAACCACCTAGGCCCGACCCTCTCTATGCGGGGCATCGACAATACCGCCTATTACAAGCTTTCAGAAGAGGATCGTCGCTATTACAGGGATTATACCGGCACTGGCAATTCTCTCAACGTTCGACATCCCCGTTCGCTCCAGCTCATCATGGATAGCCTCCGCTACTGGGTCACCGACATGCATGTCGACGGGTTCCGTTTTGATTTGGCGAGTACCCTGGCCCGGGAACTCTACGAAGTCGATCGACTTGGCGCGTTTTTTGACATCATTCACCAAGATCCCATCCTCTGCCAGGTGAAGTTGATCGCCGAACCCTGGGATGTGGGAGAGGGTGGGTATCAGGTCGGAAACTTTCCCGTATTGTGGAGTGAGTGGAACGGCATCTACCGGGATAACATCCGCCGATTTTGGAAAGGCGATGAAGGACTCCTCTCGGAATTCGCCACGCGTCTCAGCGGCAGTAGCGACTTATACAAGGGCGATGGACGGAAACCTTACGCGAGTATCAACTTTGTGACCTGTCATGACGGCTTTACGCTCGAGGATCTGGTGAGCTACAACGACAAACACAACGAGGCTAATGGCGAGCACAATCAGGATGGCGCCAACGACAACAATAGCTGGAATTGCGGCACGGAGGGGCCGACTGATGATCCGACGATCAACGCGCTGCGAGCGCAACAGAAGCGAAACTTCATGGCGACCTTGCTCCTGTCTGCCGGCGTGCCGATGATTTTAGCCGGAGACGAAGTCGGCCATACGCAGCATGGCACTAACAACGCCTATTGTCAGGACAATGACACCACATGGTTGAATTGGAATATTTCAGAAGAACAACGAGCTTTTCTTCGTTTCGTCCAAGCGATCATCACTATTCGGCGCACCCAGCCGGTATTCCAGCGAAGGAAATTTTTCCAAGGGCGAAAAATCGATGGGGCCGATGTGCCGGACATTTCTTGGTTTGAGCCGTCGGGCGAGGAAATGACCGACGAATCCTGGAATGCAGGGTACACCCAGTGTCTTGGTGTTCGGTTCCCCGGGGATCTCATCGGCGATGTCAACGAACGGAACGAACCGTTGACCGGGGACTCAATCGTGCTATTGATCAACGCCTATCATGAGGCGATACCCTTCAGGCTCCCAGCCCGCGGCAAAGGTCAGGAATGGGAGCGGTTGATTGATACGGCTGATCCTGAAGCGGACTCTATCAAGAGAAAAGGTGGAGAACAGTATGAGATCAAAGGCCGGTCTATGGTAATCCTAAGGGCTAAACCGCCACAGTTCGAGGAATTGCTGTCTTGACCCTAAGGGGAGCGCCGGCACACGCAAAGGTGGCCAGAGGACGATTCGAATGGAACACATTTTGGAAAACATGAAACCTCAATGCGGGGCCATTGTACAAAGTGACGGATCGGTTCGATGGTTCGTATGGGCTCCAAATGTAGACCACGTCGAGCTGGTACTGATCGAAGGTGACACGCGAACCCTCCATACGATGACCCGTGAGCAGCAACGTTATTTTAGTTTCGTCAAGGACCATGTTCCGAACGGACAACGATACACCTATCGCTTAGATGGAGGTCCGGAGCGTCCAGACCCCGCCTCGTGCTGGCAGCCAGACGGTGTGAATCAGGCATCGGCCGTCCTCCGCACCGATGAATTCGCTTGGTCGGATGTGGGCTGGACAGGAGTGTCGCGGGAAGATCTGGTGTTCTACGAACTCCACGTCGGCACCTTCACGCCCGAAGGCACATTTGAAGCGATCATTCCCCGCCTAGCGACGCTGCGCGATTTGGGTGTCACGGCCCTCGAGCTGATGCCGGTCGGGCAGTTTTCCGGAACGCGCAACTGGGGCTATGACGGCGTTCACCCCTATGCGCCGCAACACAGCTATGGCGGACCTCATGGACTTCAGCGTCTGGTGAACGCCTGTCATCTGCACGATCTCGCACTGTTCCTCGACGTCGTCTACAACCATATCGGACCGGAGGGCGGCTACCTGGGAGAATACGGTCCCTACTTTACGGACCAGTATCGTACCCCCTGGGGAGCGGCCATGAATTTCGACGCCCGTGGCAGCGATGCCGTGCGGAATTTCGTCCTAGATAACGTCACGATGTGGATCGAGGCCTATCATGTCGACGGCCTTCGTCTGGATGCCGTCCACGCGATTTACGATTTCGGAGCTCGGCATATTCTGCAAGATATTAAAGAGACAGCGGACAAGACCGCGCGAGCGCGCGGGCGGAAGATCCATATCGTGGCCGAAAGCGATCTCAACGATGTGCGTCTCTTACTCCCTCCTGCTCAGGGAGGCTATGGCATCGACGCGCAATGGAGCGACGACTTTCATCATATGGCGCATGTCGCGCTCACCGGTGAGCGTCAGGGATATTATGAAGATTATGTAGGGACGGAACAGTTTCCTAAATTAATGGAGCACACATTCGTCCTAGACGGGTGCTACAGCCCCCATCGCGGCCGCTCTCACGGGGGACCCGATGCTGGACTCCCAGGCGATCGTTTCATTGTCTGTATTCAGAACCATGATCAGATCGGAAATCGCGCCTGCGGCGAACGGTTGAATGCGCTGGTCTCTCCGGCGGCGCAGCGGTTGGCTGCAAGTTTACTTCTGCTCGCGCCCTATCTCCCACTGCTGTTCATGGGGGAAGAATACGGAGAAGAGCACCCGTTTCAGTTTTTTTGTTCGTTCAGCGATTCGGCACTGATCGAAAACGTCCGCCGAGGCCGGCGGCGCGAGTTCGAGTCCTTTCATGCCCATGGCAGAGAGGTACCGGATCCTCAAGATGAGGCAACCTTTGTCGCCTCCCGTCTCACCTGGTCGTGCGAGGCCGATCCACCCAAGGCTGGACTGCGCTGCTTATATCAGGACTTGCTACGTTTCCGTCGTGAGTGGCCAGCGCTACGCGATTATTCCCAGCGTTCAGCCCGTATGCTGCCGGATGCCCAATCAGGCACCATTCTGGAATTGGTTCGGGGGGGGCGGCGGCCTGACGCCGGAGGGATAATACAAGCCTTCTTTAATCTCACCGCTCAACCGCAATTCCTCCCTTTTCAGGATATGTCCGCTCCATTGTGGACTTCGGAGGCACCTCACTATGATGGCGAGCGACGGGCCGGTATGCTCAATAATCTTTTACTTCCATATGAGTGTCTGGTCTTCGGCTCCACCCATTGATCGTCGCTCAGCGCAGGCTCATACGACAGCCGGAGATACTTTTCAGGATGCGATGTCGAACCCGCCAACATCAGAAGGGTCTAAGCAATGAGCACCGATCTATGGGGAATCGATGCAACATACGAAGACGCCGCAGGAACAACACAAACGGTGTCCGAGCAGGCTATTGCCAGGATCAGAACATCGATCAGGCGACCGCCACGCCCGGCTCGATCGCTCTATGAGGAATGTGTCAAAGTCATCCATCAAGGCCAATCCTTCCCATTACCTACTGCCGCCGAATTACAATTAGAAGACGGCACAACCAGACCGATCCACGACCGGCTCCCCTCTGATCTACCGATCGGCTATCATCAGCTCATTCCCCCAGACAGATCCTACCCTGTTCGCTTGATCGTCAGTCCCGGACGTTGCCATCTGCCTCCCGGTCTACGTATCTGGGGATGGAGCGCGCAAGTGTATGCCGCCCGAAGCCGCCAGAGCTGGGGAATCGGCGATCTGGCTGATCTACGGCGTCTGGCTCAGTGGTCGAAAGATCTGGGAGCGCGAATGGTTCTCATCAATCCGTTGCTCGCCGCGTCACCGGTGTTGCCGCAGGAAGCGAGTCCCTATTCTCCATCGAGCCGACGTTACTTGAATCCGTTGTACCTCCGGATCGAAGATCTCCCTGGGGCTGCTCGTCTCGGGCACGACCTGCAACGACTTGCCACGTTGGGTCGCGCGCTCAATGAAGACCGGCATATTGACCGAGACCGAGTGTTTCTTCTGAAACAAGAAGCCTTGCAGTTGTTGTGGTCCCATTGTGAGGAGGATCCAGCCTTTGAGCAGTTTTGCATCGTAGAAGGCCGCCCTTTGCATCAATTTGCCGTCTTCTGCGCCTTGGCTGAAGCGTATGGCTCAAGTTGGCGACAGTGGCCCTCTGCCTATCGCCACGCTGATTCTCGTGATGTCGAACAGTTCGCTCACGCGCACGCTGACCGCGTAAAGTTTCATGCATGGTTGCAATGGCTGCTGGACCAACAGCTAGCTCAGGCTTCCAAGTCTGTATCCCTGATGCAAGACTTGCCGGTCGGATTCTCGCCTGATGGCGCCGATTCTTGGGTCTGGCAAGACCTCATTGCCGCCGACATGAGGATTGGCGCCCCGCCCGACCTATACAATACTGAAGGTCAGGATTGGGGGCTACCACCTTTTATCCCGTATCGATTGCAGGAAGCCGGATACGAGCCTTTCATCCAAACGATTCGCGCCGTGCTGCGGCATGCCGGAGGCCTTCGTATCGATCATGTCATGGGACTGTTTCGATTGTGGTGGGTGCCTCAGGAGCAGAAAGCAAAAGACGGCGCATATGTACGCTATCATGCGGAAGACTTGCTGGCGATTATCGCGATTGAAAGCCAACGCGCAGGCGCCATCGTCGTCGGAGAAGATTTGGGGACGGTGGAACCAGGTGTTCGTGAACAACTCGCCGATCACAACGTGCTGTCATATCGCCTTCTATGGTTCGAGGATACCCCGCCTTCACAATATCCAGAGAAGGCGCTCGCCGCAATTACCACGCATGACCTACCCACGCTAGCCGGCGTCTGGACCGGGAGGGATCTCGAAATGCAAAGACATCTGGGCCTGAATCCGGACACGTCTGCGAATGAGAAATTCCGCGAGAAAATACGTCAAACAAGCAACCTCGATGCCGATGCCGATGTGGCCCTTGCGATCACCAGCACGTTCGAACAGCTCGCTCAGGCACCCTCGGCCATCGTCATGGCGTCAATGGAGGCAGCCACTGTCACCCATGAACGTCCAAACATGCCAACGGCAGGAGGAAAATATCCCAATTGGTCCCTGGCTTTACCACTTCCTCTTGAAGATATTGAGTCTTCTGAAATTCCCCGAAGGCTTGCGACGATTCTCAACGGGCGAAGCGAAACAAAGGAGAATACTTCTCGTGCGGACTGAAGTCGCCACCTACCGGCTTCAACTGTACAACGGGTTCACACTCGACGACGCGGCAGCCATTGCCGACTATTTAGCCCAACTCGGAATCAGCCACCTGTACAGCTCGCCCGTGCTCCAAGCCGGAAAAGGAAGCACGCACGGCTACGATGTGTTGGATCATGGCCGGGTCAGTGAAGAACTGGGCGGAGAAGCGGCATTCGAGCGTTTAGCTGCGGCGCTCCGCACCCATGACCTCGGACTCCTTCTCGATATCGTGCCGAATCACATGGCCATCGGCGAGAAGGACAATGTGTGGTGGTGGGACGTGTTGGAAAACGGGCAGTCGAGCCGGTACGCGCCGTATTTCGACGTGGAATGGATGCCCCCGGAAAGCAAATTGCACCATGTGGTCATGCTGCCGGTATTGGGTGACCACTACGGCCGGATTCTCGATGCAGGCCTCATCCATATCGAGCGTCACGGCGGAGCCTTTACGATCCACTATGAGAAGCATGTGTTTCCCATCGCACCGCGATCCCTTCAGTTTATCTTGACTCGCGCGACGTCTGGAGCGGCGACTGAAGACCTCGCATTTTTTGCCGATACGCTGGAGCAGCTGCCTTCATCCTGGTCCATTGATTGGGTCAGCTTGCGCCGTCGCCATCGGGACAAAGGCATTCTCACGAAGCTGCTCACCCGCTTGCTCCAGGAAAATGCTGGCGCAGCGGCGGCCGTGGACCACACCATCGACACCATCAACCGGGATCACGCATTGCTGCATGAACTGTTGGAACGGCAAAACTATCGGTTGGCGTTCTGGCGGACGGCCAGACAAGACCTGGGGTATCGACGATTTTTCGACATTAACACGCTCATCGGCTTGCGCACTGAGCATGAGCAGGTCTTTGCCGATATCCATGAAATGTTATTCCAGTGGTTGGGATCGAACACAGAGGTCGATGGTGTCCGGGTCGACCATCCGGACGGGTTGTTGGATCCCGAGCAGTATTTGACTCGACTGCGTGAACGCGTCCCAAGTGGATGGATTGTAGTTGAAAAAATTCTCATGCCCGATGAACACATGCGCGCATCCTGGCCCGTGTCCGGAACGACCGGGTATGATTTTATCAATCAGGTCATGGGCCTGTTCATTGATCCGGACAGCGAAGAGACCCTGACCCGGTTTTATGGCGACTTCACAGGCGAGACAAGAACCTTTCCTGATATCCTGCGGGAAAAAAAGCTTCAGATATTGCGGCAAGTCTTGGGCAGCGATCTCAATCTGCTGACCTCAATGTTGTCCAATATCTGTGAGCGTCACCCTCACCATCGCGATTACACCAGGCAGGAATTGCATGAGGCTCTCCGTGAATTGATGGTGGATTTCCCGGTCTACCGGACCTATGTGCGCCCTCGCGTCGGCCACGTCTCCGAGGAGGATGCTCGAGTGATCGCACAGGTCTTTCAGTGCGTCATGACAAGGCGCCCAAATCTGGGAAGCGATCTATTAGGTTTTATCCGCGATATCCTCCTCCTCAAGATCCCAGGAGATCTGGAGAGCGACTTCGTGGCTCGCTTCCAGCAAGTTACGGCGCCCGTCATGGCGAAAAGCGCTGAAGACACGGCATTCTATTGCTATCATCGGTTCATTGCGCTCAATGAAGTCGGCGGCGATCCGGGACGCTACGGCATCACCGTCGACCAATTTCATACCTGGTGTCAGGACATGCAGCGGCATTGGCCGAACACGATGCTTGCCACATCCACCCACGATACGAAGCGAAGCGAGGATGTGCGGGCGCGACTGGCCGTTCTCTCAGAAATGCCTGCCCGATGGATAGAGACGGTCTCTGCCTGGTCTGCCAACCATACGCGCTGTTGGGGAGCCCATACTCCCGATCATAACTTTGAATACTTCTTGTACCAGACACTCGTGGGCGCGTGGCCACTCGAAGAGGCGCGCGCATGGCCGTACTTCGAGAAGGCCTTGCGCGAGGCAAAAGTTCACACGTCCTGGACCGATTCACAGAAGGACTATGAAGAGTCAATCAGATCCTTCGTGCGGAGCCTGTATGAGAATGAAGAGTTTATTCAGGAACTCGATTGTTTCGTTGAGGGTCTGGATACCTTCGGACAGCAGAACTCGCTGGCTCAGACACTGATCAAACTGACCGCGCCGGGTATTCCCGATTTCTATCAGGGGACCGAACTGTGGAACTTCAGCTTGGTCGACCCTGACAATCGACGTCCCGTTGACTACGATGTCCGGCGGTGGTGGCTGCGCGAATTGTCGGAATTGTCGCCGGAAGCCATCTGGCAACGGCGCAAGGAAGGGCTACCGAAACTGTGGCTTATCCAGCAAGGGCTGCGTATTCGGCGTGAACGGCCACAGGCATTTGGTCACACGGGAAGCTATGTTCCCCTCTACGCCAGAGGGGAGCAATCCACGTCGGTGGTCAGCTTCATGCGCGGCGGAGAAGTGATTGCTATTGCTCCACGCTTGCGCTTACACGCTCAGGGAGGATGGCCTCACACCGTGATCGATCTGCCTCCAGGCCAGTGGCGCCAGGAGTTGGATGGCCGGGTATTCGACAGCGGGGCCTGTCGATTGGACGAAGTGTTGCGCGCATTCCCCGTGGGACTATTGTGCAAAGTCGGATAGCTTTGCCTCGCTGATTCCTGAGAAACCCGGCGTCGGCTGACAAAGGAATGACCGTTGCCCCTCATTCAATCACTGCTCCTCTTGCTGATTGTATCGCGAATTGCGGGCGAGATCGCCGAACGGTATGGGCAACCGGCCATGCTCGGAGAAATCGCGGCTGGTGTGCTAGTTGGGCCTTCCGTTTTGAACTACCTACAACTGACTCCCGAGATCAAAACCATAGCTGAACTCGGAGTGCTGCTGTTGGTCTTTCATGCAGGTCTGGAAATGGACCTCCCCTCCCTGAGGAGAGCGTTCCGTGGAAAGGGTCTGTGGGTGGGCGTCATGGGATTTCTCATTCCACTCGTCTTGGGATCTCTTCTCGGACTTGCCTTCGGCTTCGACCACATGCGCACCATTTTCATCAGCCTGTGCATCGCGATCACCGCGTTGCCGGTCAGCGTCAGGATTTTAATGGACCTTGGAAAGCTGCAAACCGATATCGGCGAGAAAATCATTGCGGCCGCCGTCATGAACGACGTGGCTGCCTTGCTGATACTCGGAGCAATCCTGGACCTTCAGTCAGGGGACGGAGGATGGCAACAGATTTTGACACTCACTGCCTGGTCATTGGCGAAAACATTGTTGTTCATGACCGCCGTCGTGTTAGTCGCGAGGCTCATTCGCCATTCGAGCGGCCGCATCACCGTATCCAAAAAACTGCTTGGCCTTCTGTTGATGTGGCTCAAAGGAAAGGAAGCGCTGTTTGCCATTGTGTTGCTCTTCGTCTTGCTGTTCGCCACTCTCTCGGACCTCATCGGATTGCATTTCATCATCGGCGCGTTCTTCGGCGCCATGATCCTCGGGCATGAATCGATCGGCCGGGCCAATTATGACGCTGTTAAAAAAATTGCCTCAACCATCACAATGGGGTTTCTGGGTCCGATATTCTTTGCCGGCCTAGGATTAGAGTTTCAAATGTCATCGTTGGGTAACTGGCCACTCGTCATCGCCATTCTGGCAGCGGCATTTGCGGGAAAACTCCTGGGTGGATTTTGGGGCGGACGGCTCGCAGGCTTGTCAAAACTGGAAAGTTGGACATTGGGATGTGGCCTCAACGGCAGAGGCATCATGGAACTCGTGATCGCCAATATCGCGCTCTCGAACAATTTCATCAGTCAGGATCTCTTTTCTATTTTGGTTCTCATGGGAGCTATTACGACACTGGCCTCGCCGTTTCTGCTTCGCAACGCCTTTCGCCGTCTCGATGGCGGACAAACTTATCTTGCCTCAACCGACGCAACAGTCAAAGGGGTCGAATCCCTCTTGCCTGCACCGCCCCCGTCGGCGAATTCTGTCAACGACCCCCCTGTCGCCAATCCTGATCGGATCACGGCCACTCAAGACATAGCATTGACCTTTCCAGCTACCGACCTCACGGCGAACGATACCGATACGGATGGAGACCGCATTACAGTCACGGCCGTGATCGCCACGGATGACACACACGGGACCTTGAGGCTGGCCAACGGAATGATCACCTATTTTCCCGATAAAGGCTTCAGCGGGACAGGACAATTTGGCTATACCATCAGCGACAATCAAGGTGGATCGGCCGTCGGAACTGTACAGGTGGTTGTGATTTCCTCGCGCGCACGTAGTTTATTCTGGCGACCTCGTAGCCGGCCATAACTCCAAGCCTAGCAGGCAATATTAATCGACGGGTCGCAAAACAAAGGACCGATCACGGGAGGACGCATATAGCTGGCTGACGGGTCTTGGGCCCCCATTGGGCTTTTTAAGGGAGGTCCTCCCGGCATACCCGGAAGCCCCCGCCCAGCTATGCCCATCGGTATTCGTGCACGTGAGATAACGGGGCTACCCCTCAGTCCTGTGGTTGTCGGAGGGGTTATTATGGAACCAGGATTTCCAAAAAAAGGTAAAGCAGGCTGTACCTGGCCAGCTTGTGGATTCTGAGGAGCGTGACTCTGTGTCCCGTCTTGGACCGTAATCGTTTGAGCTGGACATGAATCATCCCATGCCATCAGTCCGGTGATTGTTCCCACTACAGTATTTTCCAATCCCGACATGAGCCTGAGCGAACCGTGTCAGTGTTGAGCCTCAGGTGGCGTATTGTTGGGAGTTGTTCATCAGTTGAAACAGTTGTGTCCTGGCCTCGTTGAGGTGTTTG
>Ga0163144_10012062_pt1 | contig 18219 bp, 15 predicted proteins | sample OliLak19BULKMAT1_FD_123175 | JGI IMG/M metagenome (GOLD analysis project Ga0163144, IMG submission 123175) | Freshwater microbial mat bacterial communities from Lake Vanda, McMurdo Dry Valleys, Antarctica - Oligotrophic Lake LV.19.BULKMAT1 | ecosystem: Environmental > Aquatic > Freshwater >... | reverse complement strand
CGCAGATTTCTGGCGAAAGGAAGTCATCTTGGCAGCGCGTCCCGTCTGGAAGGGGCAGCTTCGGCTGTCATTGGTTTCAATTGCGGTCGAGATGTATACCGCCACGGTGACCGGCGCGCGCGTGAGCTTTCGGCAGATCCACAAGCCCTCGGGCAAGCCGATCAATTATGAAAAGGTCGCGGCGGGCGTCGGGCCGGTCGACAAGGACGACATCTTCAGCGGCTTCGAGGTCGAAAAGGACGAATTCCTGCTGATCGACCCGAAAGAGATCGACGCGATCAAGCTTGAGACGAAAAAGACCTTCGAACTGGTGCAGTTCGTCGGTCAGACCGACATTTCACCGCTTTACTACGACTCGCCTTACTACCTGATCCCGGCGGATGATCTGGCCAAGGATGCCTACCGCGTGGTGCGGGATGCCTTGCGAGCCTCGGGCAAGGTCGGCCTCGGCCAGATCACCATGCGCGGGCGCGAGCATCTCGCCGCCGTGCGCGCCTGCGGCGACGGTCTGCTGGTCGAAACCCTGCGCTATGCCGATGAGGTGCGCGCCGCCGATCCCCTGTTTGCCGACATCAACGAGGCGACGGCGGATGCAGATTTGCTGGAGGTGGCGACAGCATTGATCGACCGCAAGACGGCACCCTTCAAGGCCGAGGCCTTCAAGGACCACTACTCCATCGCGCTGCGCGAGATGATCGAGGCCAAGCGCGCCAACCGCAAGACCCCGCGCGTGTCGACCGAAGGGGCCGCCACCGCCCCGTCCGGGAACGTGATCGACCTGATGGCGGCGCTGAAGCAAAGTCTGGCGAAATCCGGCGGGGCGGCCAAGCCTGCCGCTGCGCCGAAAAAATCCCCGGTAAAAGCGTCAAGGGTCCGAGGTGAACCCAAGGCCGCCGCGAAATGACGCGACCGCTGCACGACTACCGGACAAAACGGGATTTCGCCCGAACGTCCGAACCTGCGGGGGGGGATGATGCCTCTCCGGACGGACGCAGTTTCGTGGTTCAGAAACACGCAGCAACCCGGCTGCATTGGGATTTTCGGCTGGAATGGGATGGCGTGCTCCTCAGTTGGGCGGTCACGCGCGGCCCGAGTGCGGCTGTCAGCGCCAAGCGGCTCGCGGTCCGCACCGAAGACCACCCGCTGGACTATGGCACCTTCGAAGGCACCATTCCAAAGCCGGAGTACGGGGCCGGGACCGTGATGCTGTGGGACCGTGGCACCTGGGCCCCGAAAGGCGATGTGGAGGCCGGGCTGGCCGAGGGGATGCTGAAATTCGTGCTCGTCGGAGCCCGCATGCGCGGCGCCTGGGTCCTGATCCGGATGAAGCCGCGCGCCGGTGAAAAGCGCGAAAACTGGCTCTTGATCAAGGAACACGACGCGCACGAGACGGATGATCCCGAAGGTCTGGTCACCGAACATCTGACAAGCGTGGAGACGGGCCGCGACATGGCGGCAATTGCCTCCGGTGCCGCGACCAAGCCGATGAAGGCGAAACGCCCCAAGGCCACAGTCAGCCCGCCGCCGTTCCGTCCGGTCCAGCTTGCGACGCCGCAAAGTGCGGTGCCAGCCGGGGACGACTGGCTGCACGAGGTGAAGGTGGATGGATATCGATGCCTTGCGGCGCTGGGCGGCGGTGCGGTGCGTCTGTACACCCGGAACGGGCTGGATTGGACCCGGCAATTCGGGACGCTTGTCCCGGCGTTCGAGGCATTGGCCTGCGACACTGCGCTGATCGATGGCGAGGTGGTGGCGGAGGGTGTAGAGCATCAGGCATTCTCGGCCCTGCAGGACCGGTTGAAGCATGGCGGCCCGCTTGGCTTGGTCGCCTTTGACATCTTGTATCTCGATGGAAAGGATTTGACGGCGCTGCCGCTTCTGGACCGGAAGGGCAAGCTGGAGCGTCTCCTTTCCGGGGCAGACGGTCCGATCCGATATTCAACGCATATCGAGGGCAATGGCCCGGCCGCCTGGGCGCAGGTCTGCGCGGCCGGGCGCGAGGGGATCGTGTCGAAGCTCGCATCCGCGCCCTATCACGCGGGCAGGCATCACAGTTGGCTGAAGCTCAAATGCGGCCAGCGGCAGGAGTTTGTCATCGGCGGCTGGTCGCCCTCCACCACCCGGGGGCGGCCGTTTGCCTCGCTCCTGATGGGGGCCTACGAAGGCGGGCAGCTCATCTACCGCGGTCGCGTGGGCAGCGGTTTTGGCGACCGGGAGTTTGCCCAGCTGGTACCGCTGTTGGAAGCGCGGGCGCGCAAGCCCAGCCCTTTCGTCAGTGTGCCACCCGAGGTCAAGGCCGCGCATTGGGTCGCCCCCGATCTGGTGGGTGAAGTGAAATTCGCGGAACTCACGGCGGACGGTCACATCCGCCACGGCACCTGGCAGGGACTGCGGCTGGACAAGCCCGCCACCGATGTCGGTCTGGAACGGGCAGAGGAGGAACCGATGGCGGAAACCAAGGCAGGCAGCGTCAAGATCAAGGGCATTGCAATCACCCATCCGGAACGGGATGTGTTCGGCAACGGTGTCACGAAAGGGCAGGTGGCGCAGCATTACGCCGATGTGGCCGACCGGATGCTACCCTTCGTGCAAAACCGCCCGCTGTCGCTTTTGCGGTGCCCGGACGGGGTGGCGGGCCAGTGCTTCTTTCAAAAGCACCACGGCGGCGGCATGTCCGATGCCATTGGCACCGTTGCGATTTCGGACGCCGAGGCGGATGCCGATTACATTACGCTGTCGAGTGCAGCCGGTCTGGTCGCGGCGACGCAGATTGGCGCGATCGAGTTTCACATCTGGGGCGCCCGCAACGCGGCGCTGGAACAACCCGACCGGATCGTCTTCGACCTTGACCCGGACGAGGGCCTGCCGTTTTCCACTGTAAAGGCCGCCGCGTTCGAACTGCGCGACCGGCTGGTCGACCTGGGCCTGCCGTCCGTCCCGATGCTGTCCGGCGGCAAGGGGGTCCATGTCATCGTACCCCTGCGACCAAAAGCGGAATGGGAGGCGGTCAAGCTGTTTTCGCGCACCCTGGCGGTCCTGCTGGCCGAGGCGAAGCCGGAGAAGTTCATTGCCACCATGTCAAAGGCCAAGCGGAAGGGGCTGATCTTCATCGACTGGATGCGCAACGAACGCGGGTCCACGGCCATCGCGCCTTATGCCCTGCGCGCGCGGCCCGGGGCGAAGGTGGCGGTGCCGGTCAGCTGGACGGAACTGGACTCCGCACAGTCGGCAGGCGATTTCGACATCACCTCAGTGCGGGACCGGCTGAAGGTGCCCTGTCCCCTGCAAGAGCTTTCTGCGCGGCCTGCGACGCTGGATGCCAAGGTGCTGGGAAAACTGGAAAAGATGGTTGCCTGAGCCTTCGGGCCGACCCACCGGCAACAGGAACGCTTTGGCGAATTTCGGGTTGTCCTTTCCCAACCGGAGGATCGAAATGACCGAACCCACCAACAAGGACCTGCGCACCAAGGGCGGGGTGATCGACCAGCGCCAGCAGCGGATCGACCCGACCGGCAAGCACGGCGCGAAACCTTCGGATGCGGGCGAAGCCGGGCCTAAACCCACGCAGAAGCAACCCGGTCAAAGCCTGCGCAACCCGCAGGATGAGGCTGACAATGCCGAATGAACCAAAGCCCGCCCGCGAAAAGCGCACCGATCCCGGACCGCGACAGAACGCGCAAGGCGATCATGAAGGGTCGGCCCACAGCCCGGATGAATTCGACACGATGAACCCGCAGAAACAGGGTCTGCAGCGTCGCAAGTCGGTGGGCCCAGACAAGCCGCGCGTGCCGAAGGTCTGACCGCTTCGACCTGGACCGGCGGCAAAGAACCCGTCCCGCGAAATTCCTGCCGCCGTGCGAAAAACCCGGAACGGTTCCCACGCGCAATGGTTGAAGCAGCAGGGGCCAAGGCCTCGATATTGCGGGTCCCGGATCAACTTGGACATCCGCCGGCAGCTTAACCACCGAAAGGAAAACTCGATGACCGATAATACAATGGCGGATGCGTCCGCAGCCTTGAAGGAAGCCGGGTCCACTGTCGGAAGCATTGCCTCTGACATCAAGCAGGCAGCCGCGCAAAAGTTCGGTGAGGCCATGACCGAGGTCCGCGCCAAGGCGGACGATGCCAAGGGCGGTGTGGCCGATGAGGTTCAGGGCGTGGCGATGGCGCTGCGTCGGGCGTCGGAAGAGCTGCGCGGCGGCTCGGCGCAGGAACGTACCCTGGGCACGATTGCCAGCGGTCTGGCCGATGTGTCCGACCAGATCCGCGACAAGGACCTGGGCGAAATCGTCCAGATGGTCAGCAAGGTCGCCCGCGACAACCCGATGCTGTTTCTGGGCGGGGCGGCGCTTCTGGGCTTTGCGGCCAGCCGGTATGCCAAAGCTTCCAGTAGCAACAGCAGCCGCGCTTCGACGACAGGCGTCGCGCACCGGTCGCCGGTTGATGTCTTCGTCGACGAAGGCAATCCGAACGTCCAGCCGATGAACGCCACGCCATGACCGATCCCGTCAGCCCCAAATCGGCCGGCGAGATGATGAGCGACATTCTTGCCAGTGTCAGCAAACTGGTCCGCAACGAAGCGGACCTGGCCCGGGCCGAGATCGGCGAAAGCTTTGGCAAAGCCATGGCCTCGCTCGGGTCGATGGCAGTGGCGCTGGTGCTCGCCATTGCCGGGATCAACCTGCTTGCGGTGGCACTCGTCGCCCTTGCCGTCTGGGCCGGTGTCCCACCGCCCTGGGCACCTGTCGTCGTCGGCGCAGGATTGCTGCTTGTCGCACTGATCCTGTTTTCAACCGCCAAATCCGCCCTCAACCAGATCGGCTTCGTGCCGACCCGTGCCGCGCGGAGTGTTTCGCGCGATGTTGCGGCTATCAAGGACTCTCTCAATGAACAATGAAACCCGTACCCCCGATGAAATCGAACGCGACATCCTGGACGAACGGAGCCGGATGAGCGAATCGATCAACACCCTGCAAAAGAAGTTCTCGGTCGAAGCCATCGTTGGCGACGTCGGCGAGATGTTCCGCACCCAAGGTGGCGAATTGGGTCGGTCCATCAGTCAAACGGTGGGGCGAAACCCGGCCGCAGTGGCGCTGGTCGGCGTCGGGCTGGCCTGGCTGTTTCTGGGCAAAAGCCGGAACGGGTCCACGACCCCGGCGGACGACGTCTGGGGCGACAGGATGGATCGCATGCACAACCGGGGCACCACCGGTTCGTGGGAGCGTCAGGGACAGGCATCCTCGGGCCGGAACAAGCCCTACTGGTACGACTACGACCAGATGTCGAACAGTCGTCTGTCAGACGCGCGCGGTCTTGCGGGCGATCCGTCCGACTGGGTTGATCCCGACACTGCCACCGGCGTGGTCGGTGCGGTCAAGGGTGCGGCCCATGCGGTTGGCGATGCGGTTTCGGGCGCTGCAGGCAGCGTAGGCCGGGCAGCATCGGACCTGTCCGCGCGCCTAATGCACGGGCTGGAAGATCTGTCGGAAGACGCTCGCTCACGGGTTGTGGCGGCGCGTCGTGCGGCCCATGACGCGCGGATGGCGTCGGGTGCCGCGATGAAACGGGGCGCAGAGGTCGCGACCAACTTCTTTGACGATCAGCCGCTGGTCGTCGGTGCGCTTGCCGTGGCTGTCGGCGCCGCGATGGGTGGCATCTTGCCGCACACGCGGGTCGAAGATGAGACTCTGGGTGCCAGCAGCGACCGGCTTTTCGCGGACGCTCAGGCATTGTTCCGCGAAGAACGTGACAAGGCGATGGCTGCGGTAAAGGCGGCAGCCGCCGACATGACGGGAGAGATCAAGGACGCCGGGTCGGAACTTGCGCAACTTCTGCCTGAAGGCAAGAATGTCGGCGAAGTCATTGTTGACCGCGCGGCGGATGCTGCAAGCCGGGTCTATGATCGGGCCCTCGGCAAGGGCGAACCAAACGGCAGCTCGCAGGGCTGACAAAAGGGCAGGGCGGGTTTTACCCCGCCCTGCCCATTTCATCGCAGGCTTTACTCTTCATCGCAGGCTTTATTCTGCCGCGATCAGCATTTCGGATGCGTGACCTTCGTCTTCCAGCAGAGCCAGCCATTCGTCTTCCAGCATCGACGTTTGCAACACCTCTGTCGGCTCGTCGCCCAACCAGTTCATCAGCGTTGTCCGGCCACGGCTTACGCGGCTCTTGATGGTGCCGACCGTGCATTTGCAGGCATCGGCCGCTTCCAGCTGCGAATAGCCATAGGCGCCCATCAGCCAGATCGCGCGGCGTTGACCGTCCGGCAGCTGGGTCAGCGCGCCGAGGAGTTCCTTCAAAGCAAGGCTCGCCTCTTGCCGGGGCTCTTCGATCTGGCGCAGGGCGTGGATGCCGTCGACATCCTGCACTTCGCGCCGATGTTTGCGGATATCCGAAAACAGCGTGTTGCGCAGAATCGTAAACAGCCACGCCCGCAGGTTGGTTTCCGGCGTGTACTTGTCGCGGCTCGCCCAAGCCTTCATCAGGGTGGTCTGCACCAGGTCTTCGGCGCGATGGGCGTTGGTCGTCAGTTTGAGAGCGCGGCGGCGCAGGCAAGGGGTCTGCTCGGGCAGAAGCGTGTGAAACGGATGACGTTCGGTCATGGCAGAAGTCTCGCTCTGTTGAATGGTGACAGCCGTTCGGCGCCGGAGCCTGAAGCAGCTCCGGATGCGTAGGGCTTCGGGATCGGTAAAAGCGCCGGTGGCGCTGTCGGGCAACCGCAGCAGCGTGACAACGCCCTGCGGCCGGCTTTTGCGGGTTACACGGTCTGGTCCAGACCGGCGGAAATCTGGATCGCTGGCCTGCCGCGCATGGCCGGGCCGTCGATGTCGTCCATGAACATCCGGCTTAAAAAGCGGTCGGCGTGGGTGCGGGCCAGGTGGAGCGCGCGGGCGGACTTGTGCGCCCGGTCTTCGGCCAGCATTTCCGCCAGCGTCTCGATAAAGATCTCGGCTTGAGTTCCGTGCGGCATCGCGGGTCTCCTTTGCAGATAGCAGAAAGTTGGTATCAAGAGTGTCGTGCAGTGTTCGTCAGCGTGACCGAAGTCACCTGTTGTGTTCCCCTCAAGACGCGTGCGGGATCGGTCCGCGAAAGCGGAAAGCTTGGATCCCTTACAGGTGCGGTGCCGTTTCTGGTTTGTCGGCTACGCTGCAAGACGGTCAGCAGGGGTGGCGCGAATCGTGAGTTCCTTAGCACTTCATGATTCCTTTCTACTTTTCCTGAGCAGAAAAGTGCAGAACCGGAATGTACGTAAACTCATGTTAGGACTATTGGGGAATCTACTTAAGCGGGAATCCGACCAACTGATCGAAGTTGGTGTCGGGCCATTCACGACGCTGTTATGGTTCGCGTGTCACGCGACCCGGGATGACACACGCTGTCTGGCCTGCGGTCCGTGCAACTGAACCTGCTCTCACCATCGTCAAAGTCGGAAGCGCAACATGTTGGACAAAGGACAGTATGGCGATTTGCCGATCATTGCCATTGGCGCAGCTGCGGACGGGGCGGAGGCGTGCCGCGCGTTGCTGCAAGACATGCCAAAGAGCTTTCCTGCCGCGCTGATCCTGATCCTGGACCGCAGCACGAAGGCGGACAATCAGGCGATAGAGATCCTTTCGCCCGACAATCAACTGACGGTTGTTCAGGCGGCCGAGGGGATGGAACTGCGCCCGGGCGTGGTGCATGTCATCCCGCCGGACGTGTTGCCCACGGTGGCGCAGGGCGTGATCCATCTGGTGGCACCCGAGGCGGGGAAGGGCGTGTTGCCCTTGGACGCGCTGCTGGGGTCCATGGCCAAGACAGCGGTGCCTGTCGCCTACATCGTGCTGACCGGCACTGGCACCGATGGCAGCCTTGGCATCGCCGAACTGTCTGCTGCCGGGGGCACCGTCATCGTGCAGGACCCCGATGAGGCCCGCCAGCGCGAGATGCCCGACGCAGCGATAGCGACCGGGTTCGCGTCGGAGGTGCTTTCGATCCGTGAAATGTTGCCAGCGCTGCAAACGTTTTTGTGGCGGCGCATTCTCGAACAGGCCGTCGAGGCACATGGTGTCGACATCGACAGGGCGCAGGCGGCGAATGAAACCCTGCTGGCCGCGAATGCCGACCTTCTCGCCGCGGCCGAGGCTTTGCAGGCGCAGAATGACGCTTTGGCCGCAGAGGCCGCCCTGCTGCGCGGGGCGCTTGACCAGCACCGCACGACTGCCAATGAATTGCGTAACGTGCTGTTCAGCACGGATATCGGCACCCTGTTTCTGGACCTGAACCTGTGCATCCGGTTCTTCACTCCCGCCGCGCGGGCGATTTTTCGCGTGATCCCGACCGATGTCGGGCGGCCCCTCGTTGATCTTGCTACCGGCGCGCGGGACGACAACCTGCGGCAAGACGCCCTGCAGGTGCTTGCGACCCATGTGCCGGTCGAGCAGGATATCGCGCGCACGGACGGACAGTGGTTCGTGCGCCGTATCCAGCCCTACAAGCGGGAAGACGGCCAGGTCGATGGCGTGGTCATCACTTATACCGACATTACCGAGCGTAAGCAGAGCACCGCCGCGCTTGAGGCCGCGATGACCGAGGCGGAAAGTTCGAACAAGGCAAAGTCGCAGTTCCTTGCCGCCGCGAGCCATGATCTCCGCCAGCCCTTGCAATCCATGACGTTGCTGCATCGACTGCTTAGCGAGCCAGATGACGCGAGCGAGGCCGTGCGGCTGATCAATCTGATGGATCAGACGCTCAGTTCGATGACCGCGATGCTCGATTCGATCCTCGACGCGAACCGCATCGATTCCGGGGTCGTGCATCCGGACATGCAGCCGGTCCTGATCGGCCCGCTGATGAAACGACTCGCGGTGGAGTTCCATCCGCAATGCGCGGCCCGCAACATCAGACTGCGCGTTGTGTCCAGCAGCGCCTCGGTGCGGTCGGACCCGCAACTCCTTGAGCAGATCCTGCGCAACCTGATGTCGAACGCGCTGCGCTATACGCCGAAGGGCAGCATCCTGATGGGCTGCCGACGTCGCGGCGAGAAGCTGACGGTTCTGGTCTGCGACACCGGCATCGGCGTGACGGCGGCAGAACGGGCCATCATGTTCGAGCCTTACCAGCGCGGACACAAGGCCATCGACTTTGCCGAGAAGGGCCTAGGCCTTGGCCTGTCGATCGTGGCGCGGTTGGCGGAGTTGTTGGACCATCCGATCACGGTGAAATCAACCCCGGGCCGCGGCTCGGCCTTCACGATCGAGTTGGATGTCGTCCACCCCGCACCCGAGGTGCAGGTGATCGAGACGGCCGTCGCCACGAACCTGCCCGAAGTAAGCCAGACCGGCACGATCCTGTTGGTCGAGGATGAAGAACCGCTGCGCGATCTGCTTGCCGAAGTTCTGCAAAAAGCGGGTCACACCGTGATTGCCAAGTTCGACACGCAGGATGCGATGGACTGGGCCAGCGGTGATGTGATCCGTCCCGACCTGCTGCTGGCCGACTATGATCTGCGCGCCGGAACCAGCGGGCTGCGGCTGGCGCAGGACCTGCCCGACATTCTGGGCGGCGCTTTGCCGACAATCATCCTGACCGGCGACATCACCAAGGAAACGCTGTTCGAAATCAACGATGCCGGGTTTGAAAAGGTGGTCAAGCCGGTCCAGCCGGACGCTTTGCTGGCACTGATCTCGGACCTGATGTTGACCGACCGAACCGCAAACCTGCCCGAATTGCGGAGTGCCACCACAGGATCGGTCACCGTCCATGTGATAGACGACGACCCGATGATCCGCGAAACCATGCGCCGCCTGTTCCAGGCAGAAGGCTGGACCGTGGCGACCAGTCCGTCGGCGGAAGATTTTCTGGCGCAGCCCCGCCCGACCGGGCCTGCCTGTCTTTTGGTGGATCAGGCCTTGCCCGGGCTGGACGGGATCGGTCTGGTCACGACGCTGCGGGACGAAGGGTCGCTGGTTCCGGCGGTCATGCTGACCGGCCATGGCGACGCGGCCCTGGCGGTTGCCGCCTTGCGGGCCGGGGCCTTCGACATGATCGAGAAACCCTCCACCGCAGCCGAACTGATCGCCAGCATCCGCGCGGCGCTCAAGGATGGCGCTGCCGACAGCCGGCAGACGAACGAGACCAGGGACGCAAAAAGGCGGCTTGCTGGCCTGACGGAACGCGAGCACGAGGTGCTGGTCCGCGTTCTGGAAGGGGCTCCGAACAAGATCATCGCCGCGGACCTTGGCATCAACCAGCGCACGGTCGAACACCATCGCGCTTCGGTCATGCGCAAGACGGGGGCTGCGTCGGTTCCGGCGCTTGTCCGGCTGGCGTTCGCAGCGGACTATAAGACCGGCTGATCCGACAGGGATTTCGCGCAACTGACCCTGCGTTCCGCCTTTAGCTGCGAAACGTTTTGGGCGTCCGTCGCGTTGACGCTGTGACACCGGCTGCCTAGCTTCCGGGACTGTCGCCCTCCTTTCCAAGGATTTTCCATGAGCCGCAAGATGGTTGCCGCACTGCAGCGGGCAGGTCGGTTGATGCAGCCCCCCGGGCTGCGGACGCTGGGCAAGGTGATGAAGCACCTTCACAGGGCCCAGACCGCGATGCTGGTCGGCGCGCCCAAACCCCAGCGCCGCGCACCCGCCGTGCGCGTGCCAAACGGCGCGCGATTTCAGACCCGCACCCATCGCAGTGTCGCCGGGTCGCGCGCCTACAGGCTTTACCTTCCCGCCAGCAATCCGCTGCGGCCCAAGGGGCTGATCCTGATGCTGCACGGCTGCAATCAGACCGCTGACGATTTCGCCCGCGGTACCCGCATGAACGCCGAGGCGGAACGGCATGGGCTCGCCGTCGTCTACCCGGTGCAGACCTCCACCAACAACGCCGCCTTGTGCTGGAACTGGTTCACGCCCGGCGATCAAACTCGCGACGCGGGCGAGCCTGCCGAACTCGCCTCGCTGATGCGCAAGCTGACGAAGGAGTTCGGCCTTGCGCGGGAGGCGGTCTTTGTGGCGGGACTGTCAGCTGGTGGGGCAATGGCGGCGATCCTTGCCGATGTCTATCCCGATGTCTTCGCGGCGGCGGGGGTGCATTCCGGTCTGGCGCGGGGGGCTGCGAACAGCGCCTGGTCGGCGATGGCGGCTATGCGCAGGGGTGGCCGGGCCGAAACCCCGGCCTCGGCGACCGGCATCCCGGATCATCCGGTCCGGCGCATCATCTTTCAGGGCGATGCGGATGGCACGGTCCATGTGTCGAACGCGGCAAGCATCGTGGCCGCCGCGATGGGCGAGGATGCGACCCCCAGATCGGTGGTAGAGCGGACGGTCCGGGGAAGACGCTATGTTCGCAGTGATTATGCCGGGCCGGACGGGGATGTCCGACTGCAGTTCTGGCTACTGAAGGGGGCAGGTCACGCCTGGTCCGGTGGCAGTGCGGCTGGGTCTTTCACCGATCCGAAAGGGCCTGATGCCACTGCCCTGATGGTTCGGTTCTTTCTCGCCGCGCGGGCCTGACAAGCCGCGCGCGCCTCACAAAGGAAAGGCCGCGCAGTTTCCTGCGCGGCCCGACCAAGAGATACCGTCGTTGGATCAGTTCATCGGCTCATATTGCGGCTGTGCCTGAACCTGCTCCTTGGTGGCGTCGATGTAGACGCGCACGTCGGACCGGCCACTGTCGGCAAGCACGGCAATCTCGTCATAGCCAACGCTGACCTGGGTTGTCCCCATGCCCAGAAAACCGCCGAAGTCGATGATGACATTGGTGATGAGACCTTTGTCGTCGACCAGAAGATCGTCAATCGTGCCGACGGAGTCATCATTGAGTCCGTAGACATTCTTGCCGATCAGCATTTCGGTCGATACGTCGGTGACGACCAGTTGCTCATAGCCATCGCGCTCGATGACCGGAGTCTGAAACGCCGTGCGGTCCGATGTCGCAGCCCCGGTACCGGTCTGGTCCATTGCTTCGACGGTGCCGGTCTGTTCCGTGCCTTCGACGGCGCCCGTCGCTGTGTTGCCCATCCCGCGGTCAAAGACCGGCGAGGTTTTCAGCAAGTCGGCACCCGTATTGACGATGACATACATCTCGGTCGAGTCTTCGGCATCCCAAACCATGCTGACCTGGTCCATCGTCACTGCGACGTCCTGTTCCCCCATGCCAAGAAAGCCGCCGACGCCGATCACCAGTGCGCGGACCTGACCGTCGGGCGCCAGAATGATCTCGTTGATCTGGCCGATGTTGTCCATGGTGTCCAGCTCGGCTGCAGGCATCGTCGTCATGGCATCGTCAGCCCCGGTCGTCGCGTCTGCATCCGCAGCAAAGGGGCTGCGGCGTGCGTAGACATAGTGGCCCATCAGTTCCGAGGCGAAGATGTCGGTTGCGCCACGACCGGCCAGAAAGCCCGGCATGTCGGTTCCGGTGGTTTCGGTCGCCGGTGCATCAGTCGCGGTTTGCGCAAGGGCGAGCGTGGGCAGGGCAAGGCCAAGCACAAGTGCGGTGGTTGAAAGCAGAGTCTTCATAGTGGAATCCCTCCATGGACGAGACACAGACCGACCGCCGGTCCGCTTGCTCTTCCGAGATGTGGAGAACCCGTCGTTTCCCGGTTCGTTCCGTCCGTTCGTCGCTCAGCGCGGCACTGGCGGCAGCCCGCCGACAAACCGGCAGCGTCCGGAACGACCGGACCTATCTCGCGTTAATCGCTCGTACACTGCTCATACAAAGGATCGACATCATGGCATCACGGATAAAGTCGGTCGTCATTCCGGCTGCAGGAAAAGGCACACGTCTTTTGCCTGCGACCAAAAGCACGCCAAAGGAGCTTTTGAACATCTACGACCGCCCGGCGCTGCAATTCGCCATTGATGAGGCGATCGACCTTGGGGTGGAGCGGATCGTTGTCGTCATCCATCCCGACAAGCAGGCGATCAGGGAATACCTGAAACCCGATCCGGCCTATATCCGCGCACTGACCGCCAGCGGCAAGGCCGGACTGGGGGCCGTACTGGCGGAAATCGCTGTGCCGGAGCGGATCGAGATCGTGTTCGCCACCCAGGAACAGCCGCTGGGCCTAGGTCACGCCGTCCTCTGTGCCGGCGGTCTGACATTGCCAGGTCCGTTCGGCGTGCTTTTGCCGGACGATCTGATCATGGGGCAACCTTGCCTATCGGAAATGGCGCAGAACTACAGCCATGGTCACATGGTCGCCGCCATGGAAGTCTCACCTGCGGAGACAGCGAGCTACGGTATCTTCAGCATTTCCGGCCGGTCCATCGGCCGCTGCGTTCCGGTGTCGGGCATGGTCGAAAAGCCCAAAGCCGGGCATGCGCCCTCGCGGCTGGCGGCGGTCGGACGCTATATCCTTGATCCGCGCATCCTTGATACCCTGCGCGACGTACCGCGCGGCGCTGGAAACGAGATTCAGCTGACCGATGCGATTGCACGGGATGCAGAGCGGATCTCTTTGACTGCCTTCCGCTTTTCGGGAACGCGGTACGACTGTGGCAATCATGAGGGGCTGATGGACGCGGCGCTGGCGCGGCAAAGCGTTGTGAAACAAGGCTCCAACGGCACCAGGGTTGCTTCCAGCGTTCTGTCGGGGCCCACTGCCGTTGCAGGGGCCTGACCGGTCCGGCTGGTCAAGGCTGAAAGAAAAAAGGGCAGCCAATGGCTGCCCTTTCGTCGTTCACATCGGGTCGCTTCAGGCCGCGTCGGAAACGGCAGCGTCGTTGATGGAGCTTTCCGCAAGATCGGTCAGCGCTTCATCGGTCGCGGTTTCTTCGGCCAGCGTTTCTTCCAAAAGCGCGGCAGCGTCGGTCATTTCCAACGTGTTCGCCCAGCTGATCAGGGTGCCGTAGCGCGCGATCTCGTAATGCTCGACCGCCTGCGCCGACGCGATCATTCCGGCGTCAAGAGCGACGGTGCCCTTGTAGGTCGTCATGATCTCTTCGCCTTCTTCAAGGATGCCATCCATTGCAGCGCAGGGTTTGCCTTTGGGCTTTTCGCCCAGCATCTCAAACACCTGTTCAAGACGCTCCATCTGAGTTTGCGTCTCGGTAAGGTGCTTTTCAAAAGCAGCCTTCAGGTCCGAGGACTGCGCGGCGCGCATCATCTTCGGCAGGGCTTTGGTGATCTTCTGCTCGGCGTAATAGATGTCGCGCAGGGTGTCGAGGAACAGGCTTTCAAGATTTGCATCCGCCATGATCGGTCTCCGGATTGAGGGTTAAGGACGGCCCGCTTCGGGTTCGCCTGCAGTTACAACCGAACTGGGCCTGCGCCGTTCCGAAAGCGGCGTGGTGCGGCGCAACAATCAGGGCATTCGCAGGCTGGTCCCGGCAGCGGCACGGCCCGCGCTTGGAACGACGTGGCCGGATCACGGGTTCAGCCTTCCAGATGATACATTGAAAGGAGCCGCCATGAATTCGCCGTTCTCGGTCTTGCAAAGCCGTCCCCTCACGGGCCCCAACTCGGGTCCAGATTTCGGCCCGGCGAAACTGCCTGCTCCGCGCCCCGCGCTCTTCTGCTTTTCGCATCTGCGCTGGGATTTCGTCCACCAGCGCCCGCAGCATCTGTTGAATGAAGCCGCGACATCTTATCGCGTGTTTTTCATCGAAGAGCCCGAGTTTGCCCCCGTCGCGGCGCATTTCCGCATGCGGGTGGCGGCGTCCGGTGTCACCGTCCTGACCCCAGTGTTCGATGCCAAAGCCACCCACACGCATGAGCAAAGAAAGCTTATCCTGGGGTTGCAGCGCAGCTTGGGCGCGGGGCCGGTGGTGCATTGGTACTACACCCCGATGGCTTTGCGCTTTGCCCGTGGCCTGCCACACGACCTGTGCGTCTACGACTGCATGGACGAACTGTCAGCGTTCCGCTTTGCCCCGTCCGACCTCGTGGCGCTTGAGGCAGAGCTGTTGGCGCAGTCCGATCTGGTCTTTACCGGTGGGAAAAGTCTGTTCGCCTCCAAACGGAAGCTGCATCCGGATGTCCATTGCTTTCCAAGCAGTGTCGATGTCGCACATTTCTCCCGCGCCCGCTCTCCGCTCGCCGATCCCAAGGATCAAGCTGGGATACCGACGCCGCGCATCGGCTTTGTCGGCGTGATCGACGAACGCATCGACACCGCCCTGATCGCCACTGCGGCGCAGGCGCTGCCTGATGTCCAGTTCGTCATGATCGGCCCCCTTGCGAAGATCGACGCCACCGACCTGCCGCAAGCGCCCAACATCCACTGGCTGGGTCGCAAGGAGTATGACGAACTTCCCGCCTACCTTGCCAACTGGCAGGCGGCCTGGATGCCCTTTGCCTTGAACGAGGCCACCCGGTTCATCAGCCCGACCAAGACGCCGGAATACCTCGCCGCCGGACTGCAGGTCACCAGCACCGCCGTCGCGGACGTGGTGGAAACCTATGGCAGGCAGGGCCTTGTCGGCATTGCCGACGCAAGCACCATCGCGGCCACGCTGCAAATGAGCCTGGACGCCTCGGCCCCGGAGTGGCGGAGGTCGGTCGATCGCTGTCTTGGCCTGATGTCCTGGTCCGGCACCTGGGCCGCCATGCAGGGACTGATGGCGGCACGCCTGCGCGTCGCGGAGAAGGTCTGATCATGTATGACTGGATGATCGTCGGAGCCGGTTTTGCCGGTTCGGTTCTGGCCGAACGGCTGGCCTCGCAGCGGGGCGAATCCGTGCTTGTCATCGACAAGCGCGACCACATCGGCGGCAACGCCTATGACTACAAGGACGCGGCCGGAATTCTTGTCCACCGCTACGGCCCGCATATCTTTCACACCAACGCAGACTCGGTTGTCGATTACCTGTCAATGTTCACCACGTGGCGGCCCTATGAACACCGGGTTCTCGCGCAGGTGGACGGCATGTTGCTGCCGATCCCGATCAACCTTGACACGGTAAACCGGCTTTACGGACTCGACCTCGATTCCGATGGGATGGAGGCGTTTCTGGCCGCCCGGCGCGAGCCGGTGGAAAATATCCAGACGTCAGAGGATGTCGTGGTCTCCACCGTCGGGCGCGACCTATATGAGAAGTTCTTTCAAGGCTACACCCGCAAGCAATGGGGACTTGATCCGTCGCAACTGTCGCGCATCGTCACCGCGCGCATCCCGACCCGCACCAACCGCGACGACCGCTACTTTACCGACACGTTTCAGCAGATGCCGGCCGATGGCTATACCGCCATGTTCGCCAACATCCTGAACCACCCCAACATCACGGTAGAGCTTGGCCGGTCCTGGAATGAGGTGACGGATCGCCCGCTTGCGCGCCGGATCATCTTTACCGGGCCGATTGATGAATACTTCCACCAGTGCTTCGGCCCGCTGCCCTATCGCTCGCTCCGGTTCGAGCATGAAACGCGCGATGTCGAATGGGCCCAGCCGGTCGCCACGGTGAACTTCCCGCAGACCGAGGACTACACCCGGATCACCGAATACAAGCATCTGACCGGGCAGACCCACCCGAAGACCAGTCTGACCTATGAGTACCCGACCGATGAGGGCGACCCCTACTACCCGATCCCGCGCCCGGAAAATCAGGCGCTGTACAAGCTGTACCGCAAGCAAGCGGAACAACTGCCGGATGTCTGGTTCGTCGGTCGGCTGGGGGCTTACCAATACCTGAACATGGATCAGGTGGTCGGTCAGGCCCTTGCCACCTTCGACCGGATCAACGCGACGCGCGCGCCCACTGCCTTCGTGCGCGCTGCCGAATGATTTCCCAGCCCGTTTGCAGATGGCCCGTTCGCAGATGGCCCGCTTGCAGATGGCGAAACCCCTTCCTTCCTGATTGAATGCTGTGATCCACCCGCTGCCCCATGCCACCGATCGCCCGGTCCGCGTGCTGTTCGTCTTCGCCTGGCTTGCCGGGGGGGACGAAGAGGCTGAACTGCGGCTTCTTGCCCGAACTTTGGACCCGGCGCGATTCCGGCTTGATGCGCTACCGTGCCTGCAACTGGAGGACGCTGTCGACCCAGCCCATGCGGGTCTGACGGCATTGGGTGTCGCGGTTGATCTTGCCGCCTACAAGATGAGTTTTGCCGACACCATCCGCTATCTGGCGCGCAAGATTACGGGGTATGAAATCGTCGTTTCCTGCCAGAATGTGGCAGATATCTATCCCGCGATGGACCGTCTGCTGCACCGCCCGCCGCTGATCGAATACGGGCGCACAGTGGCCGAGGCAGAGGCTGGCCCCAAGCACCTGACCACCCGCTATGTGGCCGCGACCGATTACGCGCGCGCCGCTGCTGCCGCCCGGATGCACGACCGGCCAGACCATGCGATCACGATTGCATCGGTCAAGGGGGCCGGTCCATCCAACTGGATGCGGGCGGTGCGGCGCAGCCTTGGCTATGCGCCCGTTCCGTCGCATCTTGCCGACGCCGCCCGCCAATGGGAGACGGTGTTTGACGAGGTGCTGGCCCGCACACCCGCCGCACCGCCGCAGCTGTTTCGCAGTTTCATGCAAGGCGGCTTCGAATGCTCCACCCATCGTCTGCGGACCGGTCGGCGGCTGGATGTGATTGCCGCCACCGCCCACGACACACATGCCGAAAGCGATTATCGCCAGCTTGGCAGGCTGGGGATGCTCACGGTTCGCGACGGCGTGCGCTGGCATCTGGTCGAAAGGCAGGCCAATCAGTATGACTTTTCCAGCTTCCGGCCGATGGCAGAGGCGGCCAGGCGGGCGGGTACTCAGGTCATCTGGGACCTGATGCACTATGGCTGGCCCGACGATATCGACATCTGGACCCCGTTGTTCGTCGACCGCTTCGCCGCCTTTGCCCGCGCCACAGCCCTGATCCGGCGCGAGGTGTCAGACGAGGTGCCGTTCTGGTGCCCGGTGAACGAGATTTCGTTCTTTTCCTGGGGCGGGGGCGATGTCGGCTATCTCAACCCCTTCGCACTCGGTCGCGGGTATGAGCTGAAGGTCCAGCTTGCCCGCGCCAGCATTGCCGCGATGCATGCCCTGCGCGACGTCGACCCCCGCGCCCGGTTCGTTCATTGCGAACCCCTGATCGCCATCCACCACAGCGATGACACCGGCCTCCCACGGTCCGAGGCCCAGGGATGGCACGAGGCGCAATTCCAGGCCTATGACCTTCTCGCGGGCCGTCTGGAGCCGGAGATCGGCGGCGACCCGTCGCTTCTGGATATCATCGGGGTGAACTACTACCCGCGCAACCAATGGGTCCATTCGCATCCACCGATCGACGTCGATCATCCTGTCT
>Ga0163144_10012061_pt1 | contig 18220 bp, 10 predicted proteins | sample OliLak19BULKMAT1_FD_123175 | JGI IMG/M metagenome (GOLD analysis project Ga0163144, IMG submission 123175) | Freshwater microbial mat bacterial communities from Lake Vanda, McMurdo Dry Valleys, Antarctica - Oligotrophic Lake LV.19.BULKMAT1 | ecosystem: Environmental > Aquatic > Freshwater >... | reverse complement strand
CGACACGGCGCGGGTCCAGCTCACGCAGCTGCGCTGGCTGCTGAACACCGCCGCGGATACGCGCTGGGGCAAGCAGCACGGCTACGCGCGCATCGCGGCGCTGCCCAGCGAGCAGATGCTGGCGGCGTACCGGGCGGCGGTGCCGGTGCAGGACATCACCGGGTTCCGCCCGATGATCGCGGAGATGCGCGAGCAGGCAACGCCCGACGTGCTCTGGCCGGGGGTGGTGCGGAACTTTGCGCAGACCAGCGGGACGACCGCCGGCGACAAGTTCATCCCGGTCTCTGACCAGATGCTCAAGAGCAACTACCGCTGCGCGCTGGACATCTTCGCGCACGCGGAGCGGTTCGGTGTCTCGCTGCCGCGGCTGCTAAGCGGCAAGTGCGTGTTCCTGGGCGGTAGCACCGACCTTGAGACCAGCGCGCAGGGGATCAAGACGGGCGACCTTTCGGCGCTGGTGACGCCGCTGATCCGCTGGCCGCTGAGCGAGATCTACCTGCCCGGGCCGAAGGTGGCGCTGATGAGCCACTGGCCCAGCAAGATCCAGGCAATCGCGGAGCTGTGCCTGGCCAGCGACGTGCGGATGATCTCGGGGATGGCCTCTTGGAGCTTGGTGCTCCTGGAGAAGGTGCTGGAGCTTGCGCGGGCGCAGGGGCGCAAGGCCGACTGCGTGCGTGACGTGTGGCCGAACTGGTCGCTGTTCGTGCATGGTGGCGTGCGGTACGCGCCGTTCCAGCCGCGGGTGGCCAAGGCGTGGAGCGGCGACTCGGGGACGGACGTCCCGAACCGGCTCGAGCTCTACCCGGCCAGCGAGGGGTTCATCGCGATGCAGGACACGCGCGGCGACCCGGGCCTGCGCCTGCAGGCGGACGCGTGGAACTTTTACGAGTTCGTCCCGCTCGAAGATATCGACAGCCCCAGCCCGCGCGCGTTCATGTGCCACGAGGTTGAGAAGGGCCAACGCTACGTGGTGACGATGAGCACCTGCGCGGGGCTTTGGCGCTACGTGATCGGCGACGTGGTCCAGTTCGACACCATCTGCGCCGCGCCCGAGTACGCCCGCGGCGGCGACACGGGGCACGGCGACGGCCCAGCGCGCCTGCGGATCGTCGGGCGACACCGGCACTTCGTCAACGCCTTTGGCGAAAACCTGATTGTTGAGAACATCGAGACCGCCGCGGCGGAGGCGAGCGCAGCGCTGAGCGTAGAGATGGGTGAGTTCACCGCGGGCCCGGTCTATCCGACCGAGAGCACGCGGGCCGGGCATGAACTGGTGGTCGAGGTGCCGGGCGGCGCGCTCTCTGCGGACGTGCGCGAACGCTTTAGTCAGGCCTACGACGCGAGCCTTAAGCGTCAGTGCGTGGACTACGGGATCAAGCGGACCGGCGAGCTGGGCATGCAGCCCCCGACGGTCACGCCGGTAGCAATGGGAACTTTCCACGCGTGGCTGGCCTCGCGCGGGAAGCTGGGCGGACAGAACAAGGTTCCGCGGTGCGCCAACCAGCGTGATTACGTAGAGGGCGTTCGGGCCGCGGCGGGTATTGGCGTGGTCAAGACCTAGGCTGGCGGAGGCGGGTCTGAGCGCGGGTGCCGCCGCGGGATGCGGGATGGGTCCTTCCGGCGTGGCTCTGACGGGTCTGATATGATGTCATCAAGCCGCTCGCGGGGTTGGAGCCCCGACCGGCCTCACCCTTGCGCTCTGCCGCGGGCTCGCCCACGGATCGGGCAGAAAACGAGCGACCTTGGTTCCAAACGACAACGTGATGAGTGCCGGTTCAGCGATGCGTCAGCGGGCCATCGAGTTGATCGAGGCCAAGCCAAGCCATGGCGCGACGCCGACCCATACCAATGGTGATAGCACTGCCAGCGCTCCGCGCGCAGTCGCGCCAAGTGGCGCAAAACCCCGCACGGCCGAGCGGGCCTACGGCGGGGTCGATGGGCACCTGCGCGAGCATACCATCTCAGGGGTCGAGCGCCTGGCGGTGGTGGTGGCGGTCGGGCTGCCGGTCCTTGGCGTGCTGGCGGCGATCGTTCTGACCTGGGGCTGGGGCGTGCAGCCGGTGCACATCGCGCTGCTGGTGGGTGGGTATCTGGCGACGGGCCTGGGCATCACCATCGGGTACCACCGCCTGTTTACGCATAAGAGCTTCTCGACCGGCCCGGTGATCACGGCGCTGCTGGCGATCTTGGGCTCGATGGCGACTGAGGGGCGGGTCATCCGCTGGGTCGGCACGCACCGGATGCACCACCAGTTCAGCGACGATCACGATGATCCGCACAGCCCGACGCATCACGGCGGGGGCGCGCTGGGCGTGCTCAAGGGCCTGTGGTTTGCGCACATGGGTTGGATCTTTAAGTCTGACCCGGCCGAGGGCTTCGAGCGGTATACGCCCGATCTGAGCAAGAGCCGTCTGCTGCGCACGATCGATCGCCTCTTCCCGCTGTGGGTCGCCCTTGGTCTGGTTATTCCCGGGCTGATCGCCTGGGCCGTCACCGGCACGGTGGTGGGCGGGCTGCTGGGGGTGCTGTGGGGCGGGCTGGTGCGGACGTTTGTGGTCCACCACGTCACGTGGAGCATCAACAGCGTTTGCCACGTGTGGGGCGCGCGGCCCTATGACAGCCACGATGAGAGCCGTAACAACGTGCTCTTTGGCTTTGTGGGCATGGGCGAGGGCTGGCACAACAACCACCACGCGTTCCCGACCAGCGCCCGGCACGGGCTTGAGTGGTGGCAGTTTGACCTCAGCTACGTCATCATCAAGGGCCTGTCGTACGTCGGGCTGACGTGGGACGTCCGCACGCCGGGGCAAGAGCGGCTGGACTCCAAGCGGACCTGAAGTGGGCGGACCTGACGTGGGCGGACCTGACGTGGCCGGGTCGAAAACTGATCGGGCCCCTCAGCCTGAGGAGAGCGCCCCGCGAAGCGATTGTTCGAGGCGGACTTCTGCCGCGCGGGAAGGATCGAGCTTCACGGGCAAGATGATGGAGAACATCGACCCCTGGCCGACCTCGCTGTGAACGTGCACCTCACCTTGCAGCAGCGTGGTGAGCTCTTTGACGATCGAGAGGCCAAGGCCCGTGCCGGCGTGTTTGCGACTGAGGCCGACATCGAGCTGCGTGAACTTCTCGAAGATCCGGCCTTGGTCGTCGGGCTTGATGCCCGGGCCGGTGTCCAGCACGCTCAGACGGACGCGCTCGACCGCGTCGGGCCCCTCGGCCGCCCTGGCCGGCAGATGCTCGGCGCGGAGGGTTACAAAGGCGTTGCGGCTGAGGCGGTCGGCCGACTCGGGATCCATCTGCGCCATCTGGCTCTGGCGGGCGTCGGCGGCGTCGGCGGTGAACTTGATCGCGTTGCTCAGCAGGTTGTAGAGCACCTGCTGGAGCTTGCGCTGGTCGGTCAGGATCGGCCTGAGCTCTTCGACTCCCACGGTCTCGATGCGCAGCTCAACCTCGCGCTTGTCGGAAACGGGCTTCATCATCGCGGCCATGGTCTCGCAGAAGTCACGCAGGTGCACGGGCCCGATGACCAGCTGGACCTTGCCCGCTTCAACCCGGGCCATCTCGAGCAGCCCGTTGATCAGCTCGAGCAGTGAACGGCCCGCGGCGGTGATGTTGTCGATGTAGCGCCGGCGCTTGGCCAAACGCTGCGGGTCGTAGCCGGTCTCGGCATCGCGCGAGAGCTGCTCGTCAAGCAGCTCGGCGAAGCCGATGATGCTGTTGAGCGGGGTCCGCAGCTCGTGGGTGACGCTGGCGAGAAACTCGCCCTTGAGCCGCGTGGCGTCGGCGAGGGCCAGATTGCGCTGGCCCAGCTCGGTGAGCTTGTCGTCAAGCTGGGCGTTGAGCGCGCGGAGCTGGCCCTGGCTGGACTGGATGACCGCCAGCATCTCGTTGAAGGCCTCGGCCAGCTCCTCAAACTCGTCGCCGGTGTGGATGTCCGAGCGGGTGTCCATGTTGCCAGAGCGGACCAGCTCGGCGGTTTGCCGCAGGCGACGCACGGGCGAGAGGATGATCTTGCTGCTGATGAGGTAGAACACGAGCACCGCGAGGGCCAGCGCGACGCACCCGGCGGCGAGCAGTGCGCCGGTGTTCAGCAGCATCTCGCGTGCCGCCTGTGGGCTGGTGCGCGTGAGCACGATCACGCCCTCGATGGGCCCGGGCTCACTCCTGACCACACCGGTCGGGCCGACCTCGGTACGGGCTGGCTCGCGGATCGCCCGTGCGTAGACGTAGCGCCTGGCCGAGAGGCCCCAGCTGCTGTCTGCAAACTCGCTGCGCGCGGGGTTCAGGCTCAGCGCTTGCCATGCTTCGAGACTCGCGAGTTCTTCCTCAGAGGGGTCTTTCAGCTCGGCAAGCTGCTTGGCGCGCGCGGGGCCGATGACCTCGGCGCGGGCTTGATCGATAAACAGCCGGTCGCCTGGGCGCAGGCCGGTGAGCGGCGTGTGCGTTGTGGCCTTGCGCGAATCTGATCCGGTGGAACCGTCGGCCGGAGCGGGCACAGGCATGCTCGGTGCCTGGGAGGTCAGCTCTGTGCGGCGTACCGCGGCCTCCCATGTTGAGACGACCTGCTGAGCGGCGGCCAGCTCAGCCTGATCTACCATCAGGTTCATGCGGGCCCACGGCACCGCGAGGGCGGCCACGATGATCAGCACGACGGCCAGGCCGAACAGCAACAGGCACTTGTTGGCCAGCGAGACGCGTCTGAGCACCGCTGAGCATAGAGCCCGCGCGAGACTCGCAGCGCGGCCCCCTTGGCGGGCGTACATTTGGGCTCGCACAGTGGGCCCTTTGCCGGCGTGCACGCCGACGCACAGGCCCGGGCCGTTGGAGCAGCGCCATGTCAGGCTCGATGTCTATCTGGGACCGTCTCAAGCACGAGTTCATCGACATCATCGAGTTCCTTGACGACACCAGCAACACGCTGGTGTACCGCTTCGACCGGTACCGCAACGAGATCAAGAACGGCGCGAGGCTGATCGTGCGCGAGGGCCAGGCCGCGTGCTTCGTGCGTGAGGGCCAGCTTGCCGACGTCAAGACCCCGGGCACGTACACGCTTGACACCAAAAACCTCCCGCTGCTGGGCACGCTGCTGGGCTGGAAGTACGGGTTCGAGAGCCCGTTCAAGGCCGAGGTCTACTTTGTCAGTACGCGGACGTTTACGGACCTGAAGTGGGGCACCGCCAACCCCATCATGATGCGCGACCCGGAGTTTGGTCCCGTGCGTGTGCGGGCCTTTGGCACGTACGCCATGCGCGTGAGCGACCCGGGCGTCTTCCTCAAGAAGATCGTGGGCACCGACGGGCGATTTACCACTGAAGAGATCACCACACAGCTGCGGAACCTGATCGTTAGCCGCTTTGCTGACATCGTCGCTCAGAGCAAGGTGCCGGTGCTTGATCTGGCCGGCAACTACGACAAGCTCTCAGGCTTCATGGGCGGAAAGATGAAGGCCGAGTTCGGCGAGTTCGGGATCGAGGTCCTGCAACTGCTGATCGAGAACGTCTCGCTCCCGCCTGAGGTCGAGGCCGCGCTCGACAAGCGCACCAGCATGGGCGTGATCGGCAATCTGAACGCCTTCACGCAGTTCCAGACCGCCGAGGCGATCCGCGACGCGGCGAAGAACCCCGGGACCGCTGGCTCGTTCATCGGGCTGGGCCTGGGGCAGGCGATGGCGGGCGGGATGGTCGGTGCGATGGGCAACGCGCAGCAGGCGACGATGGCCCCGCCCCCGGTGCCCGGAACGCCGCAGGCGATCAGCTTCTTTGTTGCGCTCAACGGGCAGCCCTCTGGGCCGATGGACGCCGCGGGGCTTGCTGCGCAGGTCAGCGGCGGGGCGCTGTCGCGCGAGACGCTGGTCTGGCGTGCCGGGATGTCAACTTGGGCGATGGCGGGCTCGATGACCGAGCTTGCAGGGCTCTTTGGCCCGCCGCCGGTGCCGGGTGCCGGATTGGGTGGCGGCGTGCCGCCGGTTCCGCCCGCGCAGTAAGCGAGCGTCCAACGTTGTGGTCTTCGAGGTGGCTGTCCACGGGGCGATCGTGCGCGAAGAGCAACCCACGCAGTTTGACGATGAGCCGGGCGACGGCGTCGCGCCCAGAGCGGCGCAGGGTGATCGCACGGTTACTTCTGCTCCTGCTTCCAACCCTACCTCCGCGCAGGCACGGCACAGCGTACAAAGATTTCCGTGCGCACAGTGCGGCGCGCGGCTTGAGTTCAAGCCCGGCACACGCTCGCTGGTCTGCCGATTCTGCGGGCATACCAACGAGGTCGCCAGCGCGGGCCTTGCGGGCCTCGAAGAGCTGGACTTTGAGGCCTATGCACAGTTGCGTGACGACGCTGCCGAGTCGATGCAGGCCCAGGTTTTCACGTGCCAGTCGTGCAACGCGAGCGTGACCAAGCCTGGGCATATCGCCGCCGGTTCATGCCCATACTGCGGGAGCAACATCGTTGCCACGAGCGTCACCAAGCGGGTGATTAAGCCCAACGGCGTGCTGCCCTTCGCGCTGCCGCGTGACACGGCGATTGCGGCGTTCCGCGCCTGGCTGGCGTCGCGGTGGTTCGCGCCCAGCGCGCTCAAGCGTCAGGGCAAGCTCGACGCGGGCGTGCAGGGGGTCTACGTGCCCTACTGGACGTTCGACGCGCGCACCGTCACCGATTACTCCGGCCAGCGCGGCGACGCGTACTACGTGACCGTCCGCAGCGGCAACACCACACAGCGCGTCCGCAAGGTCCGCTGGACGTCCGTCTCGGGCACCGTCGAGAACCGCTTCGACGATGTGCTGGTGCTTGCTGGTAGCGGGCTGACCGAGGCCGAGGCCAGTCAGCTTGCGCCCTGGAAGCTGACTGACTGCGTGAGCTACGACGACGCGTACCTTGCTGGCTATACCGCCGAGAGCTATGCCGTCACGCTCCCCGAGGGCTTCGGCAAGGCCAAGGTCGAGATGTCCGGGTTCATCGAGTTCGCCGTCCGGGGTGACATCGGCGGCGACGAGCAGCGCATCAACCACATGGACGCGCACCACTACGACGTGACGTTCAAGCACATCCTGCTGCCCGTGTGGATCACCGCGTACCGGTACATGAACAAGGTTTACCACGTCATCGTCAACGCGCAAACCGGCGAGGTGATGGGCCAGCGGCCGTACTCGGCCTGGAAGATTACCGGGTTTGTGCTGCTGTGCATTGCCGCCGTCGCGCTGGTGATCCTTATCGTCAACGTTGCGGACAAATGATGCGCGGCGAGCGATGTACCTGCAGCCGAGCGGCCGGATGAAAACCGTCAACCCGGTAAGGCAAAGAGGTAGGATGAAATCCTGCCCTACGCGCTGGTGCTGGCAAGGCACCTTGGTAGCGCCGCTAGATCGCCCGCCCGCCGACGATCACCCGCGCAATCGGGCTGGTGCCAAACTCAAAGCCCAGCGCCCGCTCGTCGGTATCTTTCAGCAGCAGCACGTCGGCCCGCGCGCCGGGCCCGATCCACCCGCGGTCAAGCAGCCCCAGCACCCGCGCGGGGTTCAGCGTCGCGGCGGTGATCGCCTCTTGCGGCGAGAGGCCCAGGTGCCGCACCGCCAGCGCAACCACCAGGGCCATCGACCCGCACGGGGCCGAGCCCGGATTGCGGTTGCTGGCAATGGCCAGTGCCCCGCCCTGCATGACCAGGCTCCGCCCGCGCGCGTAGCGCCCGTCGGTGTGGAAGCCGCACGCCGGGAGCATCACGCCGATGGTCTTGCTCTGGGCCAGGCTGGTGAGGTCTTCCTTGGTCGTCGCTTCCAGGTGGTCAATGCTCGTGGCCCCCATGTGCAGCGCCGCCGCGACCATGCCCAGGCTGTTGAACTGGTCGGCATGAACGCGCACGCCCAGCCCCAGCTCGCGCGCCCGCGAGAACAGCTTGACGCACTGCTCGACGCTCCACGCGCCTTTCTCGCAGTAGGCATCGACCGCGATGCCCGGAAACTCCGCCGCTACCACGGGCACCGTCTCGCGCGTGATGCGCCCTACGAAGCCGGCCTGAGACTCGTCGATGGCGTGCCCCAGCAGTGCCGTCGGCACCAGCAGACCGGGAAACTTCGCCTGCGCCTGCACCACGGCGTGCAGCATCTTCATCTCGTCGACGGTCGTCAGCCCGTAGCCGCTCTTGACCTCGATGGTCGTGCTGCCCAGGCGGAGCATCTCGATTGCGCGCTCAAGCAGCCCCTCGGCAAGCTGATCGAGCGTTGCCTCGCGCACGGCGCGCACCGTCGCCATGATGCCACCGCCGCGCTCCAAGATCTTGAGGTATGCCACCCCGCGCCGGCGCTGGTCCCACTCATCAAGCCGTGAGCCCGCCCAGCACGCGTGCGTGTGGCAATCCACCAGCCCGGGCATCAAGACTCGCCCGGCGGCGTCGATTTCCGTCACGCCCGCCAGCGGTGCGCGTGGCTTGGCCTTGGGGCCGATCTTTTTGACCTCTGTCACACGTGAGCCGGCGATGAGCACGTCGGCCCGCTCGATCACATGCAGCTCGCCCATTCCCTCGCCGCGGGCCGGGCCCGCTGGCGCGCTGCCGTCTTTGGTCAATGTCACAACGCGGGCATTGCGGATCACCAGGGTGGCCTGACCGCTGGCCGAGGCCGCGGGCGGAAGTGGACCGTTGGTCTGTGTCATTGCTGAGCGATGGTAGAGCGGGGGCGGACGGGCAACAATGGGCCGATGACCATGAGTAGCCAGTCTGCCATTAGCCAAATCGCCAGTTTCCAAACCAGCACCGCTCCCGCGGGCGCAGTGCCAGCGCCGGGCGCGATCGTGCAGGCCACGGCGCGCGGCCCTGACGACGTGCGGTCTGATCGCTTGCGCCGGCTCCCGCCGTTCTTGTTCAACGCCATCGATGAAAGGAAGCGGGCCGCGATCGCCGCTGGCAAGGACGTGATCAACCTGGGCGTGGGCGACCCTGACCGTCCGACCCCCGCCTTCGTGATCGACGCGCTCGCGAAGGCCGCGGCCATTCCCGCCAATCACCAGTACCCAGACTGCTACGGGACACAGCGTTTCCTGCACGCTGCCGCAGCGTTCATGGACCGCCGCTTCGGCGTCAGCGTTGATCCCAAGCGGCACATCTGCGCGACCATCGGTGGCAAGGACGGCATCAGCCACCTGCCGCTGGGCGTACTCAACCCCGGTGAGGGCGCGATCGTCTTCACGCCCGCGTACCCCGTCTATGCGCAGGCCAGCTTGCTTGCGGGCGCAACGCTGCACCGCGTGCAGTGCGACGCCCAGCACCGCTGGCGCCCCGACTTGTCGCCTGGTAATGAGGCCCTGAACGCCGCCCTGCCCGGCAGCCGCCTGATGTGGCTCAACTTCCCCGGCAACCCCACCGGCGCGTGCGCAGACGTGGGCCTGCTCGCCGCCGCCGCCAATCTTTGCCGCCAGCAGGGGTTGATCTTGGCCAGCGACCTGGCATACAGCGAGGTGTACTTTGATGCGCCCGCCAGCGTGCCGAGCTTGCTGCAAGCCCCGGGCGTTGACATCGAGCGCGACGCGGTGATCGAGTTTCACTCGCTGAGCAAGACCTTCAATATGACCGGCTGGCGCCTGGGCTTTGCTGTCGGCAATGAGCGGGTCATCAAGGCCCTGAAGCAGACGAAGGATAACTACGACAGCGGCCCGTTCAACGCGATTCAGGACGCCGGCGCGCTCGCGCTGGAACGCTTCGACGACCCGCTGCTGGCAGAGATGCGCAGCGAGTACGCGCGTCGGCGCGACATCGCCGTGGCTGGGCTCCGGGCCATCGGTTGTGAGCTGACGCCGCCCGAGGCCGGGATCTTCGTCTGGGCGCGTTGCCCGATCGACACCACCACCGGCAAGCCCATGAACAGTTGGCGGTTTGTCGAGAAGCTCATCGATGAGGCCGGCGTGGTGACCGTCCCCGGCGCGGGCTTCGCCGACACCGCGCACGACTGGTTCCGCCTCAGTCTGACGCGCCAGACCGACCGCCTGGCCGAGGCGATGACGCGGCTCGCCACGCTGAAATTCTGAAGCATCAGGGCGTCGGTGCGGACGGTACAGAAGGTGACAACGGTGTCAATGGCGGCACCGGCGCAGATTCCTGCTCGACCGGGGCATCATTTGGCGAAAGAGGCGCGGCTATCAACTGCTCGCGCGTTGGCCTGAGCTGGTCCAAGTCCTTCGCGCTCGCCACGTAGTACCAGTCCGCAAACCGCGCTGAGAGCTGCGCGGCCTTCTCTCGCGCTGACCGCAGCCGCTGCGCGTGCGCCTCTGCCAGCGGGAGGTACGCCTGCCGAGCGCTGGCCAGCGCGGCCTTGTCACCGTCGCTCACCGGCGTCCCGCCCTCTTTGGCCGCCGCCGCGTCCAAGCCCTCAAGACGCAGCAGCTCCTCAGGCTTGGTCGGCGCGGGGCCGATGACCGCTTCATCCACCGAAACAGTCAGCATCACATAACGCCCCGGCCCCGCACTGCCCTCGCCCGCCGTTTGCGTGGCGTCGCTGCCGTTGGAGATCGCCGCAGGGCTCGCGACTGCGCTTGCGCCCCCGGCCTGCTCCTTGGCGACCTCGTCAATCGCCAGCTCGCCAAGCCAAAGCGTGTAGATCACCCCGTCGCGTGTCGTGATGTTGATCTGCCCCTCGTTGGCCATCATTGAGCCCTGCGGCGTCAGAAAGAACCCGCGGCTTTGCAGGTTCGCCTGGTCCACGATCGTCATTCGCCCCTCGCCGCCGCCGCCCGCGAGAAGCTTGGCGAGGTTCGCGGGCTTGGGCTGTACGCCGATCACCTTTATTTCGCGCAGCGCGCCCAAGGCCGCCTCGACCTTTGTCGCGTCAACACTCTGCCCCGCGCCAAGGCTCCCCTCGGGCTCACTCTCGATGGTCCAGGTTGGTGCTGTCGGCACCGGCGGCTGACCCGGCATCTTGAACACTGGGCTCGGGGACTCTGGGCTCGTGGCCACCGCACCAGGCTCGCCCCGCGCAAGCGCAAGCCGACTGAAGTTTGTGACCTTGCCGGTGCTCTCATCGATGCGGTACCGCACGACCTCAACCCCGCGCACCTCATCGCTGGGCACGCTCACAAGGTCAGCGTTCAGCCAGTCAACCAGGCGCGTGCTCAAGGCCATCTGCGCGCTGGTCACGTACACGCGGCTGCGGCCCGCCTCGCGCACATACTTGCGCGTGATCGCCCCGGGTGTCCCCTCATCAACCCCTTTGCCCAAGATCAGGTCGGCCAGCACCTTGCCGCTCGCGTCGCGCAGCGTCACGCGCGACCCGCGGCCGGTGGTCGCGGTCGACGCCTCGTCAGAAGGGTCAACCACGCCCAGGCGCTGATGCTCCTGCGTGTTGTCAGTCACGACGCGCTCTTTGAGCAGGTTGACAAACCCCGCCGCCGCCGTGGCCATCGTCTGCGTCGCCTCCACCGGATAGTCAAACGCCGAGGGGATGACCCAACGCTTGCGCGACGCGTCGAAGGCGACCTTGAAGCCCCGCGCGCGGGCCGACTGCTCATCAAACCCGATCACCTCCAAGCTGCGGACCGCCAGCGGGTCAATCAGCAGCGGCGTCAGAGGCTGGCCCAGCTCGCTCTCGGCCGAGCGCCCCACGGCGCGCGGGCGCGTGCCAGCCGTCACCGCTATGGCGACAGCCGCGATCACCACCAGGCTCAGCGTCAAGGCCCACTTGTTCTTGATCGTGCTCATTTGGATGCCCCGCGCTCCGTTCTTCAATCCGTTTGGACCGCCCGCCTGCTGCGGTCGACCCGCGCTCACGCCTTCCGCTCGGCCTCCGCGCGCCAGCGACGACGCACCGTCACCACCAGCCCCACCAGCAGCGCTGGCACCGGCGGCAGCACCACCGCCAGCGCACGCACGCTGCCCTCGATGCGATCGATGTTCTGCTTGCTCTCCAGACGCGCATCCTGCACGCGCCGCAGCCGGTCTGCCTCGATGCCCTGGCTCTGCGCGTCCAGGCGGCCCTGCTCGGCACGGCGCACGCTGTCGAGCATGATCGCCTTGGTGTTCTGGTCCAAGTCCGTGCGGTCCTCAACCTCCTTAACCTTCGCGTCCAGCCGCCCGCGTGCCTCGGCCACGCGGCTCTCCGCGTCAGCACGCGCCGACTCCTCGATCCTCAGCGTGTCCTCAAGCTCGCCCTGGCGGCGCTGATCAATCCGCTCAAGCGTGCGATAGACGCGCCGCTTCCGCCGAAGCTCGAGCAGGCCCGTGTCACCCGCCAGGCGGTCAATCGCGTTGAGCAGCAGCGGCACGTTGTCAAACTCAAGCTCCACGTTCCCGCTCTCTCGGATCGCGAACAGCTGCGGGCTGAAACCATCCACGTCGCCGATCAGTACAACATTGATCTTCTGGACTCCGCCCGTCACGTGCGCCGCCAGCGTCTGGGCCGTGCCACGCCCCGTCGGTCGCCGCTGCTCGTTGAGTGTTGGCATCCCAAACATGTTGCGCGAGATCATCTGCGCGTAAGGCACCAGGCCACCGGTCGGCCCGCTGCGGACCAGCGGCGTGAACTCCGTTGCGCCCGCGTCGCCGGCCGCTGGGGTGATCCGCTCAACACGCCCCGCGAACAGCAGCACCACCTCTTGCAGGCCCGCGCTGATGTCGCTGCCCTGGTTGAACGGGTCAAAGAGCGTGCCCGCGGCCGTTACGCCGTCGTCGCGCACGAGCCCGGGGCCAACCTTGCGCGCCCGCAGCCACAAGATTTCACCCGGGCTGTTCTCAAGGCTCGGGCGCGGGTTGTAGCTGTCCCAAACCACCTGCTCGCCCGTCGCCTTGGCACCAAGCGCCGTCCAGAGCGCGTCAAGCTTGGCCTTGGGCGTGTTGTCCTGCTGCCCCATCATCGGGTTGCCCTGCGGCCGCCTGGGCTCGCTGGTCGCAAGCTGCGGATTGATCAGCGGCAGCGCGTCCTCCATCAGCAGAGCGGCCTTGCCTGCGCTGACCCACGCCGTCACGCTGTCCAACTCCTCTTGCCGCAGGCTGCTGGGCTGCGCGACCACCAGCACGTCAATGTCCGTCGGGATCTCAGCCCCTGCGCTGACGCGCTGAACGTTGTACTGCTTGCGAAGCTCGGCCACCAACGGCCAGTCTGGTCGCGACTGCATCGTCTGAAAGTCAAAGGATCCAAAGACGCCCACGGGCGTCTCCATTACCCCGATGGTCTTACGCGTGCTGCTACCCACCGCGCGGATCGACCGCGCAAGCTCGTACTCAACAGCCAGCCCGCGTGCCAAGAACGGCATCAGGCTGAACTCACCGCCCGCCCCCTGCGTGACCACCGAGAGGAAAACTGGCCGCGCGCCCCCGCCGTCGGCCCCCTCCCCAGCGACCTCACGCGGGCGCACTCCAAACGCGCGCTCCGCGTCGCGGGCCTCGGGCGTGTTGACGTCTGTGGTTTCTACGCGCGTGCGAACCCGCCCGCCGCTGACAGACTCAAGCTCGCGCAGCGTGCCTAAAAGCTGGGCCCGCTGCCGCGCCAATGACCCGGGCACCTCGGCAGAGACATACGCCGTGATCTGCACCGGTGCCTCGGCGGGCACGGCCTTGGCAATCTGTCTGGTCTGCTCGCTCAAGGTCCAGAGCCGCTCGCTGGTTCCATCGGCCCGCGTCCCAAGGCGATCAAGCAGGAGCACCGTGCACGCGCCGATGGCCAGCACGCTTAGGCCCCGCAGCAACCCGTGCAGCCCCGCGCCGCCCGCAGGCAGTCCCACGCTACGTCGCCGCCGCAGCACGCCCGCCGCCGCCAGCACGCCCGCCGCCGCGATGCTCACGAAGTAGGCAACGTCCGCCAAGCTCACGACCCCGCGTGTGAAGTTCTCGAGCCGCGCGGGCACGCTCAGGCTGCGCAGCAGCTCAGCGGCCGGGGCAAGCGGCCCGCTGAGCACGCTGTTGCTCAGGCCCAGCCCGACCAGCACCGCGGAGGCGATCGCCGCGGTGATAAAGGCGACAGTCGAGCTGGCACTGATCGTGCTGGCCAGCAGGCCCAGCCCGCACAGCGCCGCACCGGCCAAGAAGTAGCCCAGGTACGTCACCGCCAGCAGCCCCACATCCGGCGCACCCAAGTACGCCAGCACCAGCACGTGCGAGGTGCTAAACAGCAGGCAGACCGTGTAGACCACCACGCAGCCAAGATATTTGCCTAGCGCAAGCTGCCACTCGCTGGCTGGCAGCGTCAGCAGCAGCTCGTCGGTGCCCTGCTTGCGCTCCTCGGCCCACGCGCCCATGGTGATAGCGGGGACAAGGAACAGCAGCAGCGCCGGAAACCAGGCGCTCAGCTCGTCAAGGGTTGCCATGTTCCGGGCGAAGAACGCGTCACCCCAGAACGCCGCGACCCCGGAGAGAAAGACAAACAGCGTGATGAAGACATACGCCGTCGGGTTGGTAAACGCGCTGGCCAGCTCGCGGCTGAGCAGTGCGGCAATCGGGCGTGGAGGCTTTGAGCTCATCGTTCAGGTCTCGTGTTGCTTGCAGGACTTCGCGTCCACTCGCTGGCCGAGATGTGAAGGGCCGCGGTCTGATATGTGTTGGTCATGCAATCCGGGTCAGCCCGCCGTCAGGGCTCGGAAGCGGTGCTCCATCTCAGCCTCGGTGCTGCCCAGTGACTGTCCCGGCCCGTCGTGTACCAGCCGCCCACGGCTGATCATGATGATCCGCTGGGCGATCGCCCGGACCTCCGACAGGATGTGCGTTGAGAGCAGGATCGCGCGGGTCTTGGCCAGGTCGGTCAGCAACTGGCGGACGTGGTCAACCTGCCGTGGGTCGAGCCCCGCCGTGGGCTCGTCCAAGATCAGCACCGACGGATCGTGCAAGAGTGCCGCCGCCATGCCAACGCGCTGACGGAAGCCCTTGCTGAGCTTGCTCGCAGGCCGCCCGAGCACATCGCCAAGCTGCGTCTGGGTGATGACGGCGTCCATTCGTGCGGCCAGTTCGCCGCCGCGCAGACCGCGCGCGTTGCCAAGAAACCTGAGAATCTCTGGCGGGGTCATCTCCGGGTGAAGCGGGCCGTTCTCAGGCAAGTAGCCGAGCTTGGTCATCGCGAGTGATCGGTCGGTCTGAACATCGAGGCCCGCGATGTACGCCGAGCCGGCGCTCGGGGTCAGGAACCCAGTCAGCAGTCGCAAGGTAGTGGACTTGCCAGCCCCGTTTGGCCCAAGGAACGCCACCAGCGCCGGGCCGGGGATGGTGAAAGAGACGTCTTGCACGGCCGCGAACGCCCCGAAGCACCGGGACAGGCCCCGGGCCTCAATCGATGTGGTCGGTGCATCCGGCGAGGGCGGGCGAACCACGGGCGAGGAAGCGGTGGTTGTGGGTGGGCTGGCCATCATGAGAGAGTAATGGTTGCGGGGCGGAGACGGACAGTCCAGAGCTCTGGAGAGAGAGGCCACGTTGGCGGGCGGCGCACTTGGGCGAGGGCATTTACGGTAGGGATGAGGAAGACGGGGCTTGATCGAGTCGGGTTCGCGGGTCGTAGTGGCGTGAACTTGGGGTCTTCACCAAACCTTAACGAAACGCCTGACTCCGTGAGGGTCGAGTCCGCTAAGACTTCTACGGTCTCGGAGTCTCACCCTTACGGAGTAGCCTTTGATGAACACGACCTTTGCTCGGATGATGTCTGGTGCGGTGGCGGTAGTTACGTTGGCCGGGACCGCTTCGGCGTCTTCGGAGCCGGTCGTCGACAGCGCGCTGCCAACGTACAAGGTTGCGCAGGGTGTCGCCGGCGAGGTCAAATTCGTCGGGTCTGACTCGATGCTGACGCTGTCGACGCACTGGGCCGAGGAGTTCACCAAGCTGTACCCCAGCGTGGGCAAGTCGGTCGAGGGCAAGGGCAGCAGCACGGCACCCACGGCGCTGATCGAGGGCACGGCCACGTTCGGCCCGATGTCACGCCCGATGAAGAGCGAGGAGACCGACAAGTTCGAGAAGAAGTTCGGCTATAAGCCCACGGGCCTGCGGGTCGCGATCGACTGCCTGGCGATCTTTGTGAACAAGGATGCGCCGATCGCGGAGATCTCGATCGAGCAGGCCAAGGCGATCTTCTCGGTTGACGGTAAGGACATGACCTGGGGCGACCTGGGCGTGACGAACGCCGACTGGGCCTCCAAGCCCCTGGCGCTGTACGGGCGCAACAGCTCGTCGGGCACGTACGGCTACTTTAAGGAGCACGTGCTGGGCAAGAAGGACTTCAAGCCCACGGTCAAGGAGCAGCCGGGCAGTTCGGGCGTGATCAACGCGATCGCGACCGACAAGTTTGCCATCGGCTACTCGGCGATCGGGTACCGCACGGCTGACGTCAAGGCGCTCAAGGTCAAGAAGACCGCCAAGGACGCCGCATTTGCCCCTAGCGCCGAGAACGCGTACAGCGGGGAGTACCCCGTCGCCCGCTTCCTGATGGTCTATATCAATAAGAAGCCCGGCGAGGCACTGCCCCCGGTGCAGGTTGAGATGGTCAAGATGATGTTCTCCAGGCAGGGCCAAGAGGGCGTGCTGAAGGACAAGCTGATCCCCGTGACGGCGGACATCGCACGCGAGGATCTCAAGGCCGCGGGCGTGACCCCCAGCTTCTGATCTGGCTCGCAGATCGTGGGTGATTGGAGTGATGAAATTGAAGCCCGCCGTGCGCAGATCGCGTGCGGCGGGCCTTTGTTCTAGCGGGAACCGTTCGGGTGTCTGCAGCCGCTCTTGGCGGCGTGCGGTGCCTGTGGCGTTGTTGGCTGTGGGGTGACGATCGGGGTTGGTTGAAGCGGGCGTGTTCGACGGTACCATCCGCGTCTGACCGGCGCAGCGTCTTACCGGCGCACCATATTGTCGGCGCAGCGTCTTGCGAAGGCTTGGTGAGCGCAGCGGGGTTTAGTGAGCAGCGATTGAAGCGATCCACCCACCCACGCGTGCGCCTGATGGACTCGGCCAGCCGGGTCGTGATCACTATCGGCGGATTCGGGGTCATCGCTGCGGTGCTGGCGATCCTGGTGTATCTGGCCGCCAACGCGTTGCCGCTGTTCTCACGCGGGCGGGTGCTGGCCAGCGCTGGTTTTTCAGTAAGCGGTGCGAGCACGGCAGAGCGGCTGCGGGTGGACGAGTACCGCGGGCAGGGCGTGATCATAAGTGCCGACGGCTCGTGGCGCTGGTTCATGCTTGACGGCAGCGGTGGGGGCGATGGAGGTTCGCTGGTGCCGGCGGGCGTAGCGGTCACGGCCATCAGCGAGCTCAACGACCTTGGCAAGCTGGCGCTGGGCCTGGCCGATGGGACAGTCTCTGTGGTCGACGTTGGGTTTGTGACAGACTTTTTAGACCTTGCGGACGTCACGCCCAGCATGAAGCGGCTGATGCCCGGGCAGCGCGAGGTTTTAGCGGACGGCGGGTACGTGCAGGTGACGCCCAAGTTGCAGTTCAGGCGAACGCGACCGAGAGTAGAGGCCGCGGCGCCGGTGGCGGTGCCGGTGGGCAGCGGCGCGGTCGTGCGCGTGGACTACCGGGCCTCGGCGGCGGCGCAGTTTTTGGTGGCGATGCGTGAGGACGCGACGCTGGCGTTCAGCACTGTGCGCGTGACGACACCGCTGGGCGGGGGTCGCCCGCGAACGCGGCTTGATAGCACGGTGGTGCCGTATGCGCCGCCGGCGCGTGAGCTGCTGAGCAAGGTGCCTGACTATCTGTTTGCCACCGGCGAGGGCACGGGGGTACTGGCTCTTTGGAAGCAAGGGACGATGCAGCGCTATGTGCGCGTGGGGGCCGGGGAGTTCTCGCTCGCAGAAACCGTGGGCGTTGGCCCCGTTACCCCGGGCGCGAGCATCACACGCGCGCGGATGCACATCGGCGGCAAGACGCTAATCGTCGGCGGCAGCGATGGATCTGTGCTGGGATCGTTTGCGGCACGAACTGACACGCTGACCACGCCCGACGGGTACCAGTGGGCCACGGCGCATCGCCTAAACACCGGCGCAGGGCGCGCGGTCACGGCCATCGGCGTCTCGGAACGCGACCGCTCGTTTGTCATCGGTGACGAGGGCGGCAACCTGCGGCTGTGGAACATGACCAGCCAGAAGCTGGTGCTGCAGCGCGACGCGGAGACCAGCGCGACGGGTAGCGCGACGGGTAGCGCGATGAATGGCGCATTAGGCGGCGGGGCTGGCGGGCTCAGCGGCGCGGTCGGGCTGGTGACGATCTCGCCAAAGTACGACGCGGTGGTGGCGTTGAGCGCACCGGCCGCGCGTGGGGCGGGCGCAGCGCGCGGCGCGGGTGGAGCGG
>Ga0163144_10012060_pt1 | contig 18220 bp, 21 predicted proteins | sample OliLak19BULKMAT1_FD_123175 | JGI IMG/M metagenome (GOLD analysis project Ga0163144, IMG submission 123175) | Freshwater microbial mat bacterial communities from Lake Vanda, McMurdo Dry Valleys, Antarctica - Oligotrophic Lake LV.19.BULKMAT1 | ecosystem: Environmental > Aquatic > Freshwater >... | reverse complement strand
TACCGGGATGAGCTGATGGCCTACGCCCCCGGCACCCTGGTGTTTGACATCCTGCTGCCGGCAGAAACCGGCGTGCGCGCAGCGGTCCCGCTGGGAACACTCACGGTGGGGCAGATGGTGATGTCCCGCGTCTGTGATGAGACGCTGCACTTTCCCCATCCGCGCGCCCGTTGAATTTGAGGAAACTGGCGGCCCGGTGCAATGTGTATGACACCAACGGCCGCCGGTGTTCCGTGCTCAGTCTTCCAGGCGGGGCTGGGGCCCGGGGATGATGCCCGCAATGTCCGGGTCTTCACCACCCACGCTCTTGTTGGACACCTTGTTTTCACGGCGCTGGACGCGCTCTTCCGCTTTTTCCGCCTGTTTGCGTTGGCGGTTGGTTTCTTTCTGACGCTTGGCAAATGTGGGGCTGGTTTTGGAAGCCATGACAGTCACTCTCCAATGCGGATGTTGCGTGAAGTGCAGGGCAAGCGAGGCGCCCGCATGGCGCCAGGACTGCAAATGGGAACTGTGTCTTCCGTCGGGCGGCGGTGAATTACAAGCTTCAACACACACTGCAGCGCCCGGGACAGGGCGGAAACGCCTCAGGCCGGGGGATCAGGCTTCCAAACCTAGCCGTTGAGGCCGCCCGGTGCAGAACCGGCCACCGCCCAGGTTTGTATCCCAGAGCCGGCTACCGACGGTCCTGGTGACGTCAGCGGCCGGGCTCCGGGATCCCACCTTCTGCCACCCGGGCCCGGACAACCGCCCGGTTTCCCTCAGGCCGCCAGAACCGCTAGCCTTTGCGGCATGAACCCACCCCCCAGGAAGCCTGCCGCTCCCGCAGACGCCGCCAGTGCCTTTGGTGACGGTGATGATGATTTTGCGGAGCTGGATGCCTTTGGCCCCTCGGAAGATGGCACCGGGGGCTTCACCAACAACGCCATGGCCACGCGGGTGGCGTCCATGGACCAGGTCTCCCACAAGACGGGCGTGACGCTGGACCGCGAGCGCGCCCGCAAGCTCAACATCTCCATGGCCACCACGCTGATTGAGCCGCTGCCGCCGCAGAAGGTGGTTTTTGTGGAGCTGCCCTCCGGTTCTCCGGTGATCCTGACCAAATCCGTGACCGTGCTGGGCCGCGCGGCCGGCGTGGCAGACGTGGTGCTGGATGATGACGGGGTCAGCCGCCAGCACGCCGCCATTGTCTACGCCCAGGGTGATTTTTTCCTGGAAGACCTGGGCAGCAGCAACGGGACCCACGTGCAGGGGGAGCGCATCTCCGTGGTGCAGCTTGCCGGAGGCATGGAGTTCTCCCTGGGGCCGCATACCTGCAAGTTCAAGATGCGGGACCGCTGAACCCACAAAATGTATGACACCTGATCAGGGTGGGTTGTGATGCATCCGTCACGGTGAGAAACGGCGGACGGTTTGCAGCAGCTCTTCCAGGTCCACGGGCTTGCGGAGATGGCCCTGGGCGCCGGCCTGTTCAGCCACCTGGCGGAGGTTGCGGTCCGCACTGAGCAGGATGACGGGGATGCCCAGGAGCGCGGGTTCCCGGCTGCGGGTCTGGCAGAACTGCAGGCCGTCCATCACGGGCATCCACAGGTCCAACAGCACACACGCGGGCGGCGGCATCTGTCCCAGCAGGGTGAGGGCATCCTGCCCGTTGGCCGCCGGCACCACCGCAAAACCTTCCTGCTGCAGCAGCTCCTGGAGACCTTCCCGGATGTCCGGGTCATCCTCCACCAGCAGCAGCGTTGCGGTCATGCGGCCGGGGATGGACACCTGGGATCAACCCGCCGGGTCACCCGCAGCATTCCCTTCATTGTCCCGCGTCCACGCCGCCATCCGCGGAGAGGATGACGCTGCTGCATGTTCCGCTGATGCAGCGCGCGGCCATGGGGGGCGGTTCACAGAGGTCACAGAGGCAGTCCGTGCTCTTGCGGCAGATGCCGGTGGGGCTGCTGTGTTGTTCATAAAGACACTCATGCCCCTCCAGGCTGGAGCGGTGGAACGCCATGGGCGCGCCACATGCCTCAGCGCTGTTGCAGCAGGCGCTGGCGCAGAAGGCCAGGACACACTCACTGTCTGAGGTGCACGCACCGCCGCGCGGCACGTTGTCACACCGGTCTTCATTGGCGCAGTCCGGACACCCCGCCAGCGCACCCAGAAGCACCAAGCACCACCCGCGCATGCCCACTCCGTTGCCAAGCCACGCGTGACCGTGGCGGCGCAGGATGGCGAATGCAACGGGCTCAGGCCACCTTGATGCTCAAGCGCTCCAGCACATCCATCATGGTGAACGCCACGCTCCACAGGACGCTGGCCGCACGCGGGCTGTCCTCCTGGCGCTCCAGAAAATGCGCAAACTGCATCAACTCCAGGATGGCGGTGGCCATATCCCGGGTGTCTGCATGGTTTCCCAGCGCCACCTCCAGCCGGCGCGCGCCCAGCCCATCCAGCCGGAATTTTTCATCCCCCGGATTGCCCTTCTGCAGCACCTCCAGAGCCTGCTCCACAATGGGGTGGAGCGGGGCGGCACGCACAGATTCGTATTTCGGCTTGATCAGCATTGGGTACCTCGGCTCAACGCTGACGCAACAGGCATGCGCGGGCAGACCATTGCTTCCCTGCCGGCGGCCGGACCGGTCTGTGGCGGAACAAGACGGCGGTGCTGCTTGACCGCGTGCCGTTCCACGGGTTGGCATCCCGGCTGGTTGGGGTGCCTTTGGAACAATTTGGCCGCTACGTCCTGAGTGAACGCATTGCCGCCGGCGGCATGGCCGAGATCTGGCGCGGTGCCCTCCTGGGTCCCGCGGGATTCTCCCGCCCGCTGGCCATCAAACGCATCCTGCCCAACCACACCGCAGACGCAGACTTCATCCGCATGTTTGTGGATGAAGCCCGGATTGCATCCTCACTGAGCCACCCCAACGTGGTGTCCGTGACGGACTTTGGTGAACAGGGCGGCCATTATTACCTGGCCATGGAGTACGTGGCAGGGCGGCACCTGGGAAACGTCATTGGCGCTTCACTGCGGCAGAAACAGGTGCTGCCGGTGCCGTTTGGCGTGATGGTGATCCGGGATGCGCTGCACGGCCTGGCGCACGCACATGAGAAGCTGGGCTCCAACGGACAGGCGCTGCAGATTGTCCACCGGGACATCAGCCCGCAGAACATCATGGTGGGCTTTGATGGCGCCGCGCGTGTGGCGGACTTTGGGATTGCCACGGCGCTGGGCCGCATGACCCAGACGGACAGCGGCGCCATCAAGGGCAAGTACGCGTACATGAGCCCGGAACAGGCGCGTGGTGAAGGGGTGGATGCCCGCTCGGACATCTACGCCATGGGTGTGGTGCTCTGGGAGACGTTGGCCGTCCACCGCCTCCACGGCCCGGAGCTGGATCACATGCAGGTCCTCCACCGTGTGATGGCCGGTGAGGTCCGGCTCCTGTCTGACGTTGTCAACGGCATGCCGCAGGCGCTGGTGGACATTGTTCACATGGCGCTGGCTCCCGCCAAGGAAGCGCGGTTCCAGAACGCGCAGGCTTTTGCCCGCGCATTGAGCGGCCAGCTTGCCGTGCTGGCGCCTGGCTGGAGTGCGCCGGACACCGCCAAAGTCATGCGGCAGCTCTTTGAAAAGGACATGCTGGAGGAACAGACCAGCCTGGCCAAACTGGAGAGCCTGGCCCGCAAGATGAGCCGCGCGCAGATGCCTGCGTTCAGCGGAACGGGCGCGCAGGGCCAGGCGAAGCTCAGTGGCGCCGGTCCGGCAGCGCCGCAACCGCCCACCGGGGCGGAAATCTCCATGGGCATGGAGGTGACCCATGTGCCGCTGGGACCGCTGCTTCCGGGTCCGGCCCCCGCGCGCAGCACCAACCGCCGCTGGATTGCCGCGGGCGCCCTGACCACGCTGGGCGTGGGAGCGGCGCTCTTGTGGGGGATGCCCGGGCCCGCCGTGGTGCCCGTTGCGCCGGCTGCGGTGATGGCGGCGCAGCCCACCACCGCCGTCATTGTGGAAAGTGTCCCCGGCGGCGCCACTGTGCGCATCAACGGTGAGCTCAAAGGCACCACACCACTGCGCCTGGCACTTCCCACCGGAACCACCGCCCTGCTCACCGCCCACCTGGACGGACGCCAGGACGCGCAGCAGACGGTCAACGTGAACGGCCAGCAGATGGTGGTGCTGGTGGAGCTCCCCTCGCGCTGACCCAGGGCTACCGCGCTTTGGGCGCGTCATCCAACGGCAGGTCCGGCAACACCTCTTCAAGCACTTTCACCCGGTAGGTCTGGGCGCAGTCATCCAGTGACTCTCCGTTGCACTCCATCATCTGCTGGAGCTCCTTGGAATAGATCTGGTCCAGCTTCTGCGTGCCGTAGACCTTCACCCGCACACTGGCCATCCACAGCCGCGTCTTGTCCGGCCGCGTCTCCAGGGACGTCATCACCACACGCACCGCAACAATCCGTGACGCATTTCTGGCCTTGGCCGCACCCTGCGCATCCAGCAGCGGCAGGTCCCCCGTTTCTTTCACATGCTTCACGCTGGGCGCCGGAATCCAGGACGGGTCCGTCAACACCTGGAAACCACCCTCCTTCAGAGCGTCCACCACCATGCGCTGGGTCAGGGATTGCTTGAAGTTGAACTCGGTTTCACCGTGGCCACGCTCTGCCGTCATCAGCAACAGCGGCGATGACGCCGGCTTGGACGGCGGGCTCTTGCGCACCTGCCCCTCACCCGCAGCGGCGGCTTTGGCCGGGTCCTCAAGCTGCAGACCCCTGCGGATGAGCAGCGCCGCGGTCTTGCGCACCTGCGGGTAGAGCTCACCCACGGAGTCCGCCTGCAACGTGGCGGAATCCACGCGGGTGCCCATGCGGACGTCGTGGAGGTTGAGCGTCACGTAGGTGGTCTTCTCCACCACCATCACCTCACCCAGGATGCCCGCGTCCGCGCCAAACTTCCTCAGGTGCTCCGCTGAGCAACGCCCGGTTTCACAGAGCCGCTCATCCTCACCCAGCGCCATCAGCATGGGACGCAGCAGGTCATTGGACATCACCAGCCACGGCATTCCTCTCAGCGCATCACTGGCGCCGCCCCGAACCTGCGCGCTGACCTCCTGACGCACCTGCGGTGACGCCATCCCCGCAAGGTCCAGCACCAGGAATTTCCTGTCATTCTCTTCTTCAAAGGCGGGACCGGCCAGGGACAGCGCCAGCAACACCCCGTGCATCCAGACCATGCTGCGCTCCCGGACGCGCAACACACACCCGCGCCCGCACAACGTCAACCTTGCCCCACCGTGACTGCTGACTATCCTGAAGTGATGACCGCGCGTCTCAGACGCCTCATGCAACTGTGGCGGGTCCTGGCCGCCTGCGCCCTTCTGAGCGTGGGCACACCAGCCGTGGCTGCGTGGCGTGCGCCCTCCAGCGTGGTCCAGGTGGAAGCGCGGGCACAGGACACCCGGCCAAGCCATCATCCAGAGCCACTGGCGTACCAGCCTGGTTGGGTAAGGCAGGACGCTGCGGTTGCCGGACATGGCACCCCTGCCGTCCAGGACGTCCGTTTCACGTCACACCTGCACCTGCTCAAGTGTGTCCTCCTGTGTTGAGGGGCTGACCCGGAAGGCTTCATTTTTCCGTTGTCACCAACAACTCAGGAGTGGTCCCAATGTCTGCTGCCTCACGGGCGCGGCACGTGGCTGGCGTGGTTGCCAGGCTGCTGCTGTCTGCCCTTCGCATGTGCTGGAAGCCTGTCTACGTGGTCCTGCTGGTCACCTTTGCCGCCTTTGGAGCGCTGCTGATGCCGCTCCCCATGCCGCCCCGTCCCAAGCCGCCCATTTCCGTGGTGGACCGGGATGATGATGACAAGGAACCCTGACACCCCAAAACGGTTGGGGACGGCAAGTGAGGTTGACGTCGGAAAACTCCTGGGGCTTGGATGCGCCCAATCCCGGACGTTGGAGTGACGGTCATGCCCGCGCGCAAGAAGAAGAAAGTGGCAGCACAGAAGAAGAGCGTCACCCGCAAGAAGCCCGCGCCCAAGAAGAAAGCAGCGCCAAAAAAGAAGGCTGCCCCGACGAGAAAAGCCGCGCCAAAGAAGAAGGCCGCACCCAAGAAGAAAGCCGCGCCCAAGAAGAAAGCCGCGCCCAAGAAGAAAGCCGCGCCCAAGAAAGCCGCGCCCAAGAAAGCCGCGCCCAAGAAGGCCGCACCCAAGAAGGCCGCGCCCAAGAAACCTGCGGCGGCCCGGGCTTCCGCGTCGTTCAGCGTGACGATGTCACGGAGGATTGAGATGGAGGCTGAGTCTCTCCATGCAGCGCTGGCCTCCATTCCATCTCTGGTCTCCAACCCGGATGACATCCTGCCCGATCTGGGTGTGGACCTGGCGGCGTTGGAGCAGCAGCTCACATCGCTGAGCGGGCCGGTGGGACTGGAGCGGGTTCTGCCACCCAAGGAGCTGGAGGGCTATTTCCACCATACGTGGGGCGGCCGGGCCCTGGTGGTGGGCATGCTGCTGTCCCACGCCGGGATTCCACGGGTGGATGAAGAGGTGAAGGGGGACCTGGTCATTGCAGCGGATGAGGTCCGCGTGTGCACCGGCAATCTCAGCGTCACCGGACGAATCACCGTGTACGGCAACCTGGTGGTGCTGGGCCGCGCCACCGCGCGGGAATTCAGGGATGAGGTGGGTGCGCAGACCGTGGTGGTGGGCAACTTCTCCGTTGAGAAATTCCTCCATTCACAGGGGTTTCTGGGTGTGGGCGGCAACCTGAAGTCCCGCCTGGTGTTCCTGGATTTCAACCAGGGCTTTGCCAAGGTGCTGGGCGGCTGCCAGGTGCGTGTGCTGGTGGAGAGTGACCACGGCGGCAGCGTCATCCACGGACCACTCCAGGCCCAGTACGTCTCCACGGATGAGCTCCGGGTTCAGGGAGAAATCCCTGAGCAGACGCCGCCGGAAACTCTGCAACGCCTGCTGGACCCCGCCGCCGCCGAACTGGCCGCCGCCCAGACTGACGAGGGAAACCTGGGCCCCTTCCTGGTGGAACGCCTCACCCGCGGCCAACCGGTCTTCAAAGACATCACCGTCTGATCCGCATCCGGGTCCCACACACTGGACTTTCTCCTTGACCACTCAGACTAACATCATTAGTCTGAGACAATCATGGTTCGGGAGGTTTACATGTTGGGCGCGGTCTTGTTGTCATTGGCGGCGTTGTCACCGGAGACACGGTTCCTGCAGCGGGCGGATGGGCGCGTGGCGTATGAGGAGCTGGGTGGCGCAGGGCCGCTGGTGGTGTGTGTGCCGGGGATTGGTGACGTGCGCGCGCAGTACCGGCTGATTGCACCCAGGCTGGTGGAGGCGGGCTTCCACGTGGTGCTGATGGACCTGCGCGGGATGGGGCAGTCCACGGCGGACTTTGCGGATTATTCGGCGGCGTCCGTGGGCGCGGATGTGGCGGCGCTGCTGCGGGAGCTGAAGGCACCGCGGGCATTCATCCTGGGCAATTCCATGGCGGCGGCAGCGGCGGTGTGGGCGGCCGCAGAGCTTCCGGACGTGGTGGAAGGGGTGGTGCTCCTGGGCGCGTTTGTGCGGGACATCAAGGGCCCGCCGTTCATGTCTCTGCTGCTCAAGGTGATGTTTGGCCCGCCGTGGGGACCCAGCGCGTGGAAAATGTATTACGGGACGCTCTATCCCAACCGCAAGCCCCAGGATTATGACGCCTACACCACGGCGCTGGTGGGCAACCTGCGGGAGCCCGGGCGCATGGACGCGCTCAATGAGATGATGACGGCGTCCAAGGCGGCTGCAGAGGCGCGCATTCCGCAGGTGAAGTCCCGCGTGCTGGTGGTGATGGGCACGGATGATCCGGACTTTGACCCGCCGCAGAAGGAAGCGGAGTGGATTGCGTCCCAACTCCAGGGCAGCGTGTTGATGGTGGAAGGTGCGGGGCACTATCCGCACGTGGACAGCGTGGACGTGGTGGCGCCGGCCGTCATCAGGTTTCTTCAAGGAGCAGACCATGGGCGTGAAGGCAGGACTGACCCGGGAGTTGATCATCCAGGCAGCGGCGGAGCTGGCGGATGAAGCCGGGCTGGCTGCACTTTCACTGGCGGAGCTGGCTGGCCGGCTGGGGGTCAAACCGCCCTCGCTGTACAACCACGTGGGCGGGTTGCCGGACATCCAGCGGTTGCTGACCATCTACGCGGGACGTGTGCTTACCGGGGCCATTGCCCGTGCCACCGTGGGAAAATCCCGCGATGACGCCGTGATGGCCATGGCCCAGGCACACCGCGCGTTTGTGAAGCAGCATCCCGGGCTGGCCACGGCGGTCATTCGGGCACCGGCCAAGAATGACCAGGAAGCGCAGCAGGTGGCCAGTGCGGCAGTGGAGCTGTGCCTGAGTGTGCTGCACGGCTATGGGCTGGAGAAGAAGCGGGCGCTGCACGTCATCCGCGCGTTCCGCAGCAGCGTGCACGGGTTTGCAACCCTGGAAGTGGGCGGGGGATTTGGGCTTCCGCTGGACGTGGATGAGAGCTTTGTCTGGATGGCGGAGGCACTCATCCGGAGCATTCGGCGGGAGTGACCATTGGGTAGAACCTGATCTCGGAGACCACCACCGCGGGCATCCCAACGTCCTCCAGTTCTGGCGGCCCGGACAGTTCGTCAGACCAGGGCGGGACGTCTTCCATCACAGCGTCTGGCGCATCTTCCTCCGCGGTGTCTGCGGTGATGACCGTGCGGCGCAAGAAGGCAACATCCGGTAAACGGACACCCTGAGCTGCGCTTAGCGCGCATCCAGCAGGCGCTCATCAATCTCCGCTTCATTGCCCCGGTCATCACGCACGCGCGCTTTGCCGTTCTTGCTCTCCAGCACCTTGAGCCGGTCACCCTGGTTCACCGTGCGTCCTCCGACGCTGACGGACGCCTTGGGCGTGGCCTTGTAGCTCTTGTCCAGCTCCTTGTTGCGCTTGCTCTTCTCCACAATCAGGTTGCTGGTCATCTGCTGGAAGGCGTAGCTGCTTTCCACGTCACCCATGGGCGCGGCGGCGGACGGCGGCGCGGCCTGCAGCTTCTGCTTCTGCGCAGCGGTCAGGCCCTCCACGTCATTGAGCGCGTCCTTCACCGCCACGTTGGCGCCCTTGGTTCCAATCTGCCGGTAGAAATGGCTGACCACGTGAATGACCTCACCGTCTTCCCAGCGGAACCGCACCACCACGGGGGATGAGCCATACAGCCGCCCCATCTCCTCAGAGCTGGCCAGCACCGTTACCCGCTGCGGATCCTTGATCTGGATGGGATAGCTGCCACCTTCCAGCCACCACTGTGGACGGGTACCGCCGCGCAGGAGCATGTTGCTCATGAGGTTGTCATCATCCTTGTGGACGTGGACGGGCGTGACGTGGTCACCGGTGGAGCGGCCGCTGGCGGCAATGGTTCCGGGGAATGCCTGCTGCACCACGTTCATCAGCGCCCAGTCCGTGGTGTAGAGAAGCCCGCCTGCGCGCACAAACCGCTGAATCCGCTTCACACCCTCCTGCGGCATGTGTCCCGGGCAATTCACCATCAGGATCTGGTCCGCGTTGAGGTCATGCTTTGCCACGTCCTCCGGGTTGATAAGAGTATGACGGATGTGGGCAGAGGCCAGCACCTGCTCAATGTGGTCCATGGAACCGCGGACCACCACAATGTTGCGGTCCTGCACGTTGCGCAGCAGCTTGAGGTCTTCGGGGCGGCTGGTCTTCATGCGCTCTTCAAGGATTTCCGCGGCCATGGATTCGCTGTTCTGGTCAGCCAGGAGCGGGGAGACGGAAACAACAAGAGCAAGCGCGGCCAGCGCGCGCACTGCAGGGTGCCGCATGGGAAACCTCCGGAAGGTGGTGGAGGATTGAACGCGTGGCGCGCAGAGAAGTTCTTCCGGGAGCGCGGATGAGGCTGGCTGACGTCGTCACGGTGCCGGGTGAGCTTGCCCCCTACATACACTGAGGCGCCGGGGATCCGGCCTACCCAGGAGCAACGCAACAAGCAGCGGCGGCGCGGCTGCATTGCTGCATTGCTGCATTGCTGCATTGCTGCATTGCTGCATTGCTGCGGTGACGCCGGGGCGGAACGTGGCAGGCTTTTGGGGGTTGGTCGGGTGGGAATCCGCAGGAGCTACACGGCGGGGGTGGGTGGTCCTTGTGGCAGGGGTACCTCGATAATCGTAGGGATCCCTACGATTATCGAGGCCATGCCTATTGGAGACCGGGTCTGATGCACGCAATCCGTTTCCAACTGGCCACCGCCCAGAAGCCCGCAACGTCCCGCCCCGGCATCACCGCCTTGGGCAACCTCCTACTGCCTCTGCTTGTTGCGCCGCTTCCAGGAAGGCCGGTCCGGGCCACATAAAAGTCATACACTGGATAGCGCGCCTGAACCCGGGACTTGACGGAAGCGCCCGAACACCCTCTGCTGGTGGGGATGCACGCCCGACGACAACCGCAGACCCCAAGGACGCTGGTGGTGGCGTACCACAAGCCCGTGGGCCTCACCGTCACCCACCACGACGAGCTGGGGCGCGAAACCGTCTATGACCGCCTCATTCCGCAGCTGCCGGTGAAGCTACGGCAGGTGCAGTGGCACGCAGTGGGCCGGCTGGACAAAGACACCAGCGGATTGCTGCTGTTCACCAATGACGGCGCGCTGGTGCACCACGCAACACATCCGGGAACCGCACTGCCCAAGAAGTACCTGGTGCTGGCCAAAGGCATTCTTGAGGAGAGACAACTGGAACAACTGCGCAGCGGTGTGGAGCTCAGTGGCGGGCTGGGGCGGAGCGGAGGTGCTCGGGTGGAAGTGCTGAAACACCAGGCGGCCACCACCTGGCTCACGCTGGTGATCCAGGAAGGCAAGAACCGGGAAGTGCGGCGTATGCTGCTGGCTGTACAGAGCCAGGTCATCCGGCTGCAACGCGTGGCCATTGGGGGACTGGCATTGGATGTTGAAGAGGACACCTTCCGCCTGCTCACGGACGAGGAGGTCCTCACCCGGCTGCGGTTTGGCCATGGCTGATAGCAGCGCGCCCGTCACATGGGTGGATGGACAGACCCATGACCGCATTCATCTGGCCACCGGCACCCGCTGGACTGAGGAGACCGTGCGCGGCCGCCTGCAATGGACCCACGCGGAGGGGGCGCTGCTGGCGGTGACGGCGCGCGCGCTCATTGGAACCTGGTGGGTCTGGCAGCTCTGGCGCGGCAAGGAGATGCTGGCGTCCGGACGTGAAGTGTCAGAGGCCGGTGCCATGGAGGCCGCACTGGCCTCAGCCCGTCATCACGCTTGAATTGTATTTCACATTGTTGGTTCATCCTCCGCAAGCAGCCATGACCACGTCAGCAGACCACCAAGCACCGCCCAACCGGCGCCGGTGGCAACCAGCCCCATCAACGCGGGCACCGGCAACACAAGCCACACAAAGATCCCAAATGAGCGGCCCACCCCCGTCAGCGCCATGCCCACGGGGAGCGCGCCCACCGCCGTCACCAGCAGTCCCGCCACCAGCACACTGGCCAGCCCGTTGAGCGCGGCCAGTGTGCCGGTCAACGCGTACAACGCGGTCTTGCGGGGAATGGACCGGCTGAACGCCAACCCCGCGCCCAGCGCCACCCAGCCCGTCAACGACAGCGCAGCCAACGCAGCAACCACCAGGCCCCCCAGCGCGCCTCCCAGGAAACCCACCACCGTGAGCGGCTGCACCTCACCGGGCGCACTCAGCGCCGCACCCAGCGCCACCACAGACGGAATGGAGAGCAGCAGCGCCACAACAGCGGTGAACGCCGCGGGGACCCCCATCACCCACCACAGCGGCGTCAACGGCGCGCTGGGTGGTGGCCCGTCAAGTTCGTGCAGCAACTCCTGCACCACGGAATCCACGGCAAGCAGCAGCTCACTTCCATCCTTGCTCCTGACGTGATGGAGCACCGCCGCGGCCACGTGACCATCATGCGCATCTGTCAGCTTGAGTGAGAGATTCCACAGCCCAGCCACCACCGCCACCTTGCCACTGAGCGCCAGGTCCGCCCCCAACGACGCGGCAATCTGCGCAAAACAACTCTCATCCGCGCACCCCAGCATGGCCTTCTGCTGTTCCACCTGCAGCGCCTGCTCCACGTCCCTGAAGCTCACCACCTTGGAAAACACCTGCTGCTTGCGCACGCCAGAGAGGATGGCGTCACTCAGAAGCTCCGCCACGTCCTCAGGAACATCCTCACCGCGGTGCAACGGCAGCAGCACCACGGACGGAGCGGGCGCCGCCATCACCACCCCGGACAACACCAGCGCCGCCCACATGGATCACTCCGCGGGCAGGAGCGTGCCCGCCGCCAACGACGTCACCGAACCCCCGCCCACCAGAACCGCACCCGCAAGCAGCCCCAGCGCCATCACCCCGGTGACGCCGGAGAGCAGGACCAGCTCGCCGCTCAGGCGGTCACTGCCGCCGGTCTGGAACGCGTTGGCCAACCCGCCCACCATGGCCGCCAGCGACGCACAGAACGCCACAAAGCCCAACCCCAACGTCCCCACCGCCACGGCGCCAGCGCCCGCAACAATGAGCTGATCCAGGATGGTGAAGCGCCCCCGGCCCGCCACCAGCGTCACCACGGGAAGAGAGACCACCAGGGCCAGCGCCGGCACGGAAGTCAGCACGCCCAGCAACGCGGCAGCCACGGTGGCCGCAGCCACGGTGAGCACCGCCGTTCCCGCAGCGTCAATCCCGGACAGCGCATACACACTCCAACAACCCAGCGCGCCCGCGGACATGGCCGCCGCGCACACCGGCACGCACAGCACCACACCCAACGTTGGATAGACCCACGCGTGTTTGAAAATGGGGTCCGGTGGTGCAACCGCCAGCTCTTCCGCCGCACTGGCGGGCAGGGGGTCCAACAGCTCCTGCACCACACTCTTCATGGCCAGCAAAAGCACGGTCTCGTCGTCACCGGGCAGGTTGCGGCTGGCGCTGCCCTCGGAGGTGCCGGTCCGCGCGTTCACCATCTTCAGGTTGATGACCCACAGGGTTCCAACGCGGCCCACGTTGCCAAAGATGAGCAGGTCCACGCCCAGCGCGCCGGCAATTTCCACCAGGCAGGATGTGTCCTCACAATTGGCAGCCTGTTTCTGTTGCTCATAACCCAGTGTCTCGGCCAGCTCAGAGGCGGCCACCACGCGGGAAAAACGCTGACTCTTACGGAGGTTCACAGTGAGGCTGTCCGCCAACAGCGCGGCCACGTCCGTCCCAACGCCCTGCCGCGCTTTGAGGTCCAAAACCGCTGCTGAAGGGCGCGTGTCCGTGTCCGTCAACGCCGCCAGCAGCAGCAGCGTGGGTAGAGTTCCCATGGCCAGCAAATGACGGTGCTGGCAGACGTTGTCAACCGGCAAACCACGCCAGGACGGCGCCTGCCAGGATGCTCACCATCAACACGCCCAACACCACACCCATCAGCTTCACGCCACGCAGTCCCGTCTGGTACGCGCGGGTGGCAACAGGCTGGGCATCATCATCTGCAGGCAGGCCACGGAGTGCGGCTGCACCGGCAATCCAGGCAAACACCCAGCCCACCATGCACAGCGGCATCACCACGGTGCTGACACCCACGGTGACCGGAATGAGGAGGCCCGCCACCAGCATGACCGCGTTGGAGGCAACCGCAACCAGGTGAGCAACGCGGGCCAGAAGACGGAGCGGAAGCATACGCGCCAATCTCCAGCGGTGATGTGGCGGATGCAATGGGGCGCAAAGACCCCGTGGGACTGCGCTGCATTGGCGCCTGGGGTGCGCACGGCATCATGCTTGCTCCAAACCCGCCCATGTTCATTTGCGCATCATCCGGCGGGCTGCGTGGTGGCGCGGCAATGCACGCAGAGGAGCGCGTCACCCTGCCTTGTGACGAGGTCCCCACCGGAATTCAACCTTGGCAGAGTCAGCCCTGCCGCCCATCACAATGTTGAACGTGGGATTCTCCGCGCCCGCCACCACCAGCACGCCCAGACTACCGCCCAGAACATCTGCCCAGAGCGTTGCGTTGAATCCCTCCCATCCCTGCCAGAGGAGGACCGCTTCACCCTTGCTCAGCTTGAGGTTCTCTACGGTGCCGCCTTGGAAGTAGAAGGACATGAGACGCCGGGCCTGCCCAAAAATTGTCTCAGGGGACAACATGGACGCCACCACCTTGTAGATGCCCGTGAAATCCTCCACGCAGACGCGCACACCCAGTTCCTTTGCAAGCTCATCGTTGCTGCCAAGCGCGCGGGCCAGCGCCTCATGCAACTCGCGGTACCAGGCCACCGGGTACCATCCGCCTGACACCAGCGAGCCGTAGCGGAGACCATGGTTCAAATCCCCCGTGGTTGCCGCGATGACTCTTTCCATGGCCTCCGGTCCCTTCATGTTCCCTACCGCGCGCAGAAGGCCTTTGAAGTTCTGTCCCCGGGACCGGGCTTCAGTGCTGGTTACCATTCAGGTCCCTTCATGTTGGTCCACTGCAACCGTCAACCGGCCGGACGCCAGCTTTGGATACCATACCTCTGCCGACGGTGGATGTGCACCTGCCGGCTGGCGTGACCTCAACCCGGTGCGCCGGAAGGCGGCCGGCGTGAGGTTTTTCCTGACCCGGGCTGGAGTTTCTCAGTGCAGTGAAATGCTGGCCTTGCTCTCTTCCGCTTTCTTGGCATTGACCGGCGCATCCTCACCCTTGAAACCGTCCTTGCGGACGCGCACTTTGTACTTGCCGTCTTCCACGTTCTTGAACCGGTACTCACCCTCTTCCGTGGTCACCGTGGACTGCACCACCGCGCCAAGGTCATCCACCAGCTCCACGCGGGTGTTGGCGGCGGGAGCAGCGGCAGCACCGGGCAGGCTCAGGCGGCCACGCACCTGGGCGCGCTCCTGGTTCATCTGCTCCTCACTCCCGTGCCAGAAGACGGACTCCTCCTTCTGAAGTGAAATACCTTTTGCGTTCAAAAAGGCCACTTCCACACGGTAGCTGCCTGATGGTTGGGCGGTGCCGGACCTGTTCATGCCGCTCCAGCTTGCCGCGCCCGCACCGGGGGCGCTGGGCAGCGTCTGCTCATGAACCAGCGTCTCACCGGTAGCGGCCTTGCCCACCTGGTGGATGCGGACGCGGATGCTGCCGGCGTCTTCCGGACGGCCCAGGTTGCGGAAGGTGAACTGCGTGGCGCCGGGTTCAGAGCGCGTCCCAAGCTGGGTGATGAAGACATCACCCGCATACACCATGATCCGGCGGCGTGAGGTCTGGCCGCGGTCATTGGTGGCCACCGCGTCCACAATGTGGCTTCCGGTGGTCAGGCCCTTGGTGTCCCAGGTCCACTTCAACACACCCTCCGTGCCTTCCTGGACCTTCACGTCATCCACGTAAATGGTAACCTTCTTTGTCTTGCCACCCTGGTTGTCCTTGGTGTTGACCATGATTTCATGGACGCCGCGGACCTTGCTGCCGTCATCAATGCCCTGCACCGCCACGGTCATCACGTCCACGCTGACCATGCCCAGCACGGCCCACATGGCTTCCGCTTTTCCGCTGCCCCCACCGCCCCAGCCCCCGTCACGCTGCTGGTGTTGCACCAGCCACTGGATGCCGCGGGCCACGGACCGGTCCTGCTCCCCCATGCCTCCCATACGCAGCGCGTGCACCGTTTGCCCTGTGGCGTACGCATCTGATGAACCCTTGTTGAAACCCCATCCCCCGTCAGCATTCTGGTGGCTGACCAGGTGGCGGATGATGCGGCTGGCGGTCTCTTCAGAACGGGAGACACCCGCGGCCGTCAATCCCAACAGCGCATAGTTGATGTCCTGCAGATAGACGCTGCCATCCAGTGCATCCCAGCGCGCGCTGGTGTCCTGCATCCAACGCTCGGCCCGCTGAATGGGGGCAAGCCACACATTGTCCGCGGACCGCGCATACGCCTGACGCCACGTCTGCATGGCCTGGTAGGTGGCCTGCATGACGCCGGTGGTGACGGGCGCAGACTGGTGGTCACCCGTCACCGAGCCATCCTTCTGCTGGTACTCCAGGAGCTGGCGGGAAATGCGGAAGAGGTCATCCGTCATCTCACCGTCCACATAACGGTCATACCGGGCCAGCGCGGCACCACCAAACGTGCGGGCAGTGCGCGGAAATGAGCTGTGCCACAATCCGTTGGGTCCGCGCGCGCCGCCGTCATGGTTGAGGAGGCTGTTCTTGATGACGGAAAAATCAGCTGCGGGAACGGTGTACTGATGGTGCTTGCCAACGCTGAGCGCCTCCATGGTCACCGCCTGCACGTGGCAACCGTAACACTTATTTGTGGAGGACCATTCCGCCGTGGCGCGGGAGAGATAGTTGATGCCGCGCTGCGCACTGTCACGCGCGCTGGACGCCGTGGGCGGTTTTTCAGTGGCCATGGAGCGCGCGTGCGCGGCAAACGGCACAGCCACGGCCATCAGGGTGAGCGGGAAGAGGTGGCGGAAGTGGGACATTGGGGCACCGTGTCCGGTTGGAAGGTCCGGTGCCGGGAAAACGGGCGGGGTGCAGAAAGGTTCTGCGCGCCTGAAAAGATCCGCGCTCAGCGCGCCAGGCTCTTGCGGGATGACGCCGTCACCAACTGCCCACACGCCGCTCCCACATCATGGCCGCCGCTGTAGCGCTTGTGCGTGCCCACGCCCACCTTGGACATGGCGCGCCGGAAGCGCTCTTCACCGTCATCCGTGATGCGGCGGAACGGGTCTGACGCGTCATCCGCAATGCGGTTGTACGGGATGATGCTGATGCGAGGCCACTTGCCGGTGCGCGTGACAAAGGTCCGCGCCAGCTCCGCCATGGCATCCGCATCCTCCATGGAGTCATTCACGCCCAAGAGCGGCGTGATGGACCACATGGGTGAAAGGTTGGTGATGCGCGCATGCTCCACCGCGGCATCCATGACGTCATCAAAAGAATGTGCCTGCTGGATGGGCATGATGGACCGGCGCACCGCAGGCCGCGCCGAATGCAACGACAAGGCAAGCCGCACCTTGGGAGCTTCCCGCGCCAGCCGCAGCATGCCCGCGGGAATTCCCGCCGTGGACACGGTGATGCCACGCTGATCCACCGCAAGCCCGCACGGATCACTGAGGACGCGGATGGCGGTGAGCACCTTGTCCAGGTTGGCCATGGGCTCACCCATGCCCTGGAAGACCACGCCGTGAACGCGGCCGGCGCCCTCGGACTTCAGGCCCCGGTGGACCACGCGCACCTGCTCCAGGATCTCCCAGGCGTCCAGGTTGCGCACCAGGCCCATGCGCCCGGTGGCGCAGAATGAACACGCCAACGCACACCCTACCTGGCTGCTGACACACACGCTGAAGCGGCCGGGTTTCTCCAGTGGAATGCGCACCGTTTCCAGCAGCGCGCCGTCCCCTGTCTTCAACACGTATTTGCGGAACGGATCAAGCTGGCTGTGGTGTTCACTCACCACGTCCAGCGTGGGGACGTGGCCGGCGGCCAGCACGTGGCTGGCGGTGTGCGAGGACAGGGCGCTGGACGCACGCACCGGCTCATCCCGGTACACCATGGCCACCACCTTGCGTGCTTCATGCAGCGGCACCTGCGGGACCGCGTCAACCAGCATCTGGGGCGTCAGGGCTTGCAGGGGCAACAGGGCGGGGGTCATTACGGTAGACGCCATAGCAGCCTGCGCGCAGAAGCACATGGACGCGTGCAACGGTCTCAGCGCGCGGCGTGCTCGGACGGACCTACCCAGAAGTGAAGCCACAAGCAGGAGCGTGGGTGCTTTCTCGTAGGGGGGATGGCGTCGAGGCGAAGCGTGGCTGGGCTTTTAGGGGATGTCCGGTGGGGAACGCACATGCGCCGCTTGTGGCGGCGCGCGAGGGCGTGGTCCTCGCGGGGCATGGCCTCGATAATCGAGGCCATGGGTCAACAGCACCACCCACCCGGGCAGCACCATGCGGATGTGGTGTGCAACCAGCATGGCACGCGGGGGGAGGGGTACTCGTAAGGCATGGCCTCGATAATCGAGGCCATGGGTCAACAGCACCACCCACCCGGGCAGCACCATGCGGATGTGGTGTGCAACCAGCACGGCACGCGGGGGGAGGGGTACTCGCAAGGCATGGCCTCGATAATCGAGGCCATGGGTCAACAGCTCCACCCACCCGGGCAGCACCATGCGGATGTGGTGTGCAACCAGCATGGCACGCGGGGG
>Ga0163144_10012057_pt1 | contig 18222 bp, 15 predicted proteins | sample OliLak19BULKMAT1_FD_123175 | JGI IMG/M metagenome (GOLD analysis project Ga0163144, IMG submission 123175) | Freshwater microbial mat bacterial communities from Lake Vanda, McMurdo Dry Valleys, Antarctica - Oligotrophic Lake LV.19.BULKMAT1 | ecosystem: Environmental > Aquatic > Freshwater >... | reverse complement strand
GAGGGATTTCTTCATCGGGGCATGTTCCCCCCCCCCCCCCCCCCCCCCCCCCCCCCCGGGAAAGGGGACCCAGGCAGACCGCGGGCCAGCGGACGCGGCGCTGTGCGTGCGTGCTGAGCCCTGATCTCGCCCCGGCCGCCCGCGCGCGTCCGGCGGCGCCGTCCGGGCGCGGCCCGCGCGGGGGGGGGGGGGGGGGGGGGGGGGGGGGGGGAACATGCCCCGATGAAGAAATCCCTCATCGTGGCGGCGAGCTCGCTCGCTTGCTCCATCGGGTTCGCCGTGGCGGACCCATACCCCTACGAAGCCGATCCTATCCCGGGTGGTGGTGCCTGCGCGCTTGCGTCGGGATGCCTCCAGGCCCACGGCATCACCTACGTCGACTACGACTGCCAGCGTTGCTGCGACGCGAACTGTCCGGCGGGGTTGAACAACTGCTACAACGCGTGCTGGAACTCGTTCTGCCGGTACACGAACCCGCCACCGGCTTCTGGCTGCCCCGTGGTGTGAATCCAGACACCAGTCGTCCAGCGCCATCGCGACGAATGGGAGCAATCCGTGCGCAGCATGTACAAGGCTGGTATTGTTTTGGCGTGCATCGCGTGTGCTGGTGTGACCGGGTTGCTCGTGGCCAGATCGTCCTCCCAACGAACGGAGCGATTGGCCCGCATCGAGGCTGAGGCCGTGCAGCTCGCCTCGGCGGCAGGGATCTCGCTCGATGCCTCTCGCCAGATTGTGGGCATGGGAGAAGTTCGGCTGGCCAATGTGCGCGATGCCGATCATCTCCGGGAAATCGTGATGTCTTTCGAGCGTTTTGCGGGAGCGGACCGCAGGAAAGTGGCCAGTTACTGCGTGGCGTACATGGTGGCTCCCGGGCTGTATGACCTTGGTCCAGAGCATCGAGACGTCGCGCGGATCGCGATCAAGTCGATCCTCGCAGAGTACGTCGAGGATGATCAGATCGTCGGTATCGCATACGCGACCGCAGCGGGGCTGGGACTTCGCGATGATCCGTACGTCGTCTCGTTGGCGAACCAGACCTTGGCTTCGTCGACGGTTGGTGAAGGAGTAAAGCGTTTTGTGTCGCGGGCCATGTTCCCGCCTGCCTCGGAGGAGGCGGGTCCAGACGCGACCGAGGGTTTATGAACGAACAGCGACCGCCAAGCAAGGCTTTCTCCCTGATCGAGATGCTGGTGGTGATCGCGATCATCGTCGTGGTGGTGGCGATTACCATCCCCGTGCTCGGGCATGTCGGGCGATCGGGACAGCGGGCCGCCCGCGGAGCGAACCTGCGCATGATCGGCGTGGCACTGGCGGCGTACCGCACTGCGCACGTCGAGTTTCCTGCCGCCACGTTGATCCCGTTGCCATGGGTGGATGAACGACCGCTCTCGGAGCCGCTTGAGCCCTTCCTCGACGCGCCACGCCCGGAACGGCTCGCCTCCGGCGAGTATGTCACCGGTGCGCCGTGGCGATGCCCCGCCGATCCGGGCTTGCACCGCGTGATCGGAACGAGTTATGAGTACCGGCTTAGCCTGCTCGCGATGGTGCTGGCGGTCGATGGCGAGCCGCATCCATGGAGGGCGGCGTCGGCCATGGCGGATGCTCCCGCCAACTCTCCTCTCGTGGCCGATGCCTCACGAAGTGCCATCCAGGCCACGAAGGTTGACGATCGCCAGTGGCATCCGCCTACGCAACCGGGGAGTCGGCAGGCCGTCTTTGCCGACGGACGCGTTGAATCGATCCGGTGAGGACTCTCGGAAAGGGCGCGGTTGCCCGTGGCCGCGCTGTCACTACGATGCGGCTCTCCGAGGAACCGCCATGATCACGCGCCCCTTCGACCGCCGTACCGATGAGACGCTCCGCTCGCTGGAGGCCGGGGGGCAGTACAAGCACCTGCGGATACTCGAGGGGCCGATGGGGGCCGAGGTCCACATCAAGGGGTACGGCAAGTGCCTGTGCTTCTGCTCGAACAACTACCTGGGGCTGGCCAACCACCCGGAGGTGGTGGAGGCGGGGATCGAGGGGCTGCGGAAGTACGGCGCGGGGACCGCGTCGGTGCGATTCATCTGCGGGACGTTCGACGCCCACGAGATGCTCGAGGCCCAGATCGCCCGGTTGATGGGGACCGAGAGCTCGTACACGTTCGTGTCGTGCTGGACGGCCACCGAGGCGCTGTTCCCGACGTTCTGCGAGGCGGGCGACTACATCCTGTCGGATGCGCTGAACCACGCGTGCATCATCGACGCGATCAGGCTCACGCCCAGCATCAAGAAGGGCGTGCTGCGTGGCGTCTACAAGCACTCAAACCTGGCCGACGCGCGGGCGCGGCTGCAGGAGGCGCGGCAGAACCCGGAGGTGACGGGGCAGATCTGGGTCATCACCGACGGCGTGTTCAGCATGGAGGGGGACATCGCCCACCTGCCGGGCTTGAAGAAGCTGTGCGATGAGTTCGATGCGATGCTGGTGGTGGACGACTCGCACGGCCACGGCGTGATGGGCCCGACGGGGCGCGGCACGCACGAGCACTATGGGATGCTTGGTGGCTCAGCCTGGCAGCCTGACCACGGTTTGGAGGGCCGTCAACCGGTGACCGGAACGGGGCTGCGCCCTGTGCAAGGCGTGCAAAGCCGCGCCGCCGAAGGCCTTGCCCCCATCGACTTCTTCACGGGCACGCTGGGCAAGGCGCTGGGCGGCGCGGCGGGAGGGTTCATCGCGGGGCCAAGGCGCGGGACGGAACTCCTGATCCAGCGGGGGAGGCCGACGCTGTTCTCCAACGCGCTGCCCGTGACTGTGGCCTGCTCGGCGAGCAAGGCCATCGAGATCCTGCTGCGAGAGCCGCAGCGGGTGCAGAAACTCAAGGACAACACGGCGTACGCGCGGAAGGCGATCGGCGAGGCCGGGTTCAAGGTGCTCGAATCACCCACGGCCATCTGCCCGATCATCGTTCACGACACGGCCAAGGCGATCGCGATGAGCAAGCGCCTGCTGGAGCTGGGCGTGTTCGTGATCGGGTTCGGCTATCCGGTGGTGCCGGAAGGCGAGGCCCGGCTGCGGGTGCAGATCTCGGCCGCGCACACGCGAGAGCACATCGACACGCTCGTCGGAGCCTTGAAACGACTCTAGCGGGCGTTGCCGTGTCCGCCCAATGGCTTGGTGAACAACAAACCGCCCCGGGCAATCCGGGGCTCGCTTGCGTGTCTTAGGCTGCGACTGGAGACCCGCCGACCGGCAAGCTGATCCGAAAACGGACGCGTGGGCGGCGGGTGTCGCCTACTTGCCCATCACGAACCCGACCACGCCGCACACGAGCGTGAAGACGCCCAGGCCTCCGACGACGGGCCAGAAGTTCTGGGCCAGGGTGTCCATCAATCCGCCCGACATGCCCGAGATGCCAAAGACGCCGACCGCGATCGCCAGCGCGAGCGAGACGATCATGCCCAGGGCGAGGCCGCCAGCCAGACCCCAGCCCTTGGGATCGTCGGCTTCCATGGCCATCATGTGGACCTGGCCGCCGCCGGAGGTCTCGGCAACTTCCGCGCCGGTGGACTCGAAGAGAGCCCCCGCGTTGTCGCTGGCGGTGGCGGACATGGTGTCCTGCTGGTCGCCGCCGTAGACATTGCCCAGGATGTCGGCGCCCAGCGAGGTGTCGTCGGCCTCGCGAGCGGCCTCGAGCAGGCCCGACCCGCCGGAGCCGCCCTTGTCGGCGAACTCGACGTTGCGGGCGGCGTTGGCGTGGGTCTGGGCGTTGGGGTCGGCGACTTCGAGGTCGTCGTCGAAGATGGAGATGCCGGAGGCTTCCTTCCTGACGCCCACATCGCCCGCCAGGCCGAAGCCCGAGCCCGAAGCCCCCATGGCGTTGGAGCCCGAGGAGGCCAGCGAAATGGGCTCGAGGTCGACGCCGCTGCCCAGGCCCAGCGAGGAGTCGTCGCCGCCGCCGTCGCCCGCGACGAGGTCAACCTGGTCGCGCTTGAGCATGATGCGGTCGCGGTCGCGGAACTCCTGCAGCTGGCCGGAGGCGACCATTTGCTTCACGGCGTCCTCGGACTGCCCGAGTCGCTTGGCGGCTTCATCGAGCGTGTAGAACATCTTGGCCATCGCGACGATCTCCGGAAACGGGCTGTGTACCCCGAGCGAGCGTGAGGTTCCGAGCGGGTCATCCAGGCGAGTCAGAGGCGAGAACCCGGTGCCGCAGCGGTCCTGGCGTCGCCGGGTGGCGAGCAGGGGTCCGGGCGGGAACGACCACCCGAGGGCATGGCCCCTGGGTGGGATGGTGATTGTAGCACAAAGCCCGCGCACGACGCGAGCAAGGAGGGCGGCTCGGGCCGGGCGCGGGTGTGGGAACCGGGTTCCCTCAATCGGGTATACGCGGGGTAAGCGGTTGGTGTTGCGGGGGTTATGGGGCGGGGAAGGGCGCACTACCTCGCGCCGCGTCGCGGGGTGAACGCGCGGTGCAACCAGGTTGTGGACACAGATCGGGGCGAGGACGCCCCGTCTCGCTACTTGGTGGGTGGCTTGTCCGCCCCGTTGCACGCCCGCATCGCACCCGGCCCCAGCGTGATCGCGTTCTTGCCCAGGCGCTTGGAGTCCAGCGCGAGCTTGTCGGCGCGGTCCAGGAGTTCTTCGACGGTCGCGCCGTCCCAGGGGTAGGTGGCCAGGCCGCCCGAGACCGTGAGGGTGCCGGGGGCCTGCTCGCCCAGTTTGGGGAAGCGGTGCTCCCAGACCTGCTTCTGGAACCGCTTGGCGATGTCGAAGAAGGAGGTCGGGTGGCGGCTGCCGGCCTCGCGCGGGCCTGTGGGTTCGTAGAAGACGACGGCGAACTCGTCGCCGCCGATACGGCACACGCGGTCGGTCGGGCGAACCGTGGATTGCAGCAGGCGGACCGTTTCAACCAGAATCTCATCGCCCGCAGAGTGCCCGAACTTGTCGTTGTAGATCTTGAAGTCGTCGATGTCGAAAACCAGGAGAGTCAGGTTGTGGCGCCCGTCGCGGCTCTTGGCCAGAGCCGCGGCGAAGAAGCGGTCGAAGTAGCGACGGTTCCACGCGCCCGTCAGAGGATCGCGGTACGCGTCCTCACGCAGCTCGGCGTGCTGAATGCCCAGGCGGAGCCAGGAAGCGAGCCAGTCGCCGTGGCGCTGGAGGTCGGCGGCGGGGATGGTGTCGGCAACCAGCAGGCCGAAATCGTGCGCGCCCCAGCGGACGGGCACAGCCGACGCGGTGCGGGCGTCGGGCGCCGTGCCGGGGGGGATGAGGTCGAGCGAGCGGTGGCCCAGGCGGGCGCGGAGGAGTTCGAGGGCGAGCGGGCGGGGGTCGCGGCCCCGGATGACCTCGGCGACCAGGTGCTCATCGCCAACGCCCAGGCGCGCGGGCTTGCGCTCGAGGAGTTGGCGGTCGGGGTCGGCGTCTGATTCCGAGCGGGCCGGCTCGGAGCGGGCCGGCTCGGGCTTGGGAAGCGTCGGTGGCGCGGGCTGGGCGGCGCGCGGCGTCGGGCGTGTGACGCCGTTGGTCGCGGGGGGTTCCGCGGTGGGGGTGGGTTGGGGGAACGGGAACGATGCGGGGGGGGAAGGCATCGAGGCTGGAGGCATCGAGGCAAGAGGAGCCGAGACGGGGATCAGCGCGGGGGCCACCGGGCGGCGGGGTTTGTCGCCCCGGATCACGGCCATCAGGTCGTCGATCTGGTCGTCGTTTCCGACCTCGGCGTCGAACAGTGCGGCGTCTGCGGGGCGCGGGCCGGGGGTTCTCATGCGAAGCACGCGGACGTGGGGGTCGACCAGCCGCAGGCCGTCGATGAACTGGCGGACGTGCGAGGGGTCCTGCTGGTTTGCCTCGGGGGCGACGATGACGACCGAGCGCGTGGGCGAGGTGTCGTCGATGGGGTCGGCCAGTTCGCCAATGGCGTCGAGGGGGGAGCGGGAGCGGATGAGCTCGATCGCGGGGTCGCGGCGCAGGGCCGCATCCAGCCCCGTCGGCCCGACGAGGATCACGCGCAGTTCGGTGGTGGACTCGTGCCCTGCTGGGCTGTGGATCACGACTGATCTCCGGTCGATTGCGGGGCTCCGCTACCTTGAGGTCGTACGGGGCGAGTGGGCTGGCGGATCGTCGTCCGAGAGAAGCATGGCTAGTTCCTCATCGGTCAGGACGTTGGCGGTGTTTATCGGAACCTCGGGGGCGGGGGCGAGGGTGAGGATCGGTTCCCGGCGGGGTATGCAGACCGTGGGCGGCGGGGGCTGGGCGACGCAAGCGCCGGCCAGAGGCTCGGTGCGGAGCAGCGGACCCGCGGAACGCTCGTAGACCCAGCAGATTGTGCGCGGGGCGTGGAGTTCGAGGACGCGGGCCAGGGCGTCGCGCTGCGGGAGACGGGAGGGCTCGACCAGCAGGAGCACCAGCGGAGGGGCGGCGGGTGGAGCGACGCTCAGGTGGCCGTTGGCAGGCTGCGGGTTGCGGGCGCGGGCGGAGCGCTGGGCGCGGCAGAGCCTGGCGGCGGCGGCGAAGGGGTTGTTGCAGGTTTCCAGGCTGAGGCCACGCTGGGCGAGCAGCGAGGTGAGTTCGGGGGTGGGCGGGGAGTCTGGCGCGTGCCAGACGACGCAGTGGATGGGAGAGATGGAGTCGGCGGGGGGCACGGGGTGGAGTGTACGCGAGAGTCGTGGAAGGTAGAACAGGCAAGTTCGATTGCCCGTCCCCCCTCCCCCGACCTCGCAGAACCTCATCGACACCTCCCCCGCACGCGGGCGAGGGGGTTACACTGGCGGCCTATGAGCGTGCATTGGCCGATTATCAGGCGGTGTCTGGCGGAGTATGACCGGGTCGCGATCACGGATGATCGGGGGCCGGTGGCGGCGTGGAAGATCGTGGCGGGCGGGCTGCATGTCAAGGCGGCGATACGGCGAGTGTGCCGCAGCAAGACGGTGGGGCTGCTGATCCCGACCAGCGGAGCCTTTCCGGTGGTGATGCTGGGGGCGTGGATGGACGGGCGGACAATCGTGCCGCTGAACTATCTGCTGAAGCAGGATGAACTCCAGTATGTGATCGACGACTGCGAGACGGACACGATCGTGGCGTCGGGGGAACTCATCAAGCACCTGGGGTACACGCCCCGCGTGAAGAACCTGATCGTGCTGGAGGAGATGAACTTCAAGAGGGCTCCGAAGCTGGCGTGCCCCAAGCCGGCGAAGGATTCGGACCTGGCGTGCCTGCTGTACACCAGCGGGACGAGCGGGAAACCCAAGGGCGTGATGCTGACGCACTCAAATCTGCGGGCGAACGTGGAGCAGATCGCCCAGTGGGTGGGGTTCCGGGGGAGCAACCACTCGTTGCTGGGGGTGCTCCCGCAATTCCATACGTTCGGATTGACGGTGCTCACGGTGATGCCGCTGATGTGCGGGTTGCCCGTGACATACACCGCCAGGTTCGTGCCGACGCGGCTTGTGAAACTGATGCGGGAGACCCGCCCAACGGTGTTCGTCGCCATCCCGAGCATGTACGGGGCGATGCTGAACCTCAAGAGCGCGACGGCGCAGGACTTCGCGTCCTTGAAGATCGCGGTGTCGGGGGGCGAGCCGTTGCCCAAGGCGGTCTTCGAGGGGTTCCGCGACCGATTCGGCGTCGTGATCAACGAGGGGTATGGATTGACCGAGACGGCCCCGGTCATCAACTGGTGCCGGCCCGGGGAGTGGCGCAGTGGCAGCGTGGGCATGCCGCTGCCCAGGGTTGTGGAGCGGATCTGCGACGTGAACACGGGGGTGGAGGTGGCGCGCGGCGAGGAAGGGGAAATCCGGGTCAAGGGGCCGAACGTGATGAAGGGGTACTTCAAGCTGCCCACCGAGAGCGCGGCGGCGTTTGACGAGCAGCGTTGGTTCCGGACGGGCGACATCGGCAAGTTCGACGCCGAAGGGCACCTGTACATCACGGGGCGGCTCAAGGAGATGCTGATCGTCGCGGGAGAGAACGTGTTCCCGCGCGAGATCGAGGAGGTGCTCAACACGCACCCGACGGTGGCCGCGTCCGGCGTGGTCGGGCTGATGGACCAGGTGCGGGGCGAGGTGCCCGTCGCGTTCGTCGAGCTCAACGAGGGGGCGGAGTTCAGCGAGGAGGCGCTGCGGGGGCACTGCCGGGAGCACCTGGCCGGGTACAAGGTGCCGCGGGATATCCGGGTGATGGACGCGCTGCCGCGGAACGCGACGGGGAAGATCATGCGGAAGGAGTTGAAGAAACTGCTGTAGGGAAGAGACAGTGTGCCAGAGTGGTCACAGCGCTGGGTGGCCGTGCTGGACGCATGACCTCAGGAGGCTCCGCGACGAAGGTCCGGGTCGGTGTGCAAGGGGGCGTGGTTGAGCGAGGCAGTCACCCAGAGCAAGTCGGCGTTGCGGGCGCGGCTCAAGGGCGTCGCCGCTGGGGTGTCGGCGGCCGATGTCCTTCGGTGGTCGTCGCAGGTGATCGACCGGCTGGAATCGGTGCCGGAGATTGCGGGCGCAAGGACGATGCTCGCGTTCCTGCCGATCCCGGGCGAGGTCGATCTGAGTGAGATGCTGGAGCGGCGACTGAGGGCTGGTGATCGCGTCGCGCTGCCCGCGATCGACTGGGCGACGCGGGCGATGTGGCCCGGGCTGGTGAGCGGTCTGGATGACGTGGACGCGACCCGGCATGGCGTGCGTGCAGCGCGGGGTGATGCGCCGATCGTGCCTGTTGAGGACATCGACCTGGTGCTGGTGCCGGGGCTTGGGTTTGATCGCAACGGCGGGCGACTTGGGCGCGGCGCCGGGTTTTATGACCGATTCCTGGCGACGGCGGGGTTGCGTGCGTTGAAGATCGCCGTGGGGTTTGAGTGGCAGATTGTCGACGCGCTCCCGCGCGAGGGGCATGACGTGCTGATGGATGTGGTGGTGACCGAGGCGGGGGTGTGGAGGCGGTAGCGGGCCCAACCTCCGGCAACCGAGCCGATCGCGCGAGCGGTCGGGCAACGGTTCAAAGGTCTGCGGTGTGGTTCACGCGGTGGGCGTCCGCCGAGTGCCCGATCGCCCGCGCGATCGCCTCCGGTGGGCGAGGGATGCCGGTCCGAAGGCCACCGCCGGAACCCGCGCCGCGAAAATCCGAAGAAGTCCGTGAGTGATCGCGGGATTCAACGCTTGAACGGTGGCGGGGGTGACACGAACGCCCCATGCCGATAAGCGAAGTAAGCCTCGGTCTCTCTCCTCCTCCAAGCACGCGACAACGCCCGTCGAAGGACGGGCGTTGTCGTCTGTGGTGGCCGCGGTGCAGTCAGGGGCGATGCGTGCCCCCTCCGGTCGCGTCGCATAGCCTCGCGGCCACCTCTCCCGCACGCGGGGGAGGCGGCGCACGCGGCTTACGCCGACATCTGGCCCAGCGCGTTGAGCATCGCGTTGCGGCGGACGATCTGCATCTCCGTGGCCCAATCCTCGCGATACACCACCTTGCACTCGGGGGCGGCGCCCAGCGTCGCGAACCGCGAGCCCGGTCCCCCACTGCCGTCGGCCGCCCCGCCCGGCTTGATGATCGTCGTCAGCGAGTCGAGCCAGAACTTGCTCCCGCCCCAGGGGATGATCTCCTGCACGACCGCCGCCAGGCCCGCATCCTTGCAGTAGCCTCGCATGAGGGCCGCGGACATGGTGGGCGTACGGCGGTGGTTGCGCCCCTTGACGACCTCGATCGCCAGACGCGGAGCATCCTCGCCGAAGTTGGAGTGGTGGAGCATGGCCACGCCGCCGGGGCGGAGCTTGCGCGACAGGCCGTGGGCATACGCCTCCATGACATCGTGGTCGCAGTGGACGAGCGAGTCCCACGAGAAGGCCAGGTCGACCGACGAGTCCTCGACCATATCGAGGCTCTTGCCGTCGGTGACGTGGAACGCCCACGCGGGCTTGTCGGCGAACCGGGAGGTGCAGTAGTCGATGCACTTCTCGACAAGGTCGATGCCCGTGCAGCGGGCGGCGTGGGGTGCGAGGAACTGGGTGACGCGCCCGTGGCCGCAGGCGATCTCGAGGATGTGCCCGATCGGCTCGTTCACGGGCAGAAAGTGTCGCAGCCGCGGGTAGAGCAGGCCGAACCAGAGGCCCGCCGAACCCCCCCAGTTGTGCGACCACTCATCGCCGGCCTCGGGCCAGGGGTAGGTGGTCCACAGGGCCTTCTGCTCTTCGACGGAACCCATCCGCATGGTTTGGGCGGGGGCGTTGGCGGTCGGCGGCATGGCGGGCTCCGGGGTGCGATGCGGACTTTATGGCCGGTGGGGCGCGGGCGCATCGCGACGCATTGCAGCATGACACCCCTGCAACGCCCGCCTCGCAGAGCCTCGCGGGCACCTCCCCCGCACGCCGGCGAGGCGGCACGCGAGGCCGGGCAACCGATAAGCCAAGCCCCGGCCCCCCCGTTGGCGCCTTGCGTATGGGGAGGTGAAAGGACCACACCATGCTTGCTGATTGCGTCATCCGGGGGCTGCGGGTCGAGTTCGAGGGCGGGCGGAGCAGCCTGACCGCCCCGCGCATCACCCACGAGGCCACCGGGCAGATCCTTGTCGATTACTGGGGCACCGGCTGGTTCGGCACCGCCTGCGTCGACCACCGCGGGCGCCTGCGCCTGTGGATCCGGCGCGACAAGCAGGATGTCACCGGGCACATGGTCCTGATCGACCCCGCCCGCGGCACCCTGACCCGCGACTACGGCCAGGGCCGCATCGCGGTGCAGAGGCCCGAGTGCCTGGCCGAGGATCGACTCGACGCGGCGGACAGGGTGGAGGAGTTGTTCGAGGCGGCGGCGTGACCAACCCAGCCGCGTGCGCGAGCACGCGCCGGATCAACGGAGCCGTCCGCGCGAGCGGTCGGGCACTGGACGAACCCCCATCGCGTGCATGACGCCGAGAATCGCTGGACGGTTGCCCGATCCTTCGCGCGATCGGCTCTGTTCCGCGATGGGCTGGTGTCGCACGCTCGCGTGTTCGCACCAGTCGCGCGCCTCGGTCACGGCCTTGCCTCGATCACCAGATTGAACGCCGTGGTCGTCGCGACCCGGAACTTGGTGAACCCGGCCTTGGTCACGACCTCCTTGAGTTTGGCCGGGCCGGCGCACGCGCCCAGAGCGGGGCTCGACGTGCCCTGGGCCAGGGCCGCGGGCACGCAGATCATGGTCGAGGCGGCGGAGAACAACCGTCCCACCGGGTTGAAGTTCTCCTCAACGCGATCCGCGGCATTGGGCTCGACAATCATCCAGATGCCGTTCGTGCGGAGCGACCGGCGGACGTGGGCCGCGCAGCCCGCGGGGTCACCCATATCGTGCAGGCAGTCGAAGCAGGCGATGAGGTCGAACCCGCCCTGCGGCGAGGCAAAGTTGGTCGCGTCCGCGACCTCGAACGAGACATTCGGCAGCCCGCCCTCGGCGGCCCGCTTGCGGGCGCACTCGATCGACGCCGGGTGCAAGTCCAGACCCGTGAACTTGCTGAGCGGGAAGGCCTTGGCCATGAGCAGCGTCGAGATGCCGTGCCCGCAGCCCACGTCGGCGACGGCGGCGCCAGCCTTCAGGCGTGCGTCCATGTTGTCCAGCGCGGGGATCCACGTCGCGACCAGGTTGCCGCGGTAGTTGGGGCCGAAGAACCGCTCCGTGCCGCAGAAGAGGCACGAGTCGTGCGCGCCCCAAGGCACGCCACGCCCTGTCTTGAACGCCTCGGTGACCTTGGGCTCATCGCGCATGATCGACTGGATGATCTCGAACGCGCCGGGCAGGAAGGCCGGGCTGGTCTCGTCGGCCAGCGCGAAGGCCTGCTCGGGGCTCATCGAGTACTTCTTGGAGGCGATGTCGTAGCGGATGTAGCCGCCCGCGGCCTGGTTGAGCAGCCACTCGCGGACCATGCGCTCGGAGGTGCCGGTGCGCGTGGCAAGTTCCAGGGAGGTCATGGGGGTGACGCCCAAGGCCTTGTACAGGCCGAGGCGATCGCCGACGAGCACCAGGGCCGCGCTCATGGCGGCGCCGATGTCTCCGACGGCCTTGCCGAGGAACTCCTCGAGGCGGTTCTGGTCGATCGCGGGCATGGTGTGGTTCCCTTTGGTGCGCAACCAAGGGTACCCTTCGGGGGGAGCCGTCGGCGAGAGCCGATCGATCGCGCTCACCGGACCTCAGGCCACCCGGCCACCCGCCCGCTCCCGCGGGCGGCTCCCCCGCATCCCCCCCACGGGCGAACGCGCGCGCTCACGCCCGCGGCTCTGTGCCAAGCCTCGCCCGCATCACGTCCGCCCGCGCCGCCTTGGCGCGCTCGGGGTCCAGGGTCCTGCCCGCGACCGCCTGCAAGTGCGCGGGCTGCGCGATCAGCAACAGATGGTTGATCAGTTTCGGGTCCACGCCGGGCAACAGCCCCATGACCGCGCCCAGCCGAACGGTGCTCAGGGCCGACAACGCTTCCTCCGTGCTCAGCAGCCGCGCGTTCCGCAGCACCCCCAGGGCCCGCCACACCTGGTCCTCGAGCACGCGCGGCCTCTTCTCAATCATCTTGCGCCGCTCGGCCCGCTCGTACTCGATCACCCGCGGGATGATCTCGCCCATCAACTCATGCCGGATCACGCGCTCGGTCTTGCCCAGCGTGGTCTGGTTCGAGACCTGGTACAGGTCGGCCAGAGCCTCGGAGCCCTCGCCGTAGAACCCGCGCACCGCCAGCATCATGTCGTGGGCCGCCCGCTTGACCTTCTCGAGCTCCCCCGACATCCGCAGCGCGGGCAGGTGCAGCATGACCGAGCAGCGGATCCCGGTGCCCACGTTGGTCGGGCACGCCGTCAGGTATCCGAACCGCGGGCTGTACGCGAAGTCCAGCCCGGCCTCCAGATAGTCATCGATCTTCTCGGCCGCGTGCGCGGCCTCATCCAGCGACAGCCCCGCCCCGATCACCTGGATCCGCAGGTGGTCCTCCTCATTGACCATGATCGCCTGGCGATCCTCGTGCGTGTGGGCGACAGCGCGCGGCGCCGCGGCCGCGCCCTCCGGCGGCTTGGTCGACTTGGCCCCGTGCAGGCTGAAGCCCTTCGCCAGATTGCTCGAAATAAGGTGACGCTCGACCAGCAGCGTCCGCTCGATCGCGGAGAGTTCGTGCAGCGGAACCCACGCGAACGGGGCCGCGGCGGCCATCGCCATCCATCCCCCGGACTCCTGGTCGGGCATCGCCTCCAGCCGGCGGCGGACCATCCCCATGATCGCCAGCCGATCCTCCCGCGAGCAGCGATGCACGAACGGGAACCCAACGATGTTTCGAGCCAGACGCACGCGCGACGACAGCACCACATCCACCTCGGGCCCGTCACCACGCAGCCACTCGGTCGTATGGTCCCACGACGAGCCGGATTGCTTGTGCGGCTCGCCGTCGGGCGGCGGGGTGGAGGATGAAGACGGCATGTCAGTTCCGATCGTACACCGGGGATCGGACGCACTCCCGGCCAGGGTCCAACGCGACTCTCGCGTTCCCATCCGCACCCGGAGCGTGTATTGTGCAGCAATCCGAGGACTCCACCATGGCCTTCGACCCCGACGCACCCGCCCAGCCCGGCTCCGGCATCTTCGGCCTCTCCGACTCCCGCGAAAAGGCCCGCATCGTCGTCATCCCCGTGCCCTACGAGGCCACCACCTCGTACCGCACCGGCACCGCCGATGGGCCCGACGCGATCCTCGAGGCCTCGGCCCAGGTCGACCTCTTCGACCGCCGTTTCGGGCGCATCTACGAGCAGGGCATCCACCTGCTGGAAGCCCCAGCCTGGATCAGAAAACTGTCCGACGACACCCGCCCGATGGCCGCCCGGATCATCTCGGAGGGCGGCGCGGGCCCGGAGGATGCCGCGGACGCGGCCCGCGTGGACGCGGCCGGCGTCCAGGTCTCGCGGTACGTCCACGCCGAGGCCACCTCCATCCTCCGCGACGGCAAGCTCCCCGTCGTGCTGGGCGGCGAACACGCCGTCTCCTTCGGCGCGATCGCGGCCTGCGCCGACGCCCACGAGTCCATTGGCGTCCTCCAGATCGATGCCCACATGGACCTGCGCGACCGCTTCGAGGGCTTCGAGACCAGCCACGCCTCCATCATGCACCGCGTGCTGACCAAGATCCCGCGCGTGACTCGCCTGGTCCAGGTCGGCATCCGCGACTTCGGCGAGGGTGAGTGGAACTTCGCCAGGGAGCACGGGGCCGAGGACGCCGGCGGGCGCGTCCGCGTCTACTTCGATGACGACCTCAACAACGCCCTGCTCAGCGGGCACGAGTTCGCCGACGCCTGCAAGGCCGCCATTGATGCCCTGCCCGACCGCGTCTACGTCTCCTTCGACATCGACGGGCTGGACCCCGCCCTGTGCCCCCACACCGGCACGCCGGTCCCCGGCGGCCTGTCCTATCAGCAGGCCAGCACGCTCCTGGCCTTCCTCAAGTCCAGCGGCAAGACGGTCGTTGGCTTCGACCTGGTCGAGGTCGCCCCCGGCCCCAGCAAGAACGAGCCAGAGTGGGACGCCAACGTCGGGGCGCGGATTCTGTATCGCATGTGCGGGATCGTGTAGGAACTCCGACTGCGCTCGAGGAGAACGGGTTGGGCGATCCCGACTCCAGAACGTGGACGGCGCTGGACGCCTCACAATGGGTCGGACGTGCCCGGGGGCGAGGGCACCGGCGATTCTGGCGTTCCGACATTTCACGCTGTTGCCGTCGGCAGTGGCGCTGCCATCGACGACTCACCGCGGGGCTGCTCGTGCTTTGCACCGTCTGGATCGCGCTGACGATCGTGATCTTCACGAGCGGCCGGGGCGGCACGAACCCCACCCCCTTCGTCGCCAAGCCGCCCTCGATTCGTGATACGGGGCTGATCGCTTTGCTGTGCGTGGTCGTCCTCGCCAGTGTTGCCATGCTGCAGGTCTGGATTGATCCGGGCAGAACCAGACGCGTTCTGGATCATCGACGCGCTCGCACCGCCGAACGCGCCGCCGCTCCGCTTCGTTCCGGCACCCTGACGGTCGGTGACCTCTCGCATGATCTCCGGCTAGTTCGCCACACATGGCGCGAGCGCGTCCGGAGTCTTCCATTGCAGAGTGTGCTGGGGGGCATCTACGCCACCCAGCCTGCTATCCCCCTCGGTTTCGCCCTGAGCGCCGTGGGAGCGGCCCTCACGATGATGCTCGTTCCGCAGGTGCTCGCAAGCCCGGCGCCGGTGGCGCGCGCTGGCCCTTCGGGGCACTCCTCACTCCGCTCATCCCCGTCACGCTCATGACCATCTGGTACATCGTGCCCCGCCGTCTCCGTGCCCCAGCCCGGGCGACACTCGCAACCCAGTCATGCCCGGACTGCGACTACGACTTGCGATCGCTCCTCAGCCTCCCGGATGACTCGGTCGCCTCGACTCTGGGCCCCAGCGTCCGCCCTGAGTGCGGCATCCGCTGGCCGCTGGTGCCACCCACGATCATCGCAAAGCTGTGACACAGCCGGAAGGCACATGCTCTCCCGCCGGGCCGTATGCTGATCCCGTGCCACGCGCCCGCGCCTTCACGCTGATCGAGCTGCTGGTTGTCATCGCCATCATCGCGGTGCTGATCGGGCTGCTGCTGCCCGCGCTGGCCAAGGCCCGCGAGGCCGCCCGGGCCGCGATGTGCCTCAACAACCAGCGGCAGATCGGGTTCGCGATCACGCAGTACGCCACCGAGAATCAGGAATGGGTCCCGCGCGAGGCTGGCGGCGTGGGGTACACGGGGCAGGGCGAGCCTCCGCCGACCGGCTGGCCCTCCACGCACCCGCGGTACCGCATGGCGTGGGCCTGGGCCGCCCGTCCGATCCTCGACCCGCGTTTCAACTGGGAGACCCAGACCCAGGACTTCTACCGCTCCATCCAGGTCTACAAGGACCCGTCCAGGCCGCCGGAGTTCCACCAGTCGACCAACCCCGCGCTCAAGGGGGTGATCGGGCACCAGATCCACTATGTGGTCAACGCTATGGGCTTCGGCGCGCCGGCCAACTGGCCCTGGGGCGCGATCCCGTACGACGGCACGGACTACAAGCCCACAACCCGCCTGGCGCTGGTCCCCAACCCCTCGGTCACCATGTACCTGGCCGATTACGGCGATGACCCCAACGGCACCAACTGGACCACGGCGTACGCCTCGCCCAGCGAGATGAACATCGCGATCTTCTACGACCTGCGCGAGAGCAACCTGGTCACGGGCAATCCCGCCACGCTCCGGATCGCGCCGAAGCGGCACGGCTCGGGGGCCAACGCGGTCTTTCACGACCTGCACGCCGCGTTCCAGAACGAGCGAGACTACACGAAGATCGAGAACTGGGACGACGGCGATGAGAGCTGGTGGGGGGCGATGTCGCCCAAGCCGGCGGGGTTCTGAATGGAGCCGCGACCGTGAGGTCGCGGAGCCTTCAGGCCGGTTGGCAACGGAAACTCCCCCCCACTTTCGGGCATCCGCCCCAAAATGATCGCGTGCGGTCCGCAAAGACTCCTTGACGCCGCCCCGGGTTCTGAGACACTACCCATCGAGCCGCGGGCCGCGCCTGGCGTGGCACGTCCCGCCGCCGGCAAGGGGGAATCGCCATGCTCACGCGAATCCGGACGTCTGACCGCCTGCTGTCCGCCGCGGCGGCCTGCCTGGCCTCGGGCCTGACCGCGAACGTCGCTTTGGCGCAACCCAACCCGGTTCCCATGTACCAGATCACGGATCTGGGGTCGCTGGCCGGGCCCACCGGGTCCGCCGTGGGATTGGGGTTGAACGATGCGGGCCTCGCGGTCGGATGGTCGACCGCCCTCGTTTCCAGTGCGGTGGCCGCTTCTCAGCGGCCGTTCGTGTTCGGTCCCGTTCCCGGCACGCCGCTTCCGATCATGCGCGACCTGCTGCCGGGCGTGGCGGGCTTCGGATCCGCGACCGATCACAACGAGTTCGGGATGGCTTGCGGCACGTTCCGGCGTGCCAACGTTGACGGGCCGCGCGGGTTCGTGGTGGGCGGGCCGCTGACCGTCGTGCCGCCCGTGGCGTGGATCGAGCCCCTGCAAGGCGGCAACGCCACGGCGGCCAACGCCATCAACGACTCGCACATTGCCGTCGGATCCTCCAACATCGCGTTCGGCCCGCTGCCGCCCTCGGCGACCCATGCCATCAAGTGGCAGAACGGCCAGACCATGGGCCTGGGCACCCTGGGCGGGCGCAACAGCGAGGCCCTTGGCGTCAACAACCCCGGCAGTATCGTGGGTGTCAGCGACCTGCCCGCCTCGACCCCCGCCCACCGCCCCACACGCCGCGCTTTCCTGATCCCCGCCGGCACCAACCAGATGCACGGGCTGCCGGCTCTCACGCCGGCGGGCAGCAGCCGGGCCAACGACATCAGCGACTTCAACCTGACCGTGGGCGCGGCCGACTTCGGGCTGAGCACAACGCCGTTTGCCAGCAACAAACCGGTCCGGGCGGTGATGTGGACGCCCAACACCACGTCGATCGTCAACCTGGGCACGCTTGGCAACGCCCACCACTCGTCCGAGGCCCTGGCGGTCAACTCCCACGCCGACATCGTCGGCTGGTCGGGCACGGCGTTCCACGCCATCGCGCCCAGCACGGGTCCCAGCATCGGGCCGGTGACGGGCAGCATCAGCACCCGGGCCTTCATCTGGCGCGATGGCGTGATGACCGACCTGAACACCCGGCTCCTGCCAAACTCGGGCTGGATTCTGCACGTCGCCGCCGACGTGAACGACGAGGGCCAGATCGTCGGGTGGGGAACGCGCCTGGGCAACACCGCGGCCTCGCCGACACGAATCCGGGCCTTCCTGCTCACACCGATGCCGCTGGACTCGGACATGGACAGGTGACTTGGGGGCGGGTCGCGTGATTGGCGCTTCCGGTGTGGCGCGCGATTCGGCACGGCTGGGAGTTGGAGCGGGTTCGAGCGTGGCCTGGCTGACGCTCCGCACTGATGAGGCGGGCGCGTGCTGTTCGTGGACGCTCGCTCTCGAGGCTGCGCTGTGATCGTGCATCCCCGCATCTGCCACGGCGCATCGGCGCTCGCGGGCGCCGCAGATCGGGCCGTCCGGGGCGCGGGATGCGGCAGAGGGGGCGGGGATGGCGGTGGCCGCGACGGGCGTGCATACGGCTTGGGGCATTGGCGTGGAACGCGCGCGATCCACCGGAGGGACGGCGGACGGCGGGGCTGCGTCGGTGGGCCGCGGCGGGGGCGGGTGCCGGCGTGCAGGAGCTTGTGTGCGGGTGGTCGCGCGGGTGG
>Ga0163144_10012056_pt1 | contig 18222 bp, 13 predicted proteins | sample OliLak19BULKMAT1_FD_123175 | JGI IMG/M metagenome (GOLD analysis project Ga0163144, IMG submission 123175) | Freshwater microbial mat bacterial communities from Lake Vanda, McMurdo Dry Valleys, Antarctica - Oligotrophic Lake LV.19.BULKMAT1 | ecosystem: Environmental > Aquatic > Freshwater >... | reverse complement strand
TTTATCTGCTTCTAGTATGCCTTTATGCGCTTGGGTAGTGTCACGGGTAAAAACGGCTATACCTTCGCCTGTAGGGTATATATCCATTGTAAACCAGGCTTTAGACAATGCATTGTAGCCCTCATAGTGGATAGTCTCTCCCTGCATGCCGCGTGCAAACAAAGGCTTAGACTTGGCGGCATCGGCGGGGTCATGGTTATTTTGCTGGCCCAATAGCTGCTCTTTAGTGCGGATTGCCATCTGGCAAAAGATGGTATTGGCGGCCGTGTACCGATAGTCTTTGTCTAAAGAAAAGTAGCCATAGGTTGTGTTGTCTGCCATGCTCTGCAGGTTTGTGGCAAATGCGCCAGCATCTGAGGTGGGGGTAATGCCCTCTGGCATGGGCATTAGGGCCTCTGGCATGGGTGTTTTACCCTCTAGCGCGGCTGGGCTAGTTTGTTGTTGCATCCAGGCTGCAAAACCTAGAAACCCTGCTAAAACTACCAGCACCAGCAGGCCCGCTGCCCAGGTATGCCCCGCCTCATGCTCTACAACAGGAAACAACACCCCTATACCCACAAGTACAAAGCCGGCGGCCGCTAGGCCCCCAAACAAAAATTTTACCGTGGCGCGGCCACGCATTTTAGCATCTGATACGGGCATGGGGTACTACACGGATTTTTAAAACAAAAGGCTTAAAAATAAAATTTGGCGCCAGCACCAACAGGGCTACAAGTATACAAACGAGGTAGGTAATTATCAAAATAAAATTTGGGTATTCAATGTTTTTAAAAAATAAAATCCAATAGCCTAAAAGCAGGAAAACGTTTTTTATGGATAGGGATGGTTTCATGCGGTATCGTCTGTTTCTTGTACGATAGAGCGCACAGCCGCATCCAATCTCTCTGCCATAGTGCGCACATGCTGCAGCACTTCTATGTTGGTGGCCTCTGCCGGGTTTTTAAAATCAAATATGCGCACAAGCCCAAGCAGGCTAGCAACTGGGCCGCGCACAAGGTGGCTCTGGTACCAGGCTATGTTGCGCAAGCGCTCGTTTTTTAAGCGTATTTGGTTTTCTGCCCGTATTTTATCTGTTACATCTCTGGCAAAGCAGCCTAGGCCTTGTACAGAGCCTGCTGCATTTAGCACAGGGTTAATTAGCCCCTCTAGGGTAGCTACTTTCCCGTTTTTATACTGCATAGATAGCTGAATATTAACTTGCTGGCCAGCCAGCGCCTTCTTGTAAGCAAGCTGCAGGGTTTCTATAAATTCAAGATGATTTGTATTAGCGTCTGTAGCAACTGAAAAGCCTTCATCTGTGTGCAGCCCCACTACCTGTTTGCGAATATTCTTGTATGCCGGGTTTGCAAAAACAAGGGCTAGGTCTCTATCTAAATACCAGATAGCATCTGTGGTATTTAGTAGCACGGCGTTAAGGTTTCTTTCTGACTCTTCTAGCCGGGCCACGTCTCTTTTCTCACGGCTAATGTCACGCGCATAAGCCACAAGCCCCTCTGGGGTGGGGTAAGCAGATACGCGGTACCATTGGTTTAAATGCGGGTAATAATCCTCAAAATGGATACTTACCCCATTAGAAAGCACCTCTTGGTAGTTGGTATAAAACTTGGTTTTGGTTGAGTCTGGAAAAAGGTCCCATATCACATTACCCAGCATGTACTCTCTGTTTACACCCAACATACTTAAGAAAGCCTGGTTTACACGCTTTACATGGTATGTTTTATCAAGTACTATATAGGCATCGGATATTTTCTCTTGCATTTCAAAAAGCTGGTCTGCATAAGAGCTGGCCTCTCTCTGGGCTGTTATAGTGGGGGTAGCATTTATAAAGCCAAGCAGTAACAGCTCTTGATCATCTATTTGTATGCGGCTAGTGTATAAATCAACAAAAAACTCTGCTGGCTGTGCCCGGTTTATTTTCCAGATGCCGCATTGTTTAAAAGCCCCAGGTTGTACATCAAAAAGCATTGCCAGTTTTTGGCCAACTGTGGGCTCAAAAAGGGCCTCTAGGTGTTGTTTTTGTATTTGCGCCAGAGTACCCGTAAAAGCTGTTAAGGCTGCGTTGTTGGCTTCTATTATCTGGCCTGTAACACTATTTACAAGTATTAGCCCACACGGAGATTCTGTATATAAACTGTGATAATAGGTAGCACTTGAATCTAGGCGCTGGGCATATCTGTGCTGTAAAACAAACATAAACCCTGCCGCTATCCCCACAAAACATAGCCCTGCAGCTAAGCGCAAAGTTTCTTGGGTGTTTGGGCCCAGAAACGCAGGCACAAAAGGCAAGCCGTACCTAGTGCCCACAACCCATACCGCTCCCAGCACTACAAATAAAACCGGGATGCGCCAGCTATTTTTTCTGTATGGCATAAGAGCAGAAATAAGAATGCAATGTGAAACGAAAGGTTTACATACCAAAGCGTATGCAAGTTAGGACAGTGCGGCTGAGATTACTAACAATTAAGGTATAAATTCTACCCAATAGTCAGTTATTCCGACTAAATGCAAAAAACCCTAGGCCTGCTAGGGTTTTAAACTCCGCTAAAGGTAAGGCTGCTGGCTTATTGTTTAACCAAACGTGCCTTAGAAAGCACGGCGCCGCTTACCACTTTCTCTAGAAGGTATATGCCGGGGGCAAGGTGAGAGATGTCTAGGCGGTACGTACCAGCCTCGCCCTCTAGTATTGGCAGATGAAACATACGGCCTTGCACATCTATCATGCGCAGGTCTACATCTAGGGCCTCGTCTGCACTTAGCTCTACGTTTAGCCTGTCATTGGCTGGGTTAGGGTAAACTTTAAACTCAAGTACATTAGAGGGCGATACCGATACCACATTACTCATAGCCACATCTTTAGGGTCTGTACCCTCAAACTGGATTTTATAATATACCAGGCCAGGCAGTGGGGCTTTGTCTACGTAGCGGTATTTCAGGCGCTGGTTAGAGTTGCCACTGGCCTGCACGTAGCCAATCTCTGTAAAATCTATGCCATTGCGTGAGCGCAAGATTTTAAAGCCTTTAGCGTTGATTTCTGAATACGTCTCCCAGAGTAGTTTGTTGGTTTTAGCATCTACTACCACGTGCAAGGTGCCCATGCTTACCGGCAGCGGATTCATAGAGCTGCCTACGGCAAACTTAGAGAAGGTGGTAATACTGGGTGTGGTAATGGTATAGGGTGGGGTTGCTAGGTTTTTGGCAGATACCAGCTGCGGTACCCATACGCTGCTGCCCACGCCTATATTTTTGCCTATGTAAGGCAGGTTGGTATTGGTGCGTGCGGCCGCAAAGGCGGTGCCTTCGTCGGCGTCGTTCCACTCTAGGGTCATGGCTACGTTGGGGGCGCCTCCCACGGTTATGGGGGCTATCTCCCAGGTTTTGCGCACAGATGTGAGGATGTTTTGCACCAGCGAGCCAGCAATGCCAAACTCAAAAATATCATTAAACACACGCACTTTAAAATTGCCCGTGCTCCCTACGTTTGCCAGGTAAGCCGGCGAGTACGTGCTGGTGCCCACGGGGTAGGTGCGGCCACCTGCGTTTATTGGCAATTCTTGTATAAAGAAACCTGCCCCATTGGGTTCTACTTGGTCTGCTGTTTGCACGTAAGATGTCTGCGAGCCATTTGTAGTGCTGGCCCCAGTGAGTAGCGTAAGGTTGCTGGCCCCAAGCACAATCTTGCCTTGGGTAAGGGTAAGCAGCGCACAGATGTTTAAGTCTGTACCCAGATTTACAGTACCGGCCGTGGTTTTAAGCAAGCCCAGCTTGCCCAGGGTGTTTTGCCCGCTTACAAAGTTTAGGGTGCCGGTGTTGCCAGCGCCTGCTACCTGCAGCTCTGCTAGGCAGCCCGTGGCAAGCTGTCCTGTGCCAGCTACTGTTCCGTTTAAGCGCAGTATGCTAGAGCCTAAGCCTAGTATACCGCTGCTAAGGCTAAGGGTGCTGCCCACAGTAACGTTTCCGGTTAAGGTTTTTGTGCTGCTGCCTGTTATGGCTAAGTTATCATAGGTAAAGGCTGGTATGCTCTGGGCAGAGCCACTGGTAAACTCTATGGTGCTGCCCGCCACGTTATGGGTGGCTGCCCCAGGGCTAAAGGTGCCGCTAATGCGCACGGTGCCGCTAAAAGTTTTGGCCCCGCCGCTTGTGCTAAGGTTGGCATAGTCCATAGGGGGGATGGCTTGTGCAGCCAACCCAGAAAACGCCATAGAAGAATTAGGCTGCAGGGTAAAGGTGCCTTGGTTTGCAAAAGCACCGTGCACGGTAAGGCTGTTGCCCGTAAGCACAGTTACACTGGCGCCTGGTAGTATGGTTATGTTGCGCACTATTGCACCACCATCTGCCCGTGGCATAAACACTACCCCAGGCGGGATAAACACATCAGAAGTAAGTACGGGCAGAGAGCCGCACCAGTTACCGGGCGTTATCCAAGAGGTGGTGTTGCCTAGCCATGTGCCGGTTTGCCACACATTTACGCTTTGGGTGGTGGTGGCAGATGTGCCCCCGCAGCCATAGGCGGTTATAGAAATGGTTGCAGGGCCGGTATAGGTATTGGCCCAAGTAGTAATACCAGTGCCTGTTGTGCCTGCTACAGCATTGCCGGTGCCGGTTATGGCCCAGGCATAGCTGGTGGCATTATTGGCAGAGGCTGTAAACGAGCTTGAGCCAGTGCCTTGGCATATAGATGTGGGGCCTGCAGGGGCAGACAAGGTGCCTAAGCTATTGCCTATACTAAGCTGTGCAGTGGAGGTATTAGCAGGGCATACCCCGCTGGCGGCCATACTGTAAGTTACTATGTATGTGCCAGAGGCGGTGGCAGCAACATCTACAGCGCCTGTGCTGCTGTTAAGGCTAACACCCGTGGCAGTGTATATGCCGCCCGTGGTGCCGGTGCGGGTTATGGCAAGTGAGCCGCCAGCAGATTTACACGCAGGCGATGCCGCATAGCTAATGGCGGCATTGTTTACAGGGTTTACAGTAACTGCGGCACTGCCTTGTGTGCCCCAGCACCCAGCCGCAGATTGAGACCTAAAGTAGTACGTACCCGAGGCCGAAACAGCCTGTGTACTACCTGCCGTAGATGCGTCTGTGCCATTAATGGCAGCGTTTTGCCAGTAAACTGTGCCGCCAGTGCCGCCGCTAGCGGTAAGGTTTGCACTGCCGCAGGCCGGGCTGCCTCCCAGTACAGAAACTGTTACGGCTGTGGGTACCAGTTGCCATGTTATAACCCGGGTGCTACTAGCGTTTCTGCCCACGCAAGCCCCATTGCCAGTGGCAGATAGGGTGGCTGTAAAGGTGCCAGCCGGTGTACTGGGGGTAAAAACACTGGTGCCCACAGCAGGGGTGGCCCAGCTGCCAAGGCCTGCGCCACCAGCCCAAGACCATGTGCCATACGTGCCTACAAGGGTAGCACCGCTTGTGGTAATGGCCGCATTGCCGCACTGGGCAATATCTGTAGATGCGCTGGCTGCTGGGGCCGCAAACATGGTGCAGGTAACGGTGCTACGGGCTGCAGATACACAGCCTGTGCTAGCAATACGCGCCTGGGCAAATTGGCTCTGTATAATAGTGCTGCCAGCATCAACAACATTAGACGTATTACTGCTAGATGTAGCCCGCAAAAGGTTGCCGGCCGCGCTAGCATCAAACCAATCTACAACTGCCGATGTACTGGGCGTTGCAAGAAACGTGAGCACGCCCGTGCCGCACCGGTTAGCTGGCGCAGTGGCTGTTATTGTGGGTAGCGGGTTTAGCGTTGCTACCACAGAGGTGCGGCTAGCCGATACGCAACCGCCGCCGGTGGCATTGCGCGTGGCTGCAAAGTATGTAGTGGTATTAGTAATAGATGGCGTGAAGGGTTTACACCTGTGCCGCCCGTAAGTATGGTACCATTTGTAGCCACAGAGTACCAATCTGCCGTGTACCAAGGGTGCCCAAGTGTGGCTGTAATTGATACCGAGCCAGAGCCACAGCGCGCCACCGGTGTGGTAGTGGGGGCTGGGGGCAGGCCCACGGTAATATTTGTAGAGGCTACGCTCTGGCAAGCCGGCTGAAAAATTATGTCATCTAATGAAAAGTCATTGCCGGTGGCCACCGTATTTTGGTTTACAAGTGTAAGGCGGGCCGTAGTTGCGCTGCCGCTGCTCCAGTTATAGTACAGTTGCACCCAGCTGCAGTTTACAGAGGGGCCTGTGAGTATGGGCCCTGCTGGCACGCCATTTATATATAGCTGTAAACGTGAGAAGCTAGAGGCCACCACAGATGTTTGCCAATATGAGAATTGATAGTCTGTATTAGGGTCAATATTTACGGTTTGCTCCCAGATGGTTACATCGGGGGTAACGGCGCCGTTAATAACCATTTGTTTGGTGCCGATAGGGCTACGGTCTGCACAGTTGGCAAAGTTAGGGTGGCCACTTACTGGGTTATCCATAACACCGTAGGTGCCTTCTGGCACTAGGTCATTGGCCCCGCCAGTAAAGGCCATGGTATATGCGCTGGTAAAGCCCACATTGCCCAGTTCAAAATCTCCATTATAAATCAGGTTTACCCCAGAAAGGCAGCTGGCAAATACGGTGTAGGTGCCGGCGTTGGCCGCTGCTAGGCTGTTTAAGCTTAGGCTTGCTGCTGTAGAGAAAAAGCTGTTGGGCCCTGTCCAATACTGGTTTACAATGTTTGTGCCTGTTGCTGCAAGGGTTGCGGTGGCACCAGGGCAGTAAGGCCCACCGCCATTAACAGCTACAGATGAGGGTGGGGTAATTACTGCCCGCACTGTTATGCGAGAAGTAGGGCTACACCCTGTTGCGCTGCTACGTGGCTGGGCATAATATAGGGTAGTGGCCGTAAGGCTGGGTGTAGTAAACAGGTTTGTACCTACAGCCAGCGGGCTGCCGCCTGTAGCTGCTGCAAACCAGTCTATAACGGCATCATCTGTGGTAACGGCAGAGATATTTACAGTACCCGGGCCGCAGTTATTACCATCTCGGTATTGGGTTACGCCTGGGGTAAATGTAATGGCGGCCACTACGCCCACTCTGGGGCTTGTGCAGCCAGAAATAAGGTCTCGCGCAGCAGCAAAAAAGGTGGTTGTAGTGCTAATGCTGGCCGTAGTGTAGTTAAGAGTACCTGTTGCAAGCGCAGTACCGCCTATAGCAGCAGCATACCAATCTATGGTTTCGCCCACTGATGGGCCTGCTGTTAGCGTTAGGCTACCTGGCCCGCAGCGGGTTTCATTTGTATAGCTGGGCTGGCCGGGGGCATCATACCAGGCCACCGTACGGCTAGAGGTAGAGGCAACACTGGCAGCGCACGCCCCACCAGAGGTAATGGTAAGGGTAGCTGTAAAGCTGCCCGGCACACTAGAAGGCGTAAATGTGTATGTGGCTGGGTTTGCCCCACTGCCGCTCCAGCTGCCCAAGCCAGTGCCGCCGGCCCAGCTAACTGTGGCCACCGTGCCTGTTACTGTAGCCCCTGTTTGGGTAATAAGCCCTGGCCCGCATCCTGTTAATGCCGCACCCGCCGAGGCCACTGCCGGCGCATCAACACTAGCTATAACTGCCGTGCGCACCGCAGAAAGACAGCCAGAGGTGGTGTTACGTGCACCCGCATAGTACGTTGTTGTGGTGCCAAGGCTAGGGGTGGTATAGGTAAGTGCCCCTGAGCGACCAGCAAGTATAGCGCTGCCAGCAAGCACAGAATACCAGTCTAGCGTTGCGCCAGAAGAGGCCGTACCTGCAAGGGCCACGGTGCCGCTGCCGCATACTCCGCCTGGTGTAGTAGTGGCTACGGTGGGCACACTGCTCCAGCTAATAATGCGGGTGGCCGTGGCCGTTGTGCAGCCTGCTGCCCCTGTTATAGATAGGGTAGCTGTAAAAGAACCCTCACTTACTGTTGGGGTAAATGTGTATGTGGCTGGGTTTGTACCCGTGCCAGCCCAGTTGCCAAGGCCTGCCCCTGCAGACCAGCTTATGGCAGTAGCATTGCTGGCACTAGCACCAGACATACTTACGGCCGCCATGCCTGCGCAAGAAACAAGGGCTGCCCCGGCTGTAGCCGTGGGCTGGCTGGCCACCGTGGCAGTGGTAGCGGCAGAAAATGCATCTGCACAGCCAGCGCCCCCGTTTACAACAGCTCTAAACTGCGTAGTTTGGGTGAGCGCACCAGAGGTGTAGGTAGCGGCTGTGTTGGAGATGTTTGTCCAAGTAGAGAAAGGGCTAATAGCCCACTGCCAGCGCAAAATAGCTCCAGCACTACCACTAAGAGTTAGCGTGCCCGATGTGCTGCCGCTGCAAATGTTTGAGCCACCAGTTACAGAGCCTGCATTGGTGCTGGTGGTGATACTGTTTCGGTTGCTATTGCCTAGGGTGCGGTTGTAGTTTGGGCAGCCACCGCCAGTTGCATTGTAGGTAAAGCAAGAATAGTTATACTGTTGGCAGCCATTAGCTAGGGCGTTTGAGTCTGTAAATGTTAGCTCACTGCTGGGGTTATTGGCTACCACTACACTGTTGCCTAGGGTCTGGCCTATGGTATATGAGCTTAGATCAGTGGGGCGGCTAGCATTGTCTACGTTGCCGTTTAAGCGGCGGAGCACTATGTAGTTGGTGGCTGCGGGGCTACCGCCAGGGTTTGCAATAGTGCCCACAATATTTGCCCCAGAAATTGTGAGCGATGGCGACGCAATCTGATTGGCTGGCTCAGCAGCAAAAGAAGTGGTGGCCGGGCTTGTAACCGTGCCCCCGGGGCTAGAAGCAAGCAAAAGTGCTTGGCTAGATGCGCCTCCTATTAAACCGCTATTTGTAAAACTGCCAGAGGCCCCCAGATAATTACAGCCAGTATTTGCACCACCTAGTATGGTGCCGCTGCTATTATTGGTAAGGTTATTGCCCACCACAAGGTTGCCTATAATGGTAAGGGTACCGTTATTGGTAAGGCTGCTGCTTATGCTGGTAGTGCCGCCAAGCGTTACAGCCGCGGTGCTATTTACCACAAGGCTACCAGAAAGTGCTAATGTGCCAAGGTTAGAAAATGTGGCACCTGAGTTTACTGTAAGGCTAGAGAAGGATATTGAGCCAGAAGCTAAGTTAAAAAAACGGGTACCTGTGTTAAAATTTAGATTTGCTATAGAAGAGAAGGTACCGCCGTTGTAAATGGTGAAAGTGCTGTTGTAGCTAGTGCTAGATGGGTTGTAGGTAATGCCAGAGCCCACCACTAGGGTTCCTCCGTTTAGCGCTATGGCCCCTGTATAAGAGCTCGTGCCCGCTAGGCAAACGGTTTGCCCACTGTTTACAGTTATGGCAGCAGAGCTGGGGGTAGTTACTGTGGTGGTGCAGGTCCATTGGGCTAATGCATGGGTGCCTGGCAACAAACAAAGGGCAAGCACACATAGGCACAAAGCCGTGTTTTGCACTAAACGTGCACCACCCAAAACTAAAAGACGTATAATAGAAGTATAGAACAACATACAAGCACGAGCACTTACAGAACGATAGGGCATATCCCCAGGCATTCGGCAGGTTTTTTCTCTTTGCAAACGTATAGCACCCTATACACGGCGATTATCTAAATAGCCTTGCTGCCTTTCTGCCGTAAGAAATGGTGCCATTTGCCTTGTTATGAGATGTAGGGAAAAGCACCCAATTTTAACCTAAAATAATATATATAAAATCGAGCAAAAACACTATTTTATTAAACGTTTAACCATCTTAAAACGCCATTTAACTAGGTATACCCTCTGTGTATACAGCCTAAGAAAGAAGCCTGCACATAGCCTGATAAACACGCTTTACTATCCTAAGGCTTGTACACTATGGCTAAAAAAACAAACAATTTTAAGGTGATGCTACTAGGTTAACATGTAGGTTGCAGCCTTAGATTTAGCCCTGCGTGGGTAGAGTATTACACAAATACCACCCATTTGTATAAAGTACCCATGGTCTCATTACAATAAATAAATATGCAGCAACCGCCAGATCTACAAACTATAGCGGCCCAGCTACGCCAGCCTAGCGGAGAGTTGGGCACGCGCGTTGGCCTGGCTATGAACAAAAGCAATGAGGCTTTAATAAACCAGGCATGGCAGCTACTTGCTCTGCCACAAGGCCCAGCACACCTGCTAGAGATAGGCCCGGGAAACGGCGCCCACCTAGCAAACTGGCTGGCGCGCAACCCCAGCCTTACGTATACAGGTGTAGATTATTCTGCCCATATGGTGCAAGAAGCCTGCGCAGCTTTTGGCCCAGAAATAGCCGCTGGCCGTGCCCAGTTTATAGAGGCAGATGTGCACACGCTACCTATTGCAAACACTATGTGTGAGGCTGTATTTACCATCAATACGCTTTATTTCTGGCAGCACCCCAGCCTTGCGCTTGCACAGCTGCACCGGGTGCTGCGGCCGGGCGGTGTGCTACTTATGGCCCTGCGCACAGAGGCTACCATGCAGCAGCTGCCCTTTACAGCCTTTGGCTTTACACCCTATAACCGTGAGCGGCTTGCGGCATTATATGCCAGCAGCCCTTTTGGGCCTAGCCCCATACATGATTTTCATGAACATATGCGCACCGATGCTGCCGGAAATACCTACCCGGCAGATAGCTTTTTAGTACGGGCAGTAAAGGGATAAAAGCATGGGCAGCTACAGCTTTCTGGCCAGTATCTTATACCCATACGGGGGCAGGGTTAAGGCCGCCGGCAGCTGTTCTGAGCCTGCTGCAGGGGTTTGCCATGTGGGGCCAGAAAGGGCAGAGGGTACGGTAAAGGTCTGGGTTTCATTGCGCACATTTACCAGCACAAGCACTTGCTCTGTGCCCAGCGTGCGGGTAAAGGCCACAAAATTTATATCTGGGTACGTTTGCAATGCGCCGCGGCGCAAGGCTGGGTGCTTGGCCCTAAAGTTTAGCAGTAGCCGGTAGGCCTTTTTCATGTCTGGGTTTGCAGCCCAGTTTATGGTAGATTTTGTAAAAAAAGGCGTAAGCAATGTAGTGCCCACTTCTTGGCCAGTATAAATAAGGGGCGCACCGCCTAGCCCAACAGCTATACATGATGCAGACAAAGCCCCAGCCTTACCACCAAAGAGGGCCATTGGGGTAGATGACCAGGCAGACTCGTCATGGTTTGTGGTATAGCGCAAGCGCTGGCCAGCGGCAAAGGTGCCGGCATTCTCAGCTGTGTTTGTAGCGTACAGATCTGTTATGCGGGCCCGGCTTTTGTATAGCTTCTTTAGTACCTCGTAAAAGTCCCACCCATAGAGCAACTGGTGGCCACTTGTTAGCTGCTCTGCCCGGCTGCCCTCTGCCAAGAAAATAAGCGGGCGGGCGCGGGGTACGGCTTTTAAAGTGTCTAAGGCTTGTTTCCAGAAACTGGCAGGCACCATGTCTGCGGCATCACACCTAAAGCCATCTACACCTACATCTGTTACCCAAAATTTCATGCTCTTTATCATCTCTTGGCGCATGGCGGCGCTGGTGTAGTCTAGGTCTGCCACGTCGTTCCAGCTTGTGCCGGCAGGCGGTATAATTTCACCAGCTGCATTTTTTGTGTACCAGTCTGGGTGGTCTGTTACCCAGGCGTTGTCCCAGGCGGTGTGGTTTGCCACCCAATCTATTAGCACATTTAGCTTGCGGGCATGGGCTTGGGCCACTAGGGCTTTAAACTCATTTACGGTACCATACTCTGCCCCCGTGGCGGTATAATTACGCACAGCATACGGCGAGCCCATCTGCCCAACACTTTTAAGTACCCCCACCGGATGTATGGGCATAAACCAGACGGTGTTACAGCCAAGCCGCTTTATAGAATCTAGCTGCGGTGTAAACTGCACAAACGTGGCCCCGTTAAAAGCCCGCAGGTTTACCTCATATATGGCCAGATCTTGCGCAGAGGTACTAAACGCAGTAGAGTCTGGTGCGCGGGTAGTGTCTTGCGGGCTGGCTGGGGCAGCGTCTTTTGGTTTGCAGGCTGGCTGGCAAAGCAACGCAAATCCCAAACACATCAGTAGTAAAAACCGCATGCCTAAAGGTACTACCTGCCTTACGTAGACACTAGAATGCCTATCTTTGTCTATACAAATAGAATCTAAAAGCAGCTGGGTCTGGTGCCAAAGGTGGCCATTAGACAGAAGAAAGTAGCTGCGCTCACACATTATGTCTGATAAAACTCCCAACGGAGCAACCACGCCAGCCGTGGATGACTGGGCTGCGGAAGAAAGCAAAATCCGCCGCGCTTTTCAAGAAAGAGACTGGGCAGAAATTAAATCGTCTGACTCTTGGGCCATATTTAAAATAATGGCAGAATTTGTGGAGGGCTTTGATAAGCTTGGCCGCATAGGGCCTTGCGTATCCATTTTTGGGTCTGCACGCACACTCCCAGATAATAAGTACTACAAAATGGCAGAAGAAATAGCCGGACAGCTCGTGCAGCTGGGCTATGGTGTAATTACAGGCGGTGGCCCCGGCATTATGGAAGCCGGCAATAAAGGCGCCCATCTTAACGGTGGCAAATCTGTAGGCCTTAATATAGAGCTACCCTTTGAGCAGTTTAACAACCCGTATATAGACCATGATAAGCTCATCAATTTTGATTATTTCTTTATACGCAAGGTCATGTTCTTAAAATACGCCCAAGGCTTTGTGGTAATGCCCGGCGGCATGGGCACTCTAGATGAAATGTTTGAGGCCCTAACCCTTATCCAAACCAAGAAGGTGGCGCGTTTTCCGGTGGTGCTTGTAGGCACAGATTTCTGGGGCGGCCTAATAGACTGGATTGAGAAAGTGGTGCTAGAAAAAGAGCACAATATTAATAAGGAGGATATGGCCCTTTTTGCAGTTGTAGACACTGCTGAGGCCGCTGTAAAATACATAGATGATTTTTACAGCAAATACCTTTTGCAGCCCAATTTTTAGGGCAATACAGCTTAGTTGTTGATTTTTACCTCACCCGGTTTTGCAGCCGTGTTGATATGGTCTCGGTACTAAACCCAGACCAAGTCCAGATCAAGATTAAGATTAAGATTAAGTCCCGACCAAGACCAAAACCCAGTCCCGACCAGACCAAGACCCAGTCCAGACCCATATCTAATTAAATCTCTACCCCAGCGTACGCCTGTATGGCCTCTACAATGCGGCCTGCGGCATGGCCGTCTCCATAGGGGTTGTGGGCGTGGCTCATGGTAGCGTAGCGCTCTGGGTTAGAGAGCAGATCTAGGGCTTCTGAGGCTATGCGTTCTTCATCTGTACCCACCAGCAGCACAGTGCCAGCATCCACGGCCTCTGGGCGCTCTGTGGTGTTGCGCATTACCAATACGGGTTTGCCTAGGCTTGGGGCTTCTTCTTGTATGCCGCCGCTATCTGTAATTACTAGGGTGGCTTTATCCATTAGCCATACAAAAGCCTCGTAGGGCATGGGCTCTATGAGGTGTATACCTTCCACACCGGCCAGCAAATCAAACACGGGCTTGCGTACATTAGGGTTAAGGTGTACGGGGTAAATAACTTGGGCATTGCCCTCTAGGGCTATGCGTTTTAGGGCCCGGCAAATGCTCAGGAACCCCTGCCCAAAATTCTCTCTGCGGTGGCCCGTTACCAGCACCAGCGGTTTTGTGGGATCTAGTAAAGCGGCGGCTTCTGCTGCCTGGGCAGGCATGTGTGCCCGTACTTTATCTAAACTCCAGTACAGGGCATCAATTACGGTATTGCCCGTTACGCATATATGATCTTCTGCCACCCCCTCTTTAAGCAGATTTTGCATAGAGGCTGCCGTGGGGGCAAAGTGCAGGCGGGTAAGGCGGCTGGTTAGTTGCCGGTTAGCCTCTTCTGGAAAAGGGGCCGCAAGATTAAATGTGCGCAAGCCAGCCTCTACATGGCCCACAGGTATTTGTTTATAAAAGGCAGAAAGTGCCGCTAGTGTGCTTGTAGTAGTATCGCCATGCACCAGCACAAGGTCTGGCTCGGCGGTATCTAGCACGGCAGGCATGGCCAGCAAAATAGCTGCAGAGAGGCCGTGCAGCGTTTGGCCAGGTTTCATGAGGTCTAGATCATACTGGGGCACAATCTCAAAAAACTCTAGGGCCTGATCTAGCATTTGGCGGTGCTGGGCGGTAATGCAGAGTTCTACATGTATGCCATCAGCTTGGGCTAGTGCCTTGTATACGGGTGCCATTTTTATGGCTTCTGGGCGTGTGCCCAGCACCATAAGCACCTTAAAGTTGTCTTTTTGTTGCAGTGTCATGTACCTATCTTAGGTACAAAGGTCGGGTATTTAGGCTGTATTTGCCTGCTTGCACAGTTATAGGGCTACAAAAAAAGACCTGCGCACTGTTTAGGTTAACTAGCAGATGCGCAGGCCGTGTTTTTGGCTTTTAAGGGCTAATCCAAAACGCGGTGGTTATCTGCGTTTTGCATTGTTCTTTTTTATGGCGATGCCTGCACCGGCAGTGTTTTGTTTGTGAGAAAGTTTTGCCTTTTCACTAAGGGTTGTTTTGCCTCCATCCTTACTACTGAGCTTTTGGGCTTGTATCTCTGCCTGCTTTGCTTCTAGTTTTAGGGCCTCTTTGTTGCTAAGGGCGCCAGACTCTCGTCCATCTTCTATACGCTCTTGCTGGTTATCTTGGCGCTTGTCTATGCGCGGCGTAGAAGATTGTGTGGGGGTAGATTGGGCAAAGGTTATGCTTATGCAAGTAAACACAAGGCCTGCGGTTAGAAATATGGTTTTCATGGTTATTGTTGTTAAAGAAGATCCAATATACGCCCAAGAACGGCTTTAAATATATATAAAACACATATATCGTTAAACTTTTATAACATATTGTATATCTTAATCTGTAGATTTACTAGAATAACCAAACCTTTTAGTTGGTCTTAAACGCTGGAGTTTTAGAATATGGGCATAACCCTATCCTCTTGCCGGCGCACCTTTAAGAGTGCAAGGGGCAAGCTATACCTTTGCCTGCTATATGTATTTGGGTAAAAAAGTAGTGGTGGTGTTACCGGCATACAACGCCGAGCAAACGCTTGAGATAACGTATCAAGAGATAGACCTACAGCTGGTAGACGAGGTAGTGCTTGTAGATGACGCTAGCCGAGACAGCACTATTGCCAAGGCCAGAGCGCTTGGCATACGCCACATTGTGCAGCATGGCAAAAACCGCGGCTACGGCGGCAACCAAAAATCATGTTATGACAAAGCCCTAGAGCTAGGCGCAGACATTGTGGTAATGCTGCATCCCGATTATCAATACACCCCTTTGCTGCTCCCTGCCATGGTTTCAATACTGGGGTCTGGGTTGTATCCTGCAATTTTTGGCAGCCGTATATTAGGTAAAGGGGCCCTGCGCGGAGGCATGCCCATGTATAAATATATAGCAAACCGGTTTTTAACCCTGTCTCAAAATATACTCATGAGCCAGAAGCTATCAGAATACCATACCGGCTACCGTGCTTACACAGCAGATGTGTTGCGCTCTATAGACTACCACCGCTGCAGCGATGATTTTGTGTTTGACAATCAAATAGTGGCCCAGATTTTTAACAAGGGGTATGAAATTGCAGAGATAACCTGCCCCACAAAGTATTTTAAAGAAGCCAGCAGCATAAATTTTAGCCGGTCTGTAACCTATGGGCTTGGCGTGCTGCACACTAGCCTGCGTTATCGCCTGCACAAAATGGGCATAGCCCCGTGGGCCTTGCTAAAATAGTTTATTTAAAACCCGCTAGCAACTTACCCACCCATAAATACCACAGCTTAGCCCATGCGTATCGTTATCATAAACGGCCCCAATCTAAACCTAACAGGCATCCGCGAGCCTGAGCTATACGGGCGCACAACCTTTGCAACCTATCTGCAAACTCTAAAAGAGACTTTTGCAGCCCACGAGCTTGTATATATACAAAGCAACCACGAGGGCGTGCTCATAGACACCCTGCACGCAGAGGGCTTCTCTGCCGATGGGATTATCCTTAACCCTGGGGCCCTGGCCCACACCAGCCTAGCCCTAGCCGATGCCATAGGCTCTATCAAAACTAAAGTGATAGAAGTACACATAAGCAATACCCATGCCCGTGAGGCCCTGCGGCAGCAAAGCCTTACGGCTGCCCGCTGTATGGGTGTAGTGGCGGGCTTTGGGCTAGAGAGCTACCGCTTGGCACTTTTGCACTTTTTGCAAGGGTAGTGCAAGCAAGGCAGTAATGGCAGGGTGCCGCTTATTTCTTTGCCTGTGCCTGTTCATACAAAGTTGTAAGGCTATCTGCATACATTTTTATTGAGGGCCATTGGGCAGCTTTAGCTAGAGCTTGTTGGCCCATAGTTTTAGTGAGTTCTGGATCATGTAAGAGTGTACGCATGGCGTTTGCTAGTGCCACAGGGTTTGCCGGCGGCACCAGCAGCCCTGTGCGGCCCTGTTTTACAATCTCTGCAGGCCCTTCTATATCTGAGGCAATTACGGGTATGCCAACACTAAAGGCCTCTGCCAGCACATTGCCTAGCCCCTCAAAAAGGCTGGGCAGTACCAGGGCATCTGCCGCAGCCATATAAAGGCCGGGCGCATCTGTAAGCCCTGTAAACACCAGCTTACCCGTATCTGCAAGGCCTAGGGCAGCTGCCTGCTGGCGCAACTGATCTGATAAGCTACCCTGGCCCACTATGTATACATAGGGTTCATTGCCCTGCTTCTGTAAAATTTCTAGTGCCTGCAATAGGTAGCTTATCCCTTTTTGCGGCTCTAGCCGCCCTATAAAGGTAAAAACCTGAGCATCTGCGGAAATACCCAGCTGGGCGCGCGCTTGCAGCTGGCTTAGTACGGGCAGTGGGCGGTGCAGAGGGTTTAAAAGGGTATGTAAGCGCCCTGCCTGCACCCCCCACGCCTGCTGGGCATGGCGGGCCACGGTCTCAGAGATGGCCACCACTTCTGTGGCTGGGGCAAGTAAAGAATACAGGGCCCTGTACCCCAGCTGGAAAGCCGCATCTGCCCCACCCGTACGGAAGTGCGCGTTGTGTGCCGTAGAGAAAATGGGTACACCCAGCCCCCTTGCAGCCATCAGCCCTAAAAAATCTGCATGTACTAAATGGGTGTGTATGCTCTGGGCACCGGTGTTTATGTATAGCCCTCTTAGCCGCCCCAGGCTACCTCCAGAAAGACCTATTGGGCATAGCTCTGTAGAGGGGTGAAACGCCCCTGCAAGCGTATCAATGGGTTTTAAGTACACCACGTGCAGTGTATGCTGCCCAGCCCAAGCGTGGCTCAGATGGGCCAGCATGCGCTCTGCGCCCCCGGTGTGCAAAGCAGTTATTACATGTGTTAGCCGCATATTATTGCCATAAAAATAGGTAACATTTAAATTCCATTTTGGAAAACTCTTTAAACGGCTATATTTGTACCCATTGTATTTTTTTTCTCATGAACATTTTTGTAGGAAACGTGGACTTTAGGTCCTCTGAACAGGAGCTTAGAGCGCGTTTCGAAGCATACGGCGAGGTTATCTCGTGTAAAATTATTTCTGATCGGGAAACTGGTCGTTCAAAAGGTTTTGCTTTTGTTGAAATGGCCGACGACGAAGGTGGCCGTGCTGCTATTGATGGCCTTAATGGCCAGCAAGTAGGCAACAGAGCCCTTGCAGTCTCTGAAGCGCGTCCTCGCGATGAGCGACCTCGTGCCGGTGGCGGCGGTGGTGGCAACGGCGGCGGTGGCGGCGGCGATTTCCGCAAAGGCAACCGGTACTAGATTTCTGTCTGCCCATAAATAAGCAGGCTTTGGTCTGTTTATTTTCTTAGTTAGTCATGTTTTCTGCGCCCCCCGCCCTCAACGGCGGGGGTTTATTTTTGTGTGGATAAAGCTGGCCCTCATAAAGCTGGCCCAGATAAAGCTGGCCCAGATAAAGCTGGCCCAGATAAAGCTGGCCCAGATAAAGCTAGTTCTGATAAAGCTGGCCCAGATAAAGCTGGCTTGCGCATGCTTGATCATAATCGCCCAACAAAAATCGGCCCCCAAAATGGGCAGGCAATCGGCCACCAAAAAATAGCCACAAAGAAATTGGGCACCAAAATTGGCACGAAAAATTAGCCACAAAGAAATTGGGCACCAAAATTGGCCCCCAAAATGAGCGGGCAATCGGCCAACAAAAAATAGCCACAAAGAAATTGGCCTCCAACATGGGCCTCCAAATTCGGCAGGCAATTGGCCAACAAAAATCGGCCTCCAACATGGTAATCAAAATCGAACCACTAAATGGGCCACAAAAAAAGAGA
>Ga0163144_10012052_pt1 | contig 18225 bp, 17 predicted proteins | sample OliLak19BULKMAT1_FD_123175 | JGI IMG/M metagenome (GOLD analysis project Ga0163144, IMG submission 123175) | Freshwater microbial mat bacterial communities from Lake Vanda, McMurdo Dry Valleys, Antarctica - Oligotrophic Lake LV.19.BULKMAT1 | ecosystem: Environmental > Aquatic > Freshwater >... | reverse complement strand
TTTCCGTGCCGGTGATTATTGAAGGAAGCCTCGACCATCCGAAATTCCGCCCCGATCTTGCGGCCCTCGTCAACGAGGCATTGAAAGACCCGGCCAAGCTTAAGGAAGAGCTGAAAAACAGCAGAGGGCTCCTCAAGGAGCAGCTCAAAGACCCGAAAGAAGCGATCAAAAACCTGAAGGGATTGTTAGGCCGTTAGGCGTTTTCGCCGGGTCTCGGTGGAGCCATGGTAAAACCGGTGCCCTGACGTTTGCCGATAGAGTCGGCCACTTGTTGTCCCAGCGCTTCAACACCCGGGCTGCTAAATGCCAGGGTGGGGAAATCGGTGAAATTCACCAGCTTCGACATGTCCGGATTATCCGCTACTGCCACCAACTGCACGCCAGTTGCCACACCCGGCACATTCAGGGTCGGTTGATCTCTGCTTGCGGAATAGCCTACAGCGGTATTCTTCGATGCCGGATCGGCGGCCCATTGATCGGCAACCTGCATCGCTGTCGCGATATGGCCGGTTTCCAGATAGGCTTTATACGCGACCTTGCCGTAATCCTCGCGGAATTTTTCGTTTACCGCCGATTGTGAGAAGACGAGTTTCTTCTCCGGTACGGCCTTTACCTGCACTTCTTGTTTTTCCTGGTCGATTTCCGCTTTCGTTTTATCGGTAGGAGCGGCGGCACCTTTGGCAACCTTGGTTTCCTTATCGCTGTCATCGTCATCCGGGCCGGCCTTGTTCTTGGACTGTGACGATGAATTCATTGCCACCAGCGTTTCAAGGTCTTCGGCGAGGCCGATATTGCCAGCGGCCTTTGCCGCCTTTGCCATCGCCAGTAATTTAGCCAGCGTATCGGGGTCGAGACCGCCTATACCACTGTCATTGTTATTGCCTTCCGAATTATCGCTGTTCAGAATCGCATCCATAGGCGACTCGAAGCTGCCGGTAAATGCCAGCAGGCTGGCTGCAAGCGATGTCGGGCTTTCTGTTTTCTTTGTGTCGTTCATAAACCGCTATGTCCGCTATTACTCATTTGTACCAATTTTATCATCATATTACACATTGGTATGTGAAGTTTTAATGACATGGCCACAAAGCAATATGACAGCTATGGAACGGTTTTTATTTTATCTTATTGAAAAAACACACTTTATTTCCGGTATGGCAGGCCGGGCCGACCTGATCGACCTTGATCAGCAGGGTGTCCCCGTCGCAATCGACGTAGAATTCCCTGAGGTGCTGGAAATGGCCAGAGGTTTCGCCTTTGCGCCATAATGACTTCCGCGAGCGCGACCAGTAATGCACTTCGCCGGTCTTAAGGGTGAGTTCGAGGGCTTCCTTATTCATCCATGCCATCATCAGCACTTCGCCGGTCTGATAGTGCTGGGCGATCACGGGAACCAGCCCGCGCTCGTCAAAAACGATCATGTCGATCTGCGCGTTCATAAGGCTACGTCAATCATCACCGGCACATGATCCGATGGCGACTCCCAGTCGCGCGCGACCTCATGGCTGGAATAGGCTTTAAGGGCAGGGGCCAGCTTCGGCGTTACCCAGATATGGTCGAGGCGCCGCCCGCGGTTGGAGGCGCGCCAGTCGCGGTTGCGGTAGCTCCACCAGCTATAGAGCTTGGTTTCCGGGTCTACGAAATGCCGTCCGGCATCGCACCAGTTCAGCGACGACTTAAGCGCATCAAGGCGCTCCACTTCGGCAGGCGTATGGCTGACCACGCCCAGCAACTGCTTGTGCGACCACACATCGTGCGGCAATGGGGCTATGTTGAAATCGCCGAGGATAATTTTTTTGCCGTTGGCCTTTTTCTCTGATGTTGCCCACTCGGTCATGTGTTCGACAAAGCGCAGCTTGAAACCGTAAGCGGGGTTTACTTCCGGGTCGGGAATATCGCCGCCCGCCGGGACATAGAAATTATGCAGTTCCGTACCATCGGGAAGCAGGGCGGAAATGTGACGCTTGTCGTCCGAGCCTGCCATCTTCATGCAGTTGAATATATCGAGCTTGATTTTGGACAGAATCGCCACGCCGTTATAACTTTTCTGCCCGCTGAAATAGATGTGCGGAAAGCCGAGCGCCTTTAAGTCCTCCAGCGGAAACAGCTCATCCATCACCTTGGTTTCCTGAAGGCAGATGATGTCAGGCGCAGCCTCAGTGACAAGCCGCTTGAGGTGCTGGGTGCGGATACGGACGGAGTTGATATTCCAGCTGGCAATACGTAACGTCATTAATGCAATTATCCACGACCCGAAAATTGCGATCCGGAGACCTTGCTCGCAACGGTTATCAAAGGCCTGTCTATAGGAGGAACATCATCCCTGAAAGGCTCTACACCCAGCCGTTCCAGCACCTCTTTAAACTTGCCTTCCAATGTCCTATCCGTTTTGTTCAGCAGATACAACGCCTGTTTTCCATGCTCTGCGGTAAAGCAACTATCGAAGCGATCCTTGTCTTTTGCCCAGCGGGATAATTCACCAACGGCAAGCTGCACGCCGGTAAGCCGGCCTGATTCGTTATCATCCAGTTTCAGGTCCAAGGCACGTTGTCCCAGCCTTTCCATGTGATACGCAACTTCTGTCAGGACTTCTACGTCTGCCGCAGGCACAGCCGACGGTAATAGCTTCACATTTCTTTTAGCATCCAGTTTTTTAACCGTCGTGCCCACAAATCTGTTTTGACTATCACGCCGGTTCATCGAGGTGATCAATTCATCCGGGCTGCCCGCTACCTTGCTTGCTTTCCTTACCGAAGTCTTCATCTCCTGCCACAAGCTATTCAGATAGCTTCCGCCTACCAGACTCAGCTCTCCGAATTGAGAGCTCCAATCCAAACCGAACGGGCCGCTGGCAGGCGTCGTCATCTCTACTCCACCCCATTCCCCATGGCGCGTTTTTCTTCCTTCCATGAATACGCGCGATACGATGGCAGCATCCTGAACGGAAATAACAGCCATAGCATCCGCAACGACGCTGGAAGACGGCGTAAAATCCATTGCCAGAATCGGATTCTCGCGCTTCAGCAAGTCTTGCAATCGTGGCTCATCGAAATGCACCATAGCAAGGGAAGAGGTCGGTGTCACAAGGGCTTCGGCCTTGCCTTGCTCATCTTCGACCATGCCTGAGCTACGCGTATTATTTGCAAATACAGCCCCGTCTTTTTTGGCATCGAAATAGGTTTTAAACAGGCGCATCTCTTCTACGGCATCCATGCGACCTTGAAAGTATGGGGTGGGAGGCGGGACATCGGCAGGAACATCCATACCGATCTTTTGTAAGAACGCCGCCAGCTGATCATAGAGTCGTGGGTATTTATATCTTGAGGCTTTTTCCGCCGCGGCGAGATGATCGTCACTCTCTTTCATATAATACAGCAGCGTATCCCTTAGACCGGGATGCATACGCACTTGCTTACCGGAAGAAGAATCGTATTCATGCAGCTTGTTATTAAAACTGGCCAGGCTTTCTCTTGCCGTATCATTGGTGGAAGGCAGCCCGTCCAGACAGCGCGAACCGTTGGGGAGGCAATAATCACGCAATCTCTGCAGCCTGTGATCTATAGCATCCATTAGCTCCAGATCTTCGCGCGTAATCTCCATCTATCCTCCTGTTAGAACAGCCCAATTATATCCTGTTTTAAAAGCAAAGACAGTTTATTGAAACTCATCAAGATAATCTCTTGAAGAGAACAATCACCCCGCTGTTGGATTAGGCGTAGTAGTTAATTTAAGGCAAATTTGTTAATTTCTATTTAACTATTCGGCCGCACAAAAAAAGGGACCGGAAGAAAACTTCCGATCCCAACAAGTCGCAGGACGTTTACAATGACGTAAATAATTACGCCGAAACGCTTATAGATATATCAAGAAGCGTGCCAAATGGTTTTTCATATATAAATGAATTGCTTGCGCTATTTTTAGCGATAGCAAATGACTATTTTTTAGGCAAACAGCACAATCGCTGCCTAAATTTTGGCCACTATCCCTTTGACACACGTAATCAGCCGTGCTAGTGTCTGTCCATAACAAGGATGGCACTATGAAAACAACGGTTAAACAGTTCTTTAAGCAGTTCCCCTCTGACGATTCATGTCTGGAACACCTCTTCACGGTTCGCTTCGGTCAGGGACACGAATGCCCAAAATGTAATCGCTCGGCAAACTGGTATCGCATCACGGGCCGCCCGGTGTTCTCCTGCCAGTGGTGCGGCAATCATATCTACCCGATGGCCGGGACGCTGTTTGAGGATTCCCACACCTCCCTGCAATCGTGGTTCTACGCCATCTACCTGTTCACCACGACCCGCCACGGTGTGTCAGGCAAGGAACTCCAGAGGCAGATAGGCGTGACCTACAAGACAGCGTGGCGCATGGCTAACCAGATACGCCAACACATGGCCAAGGTGGACGGCAACGACCAGCTATCAGGCATTGTCGAGATTGACGAGGTGATTGTAGGCGGGAAGCAGAAAGGAAAGCACAAGGCAAGGTTCGCCGGGAAAACGACCCTGCTCGGAATGGTAGAGCGTGGCGGCAATGTGGCGGTGAAAACCGTGCCGGATGCCCGTAGCCACACCCTGTTCCCGGTGATCGAGCGGCACGTGGCCAAAGGCGCAGAAATCCACACAGACAAAAGCTCGGCGTATCGCAGCCTGAAGCATCTTGGCTATGGTCACAAATCGGTGAGCCATAGCAGTTTCAGCAGCCAGAACCACGTATCGGGCAATTGCCACGTCAACACGGTGGAGGGTTTCTGGTCGTTACTGCAAAAGGCCATCAGGGGGACGCACGTTTGGGTATCGGGCAAGCATCTTGAGAAGTACGCCGCTGAGTTCGCCTTCCGGTTCAACCGCCGCGCTTGCCCCGCTTCGATGTTCCCGGCTTTGGTTTCGGTGTTTCCGCCATTGAAGTAAGGCAGGCATTGAACTTGCCCATGTTACCGGGAGGGGTATCCTCGCGTTCGGCTATGAACTTATCGAGCTTGCCGGACTTCTGAGCGTCTTTGAGGGTTGTCTTATCGCGTTTCATGCTGCTCTTTCGAGTTTCCACCGATGACAAACCAAAACTCTTCATCGCCGATAGGCTGGTGTCCTTTCGCTGAAATCATGGCGCTGCTTCGCTCAGATTTAGACATCCCAACTTGGGCAAATCGTGGTGGCTGAACCATCTTACCAGCGGCGATAGCCCGTTGAAATTCTACCGCTGCTTGTGGAGGGCTTTCGAGTTCAGCAACCCCAATAGCCAAGCCATAAGCAGCATCCACAACTAAAGGGCTGCAATCGCGTCCTGATACAAGCTCTGCCTTCATCCCTTTTGGGAATAGGGCAAGGAATTGGGTCGAATACTGATTCGTTTCCGGAAGGTTGTCTAGAGTGCAATAGCGAACAAGTGGAACGGAGGGCAGGATTTCCTCTAGAGCCGCTTTTAATGACACCTCGTCAGGTATTTCACGAATAGGCAGATTCATCTGTTCTTCACGGACAGCCGCAGCCCACCATGCGGCGAATGTTACAAGTACCACGACGACAGACAAGCTAGCTTTGAAGTATTTATTCGCCGGGATCATTTCGAGATCAAACAGGCATTTAACAGCCCCTGTGGCGAATGCTGCCGTAGAAACCCAAACGGTTCCTTGAACCCAATACTCTGCTGACGGCCAATCCATCCCCCTGCATACCCCGCGCCGGAACGCTGGTCAAGAGACCCCCCACCCCCGCACCGTGCGTTTAGGGGATAGTTGCCTAAATTTTATACACGCAGAAACCCTTGGTTTTTAACGCTTATCCACAGGCAGGAAGGCCCTCGGCGTAGAACCGGTGAAGAGCTGGCGCGGGCGGCTGATCTTGTTCTTGGGGTCTTCCATCATTTCTTTCCACTGCGCGATCCACCCGGCGGTGCGGGCGACGGCAAACAGCACGGTGAACATCTTCGACGGAATGCCCATCGCACGGTAGATGATGCCTGAATAGAAATCGACGTTCGGGTACAGCTTGCGTTCGATGAAATATTCATCCGACAGCGCGATGCGTTCGAGTTCGATGGCAATCTTGAGCAATGGCTCGTCAATCTGCCCAAGCTCGGCCAGCACTTCCTGACAGGTCGTGTGCAGCACCTTGGCGCGCGGATCGTAATTCTTGTAGACGCGGTGGCCAAAGCCCATCAGCTTCACGCCGGACTGCTTATCTTTGACCTTCGTGATGAATTCGGGAATGTGTTTCACATCGCCGATTTCGCGCAGCATATTGATAACCGCTTCGTTGGCGCCGCCATGCGCGGGGCCCCATAAGCTCGCAATACCCGCGCTCATGCAGGCAAACGGGTTGGCGCCGCTTGAGCCGGCCATGCGTACGGTTGACGTGGATGCGTTCTGCTCGTGATCGGCATGGAGGATAAGAATCTTGTCCATCGCCTTAGCCAGCACGGGATTCACTTTGTATTTTTCGCACGGGGTGGCGAACAGCATATGCAGGAAATTCTCCGAGAAGCTCATCTCGTTCTGCGGATAGATGAACGGCATGCCCACGGAATATTTATAGGCCATCGCCGCCAGTGTCGGCATCTTGGCGATCAGGCGGTAGGCTGAAAGTTCGCGTTGCGAGGTGCTCGCGACATCGAGCGAGTCATGATAGAATGCCGCCAGCGACGCTGCCGCACCGGCCATAACCGCCATCGGGTGCGAGGCGCGGGGAAAGCCGCGGAACAGGAAATGCAACTGTTCATGCACCATCGTGTGGTTGTTGATTTTCTTGATATGCTCTTCGCTCTGCTTTTTGTTCGGCAGTTCGCCGTTTAGCAGCAGATAGGACACTTCAAGGAAGTCACTCTTTTCGGCCAGCACGTCGATATCGTAACCGCGATAGCGCAGGATACCGGCATCGCCGTCAATATAGGTGATTTTGGACTCGCAGGAGGCGGTGGACATAAACCCTGAGTCGTAGGTGAAATGGCCGGTTTCCGCATAGAGCTTGCTGATGTCCATCACGCTCGGCCCCTCGACCGCATCATAGATCGGGAAGGTGACCGTCTTACCGTCTACCGTCAGCGTGGCGGAGCGATTCGATTGCGGCGATGACGCCTTTTTTTCAGCAGCGGACATACACATACTCCTCAAAAGGAAAAACTATAACCATGCTATATAAATGGCAGTTATTAGTAAATAAAGCGTTGATATACGCTAACTATCGCTGGTAACGCCATACTATTCTGATATTACATCGCCCCTATGCGTCAGTTTATAAAGAAACTCTTAAGCCTTGAAGCCGCGAGCAGCATTCTGCTGATGCTGGCGGCCGCGCTGGCGCTGGTTGCCGCCAATACGCCACTCGCGCCTTATTATCTAGTGCTGCAAAGCCCCGTTTCAACCCTCATCATCAATGACGGGCTGATGGCGATCTTCTTTCTGGTCATCGGCATTGAAATCAAGCATGAGCTGGTCGAAGGCAGCCTTTCCACCCGCGCACAGGCCATATTGCCGGTGGTAGCGGCGCTCGGCGGTGTCATCCTGCCTGCTGTGATTTATAGCTGGTTCAACTGGGGCGCACCCACGATGCGCGGCTGGGCCATCCCATCTGCCACGGATATTGCCTTCTCGCTTGGAGTCTTAAGTTTTTTCGGTAAACGCGTACCCGTGTCATTGCGCATATTCCTGATGGCCGTGGCCATCATTGACGATCTTGCCGCTATTATCATTATTGCCACTTTTTACACCAGCAGCCTTGATTATATGGCGCTCCTCGTGGCGGCAGGGTGTACATGGTTGCTGTATATGTACAGCCGCAAACAGGTGTCGCGCTTGCTGCCCTATCTGTTTGCGGGTGGTGCGTTATGGGCATCAATGCTTGCCTCCGGCGTTCATCCGACCATTGCCGGTGTTCTGCTCGGTCTCCTGATGCCATTGCAAGGGGGTAAAAAACTGGTCGGCTATCTCGATAAATGGGTGGCGTTCGGTATAGTACCCCTGTTTGCATTTGCCAATGCCGGTATCGCGCTGGCAGGGCTGTCTTTCGGCGCGCTTGCGCACCCTGTCGCGCAGGGAATTATCCTCGGGCTTTTAATTGGAAAACCTACTGGAATTTTTATATCGACATGGCTACTGGTACGCTTTGGTTTTTCCACCCTGCCGCCAGACACGAACTGGGGACAATTCTTTGCCGTGGCGATGATTGCAGGCATCGGGTTCACTATGAGCCTGTTTATCGGCGCACTGGCCTTCACTACGGATGAGCTCATGCATTATACGAGGATCGGAGTGGTGATAGGTTCGCTTGCATCTGCGGTTGCAGGGACTATAAGTTTGATGCTATCTGTTGCCCGTAAAAAGGACGCCCAATGATCCGCCGCGCCATCCTGATGCTTTCACTGCTGATGCTGACGTCATGCGCCAAACAGGGGCAGGATGACTGGTCAAATATCGACTATGCGCGCATAGCACGCGAGAACTACCAGAGGGAAAACGATTCAAGCTACACGCCGCCCCAGATCAGCGGCTGCGTCGATGATGACCTCATGAATTGTTCGACGGCGCGCCCTTACTACCGTTAGCGTATTTCAGGGTCGTCATTCCTGCGCAGGCAGGAATCCATAACCACAGGCCTGACAAAGTTGGCGCTGGCAAAAAAATCATGCGATAGGATGTTGCCAGACATCACCGTCTCTGGAATATGGATTCCCGCCTGCGCGGGAATGACGTAAGGGGGGGGGTTAGCGCGCCAAATCCTCGGCGAGCGCCAGCTTCTGCGAACTGCCATCCCCTTCAAGGTTACGGTATACCTGCAGATTCTCCAGCACGCGCTGAACATAGTTGCGGGTTTCGTAGAAAGGAATCTTCTCAATCCAGTTGATGGCGTTGTCCGTGTCGTTACCCGGCGTTCCGAACTCACGAACCCAGCGGCGCACATTGCCCGGCCCGGCATTATAGGCGGCAATCGCCATGATATAGGAACCGTCATAGCTGCTGATGAGGCGGGCGAGGTAGAGGCTGCCGAGCGTCATGTTATATTGGGGATCGCTTAAGCGATCCTTTGAAAAGGTCATGCTGTTCTTTTTGGCCACTTCCTTAGCGGTGCCCGGCAGAAGCTGCATCAAACCAAGCGCATTGGCAGAACTGCGCGCGTTAGGATCAAATTCGCTTTCCTGACGGGTAATCGCCAGTGTCAGCGCACGTTCAATCGACATCTCAGAAGGCGTTTCCGGTTTCGGATAACCGGCATCCACCAGTACAATATTCTGCTGCAGGGCACGCTTGGCGGCACGCACGCTTAAATGCTCGCGCCCGGCCTTGTTGCCCAGTTCGGCAAAGAGCGTTACTTCCGCGCTGTTGTCACTGTTTTCAACTGCCAGCGTAATCATGCGCCGCGCGAAGTCGGCACCGCCCGCTTCGATGCACAGGCGTATGGCATCGGCAAAATCATTGTTGTCGAATTTGCGCTTCGCTTCGCTGCTGACCGATGGCGAGGAGGGAACGTGCAGCGGCGCGGTGCCATTGCGTTTCAGTGAGCCCAGCTGGCCATAGAAGGTGGTCGGGAAAGAGGCGGCGGTGCTGTACCAGTTATCAGCCGAGTGAGCGTCACCCGATTTTTCCGCGGCGCGTCCGGCCCAGTAGGCGGCGCGCGCCTTGCTGACCGGATAGCGCACCTTGCCAAACATATCGTAGAATTGCTCATAGCCTTGCTTCGGTGAGCCTAAATACTCGGTTTCCATCCAGCCCTTCAGCCAGAGCGCATCGGCAAGGCTCGCGCCGTCCGCCTGCCCGTGATTGGCCAGCAGGCGACTGGCCATGTCGAAATCTTTTTCGCCGATGGCTTCGCGTATCTGCACTTCGCGGTATTTCCACCATTTCTCAGGATAGGGCGGGCTGGCCGGCGCTTTCAGCAGCATTTCACGCGCACCCTTATTATCATCGCGGCGGGCGCGGTAACGCATGCGGTCGAAGGTAAGGCCCGGATCGTCCTTAAGCGCCGCGGGAACCTGCGTGACGGCCACGATTGACAAACGCTTGTCATCAATCAGCGCCATACGCGCCTTGAACAGCTTTTGATGACCATCCGGCACGTATTTCAATACGCGCTTCGCCGGACCGGTCCGTTCTTCCCAGAGCAGGCGGTCGATACGCTTAACGTGATCGTCGCGGGTGAGGAGGTTATCGTAATCCTCAAGCAGCTTCTTTTCCTGCGGCTCGTCGAAATCGCCGTTATGCCATGCTTCGCGTATCAGCGTTGCGATTTTGTCCTGCGAACCGTGTCCTTTGCGCTTCATGGCTTCGGCAAGGGCTACCTTACCAATGCCAGTGATGGGCTCCTTATCGCCGAACCAGTCAATAATATCGGCATCGGGAGCCGTGTTGCTTTTGAGTGATTGCTCGGCGCGGATGCGTAGTTTCTTCTGTTCCGGCCAGTGCGGGTTATTCTCTATGAAGCGGACGATCTCCTCAAAGCTCGCGCCGGAATCGTTATCAAGCATGTATTGCCAGGTAATGAGTTTGACCATGGCCGGTTCGGACGTGCTTTTGGCGTGGGAGAGGGCATCGTCCCAGTCGCGGCGTTCGGCGAAATTAACGGCGCTGCGCGCGTGCTCGGCCTCGCCGCCGGAAAGCTTGGCGTAGGCATCCGTGCCGGGGGTAGCGGAAAGCAATACAATGACGAAAGATAATAAAAATCGGTTCACGCTTGATTCCTTAACCTGTTGAGAGCTATCTTTGTATAATATACTTAGCAGAGTACTCTAATACAAAATTATTAAAAGTTTGCATCATGTTTGCACCGGATGTTTTAAGCCTGCGCCAGTTTTACTCCTCACCCTTCGGTGAGGCGGTGCGGGTGCTTATCGCACGTAGCCTTATCGAGCTGTGGCCGCATTCGCGCGGCGATACGGTGCTTGGCATAGGCTATAGCACGCCGTATCTCGAAGCCTATCTCGATCAGGGCGGGCCGGTGATGGTGTGCATGCCCGCCCAGCAGGGCGCCGCCTACTGGCCTCCCGGCAGCGGCAATATGGTATTCCTGTCGCACGAATCCGAACTGCCCCTCAAGGAAAACAGCGTCAACCGTATCCTGCTATTGCATAGCGTGGAAAACAGCGAACAACTCTCATCGATGATCAAAGATTTGTGGCGCGTGCTGACGCCGGGCGGAAGATTGCTTGCGATTGTGCCGAACCGCCTCGGCCTGTGGTCGCGTTCGTCGCGCAGCCCGTTTGGATATGGCCGCCCGTTCTCAATGACGCAGCTGCGCGATCTGATGACCAACCAGCAATTTACCCTGACGCGCTCCAGTTCGGCGTTGTTTATTCCGCCAACGCATATGCGCGTGGTATGGCGCATCGCCAGCAAAATTGAAGCCGTGGGGAAATGGCTGTGCCCATTCTTCGGGGGAGTATTGCTGATTGAAGTCGAAAAGCAACTGTATGCGTCCATTCGCCAGCCGGTCACCGTGCGCAAAGGCTACAGCGTGCCTGTGACGGCGACCAACCCGGTACTCGGGAAATCGTAACTTAGGTAATGCTGCGTTCCTTGTTGCCCGGGGCTTTGAATGACGCCAGGGATGTTCCCGGCGGGACTATTTCGGATTTAAACGCGTTGGCCAGCGCCATCAGCGTGTCCTGCATGGTCGCTGCCAGTCCGACTTTCTTGTCGGTCTTCTTATCGTCCTTGTCGAAATTCTGGATAACTTCACCCGGCGGATTATCCTTGCCGGGTTTGCGTACGACCGGGCCAATGCCGTCTTCCTCGCGGGTCGGCGTAAACGGGATATCGATATCGACAACGGGATTTTTGTTTTTGTCCTGAATCACGTACTGAATCATCTTATCGTCGTCCTTCACCGGACGCATGGTAAGGATCATACCGTCAGGCACTTTAACGCCCGCTTCCTTCGCCAGCATCGTCATGTAAGTTTTAGCCTCATCGGAAGGGGTCGCCGCCGAGCCGGGGTTTTTAGTGTAGGCCTCGCGGGCTTTTTTGAATTCTTCGGGAGTGGGCATGGGTCCATTACAACCAATGGTTATCGAACAGCCCCAGTATAGCAAAAATTGAGGTAAATCACACCCGTTTTAATGCTGCATAAATCCATTGCCACATCATAACCGGCTGCTATAGTAGCTTTCGTATAGTATTAACCAATTAGAAACGTTGTGCATATGGCAAGCCAGTCCAGTACCGCAGAAGTCCTCACTCCTACCAAGCATGTCCCCCTGCAATTCGTCATCGAACGGGGCCATTTATTAAAGAGTCTTGGCCATGTGCAATCGGTGGTTGAAAAGCGCGGGACCATCGCCGTGCTCTCCAACGTCAAGATCGACGCCAAGAGCGACGGGGTGTCCTTTACTGCCACCGATATGGATCTGGCCATTGTCGATAAAGCCCCGGCCAGCGTCAGCAAGCCCGGCGCCATGACGGTTGCCGCACACACTTTCTACGACATCGTGCGCAAATTGCCGGAAGGCGCGCAGGTGGAACTCTCCACCAGTGCCGATGGCAGCAAAGTGACCATTAAAAGCGGCCAGTCGCGCTTCTCGCTCGCCTGCCTGCCGGTCGATGATTTCCCCGTCATGACCGAAGGGGAGCTTGCCCATAACTTCACGCTGAAATCGGCGGAGTGCCTGTCGCTGGTCGATAAGCCAAGCTTCGCCATCTCAACCGAAGAAACGCGCTATTATTTAAACGGCATCTACCTGCACCCGGCAGGCAGCGGCGAGGGCAAGGTCCTTCGCGCGGTTGCCACCGACGGTCACCGCCTCGCACGCATCGAAGTAGCGCTGCCCGCAGGCGCGGACGGTATGCCCGGCGTCATTATCCCGCGCAAGGCGATTTACGAGCTGCGCAAGCTGCTCGAAGAAGGCGAGGGCGACGTACAAGTGTCCCTCTCCGAAACCAAAATCCGCTTCATCTATGGCAATGCCGTACTCGTCTCCAAGCTGATCGACGGCAATTTCCCGGACTATGAACGCGTCATCCCGGTCAATAACGACAAAATCATGGAAGTGGACTGCAAGCTGTTCATGCAGGCGGTTGACCGCGTATCCGTTATCTCGTCGGAAAAATCCCGCGCCGTGAAGTTTCAGGTGGAAAGCGGCAAGCTCACGCTCTCGGCCAACAGCCCGGAACATGGCACCGCGTCGGAAGAAATCGACGTTACCTATTCGACAGGCAAAATCGAGGTGAGCTTCAATTCCCGCTACCTGCTCGACATGATGGGGCAGATTGAAGGCGATGTCGCCCAGTTCCTGCTCAATGACGGGGCATCCCCCGCCATCGTGCGCGACACCGCCGACGTAGGCGCGCTCTACGTCATCATGCCGATGAGAGTGTGAGCGTAAGCTTAGATATGGTGACGCTGTCGGATACCCAACGCGACCGTCTCCGGAAAAATCTAAAAATGCTCAATAAAACGCTGGCGGATTATACCGTAGCCGTTGCTACTTATTCATTCCCCAATCCCTATGCCGAGCTGATCGCCCTGATAGAGCGGCAACGGGTGGCACTATCCAATATGCTCGACCGGGGCGACCCCGGCTGCGATATGAATTCGCTGATGTTTGACCGCAGCACCATGATTGATACCCCGCATCTGGATAATCTGGCCTATGCTTCCCGCGAGCAGCATAAAATTGATGGCGAAGCGGAACAGGAAACATTTTTGCGGGTACGGGGAATGGTACTTCATAATTTGAAGGGGGCGGCTACCATCGCGCTCAGCACCTATGAAAACATGGAAAGAATTTTTAATCCTGCCCCTGTCTGTAGCGGCGAATTATCAGGAAAAGAGAGCCAATGGAATCAATAGAACTCGTTTCCAGCCCATCGCAGGACACCGACACCAAAACATTGTCGATTGCCTCCTTGTCGCTGAATCATTTCCGCAACTATACGCATGTGCGTCTGGAAACCACGGGTGAACCGGTGGTGCTCACGGGGCGCAACGGCGCGGGTAAAACGAATATTCTGGAAGCCATATCACTGCTGACGCCGGGCCGCGGCATACGCCGCGCCAAGATTTCCGAAATCGACAACCGCAATGACGCAGGGCAGGCATGGTCCGTTGCCGCTAACCTTACCGGCATGCGCGGCGATATCAAGGTGGGCACCGGGCGCGACCCCGCGAACACTAATGAAATAAATGAAAAGCGCATTATCAGGATTGATGAAAAGCCCGCTCGCAATCAGGCCGAGCTGGCACGGCATTTCGCCATTATCTGGCTGACACCGCAGATGGAACAGCTATTTCAGGAAGGCGCATCCGCCGCGCGCAAATTCCTCGACCGGCTGGTTTATAGCTTTGATCCCGAACATGCCGCACGCATCAATGAATATGATTTCGCCATGCGTGAACGCAACAAGCTGCTGCAATATGACCGTCCCGACGCCGTGTGGATGGAAGCGCTTGAGCAGACCATGGCCGAAACCGGCGCAGCCATTGCCAATGCGCGGATTCATACCGTTGAGCATCTCAACAGCGCTATCCAGCAATCGGAATTATCGTTCCCGAAAGCCCATATCATTATCACCGGCATGATCGAGGATTTGCTCAAATTAGGCACCCCCGCCGTGCAGATTGAGGAAGATTTCAAGAGCATCCTGAAAGCGGGCCGCAGGCAGGACGCCGCCGCCGGGCGCACCCTAAGCGGCGTACACCGCAGCGAAATGCGCGTAAATCACGTGTTAAAACAGATGCCTGCCGAGGTGTGCTCAACCGGGGAACAGAAGGCATTGCTGCTGTCGATGGTACTCGCTCAGGCGCGTGCCGGAGCGCAGTGGCACGGGGTCGTTCCCGTCCTGTTACTGGACGAAGTTATTGCGCATTTAGATGCGACAAGAAGGCTTGAGTTATTTGAGGAAATCTGCCAGATTGGCGCCCAAACATGGATGACGGGAACCGATATTGCGCCCTTCGCGGAACTCAAAGGAAAAGCGCAATATTATCAAATAGATAATGGACATGTAATAGCAAGCTGATACAAAAGGACGGAACGCGGTTTTATGGCAAGTACGGCAGAGTTAAAAAAGACGATGGAACAAGAAGCAAGTGACGACTATGGCGCGGATTCGATTAAGGTCTTAAAAGGCCTCGAAGCCGTACGCAAACGCCCCGGCATGTATATCGGTGATACCGATGACGGTTCGGGTTTGCATCACATGATTTACGAAGTCGTCGACAACGCGATCGACGAAGCGCTCGCGGGGCATTGCGACCTTGTCACCGTCAGCCTCAATGCCGACGGTTCCTGCTCTGTCACCGACAATGGCCGCGGCATCCCGGTGGATATCCATGAAGGCGAAGGCGTCTCCGCTGCCGAAGTCATCATGACGCAGCTGCATGCGGGCGGTAAGTTCGACCAGAATTCCTATAAAGTTTCCGGCGGTCTGCACGGCGTCGGCGTGTCGGTAGTGAACGCGCTGTCCGTATGGCTCAAGCTGGTGATTTTCCGCAACAGCAAACGCTACGAAGCGCGCTTTGAGCACGGCAATACCGTCGAGCATCTCAAAGAAACCGGCGCAGCGCCCGGCAAAAAAGGAACGGAAGTCACCTTCCTGCCGTCGCTGGAAACCTTCACCATGGTGAATTTCGATTTCTCCACGGTGGAACACCGCCTGCGCGAACTCGCATTCCTCAATTCCGGCGTGCGCATCAAGCTCACCGATTATCGCACCGACCCTGTCACCGAAGTGGAATTTTACTACGAAGGCGGCACCGAGGCGTATGTGCATTATCTCGATAAGAGCAAAAATTCCTTCCACTCCACCATCATGATCAAGGGCGAACGTGACGGCATGGGCGTTGAAATCGCCATGCAGTGGAACGATTCCTACCATGAAAACGTACTGTGCTTCACCAACAACATCCGCCAGCGCGACGGCGGCACGCACTTAGTCGGTTACCGCGCTGCGCTTACCCGCGCCATCAATAAATATTACGAGGAAAGCGGCATCGCCAAACGCGAAAAAGTCGCCATCACCGGTGACGACGCGCGCGAAGGCCTGACCTGCATTGTGTCGGTGAAAGTACCCGATCCCAAATTCTCGTCGCAGACCAAAGACAAGCTGGTCAGCTCGGAAGTTCGCCCCGTCGTCGAAAGCTACGTCTATGACAAGCTGGCGCAGTGGATGGAAGAGCATCCGCAAGATGCCAAGCTGATTATCGGCAAAGTCGTGGAAGCTGCCGCTGCGCGTGAAGCCGCGCGCAAGGCCCGCGAACTGACACGCCGCAAAGGCGCGCTCGATATTTCGTCTCTCCCCGGCAAGCTCGCCGACTGTCAGGAACGCGATCCGGCCAAGTCCGAACTATTCCTCGTCGAGGGGGATTCGGCAGGCGGCTCCGCGAAACAGGGCCGTAGCCGTAACTTCCAGGCCATCCTGCCGCTCAAGGGTAAAATCCTGAACGTCGAACGCGCTCGCTTCGACAAAATGCTCGGCAGCCAGGAAATCGGCACGCTGATCACCGCAATTGGCACCGGCATCGGGCGCGATGAATTCAATATCGACAAAACGCGCTACCACAAAATCATCATCATGACCGACGCCGACGTGGACGGTTCGCATATCCGCACATTGCTGCTGACCTTCTTCTTCCGCCAGATGCGCCAGCTGATCGATAAGGGCTATCTCTATATCGCCCAGCCGCCGTTGTATAAAATGAAACGCGGCAATCACGACGTCTATCTGAAGGACGATGAGGCGCTGGAACAGCACCTGCTGACCACCAGCCTCGAAGACGCCACGCTGAAACTCGCCGATGACCGCGAAGGCAGCGGCAACGACCTGCGCGAAACCGTAGCCACCGCCGGCCAGATCATGGCCGCCGCGACGACGCTGGCCAAACGCATGCCACTGAACCTGATTGAAGCCGCCGCGCTCGCGCACGTATTCGACGGCAAGGGCGGCAGCGAAAAGAAAGCCCAGTTCTGGCAGATGGCGCTGGTCAAGCTGGTAGGCGCACAATCAACATGGACCTGCAAATTCGAGCACGGCGTGTTCAAGCTCAACCGCACGGTGCGCGGCGTGGAAGAACTCTACTTGCTGGAAGAAAAAACGCTGTTCAGCAAGGAAGCGCATGATATCGCCGCCAAGCTGCCTTATCTCGATGAATTCTTTGCCGACCCGGCAATACTCACGCGCAAGCAGCATGAGATTAAAATCCTGACACCGTCGCAGCTCTATACCACGATGATGGACTTCGCCCGCAAAGGCTCGACCATTCAGCGTTTCAAAGGTCTGGGTGAAATGAATCCGGAACAGTTGTGGGATACCACGCTCAACCCGGAAACGCGCCGCCTGCTGCAGGTGACGATTGGCGACGATGCGGAAACCGAATCCATCTTCTCGACGCTGATGGGTGATGTGGTGGAACCGCGCCGCGACTTTATCGTCAACAACGCACTCAAAGTCGCCAACCTCGACGTTTAAACCTTTTCAGAAAATGCTATCAGCTTCATGGCGGCGGCGGTGGGAGAGGTGTGTCCCTCTAATACCTCACGCTCCATTTGCGCTATGTGCGGCGCTACTTTTGGATTGTGCATAAAGTTAATCATGAGCCTTTCACGCACTTCTTTCCACATCCACGCCTTGGCCTGACCGGCGCGGTGCGTGTCGAGCTCGCCGCTATCGCCCATGATGCGCGCAAACTCACCGACCGCATGCCAGACCTCGGCCACGCCGTCGCCCTTCAGCGCCGAGCAGGTCATGGCTTTGGGCTGCCAGCCGTGATAGGCCGGGTGCAGCATGCGCAGCGCCGCTGAATAATCGGAACGCACACGTTTGGCCTGCGCCACCAGATCACCATCGGCCTTGTTGACGACGATGAGGTCGGCGAGTTCGACAATCCCTTTTTTGATGCCCTGCAATTCGTCGCCGCTGCCGGGCAACAGCATCAGCACGAACATATCGACCATGTCGGCGACTTCAATTTCCGACTGGCCGACGCCTACCGTTTCCACGATGATGACATCATAGCCCGCCGCTTCGCATAACAGCATGGCCTCGCGCGTGCGCCGCGCCACGCCGCCTAAGCTTCCGCTGGTGGGAGTGGGGCGGATATAGGCATTTTCATTTTGCGACAGCAGGCTCATGCGGGTTTTATCGCCGAGAATCGAACCGCCGGTTTTGCTGCTCGACGGGTCAATCGCCAGCACCGCCACCTTGTGGCCCTGCTCGATGACATGCAGGCCGAGTGCCTCAATAAAAGTGGATTTACCGACGCCGGGCACGCCGGTAATGCCGATGCGAACCGACTGGCCGGTT
>Ga0163144_10012051_pt1 | contig 18226 bp, 14 predicted proteins | sample OliLak19BULKMAT1_FD_123175 | JGI IMG/M metagenome (GOLD analysis project Ga0163144, IMG submission 123175) | Freshwater microbial mat bacterial communities from Lake Vanda, McMurdo Dry Valleys, Antarctica - Oligotrophic Lake LV.19.BULKMAT1 | ecosystem: Environmental > Aquatic > Freshwater >... | reverse complement strand
TCGACTTCATGCGGCTTGGCGGAAAACGTCTTCATGTGCTTGTATAAAAAATGGCTTCGGGCACAGGCCGTGCGCGAAGGGGGTGGCAAACTAGGGACCGGGTTTCCGGGTGTCAACCGGGAAATCTTGTGAATTTCGGCGATTTTTCGAGGAAACCCGGCCCCGGTTTTTTGAGGCATTTCAGTGACCCAACATCCAAGGTCGGGCAGTGGCTTTTTGGGATTGGAGCTTGCCGAGTTTGGTTTCCTTGATCCGGTTCGGCCGGATTTTGGTGCCGCAACCGCAGCCGCTGCCGCAGGAATGCGAGTTGCTCACCCGTGGTTCGTGGCGGCTTTTCTCATTCACTGCATTGGCCCTTCGTGAGATGGGATTCATCAGCGCGAGATTGGGCGCGAGGACGACCCGGCGTGCGATCTTGCTGCATGACGGACACATTTGCGGGTCGTTCCTCCCGTCGATTGAGAGAAATTCCCGGAAATCACCGCAGTCGGCACAGGAGAAGTCGTAAACGGGCATGGCGGTGGCAGGTTAGAGGACTTTGGCGAGGTCGAACCCGGGCTTGACGCTGTTGGTCGGCCCGGAGGCGTTCGGCATGATGTCGAAGTCGAAGATCTCCGTCGGCAGCCAGAGCGTGGCGCAGGCATTGGGGATATCCACGATGCCGCTGATGTGTCCCTCGACCGGCGCGGTGCCCAGAATCGCGTAGGCCTGTTCGCCGGTGTAACCAAATTTCTTCATGTATTCGATGGCGTTGAGACAGGCCATCTTGTAGGCGACGAAGTGATCGAGGTAGTGCTGCTTGCCGGATTCGTCCACGGAGATGCCTTCAAAGATGATGTGGCGCTTGTAGTCCGGAGTGAGCGGGCTCGGGATGAAGAGCGGATTGCGGATGGCGTATTTTTCCATGCCGCCCTTGATCACGCTCACCCGGATGTCCAGGTAGCCGGCCATTTCGATGGCACCGCAGAAGGTGATTTCACCATCGCCCTGGCTGAAGTGGATGTCTCCCATCGAGAGGCCACCGTCCTTCACATAAACCGGGAAATAGACCTTGGAACCCTTGGTGAGATTCTTGATGTCGCAGTTTCCACCATGCTCGCGGGGAGGGACGGTGCGTGCGCCTTCGGCGGCGGCCTTGTCTCGTTCGGCACCCGTCATCCGACCCATGTGGGCGGTGGGCGAGGAGGGAAGGGCGCAAAGTGGCGGGACACGCTCGGGATCGGTATCGAACAACTCCTGCTCGCGGGTGTTCCATGTTTTGAGCATGTCATGGGACGGCAGGCATCCGATGAGGCCCGGGTGCATGATGCCGGCGAACTCGACATTCGGGATGTGACGCGACGAGGTGTAGATGCCGTGGAAATCCCAACAGGCCTTGCGCGCGTCCGGATAGTGGTCGGTTAGAAATCCGCCGCCATTGGTCTTGGCGAAAAGGCCGGTGAAGCCCCATTGGTAGTCGTCTAGCACTCCAACGTCGAGGATGTCCACGACGAGGAGGTCGCCCGGTTCCGCGCCTTTGACTCCGATGGGGCCGGATAAATAGTGGACCTTCGTGAGGTCCACGACTTCGATGTCGTTGGCCGCGTCGTCGTTCTTGATTTGGCCGCCGGTCCAGTCGATGCATTCCACGCGGAATTCATCGCCCTGCTCGACCATGGCAACCATCGGGAGATCCGGGTGCCAGCGGTTGTGGAGGTAATCCTGGGATTCGGGAGTGGCGTCGAGGTCAACCTTGATCAGTGTTTTCATGGAGTATGTGTTGGTGGTGAGGTTATGGGAATTCAAACGGCGAGCATCTGCTTGATCTGGTCGGCATCGACATCGGAACGGCGGTCCTCCCGGACGAGCTTGCCCTTGTCGATGACCATGATGTTGTCGCAGGTATCGAGTACGAAGCTGAGGACCTGCTCGCTGACAACGATGGTGAGTTTCTTCAAATCCCGGATCTCGCGAAGGCTGCGGGAAATGTCCTTGATGATGGATGGCTGGATGCCTTCGGTCGGTTCGTCCAGCAGGAGCACCGAGGGGTTCGTCATCAGCGCGCGGCCGATGGCGAGTTGCTGTTGCTGGCCGCCGGATAGATTGCCGCCCTTGCGGTTGCGCATTTCCTGGAGGACCGGGAAGAGCGAGTAGATTTCCTCGACGGCCTCGCGCCTGACCTTGCCGGCGACTCCGGAGATGAGGTTCTCATAAACCGATAGATAGGGGAAGATCATCCGCCCCTGAGGCACGAACGCGACGCCCTTCGCGACCCGCCGGTGGGACGGTTGACCGGTGATTTCGTTCTCATTGAGAATGATCTTTCCCGCAACGGTCGGGATCATGCCGATCAACGCGCGGAAAAGGGTGCTCTTGCCCATGCCGTTGCGGCCGATGATACCGAGGATTTCTCCCTGTTCCGCGTTGAAGCTCATGTTCGGGATGACGACGCTTTGGCCATAGTTGACCTGGAGGTTTTCGACTGAGATCATGATGTTAGGTTAATGTCCGATATAAACTTCGATGACTTTGGGATCCTGGCTGACCGTTTCCATCGATCCTTCCGCCAGGATTTTTCCGAGGTGCATGACCGTCACGCGATCGGCGATCTCGCGGACGAATTCCATGTCGTGCTCGATGACGATCACCGAGCGGTCCTTGGAAATAGCGCGGATAAGCAAGGCGGTTTCCGTGCGCTCGCGGACGCTCATTCCTGCGACGGGTTCATCCAGCATGATGACCTCGGGGTCCTGCATGAGCAGCATGCCGATCTCGAGCCATTGCTTCTGGCCGTGGCTGAGGATGCCGGCTTCCGTATCGAGCTTGTCCAACAGCCCGATTTTTTCCGCAACATCGTCGCACTGCTTCTTGATCGCAGCAGTGCGCCGGAACATCAGGCATCCGATGACTCCACGGCCTGAGGCGTGCGAAATCTCGAGGTTTTCGAAAACCGTCAGGTTCTCATAGATCGAGGGATTCTGGAATTTCCTGCCGATTCCCGCGCGGACGATCCGGTATTCCCTCTGGCCCCGCATTTCCTTGCCCTTGAAACGGATGGATCCGGAGGTGGCAGCGGTCTTGCCGCAGATCAGATCGAGAACGGTGGTTTTGCCCGCGCCGTTAGGGCCGATGATCACGTGGACATGGTTCTTGGCGAGGTAGAAGTTGAATCCATCGACCGCCTTGAATCCGTCGAACGAGACTCCGAGATCCTCGACCTCCAATACATTCTCTGCAGTAGGACTAATGCTCATCGCGTAGCGGGGTGCTTGTGGGTGCCGGGGGCGTGGTGGATGATTTCTGGAAGCGGCTGAAAAGCCTGCCGAAGCCTTCCTTGCTGGTGGGGATCTTCTCCAGCAGACCTGCAAGGCCGTTAGGGAAGAACATGACCACCGCGATGAAGGTGCCACCCATTAGATAGAGCCAGAGATCGGGATAGGCCTCGGAGAAGGTGGTCTTTCCGAAGTTGACCACCAGGCAACCGAGTATCGCACCGAGGACCGAGAGCCTGCCGCCGACCGCGGCGAAGATCACCATTTCGATGGATGGCACGATGCCGACGATGGACGGCGACATGAAACCGACTTGCAGGACGAAGAGCGCGCCACCGATGCCACTGAGCATGGCGGCGAAGGCAAAGATGAACGCCCGGATCATGGCCACATCGTAGCCGGAGAACCGGACACGATCCTCGCGATCACGGATGGCGACGAGCACCCGGCCGAGGCGGGTGTTGATGATGTATTTGGCACCGATGGCGACGATGAACAAGAGCACGACGCAGAGAAGATAGAGGATCATCTGCGCGTTCTCGGTGCGGATGTCCCAGCCGAGCAGGGTTCTCAGGTCGGTGATGCCGTTTCTTCCGCCGGTTAGGCCCTGGTTACCATCGATGCCCAGGGAAAAGATCAGGGCGATGGACTGGGTGATGATGGCGAAATAGACACCACCGACTTTTCTGCGGAACAATGCCCAACCGATGATGAACGCCACCAGCGCCGGCAGGACGCAGACCGCGAAGATGGTGAACGGCAGGCTGTGGAAGGGTTCCCACATCGCCGGCAACCTGGTGATCTGGTTCCAGTCCATGAAATCCGGAATCCCGGGAGTGGTCTGGATGGCGGTGGTCACCGGATCGGATGCCTCGAGCTTGAGGAACATTGCCATGCAATATCCTCCGAGCCCGAAGAATACGCCCTGGCCAAGGCTGAGGACACCGCAGCGGCCCCATAACAGGACCAGGCCGATGGCCACGAAGCCGAATGACAGGTACTTGCCCACCAGATTGAGCCGGAAGATCGGCAGCGCGAGCGGCAGGATGACGAGCAAGAGAACGAGGAAACTGCCGAAGGCGATCGCCTCTCCCCGCGTTTTAAAGATGGTTCGGAAGAATAGTGGCATGGAGGTGACAGGTATAAGTTAGTGGCCGCGGACCTTGCTCGGGAAGAGACCTTGCGGCCGGATCATCAGCGCGATGACGATGACCAGCAGCGTGGCAACCTTGCCCTTGGTGCCTTCCAGGAAGAACTCGAGGATCGATTGGGCCTGGGCGATGCCGAAGGCGGATGCGAGGCATCCTAACAAACTTGCTGTTCCACCCGCGACAACGACCAGGAATGCATCCACGATGTAGCGGCTTCCGCTATCAGGTCCGGTCGAGCCGATGGTGGTGAAGGCGGCTCCGGCGATGCCTGCGATTCCGCATCCCAGGGCGAAGGCCAAACGGTCCACCTTGCCGGTGTTGATGCCGACCGCGCCGCTCATCTTGCGGTTCTGGACGGTGGCGCGGAGTCTCAATCCGAAACTCGAGCGATACATGAAAATGATCAGTGCTGCGGTGACGACAATGGAAAGCCCGAGAACGAACATGCCGTTGATGGGAATATCCAGCCCTTCCTTGGGCGAATAGGATCCCATCAGCCATTCGGGGAGAGTCGGGGAGACCTCGCGTGCTCCGAAGATCGAGCGGTAGGATTGTTGGAGAATCAGGCTCAAGCCCCAGGTGGCCAGCAGCGTGTCCAAGGGCCGGTGGTATAGATGTCGTATCATCAACCACTCGACGATCGCGCCGAGGAGCGCGCAGATCCCGAAGGCCAGGAAGATGGCCACAATGAAATAGTAAGGTCCGAATGACGGGGCATATTGCTCTGTCAGATTCGAACTGAGATAAACGGTGTAGGCACCCAGTGCCATGAATTCGCCGTGGGCCATGTTGATGACGCCCATCTGGCCGAAAATCAGGGCGAGGCCGAGACCCATGAGCAGCAGGACGCTGAACAGGCTCAGGCCGGAAAATCCCTGCATGATGAAAATGCTTTGTAATTCCTCGGTGGTATATTCTCCCATAAAACCAGGCGTTGCGTTGTTGCGGATAACAGATGGAAACCAAGCGGAAAGGGAGGGCCGGAAACTACCCGGCCCTCCGGGGTGTCGGATTGGCTCGCAGCGAGCCGAAAAAGATTACTGGTAACCTTTCGGGAATGGATCCGGTTCGATGAGCTCGGACTCGTAAAGCACCTTGGCTTGTCCGTCCTTCTGCCATTGGCCGATGCGCAGCTTGCTCCAGAGGTGATGGTTCGGATGAAGCTTCACGTAGCCTTCGGGTGCGGTTGTCAACTCAAGGCCGGGGGACGCTTCCACGATCTTGTCGATGTCGAAGCTGCCAGCCTTTTCGACGGCTGCCTTCCAAAGCCATGGGCCAAGATAGCCGGCTTGGGTGACATCGCCGATGACACTGTCAGCACCATACTTAGCCTTGAACCCGGCAACGAACGCCTTGTTGTTAGGATTGTCGAGGCTTTGGAAGTATTTCATCGCGGAGTAGAATCCGGCGAGGTTCTCACCACCGATTCCAAGCACCTCATCCTCGGTCACGGAGATCGTTAGGAGCGTTTGCTTGGCGCTGGTGATGCCGGCGGCCGCAAGTTGCTTGTAGAACGAGACGTTGGAACCGCCGACGATGGCGGCGTAGATCACGTCAGGTTTCTTGAGCTTGATCTTGTTGATCAGGGAGCCGAACTGGGTGGTGCCGAGGGCGTAGAACTCCTCACCGACGACCTTGCCCTTGAGCACGTTCTCGATGTGCTTGCGCGCGATCTTCATCGAGGTGCGAGGCCAGATATAGTCGGAACCGATGAGGTAGTAGGTCTTTGCCTTCTTCTCCTTGGCGATCCAATCGAGACCCGCGAGGATCTGTTGGGTGGCTTCCTGACCGGTGTAGATCACGTTCTTCGATTGCTCGAGGCCTTCGTAGAATGTCGGGTAATAGAGCAATCCGTTTTCTTTCTCGAAGACCGGGAGCACCGCTTTCCGCGAGGCGGAGGTCCAGCAGCCGAACACGGTTCCCACCTTGTCGCTAACAAGAAGCTTCTTGGCCTTTTCGGCAAAGGTCGGCCAGTCACTGGCGCCATCTTCCTTGATGACCTTGATCTGCCGGCCCAGAACACCGCCCGAGGCATTGATCTGGTCGATGGCCAATTGCTCGGCCTGGATGGATCCGGTTTCACTGATCGCCATCGTGCCGGTGGCGGAGTGGAGCTGGCCGACCGTGACGGTGTCGTCGGTGACGGCCAAGCCGGTGGTGTTGACTTCTGCCGTGGGTGGTCCCGCGGCATGGACTGAGGCCGCCGTCAAGGCCACGCAGGCGATCTTGAGGAAGGTATGAGTTAATGCTTTGATTTTCATATTGATGACTCGTTGATGAGGCTGATGGAGCAGGGCAGTCTTTGGCTGTTCCCTGCGCGCTGGAAGTTGCATCGGCCATGCCATGACGATCTGGCAGGTGGTGAAATCGATTCACGATAAATACCCGTCCAATACCCTGCCAACCGGCTCAAACAAAGGCTTCAAGGCCATTGGCATGCGGCTTGCTCGGATGACACCACCATTCATGTTGAGCAAAATTCACGATAGCCGGGATGCGTTCCCCAACGAGCCGGTGATCGACCCGGGAATCGTGGATTCGAAGCGGCTTCAGATGTTTTACGTGTCAGTGAAGGAAGGGAGTTTTGCCGCTGCGGCGCAGATTCTAACCGTCAGCCCCTCGGCCATCAGCCATGCGATGAAGGCACTGGAAGAGGAGCTGGATTGTTCCTTGTTCCGCCGTGCAGGACCACAGGTGAAGCCCACGGGGGCCGCGATCCGGTTGATGCCCATCGTCGAGGACTTGCTGGTCAGGATGGCGTCTATCAAAAGCGAGCTGGCGGCATCGGACGGCCGGTTGGAGAGTCTGGTCTTTCGTTTGCCCGCATCCCTGATGGGAATGTTGCGGACGGGTGTGCTATCGACGTTCTACGAATGCTTTCCTGCGGCGGATCTTGAAATCATCAACCGTGACGCGGTTGAAACGGCGGGGTTGAAAGGGCGGCTGGATTTCGAGATCGACTATTCGCACCGGATACCGGGTGAAATGGTAAGGCGTGACCTGATAGACGAGGAGTTCCAGCCCTACGTGGCACCCTTTCACGAACTCGGACAAAAATCGCGGATCTCCTTGAGTGACCTGAAGCGCTCGCTGTTGATCCTGCCGGATCGCTTTGTCCATGATTCATTGGCGCGACATCTGGAGCCTGGGGCGGCGGGTGTTCTTAAGAAATGGATGGTGCCGGATTCGCAAGTGGCTCACGAGCTTGCCAGGAATGGCCAGGGAATCGCTTTCCTAACGAAGTGGGCGGCCGGCTCCGCCCTGGAGGATGGCACGCTGGTCCGATTGAAATTACCGGGTATGGAAATCAAGCGCACGTGCAGCGCGTGGTGGCAGCCGAACCGTCCGCTGACCTGGGTGGCGGAAGTGTTCCTGAGCCTGTTAGCCGCCAAGCTCGAGCCGGTCTGGAAAAGCGAGCAATCGGAATCAGTTAGGCAGTAGCAGCCGGGCGGTTTGCTCGCTGGGTGCGACTTGTGCGGGAAGAACCGCGAAATCCTCCAGCGACAGGAGTTCCTCGACGATCTTCCTGATGTCCGGGATCACGTCCTTGTTCAGGGTGGGGAACGCATGAAGGTCGGCCGCCTGTTCGAGAAGGGATGACCGGACCAAAGGTCTTCCGCTGCGGGACATTCTAACGATGGCCTTGCGGAACGAGGATGGATCCACGAGTTCGGTGCGGGCGGCGGTGATGCTGCGCGACATCATTGGTGTCAGGTCGGGATGCCGGTCGTGAATATCCTTGTGGCAAACCATCACCAGTTGCTGGGCGAACTTTCCCGGGACAAACCTCGGATCGCGTCGTCCAAGCCCGGCGGTCTCCGCGTGGATGCCCCAGGGTGACGGGGCAATGATCGCGTCCAACGCGTCGGCCTCCAGCGCCTGGATCATCAGGTCCATGGGAAGCATCTTGAAGTTCAGCTCGATCGCGGGGCCGCCTTTCCAGTGGCTGAGCCATTCCAGCGATTGGGACTTGGTCAGCGAGTTCTGGCTTTCGACTCCGAAAGTTAGTTTGGCCGGCAATCTGATCTTTGAGCCGGTTTTTGTCGGATAGAAAATCTTGTGGATCCGTTCCCTGAGAACCAGTTCGGTGGGACAGGCTTGGACAAACATCGTGACTTTCCAACAATTCCGCTGACCGGGCAGGGCAAGGACGTCAGCCACGAAGATTTCCCACGGGACGATTCCTCCGGTGATCTGCCGGGTGAGAAGGTTCCTCGCGATTTCCCCATAGCTCGCGAACGCCCGAAGCTGGAACGGGCATGCGTCTTTGCCGTCCTGATGCTGAAGATCATCCGCGAAAAACGGGAGAACTTCGAGCGATGGGAGGATTCCAAGGAGTTCGGGAGAAGCCTTTGCCATTGTTGCAGAGAGAAATGAGAATTCGCAGGATTCGTTTTTCCAGCCGGAATGGTTTGGGGGACAACGCATCGCTGGTCCCTTGAAAGAGCAGATGACATACCAAGCGGGAGGCCGCGAGACTCCAGGGCTTCTTGTTCTGCGTGAAGCTGACCACCGGCGTGCCGCTGATGATCAAAAGCTGTTGGGATTTCGTGGGAGCGGGAAGTTGGACCTACTCCGGAGCGTCCGTCGGCCGGCTCGGTGGAGCATTGATCGGGCGGGGCAGGGGACCGGTGCCGGAATCACCGATGGCGGCCTGGGTGCGGATGGCAGAGGCGATGGCATTCGCGAGTTTTTGGCGGTAGCCGGCATCGCTGATCAGGCGGGCTTCGGCGGGATTGCTGAGGTAGCCTCCCTCTAGCAGGAGGCAGGGGATTTCGGGATTGCGGGTCAGGCGGATCCGGCGGCGGACCAGGCCGCGGTTGCCACTTTCCGCAGGGCTGACTCCGGCCATCGCCTGTTGACAGCGGACGGCGAGACCGTGGCTATCGACCCGCCAGTAATAGGTTTCCGGGCCACGGATGCCGGACGGTCCGCTGTTATAGTGCATGCTGACGAGGATCGCGCCGCCGTGTTGGTTGGCGCGGACCACGCGGTCGTCGAGGTCCACGAAGGTGTCATCGCCGCGCATCATGATGATTTTGAAATCCCGGCTGAGGTTTTTGGCGATGCGTTTGGCGGTGTCGAGCGCGAGGTCCTTCTCACGTTGGCCGGTGGTGGAACTGACCGCGCCGCTGTCCTTGCCGCCATGTCCGGCGTCGATGATGACGGTCTTGAATCCTTTCGGACCCGGGCGGTGGCCGTAAACGTCGCGACCGATGTTGGATTGGCCTGATGGACCGGCGCAGGATGCGAGCACGATGGCGAGCGCGGCGACGGCGTGGAACTTGGAGAGGAGACTCATGGCGGGAATCCATCTCAGGATTATCGGGCCAGGGAAAGAGCGGCTTTTCGATCCTGCCGAATTTAGGGTGCAAATGATGCTGCCATCACCCTTCCCTTTTCGTGCGGCTCGCGGCGACCGGTGATCGCCGCCACGCGTCCGCCTTGACGGATCATGGACATGCAGCGAACTCTCTCTCGTTTGAAAGCCACTCACCTCATCCCGCCTTTGCTGGCACTCGCCTTGGTCGGCATCTGGAATTTCCGCCAGATGCGTTCGATTTCCTCGCTGGAACGCGATGGCGCGGAATTGCGCCAGGAAATCGCCGCCGTCGAGTCTGAAGCCGCCGTCCGGAGTTCCCGACCGGAACCAACCACAGGCTCCGCTGCCCCAGCGCCCATCGACTGGAAGCAATTGCCTGCCGCGATTTCCGACGTGGGGAACAGAGGGGAAACCGCCCAACTGAAGGCGTTGATCGAGTTCCAGCAGCGGCTGAAAAACATGACCCGCGAGGAGTTGATCGCCGCGCTTGACGAGGTCGAAGCCTTGGATCTAACGGCGGATCAGCGTGAGGAAATCCTGGAAATGATCCTCGAGTCGATGATCAAGCTCGATCCGCAATACGTGCTTGACCGCTTTGCCAATCAGATCGAAAGCGATTCCAATGGCGTTGGCTGGCAGCTTGCGGACGCCTTCGGGCAATGGGCGAAGAAGGATCGCGCGGGTGCCACGGCGTGGTTCGACCGCCAGATCGCGGAGGGAAATTTCGAGAGCCGGACACTCGACGGGAAAAGCGAGATGCGGGCGAAGTTCGAGTCGGAAGTTTTGGAAACCCTGTTGGCAACCGACCTCAACGAGGCGGGTCGCCGCCTGATGGCATTGCCGGAAGACCAGCGCCGCGAGGTGCTGGAGGAATTGTCATTTGCCGAACTCGGATCCAACGAGCAGCTCGGCTATGCGAGCCTCGTCCGGCAGCTCGTCCCCGCGGACGAACGCGCGGGATCGTTTGCCAACGTCGCCTCCCAACTCGTCAACGATGGCGGTTACGAGAAGGTTTCCGCCTTCCTCGATGCCGTGCAGGCCACTCCCGAAGAGCGTGCCGTTTCAGCGAAACAGGCGGCGATGTCCCAACTCGAGATGTTGGCGCAGGATGGGGAAATCACCCGTGCCGGTGTTGATTCCCTGCGAACCTGGCTGGACAAGCAGGCACCTGGCCAAACCGACAAGATCACCGGCAAGGCCTTGGCCGAGGCCGCGCAGGATGACGGCGAGTTCGATTTCGATTCAGCATCCGAATGGGTCCTCGATTATCAGAAAAAGTCCGGAAATGACGATGTTCTAACCGCCTTTCTGGATGGCTACTCCGCGCACTCGAACCTAGAGGAAGCCCAGGCGCTGATCGGGTTGATTTCCGATCCTGTCCGCCGTCAACAATTCCTTGATGAGTTGAAATAGACCCTCTTCATGAAATTTTCGTTAGCATCCACAATCCTGATAGTCGTCATCGGCGCAGCGATGGCGTTCATGCACCAAAAGCGGCTGACCACCCTTGAGGACGATCAGCGGAGCCTGGTCAAAAAAGCGACGGATCTCGGGATTTCCATCGATCTATCAAATTCAGGAGGTGACTCGAGAATCACCAAGCGCCAGCGCGAGGAATCCGGTGACGAGGCGAAGGCCATGACCGCCGAGCTGGCCGCGTTTGCACGCGAAATGGAAGAGCGCGAGGAATCCGGAAGCGACACCGACGAGGTGACCGACGACCGGGCGATTGACCTGATGGGCCGGTTGATGCGTCTGGATCCATCCCAGTTGAAGACCGTCATCGCCGGGCTTCGCGACGACAAATCCCTGCCCGAGGAGAGCCGGCGGAACATGATCGGTTTCGCCATCATGATCCTGGGTGAGAAGCATCCCGAGGCGGCGCTTGCGATCTACTCCGACTCCGTGGACTTGCTGGGCGATGACGATATTGGCCAGCACGCTGTAGCGTCCTCACTCAGAGCTTGGGCCAGCACGGATCCAAACGCCGCGCTCGAGTGGATCCGCAAGAACGAGGCCGCGCATCCGGACCTGACCGATGACGATGGGAAGCTGAATATCATTGCCGGAGCCGCGCTAACCGATCCCAAGCTCGCTTTCAGTCTCATCTCGGAAATGAAACTCGAGGATCCAGCCATGGCGATCGACGCGCTCGTCGAGTCTGGAACGAATCCCACACAACGAACCGCGATCCTCGCCGCACTGCGCGATCATCTTGCCACCCTTCCCGATGGCACCGAGCGTGATGACATTCTGCGGGAATCCTTGGAAAGCATGGGTCGAAATCTAGCAGGAGAAGGTTTCGAGACCGTGAAATCCTGGATTGCCGACGCAAAACTCAGTCCGCAGGAAGCCGGGCAATTCGCTGCCGGTCTTTCGTATTTCAATACCAAGGAGGACACCGGTCGCTGGATAGCCTGGATGGCGCAGAATCTCCCGGAAGGTGACGCCAGGGAATGCGCGGACAACCTGATAGGCCAATGGACGCAGCAGGACTACCTGGCGGCCGGCCAGTGGTTAGCCGCCGCGCCCGAAGGTCCGACGAAAAATGCCGCCGTCGCCACCTATGCCGAAACCGTCGCCGAATATGAACCTCAGGTCGCGGTTCAATGGGCGCTCCGGCTGCCCGAGGGAGCGGAGCGGAAGGCAACCCTGGCAGCGATCTATCAGGAGTGGCCGAAAGGCGACACGAAGGCGGCTGCTGAATTCGCCCGCGAGTATGGGGTCGATACCGAAGCGGAGCGCTAGCGAAAAATGTGTCCCGGCTGTCTCAGCCGGTCTTCGGAATCCGACTGAGACAGTCGGAACACATTCTGGAACACATTACATTTCAAAGAAGCCTCTTCGCGGATTGCAGCGTGTCGATATCTTCAATCGTCTTGTCGCGACGGATGGCCTTGATCCGCGGGAATCGCAACGCAAGTCCCGAGTCGTGCCGGGGTGACTGGCGGATCGCATCGAAAGCGATTTCCAACACGATGTCCGGTTCCACATGATGTTTGCGACGCTCCTTCCGCAGCGTGTGCCGGGTGAAATGTTCCGTGAGTTCCTCGATCTCATCGTCGGAGAGTCCCGAATAGGCCTTGCCTAACACCCGCAGCTTGCCGGTTTCCTCGTCGCGCACCGCGAATGTGTAATCCGACAACACATCGGACCGCTTGCCATGCCCTTGCTCGGCGATCACCACCACGCAATCGAGCGTGGGCATCACGCCCTTGAGCTTGATCCATGATTTCCCGCGCCGCCCCGGCGAGTAGAGGCTTGCCGGATCCTTCGCGATGAGTCCTTCGTGACCATCCGTGAGTGCCTGTTTGAAAAGAGCCTCGATCTCTTCCGGGTGGTCGGCGGATTTCAGCGAGATCATCTCAAATGGCGGGGCCAATGACATGGGTTCCAATTTGGCCCGCCGGTCAATCAACGGCTGTTCCAACAGATCCTCCCCATTGCGCCAGAGCAAATCAAAGGCGATGAACCGCAACGGCACGCCGTGGTCGCCACCTCCTTCGGTTAGGAAAAGATCCTGATCCGCCGTCTTCCGGCCGAGGCGTTTCTGCAGGTCCGCGAAGCCAAGCTTGCGACCCTCGGCAAAGGCGATGAGTTCGCCGTCCAGAATGAAATCGCCATCCAGCTTCCGGGCAGCCGCTAGAAGATCCGGAAACTCATCACCCATCGGGCGCAGATCGCGGGAAAACAACGCCACTTCGTCCCCGACCTTGTGGAGTTGCGCGCGGATGCCGTCGTATTTCGGCTCCAGCCAGAACGGTGGTGAAAACGGAAGCTTCTCAAACAGCGGGCGGTCGTCTTCCCCATCGCGCTCCAGTGGCGCGGCAAGCATGCATTTCACCGGCACGAGAGGGCGCAGTGTTGCTTCCGCGAGTTGCCCCTTGCGGGCTAACAGCGCGGTCTCCCCGATGTCGCCGGTGAGCATGTGGGCATGACGGACATCCGCGGGATCCGCATCGAATGCTGCGGCGATGGCATCCTCGACCAAGCCCTCCTTCAGCCCGATGCGCAAATCGCCGGTCAACAGCTTGACGACGGTTTCGCCTTCCACCGGATGCAGCGTGCCAAGTCGTTTCGCAAGCCGGGCTATCCGTTCAAGCGATCCTGTTGCCGCCAACAATTCCTCGAAAAATCCGGCAAGACCCGGCAGGTCGAGCCGCTCCGGCTTGAGGAGGGTCTCCTGCAAAATGAGGCGCGCCGTCCGGGCCGCGTCGTTCTGGCTGAGGGAAATTTCCCGGTAGCGTTCTTCCCCGACGTTTGGCAGGGAAAGCAAGGCCCGCCGGATGGTGGCGGATCCCACATGGAGCTGGCGGCGGCCTGACTTTCGCGGCAACGCCTCACCTGTTAGCCAGACGGCAGCGAGGCGCAGGTCGTCATCGCTCCCGAGTCCTTTCAGATAGGTGGCGAGGAAATCCGTCTTCGCGACGCGGCTGCTGGTTTCGCCCACCAACCGGCAGAGGTCGCCGAAATCCGCGAGCGGGCAGATCGCCCGGATTGCGCGGGTGGCGTTGGCGCCGCTCCGCTGGGCGGTTTGGTTGATGGAGAGTTCGAGCTGGTCGCCGCCCATCGCGCACCATGCATCCATGCCGCGCTTCCGCAACTCTGCGGCGAATTCCTTGGCGTAGCCGTGGACGGTTAGAATTTTCTTCGGGCGGACGCGCTTGATGCATTCCATCAGGCCAGGATGATCCGCGTGATCGGAAAGCGGGATGACCTCATCGACCCGATAGCGGTATTTCGAACCCGGTTGCAAGGCCCAGCCGGTGAGCATGGCCGTGCGTTTGGTTTTCAGGCCCCGCATCAATTTCGACCGGACCGCGTTCGGCGGCACGATGATCACATGCCCGGGAGGCGCGTTGCCCTCGAACTCCACCGGCTCCGGCAGCATGTCGAATCCCGCCTCGCGGCAGGCGGCGGTCATCGCCGCGACCGCCGGATGCAGCAGCGCGGGAATGCCATGCTCGGTAAGCAGCGCGAGCGCCTCCTGCGCCTTGCCCAACGAGTAACCTAACAAGACCGGCGTTTCCCCGTCGGCGAAGGCATCGTTGACGAAACGCAGGACGTGCGCCTCGATCTCCATGATGTTAGGAAACTCGAAGTTAGGCAGCCCGAAGGTCGTTTCCATGATCAGCGTGTCGGCAGTGAGGAAATTGACACCTTCCGCCGTGCGTCCGCGGCGGGTCTTGAAATCGCCGGTGTAGAGCAGGCTCGCACTGTCCTTGATGCGGGTGACATGCAGCATCGCCGAGCCGCAGATATGCCCCGCCGGCAGCAATCTCAGCCGGAACCCGTCGCGCACCACCGGCACATGGAACGAGACCGCCTCGATCCGGCTCTCCGCCAGATGAAACCGTTTTCTAACCAACGAAGCGGTCACCTCCGAACACAGCGCCGATTCATGCCGCGCGAAGTGATCCGCATGGGCGTGGGAAACGAATGCCCGTGGCTTCGCGTCCCATGGGTCGAGCCACAGGTCGAGTTCCGGAAGGTGCAGGCCGCGTTGGAATCGAACTTCAATCAAGTTGCGCGGAAGCTAATGCGACTCCCCCGGCATGGCCAAGGGAAACCTTGGACTGCGGTGGCAGAGCGCAGCGCCGACACCGCTTTGGATGAACCCGTCGTCCCGGCTCGCATTGACCCGGATCAAGAATCCAAAGCGGTGAGGCGCTTCGCCTCCCACCGCACTCCAAGGCTTTCCGCAAATCGAGCTTTCCTAATGATAGATGGTTTGGAAGTCTGAAGCATCGACACGATCCTTCCATCCGGCGAATTCCAGCGCGATCTCGAGCGAAAGGTCCGCATCGAGACGGCCTGCGGCTGGGAAAGCGCCCGCAAGCGGTGGGCCAAGCCTCTTCCCGAGCGGATCGATGCCTGCCGGGCGATTGGAAATCTGGCGATCTCGTCGGTCGAGAAACTGGCAAAGGCGATGCTCGTCCATTTTCACCCGTCCATCAGGGACATGGCGTTTTTCCGCGAGGGCGAGCGGGTGCGGCTGAGTTTGAATGACCCGGATGGTCCGGATTTCATGGATGTCACGTTCCTCGGTCTGACCGGGAAAGGGCTGTCTGTCACGGCTCCGCGCGACGCCGTGTTTCCAGTCGATGAGGGTTGGACGCTGGACGAGGGGATGGTCGATTTGTCGGACTTTTACCTTAAAGCGCTCGCGGAGCTGGCAAGCACCGCGCATGGCCGGGACGTGGTGTTGCCCGCGTTGTTAGGTGGGGAGGGAAATGAGATCGACCTGGAGGAGCACGCGGGCTTTTCCGGGGATCTCGAAGAGTCCGGACTCGACGAGTCACAGGTGGACGGCGTGGCGAATTGCCTGGCGGCCGAGCGGTTTCACCTTGTACAAGGACCGCCGGGAACGGGCAAGACACTCACGCTGGCCAAGCTGGTTGCGGCGCTCGTCGAGCAGGGGAACCGGGTGCTGCTAACATCATTTACCCACCGGGCGATCCACCATGCGCTCCGCAAGGTGGGAGGGATGGTGGACTGCCCGGTCTTCAAGATTTCGGATCCGTTTCCGAATGATGCGGAGGGGATCGAGTTTCGGGACGATTTCGCGGGCACCGGGCTGCTGGATCACAGCGGGCCCTATGTGATCGGGGCGACGCCGTTCGCGCTCTTCACGTCACGGGCGGGAGAGGCGAGATTTGATGTGGCGGTGATCGACGAGGCCAGCCAGATGCGGGTGGAGGCGGCGGTCATGCCGATGCTCCGGGCACAGCGGTGGTTCTTTTTCGGAGACCGGCAGCAGCTCCCGCCGGTGGTCCAAAGGCCGGTGGAGGACGCCGCCGGGGATTCCGTGCTACAGATCCTGTCGCGGGACGGTTGTCAGACGATGTTGAGAACAACCTACCGGATGAACACGCCACTGGTCCGCTGGCCGTCGGAGAATTTCTATCAGGGAGAGCTGGTTGCCGCCCGTGCGAACTGCGGTCATCGCTTCAGATTGAAATCGGAATCCGCCCGTCCGGATTTGTTAGGTGCGGAGCCGGCGATGGTGCGGGTGGAGCTGGAGCACCAGGGCAACCGCGCGTTTTCCAATGAGGAAGCGGACGAGACCGCGTCGCTGATCGAGGAAATGTTGGAAGGGGGATTGGCTCCTTCCGAGATCGGGGTGGTGGTGCCGTTCCGGGCGCAGGCCGCGCGGGTCCGGCATTTGCTGCGCTTCGAGCGCTTCGCGAAATGGCCGGACATCGGGGAAATCACGGTGGACACGGTGGAACGGTTCCAAGGTCAGGAACGCGAGGCCATCATCGTTTCCTTTGTGGTCTCAGACCCGGATTTCATGAACCGGCTGGCGGGCTTTCTAACTTACCCGCAACGGCTGAACGTGGCGGTCACGCGGGCGAGAACGAAGGTGATCCTGATTCATTCGCGCACATTTCGCGAGTGGGTCGCCGGAAACGCGAGGCATGACGGGCAAGCCGCGCTGACGCTTTCCCTGCTGGACGCTTGCTGCTAGATCCAATGGCGAGAATCATTCCAACCAAACCGCGCGGCAGGCCGGACAAGGCGTTCAGTGCGTTCTTCCGGGTGCTGAGGAGTTTGCCGGACGAATACACCGCGTGGCTGTCGCTCGGCGGCAAGGACACGGGGCGACCGCATGTGTTTCTCGTGTGGAAGGAACGCCACGCCTTCCTGATCCAGGTGGCGGCGACCTCCCAGCAGCTCGCGGAGTCGGCGTTGCAGGGAGATTTCTTCGGACAGGATGAAGCGCTGCAACCAGAGGATCTCGGTCGCATGGAAAGCAAGCTGCTGGAGGATTTCATCGCCCGTTCCAGTGACGTGTTAGGCCCGCTGGCAGGTGCCATCCCTCTCAGGCGGCTGGTGATTTTTCCGAATGTTAGCGAGGGGACGGTGGACGAGGTGGTGATGCTGCGCAGCGGGGAAGCGGACACGTCCTACCTGGGGCTTCATCAGGTGCGGACAAGTCATTTTACACGGCGTCTTGAGGCCTTGGCGGCAGCGGCGCTTCCCGAGCCGGGTCTGACTCATCTGCGGAGGGCATTCACTCCGGAGTCCGAGGTGCCGGCGGCCTTCGTCGCCCGCACTCCGCTGGACCGCAATACGGCTGCGGATCTTCCCGCGAGTTTCCTGGATTTCGATCAGGAATGGTGCGTGAAGAACGATCTTGATCTGCTGACCACGCAAGCGGACCTCGTGGATGACACCCCTGCGGCGGTCAGGCTGGTGACCGGGGTCGCGGGAAGTGGCAAGTCGCTGGTGCTGCTCTATCGGGCACTTCTATCCGCAAGGCTCCACCCGGATGCGCGGGTGCTGGTCCTCACGCACAACGCACCGCTGGGATATGAGTTGAAACGGCGATCCGGACGGTTGGCCGGGCTGCCGGGGAATCTAACTTGCACGACGTTTTTCAAGTGGGCGGCGCGTTGCCTCGGTGGGTGGGATGAAACGGTTTGGTATCCGCGAGACATCGAACGCGCGCTTTCACGGCTTAAAGATGCGTTTCCCACATTGGAAAGGCTATCGAC